>Ga0154020_10011514_pt1 | contig 10085 bp, 5 predicted proteins | sample Klosneuvirus_201_FD_109709 | JGI IMG/M metagenome (GOLD analysis project Ga0154020, IMG submission 109709) | Active sludge microbial communities from wastewater, Klosterneuburg, Austria - Klosneuvirus_20160825_MG | ecosystem: Engineered > WWTP > Aerobic digester > Activated sludge | place... | reverse complement strand
TCGTCATCCGCCCAAAGGCGGCGAATCATGCTTCAGGTTTGGTGTCGGTGCTGGTCGCTGCGTAAGCCGAATCGCGCGAGACGAATCGCATAAGTCAGTCCCTGCGATACGGTGATGGAGCTGATTTGGAAGTTGTGGATGTCCTGAACTCGGCCATTCCGGTCCTTGGCGCAGGCAATACCTAAAGTCAGGAACGGGGCAGATTCCTGCCATTGGTTGAGTTGGACAAATGAACTCGATGCCTACCTACTTGCCTTCCAGGTCGTCCAAAAACTCGGATGAGGGTGTTGTGCCAGTAACTAGAAGGCGGTCCCGCGCGCGAGTGCAGGCGACATAGAGCAATTGCCGCTCGGTGTCGTAAACCTCCTGCAGGTCGCCGTCGTCGCCGACCGTTTCGATCCGCTCCTGCAGCGGGATGATTTCGTCGTCGCAGGCCATCACCGCCACCGCGCGGAACTCCAGCCCTTTGGCCAGATGCATGGTGCAAACCGATACATGCTCGGGTTCCGTCGCCACGTGATCATCCAGAACTTGGCAGGGCAAGCCGGCGACGCGAAGCGCTTCCTCGGCCCGGCCGATTTGCGCGCCGGAACGCACGAAAACGGCCATCTCGTGGGGCTGGATGCCGGCGCCTGCACATTCGGCGAGCCAGCCCGCGACGACCGCGCATTCTTCCGCCGCATCGCCCAAAATCCGCAGGCGCGGCGGCGGGCCGTTGAACACCGACACGGCATCGCTGCGGTCTTCTGTATTGCCATCCGCGTCGGTTACGGTCGGGCCGAGCAGTCGGTCCGCCTGGCTGCGTATCTGGTGCGAGGTCCGGTAATTGACGCGCAGGGTACGGGATCGACCGCGTACATCCACGCCGAGCGACTTCCAGGAGAATGGTTGTTGGAAGATGCGTTGCCCCAGGTCGCCGGCGAAGAACAGCGCATTCGGGCGCACCGTACCCTCGCCCCCTGCCAGCGCCACCAGAAAGCGCAAGTGAGCGACCCCGACATCCTGCGCCTCGTCGATCACGGCGAAATCGAAAACGGGATTGCGCCTCGCCTTCAAGGCGCTTGCCAGGGCCGTGAATAGCCCAGAGGCCGTGACCAGGCCTTTGTCGCTCAAGCCGGCGCGGGCGCGCTCGAAGATCGCCCACAATACCGCCCGCTGCGCTTCCGGCAGCCGAGTCTTGCGGCCGAGGCGCACCACGTCGCGGTAGGCTTCCCAGTGATCGAGCTGCCACGCATCGACCACCTGTTCCCATTCGGTAAGCAGAAAGTGGCGACCGAACTTATGTCCCGGAACGACCTTTGCGGCATCGCCTACGAGTTGGCGGATGTCGTCGCGGGACGCCAGCTTGACCGGGCCGACATGGGTCTTATGCAATCGCAGCCCAATGGCTTCGAGGGAATACACGTCGATCCGCTCGGCGAGGCGCGGCTCATGGGACAGCAGCCGGTTCAGCTTGGATTGCAGGGCATTGGCCAGTGTGTCGGAAAACGTCGTTAGCAAAACACGCGCATCGGGATGCTGGCGCGCCAAGTACGCGGCACGGTGCAAGGCAACGATGGTCTTGCCGGTGCCTGCCGAACCGGAGACGCGTGCTGGACCGTTGTAATCGCGCTCCACCCATTGACGCTGTTCCGGGTGAAGAAAGACTGTCCATTTCTCCCACGGGAAATCGAGCGCACGCTGCAACTCTTCGACATTGCTCATTACCCGGAACCGGCGTTGTGCGTCGGGATGGTCAAACGGATTGATCGTCGCCGGCGTTGGCATGCGAGGCTTGCCACCAGTCGCCAGTTCCAGAAGCGCTTCGGCGGCTTCCGCAGGTAAATGATCGGCGAGCGCAAGCAGGGTGTCTTCGGTGGCTTGCTTCACGTCGGGCAGCCACTCTGGTGGAACACCGTAGCTCAGCAGATTGTCATCGGACACCCCTTGGAACAGTAGCTTCGTCGCCAGTGCCGGCTTCGCAGGGGCTGCCGGCAGTGGCAACTCGCTCTGCACATAGACCGGCACAAGAATTTCTTGCACCGTCTCGCGGATTTCGATCAGTTGCGCCGCGCCGGTCTTTGGATGAGTCTCCAGCTTGCGCCGCTCAGCCCATTCGTAAGCCTTGTCGTGGTGATCGACATAGCAGAGCAACAGACTCGAATCGCTGCGATGAACAATCAGGCGAATGTCGCTGCCCACCCGCACTGACCAGAAATTCTTGTCTCTCGCGCGGTCCAGCTTGTGGAAACTCAAGCCGGGGCTGGCGGGATTCAGTTGCAGATCGAAAGCCGTTGTCTTGACGAGCTTTTGCTCATCGCCGGTCAGGCAGGCCAGGCTGTCGGTGAAGGTGTCGGCGATAAGGTACTGCATGTGGACGCTACCTCGTCACCGGCATCAAGGTGTATGCAGGCAGCCGCGTGCGACTGCAAACTCCTTCAGCTTCTTGGCGAGCTTGCGGCACTCTCTATCCGCACGCTGACCAAAATCAATAAAGGCATGTGCCGGTGAAGCGGGAATCGGGTCAGGCTGGCTTGCCAAATCCACACGGGCAACCTCATCACACTTCACACCCCATACACCAGCCGACGGATTTCCCAGATCAACGGTGTAATGGCGATAGGACATCTCTGCCGAGATTTGATCGCCGTCATACACCGATAACCGCCCATGATCCTTGGGAAATGGGTAGAACGCCTGACTTGACAACTGACCTTCCGGAACGAAATTGGGATGCGCCTGCCGCAACAACAAGGTCTGGTCATTCATGCCGCATTGGTCCTGATGCTGTCACTCAAAAATCCAAATAGCGACTGCCAGTCCGCAGCATTCCCAAGATTGAAATCGCGCTCGATGTCAGCGCCATTCGGTGCGAACGCGTGAAAGCTGGCCTGAAAACTGTCCAACTGAATATCCAAAGAGGGAGTGCCATCAGCGTCCCATTCCAACAACAGGTTGCCGTCTTGCGTTGGAACAATGTTCGGAAGGATCAACCTTTCCGGGTAATCGGCGACAAGCTTGTCTGCGACGACTGCCATTTTCTCAGGATCAGGCGCCATGCCTTGGCCCTCAAACCAGCCATCTTGCATCTGGGCGAGTTCATCCATGCGTGTAGCAATCGCGTAGTTTCTTACGACCTCAAGCGACTCCACGGAAATTAGCTTTTGCAATCGATCCCAAGAATCGTATGAGGCCACGCCTTTCAGGGCAACTTGATGTCGTGGCTTTCCGCCGTATTCACGCGCCTTGTTGTGGAAGGAGTCCGGCATGGGTACATGGACTTGGCTGCCATCGACGATGCGAAGCCGAAACGTCGATTTTTCCCAATCCACTTCCGCAATGTTACCGAGTAGATCAACTTCCTTCTCATACACTCGATCAGCGGCAAGCACCAATTTCTTTCGCTTGTCCGGCGTTAACACCGCGTTTTCAGCTCGCTGGCGGGGCAACTCCAGTGACTCGCCCTCACGCAGGGAGCGGCCAAGCTGGTTGAAATGCGCCAGCAGTTCCTTGGGGAAATTCCCGGGCAAAGCGTTGTCTGGCGCGGCGATGCACTCGGCAACTAAGTCTCTGGCGTGTTCGAAATAGTCCCGTTCCCCACCAACCAGAGCCAACGCACCGGAAAGCACCAATACCAGAATGGGTTTGGCGCTACCCTCGTCAATGCGCTCAATGTCCAAACGAAAGTTCGACGCGAAGCCCTTCGGAACACGCTCCCGATCGGGATGATCCGTCAAGTACAGGTGCTTGGCGAGGTCGAGGATCAAGCTTTCGTACGCGGCAAGGTCGCGTGCGACATCAACCGGCAACGTGTGCTCGTCGAATCTTGCGCCGGTGAACTTGGGTTGCGAAAAGTCGGTCTTCATATGCCCTCAGGCAAGCAGTTTACACCACCCTAAACACCTTCATCACCTCATCCCCCAGATGGTTGATGACCTTCACCGCGATGCGTCCAGACTTCGGTTTCCTGAACGGGCGGGAGGTGTCGCTGTTGAGGGATGCCCATGCTTCGGCGTCGATTTCGGCTTTCAGGGTGGTCTTGAGTGCGCTATAGGGGTCGTTGGCGCCGAGGAAGTAGGCATGGCGGACGAAGAAGCTTTCTTCGTTGTAGTCGGTGTCGATGAACCAGCAGGCGATGCCGTCGGCGCCGTCGCTGATGACTTCGCCGGTCTGCGGTTTGAACACATCCACGCCATTGACCTTGATGCGCAACGTGTCATCAGCTTCGTTGATTAGCGTGATGTCCGGCTCGCCGAAGATCACGAACAGGTTGCCCTTGCCGGTGTTCTTGAGGTCTTCGGCCATGTGCAGGTCGGCGTTCATGCGCGCCTTGAGCACCGGCAGCTTGCCGAGTTTGGCAAATTCGGTGGTGTGCGCCTCGAAGTTGAAGGCGCAGGCGATCAGCACGTCAAAGCCGGCGTCGGCTGCTTCGCGTGCGGCCTCGACCAGATCGGCGCGCTGCACGGTGCCGAACTCGGGGCCGATGAAGATGGCAGCGCGTTTCTCCGCGCCAGCTAACGCCGTCTCGCCAGCGCCGACTTTTGGACCTTCCTCAAGGTAGCGGCCCTCGGCACAGACCAGATCGCCCGGCCAAGGCGTCAGCGCGGTGAAGGTAATCCGGTCTTCCTTGTGCGCCTGCTGCACGCCCGCCGTTTTCAGGTTCTCAAGAATCATCTGCGGGAAGGATTGCTTCGCCAGGTAGTCGGCGTCCGGCTCCCGAAGGGTGTCGATCAGTTCGTCGTCTTCATCGACGCCAAGCACACGGTGGGGCGACAGGCTCTCGACCGTAAAGGGGCCAGCCACACGAACCGCCTTCTTGTTCTCGTAGGGCTTGTCGTAGAGGTATTCGCACTCCGCCTTTGCAGCGATGGACGCGTCGATTTCCTTCTGCCGCGCGATGCGCGCCTGCCACCAGTCGGCGTGGAGCTTCTGTGTCGCCTCCGGCCAATCCTTGCCGACCTCGCGTGGAATCCCCCATTCCTGCCAAGACTTCTTCAGTGCCGCGTTCAGTCGCTCGCGCAGCGGTTCCAGCGTCTGCTGCCATTTGTCCCAGATCACGTCGATCTCGGCGTTGTTGGCGATAGATTTCAGCGTGATGTGCGGCACGCGCTCATAAACGAAACCGTGCCGGATGTTGCCATGCACTGGCTGCGAACTCGGTGCAGTTCGCGTGACTTCGGCCTCCTTCAACTGGCCTTCGCGCGAATCGGCGAGCAGGTAAAGAGGATAGCGTGCGCCCATGATGCGGGCGCGGGCCAATGCGAGTGCGACACGAGAGGTGTCGATGGTGATCCAACGACGGCCCAACTGCTCAGCCACATAGGCGGTGGTGCCCGAGCCGCAGGTCGGGTCGAGCACTAGGTCGCCGGGATCAGAGGTCATTAGCAAACAGCGCGTTACGATCTTTTCATTCGTCTCTACCACGTAGCGCATATCGTGGATTTTTCCAGCTGTGTCCTCCCAGTAATTTGTTCTCTCAACACCCCAGTTGTCATCGATAAAATATTTGAATGCAAGGGTTTCTGTCGTCCGTAGTAGGCGGTCAGCATGTTGTAGTCGACGCATCTCGGAGAGATCGCCACGCCAGCAATGCTTCGCGCCTGGAGATAATGACTCGCCTCGAAAATCAAAAACGAAATCGCGACCGTCAATTTTCCCCCCGTCACGCACTTTGTCTGCACGGAATACCATTGCCCCTTCCGGTAGTGGCACGGCGGAGCGCTTTTCGTCTGTAGTTAAAGTTCGCTCGCTACCATCGGGCAAAACCATCCAGAGAGCCAGTTTCTTCGGATCCTCTGTTGAGCCGTCAGCCATGGACCTTTCGCGAAATAGCTTGCGAACCTTGAGACGTTCTATATCTCTGGAGAACCACAATACGTAATTAAAGCTATTCTTTATCGTTCGAGTTTCCGGTGATGCTTTCTTGTAAGCGATCGTTGCTACACAATTTGAATCACCGAAGACTTCATCCAAAACAGCTCTAACTCGATGAACATTCTCATTGGATATTTGGACGAAAAATGAGCCAGTTGGTGACAATAGGTCGCGCGCCAAAATAAACCGATCCCGCAGGTAGGTTAGATACGAGTGAATTCCATCGCGCCAAGTATCCCGAAATGCTTTGACCTGTTCAGGTTCGCGGGTGATGTGCTCGGCCCCCTCGCCTTGTGACTCGCGGCTTGTGGTTGACCACTGAAAGTTACTGTTGAATTTGATGCCATAGGGCGGATCGAAGTAGATGCACTGCACCTTGCCGCGTAGCCCCTCGCGCTCTGCAAGGCTGGCCATGACCTGAAGGCTGTCGCCGAGGATCATGCGGTTGGTCCAGTTCTGGTCGTGCTGGTAAAACTCGGTCTTGTCGGCATCCTTGGGGATACCGTTGAAATCGGCAAAGAGGTCGGCGGTGATCTGCCCCTGCTCGTGCTCGCGTTCTTTCGATTCGCGCAGCAATTCGTCGATCAGCGCCTTGGGGTGCACCTTTTCCTGAATGTAGAGCGGCGGCGCATGGACGACGAGGTCTGACCAGTCCTGTTCGTCCTTGCCGCGCCAGACGAGTTGCGGGTCCAGATCGGTGTTGCGCGGGTAGCGGACCTGCTTGGGGCTTTTCTGCGCTTCGTCGAGCACCGACTGATATTCGGCAGTCGGGATGTTCTTGCGCTTGGCGTCGTCGTGGGTGATCTGCTCGACGTTCTTGGTGATGGGTGGTTTGGCCATGGTTATGCTTTCTGGGCGTCGGTCTTGACTGCCGCAGCCTCGATCATTTTGTTGAATTCGCTTTCGACCTTCTTGGCGAAGTCGTCCTGCATCTGGAACACATCGGTGAATTCGGCAAAGGCCCAGCGCCCGTAAGTGCCAAGGTGATTCACGCCAGGCACCCAGTAGGTTTCCATGGTCGATTTCTTTTCCTTGGCGTCTTCGCGCCGGTAGCCCTTGATTTCGACAACCAGGCGCAGCAGGTCGTCCGGCCCCTTGCCGTCATCAACCAGCACGATGAAGTCAGGCAGATACTTGCGAGTTTCCGAGCCGTAGCGATAGGGGACCTCGAAGCCGAGGCCATGATTCTTGACGTAGGCCCGAACCTTGGGATGTGCTTCGGCCACGCGACAGAATTCGCCTTCCCAATCGCTATCGAGCACGACCCAGTTGATATGGCAGTGCGTGGAACGGGTCTCCCAACGGTCTGGCTTGGAGGTGTTGAACCGCACATGCCGCGTTGAGCCGGTGGGGTTGTAGGGATCGAGTAGTGCCTTGATCGGGCGTTCGCCGAGGAACTGCCGGGTAATGGCGGCGGTGATCCGGTTGCACGCCATGTCGGCCAGCTCCTGATACATCAGCAGCGCGGGATACGTGCCGCCCTTGCACTCCAGGTGGTTGTCGAGCCATTCCTTGGTGATGCGCTTGAGTTGCCCGAACAGGTGTAGCTTGGGTTCCTCGCCCGGATCGCGCCATTTGGTATAGAGCAGCCGCTGGGTCAGGTGGAACAGCAAGGTGGAGGATCGGATGTCACCCAGGTGCTTGAGGTTCATGTCGGCAGACTGGCCGATGATGCCCGCGTTTTGAGTTTGCGACGGCCCGACCAGATCAGGCGTCAAGGTGAGTGTAGAGTCCTCGTTGAAGTTCGCCAGCAAACGCTCTTCCGGCAGTTCGACACGGTATCCCTCAACGCGCGGGAAGGTGATTTCCAGTGCGTCGCGGTCGGGGCGAATGGCCTTGACCTGCACGGTTTCGCGCGGTGGTTGTGGCTTGGCGATGACGGGCTTCGCAGTGAAGTCAAACGGGATGCCGAACACGTCGGCGTACTCGACGTTGAACAAGCCTTCTTCGTTGAGTTCGTAGGACTGGCGGCGCAGGGCGCGGCCGATCACCTGTTCGCACAAGAGCTGAGTGCCAAAGGCGCGAATGCCGAGCACGTGAGTCACGGTATTGGCGTCCCAGCCTTCGGTCAGCATCGACACGGACACCACGCAACGGATTGAGCCCCCGAGTTGCCCGGCCTTGCCCACGGTGTTCATGACCTCGCGCAACAACTCCTGATCGGTGATGTTGTCACCGGCACGGGCGTCGCCGGTGCGCTCGACAATCTCGCGGCGGAAGCGCTCAATCTCATCGGCCGCCATGTCGTGGAACTTGTCGTCCAGTGCGTCACCGGCTTCCAGTTGCTCGCTATCGATCAACAGCGTGTTGGGGCGCGGTAAGGGGTTGCCGGTGGTTTCGTCGAAGTTGCGGAATAGCGGCAGGCGCCCGTTTTCCAGCGTGCTGGTGCCGTCATCGTTCTTGCGATGGAAGCCCGAAATGAAGTCATAGACCAGCTTGGAAATGGCGGTGTTCTGGCAGACCACAATGAAGCATGGCGGCACCTTGATACCGCTGTCCTCCCAGAGCTTGTAGGTCTTTTCATAATGGCCATAAAGGGCTTGAAGTGCGGTTTGCAGCCGGGTCGGCAGCTTGAGCGGGTCAAGTTCCTGATTCGAGCCCCGCCCCTTCTTGGGCATGTCTTTGCGAATGTTCTCCCACAGGTTGCGGAACACGGGCAGTTCATCGCCCGGGATGTTCTCGGCGACCGGCACGCGCGGCAGCTTGACGATGCCGCATTCGATAGCGTCCATCAGCGAGAAGTCACTCATCGTCCAAGGGAACAAGGTGCCCTCGGCGTAGCCCGACCCACTGAGGAAAAATGGCGTCGCTGACAAGTCGATGACACGGGACAGGCCGAGCTTGCGGTTGACGGCTTCCAGGCCGGAAATCCAGAGGCGCGCAGCTTCAAGGTTGCGCTCGGCCTCTTTCTTTTCGTCACCCTTGAGTTCTTCTTCGTCCGGGTCCAGTGGCTTTTCCCGGTAGCAGTGGTGCGCCTCGTCATTGATGGCCAGGATGTTTTTCATACCCATCAGGTCGGGCATGACGCGCTGGATCATCTGACCTTCGGTTTCGGTGGTGATGATCTCGTCGCCGGTACGCCCTTTGAGCAGTTGCCGCCCGCCCTTGGAAATGTCGATGCGCTCGCGCAGTTTGAAGGCGTGGTAATTGGTAATGACGATCTTGGCGCGGCCCATGTCGTCCAGCATGTCGGCCGGCACCAGCTCTCGCTCTTTGTAGTAACTGTCCGGGTCGTGCGGTTGCAACACACGCAATCGATCTTTGATGGTGAGGCCGGGTGCGCAAATCAGGAAGCCGCGCGTGAATTGCTTGCTGCCGGGACGACGCACTGCGTTGATCGTTTGCCAGGCAATCAGCATGGCCATTACGGTGGTTTTCCCCGCGCCTGTCGCCAGCTTGAGCGCCAGCCGCATCAGGCCGGGGTTGGCGTCCTTGTTGGCGGCCGCCAGGTGATCGAGCAGGCGTTTGCCATGCCTGGTGCCGGGCGCGACCTCGGTCAGCCAGATCGCTGTTTCAACCGCCTCGATCTGGCAGAAGAAGGGGCGGACACCGTTGAACTTGTGATGGCGCCAATGCTGGAGCAGCCGCGCCGTCTCCGGCGTCACCTGCCACTGGTTCGGGTTCGGCAACGCGCGCCAGGCGTCCACATGATTGCGCACCTCGTTGATGATCGAGGTCGGGTCATACTGCTGTGTCTTGGTGGTCAGCCCTTCGCCTTCGTCGAAAACGAAGCCTTCCTGCCTGACGGCTTGTTTCTGTTTCTTCGGCTTGGGGATCGGAGTGATGAACTCGGCGCGGCGGCGCGTATCCAGAATTTGCTGCGTCGGTTGTCCGGAAGCATCCAATTCCCAATGCCGCGAAGGGCGCTCATAGGGAGAGTTCAGAATCGGACGATCGAAAAACGGGTTCGACATGGCGATGGCTTACGCTTTTCCGCTATTGCTGTTCCGAAAAATGATGGCATTGTCCAGCAAAAGCCCTTTAAAGGCCATTACTTATGCATTCGCGATGTTTCCTGATTTGTGATTTGCTTCGGGTGAAAATCAAGCTTTCGACCGATAAGAGTTGAATACCGGCCATCTGATCCGTCTGATGCTAGAGGCCGTTCTGGCCGAGTTGTGGTCGCTCAGATACTTCAGATCATTTGAATGACAAGCTTCTTGCCGCAGGCATCCGCATACCTGCGCAGCGTCGCCAGGGATGGAGAATGCTTGCGGCTGCCCAGGCTCGAT
>Ga0154020_10011513_pt1 | contig 10086 bp, 11 predicted proteins | sample Klosneuvirus_201_FD_109709 | JGI IMG/M metagenome (GOLD analysis project Ga0154020, IMG submission 109709) | Active sludge microbial communities from wastewater, Klosterneuburg, Austria - Klosneuvirus_20160825_MG | ecosystem: Engineered > WWTP > Aerobic digester > Activated sludge | place... | reverse complement strand
TCGCGGTGGTCTTCGTCGAGCGTGGGCAGCGCAAGATCCTGGTGAACTATGCCAAGCGCCAGGTCGGCAACAAGGTCTACGGCGGCCAGTCTTCGCACCTGCCGCTGAAGCTGAACATGTCGGGCGTGATTCCGCCGATCTTTGCCTCGTCGATCATCCTGCTGCCGGCCACCGTGGTGGGCTGGTTTGCCACAGGTGAGGGCCTGCGTTGGCTGAAGGACCTGTCGGCGGCGCTGTCGCCGGGCCAGCCGATCTACGTGTTGCTGTACGCGGCGATGATCGTGTTCTTCTGCTTCTTCTACACCGCGCTGGTGTTCAACAGCCGCGAGACGGCTGACAACCTGAAGAAGAGCGGCGCCTTCATCCCGGGTATCCGGCCGGGTGACCAGACCGCCAGGCACATCGACCGTATCCTGGGTCGCCTGACCCTGGCCGGCGCCGTGTACATCACCGCCGTGTGCCTGCTGCCCGAGTTCCTGGTCCTGAAATACAACGTGCCGTTCTACTTCGGCGGCACGTCGCTCTTGATCATCGTCGTCGTGACGATGGACTTCTGGGCCCAGGTGCAAAGCTACGTGATGAGCCAGCAGTACGAGTCGCTCCTCAAGAAGGCCAACTTCAAGGCGAGCTGACCAAAGCTGATATGTCCAAAGACGATGTCATCCAGATGCAGGGGGAGATCCTCGAGAACCTCCCCAACGCCACCTTCCGCGTGAAGCTGGAAAACGGGCACGTGGTGCTGGGCCACATCTCGGGGAAGATGCGCATGCACTACATCCGCATCCTGCCGGGCGACAAGGTCACCGTCGAGCTCACGCCCTACGATTTGAGTCGCGCGCGGATCGTGTTCCGCGCCAAGTAGAGACCAGGAACTGGGTCAAGGAGAAGATCATGAAAGTCGCCGCTTCCGTCAAGAAGATGTGCCGCAATTGCAAAATCATCCGCCGCAAGGGTGTGGTGCGCGTGATCTGCACCGACCCGCGTCACAAGCAGCGTCAAGGCTGATCTAGAGGAACACCATGGCACGCATTGCCGGCATCAACGTCCCTCCGCACAAGCATGCGGAAATCGGCCTTACCTCGATCTACGGGATCGGGCGCACCACCGCGCAGAAGATCTGCGAAGCGGTGGGCATTCCCTACTCCAAGAAGATCAAGGACCTCTCCGACACCGATCTCGAGAAGATCCGTGAAGAGATCGGCCGCATGACCATCGAAGGCGACCTGCGCCGCGAACTGTCGATCAGCATCAAGCGGCTGATGGACCTGGGCTGCTACCGGGGCTTTCGCCACCGCCGCGGCCTGCCGGTTCGCGGCCAGCGCACGCGCACCAATGCCCGCACGCGCAAGGGTCCGCGCAAGGGCGCCGCGGCGCTGAAGAAGTAAGCAAGCCGCCCCGCGAACACTGAAAGAAGCAAGACATGGCCAAGGCACCCGTCAACACCGCCGCGCGCCGCGTGAGCAAGAAGGTCCGCAAGAACGTTGCGGACGGCATTGCCCACGTGCATGCGTCGTTCAACAACACCATCATCACCATCACCGACCGTCAGGGCGGTGCGCTGGCCTGGGCGTCCAGCGGCGGCCAGGGTTTCAAGGGTTCGCGCAAGAGCACGCCCTTCGCGGCCCAGGTGGCTGCCGAGACCTGCGGCCGCGCGGCCCAGGAACAGGGTATCAAGAACCTCGACGTGCGCATCAAGGGCCCCGGCCCCGGCCGCGAATCGAGCGTGCGTGCGCTGGCATCGCTGGGCATCCGCATCAACTCGATCAGCGACGTGACGCCGGTGCCGCACAACGGCTGCCGGCCGCAGAAGCGTCGCCGAATCTGAGATCCCCCCGAAGCGCCTGCGGCGCCTCCCCCCAGGGGGCGCCGCCAGCGGCCCGGCAGAGCCGGTTCCGCGGCGGCCACTGGATCGAGACAGGCCAGACTGAAGCGTCTTTGCTACAATAGAAAGTTTTCCGCGCCGGCGAGCATTCGTGCACGCCGGCTGTTTTACTGAAGGGCCTGCGGTCCTTCATCCAAGCCCACCGTCTGCGTCGCCATCGTTATCGGCACCAGACTCGCGCGGGTCGCTTCGCAAGGGGCTTCTGCCGCGTCAGATTCAAACCAAGAGGACCCCGCAAGTGGCACGTTATCTCGGCCCCAAGGCCAAACTTTCCCGCCGTGAAGGCACCGATCTTTTCCTGAAGAGCGCCCGCCGCTCGATCAGCGACAAGGCCAAGTTCGACAGCAAGCCCGGCCAGCACGGCCGCACCAGCGGCAGCCGCACCAGCGACTACGGCATCCAGCTGCGCGAAAAGCAGAAGGTCAAGCGCATGTACGGCGTGCTCGAGCGCCAGTTCCGCCGCTACTTCGCCGAGGCCGAGCGCCGCAAGGGCAACACCGGCGCCAACCTGCTGGCGCTGCTGGAAGCGCGCCTGGACAACGTCGTCTACCGCATGGGCTTCGGCAGCACGCGCGCCGAAGCGCGCCAGCTTGTCGGCCACAAGGCGCTGACGGTGAACGGCCAGGTCGTGAACATCCCGTCCTACCAGGTCAAGCCCGGCGACGTGATCGCGCTGCGCGAGAAGTCCAAGACCCAGCTGCGTGTCACCGACGCGCTGAAGCTGGCGCAGTCCATCGGCCTGGCCGACTGGGTGCAGGTCGACGCCACCAAGATGGAAGGCATCTTCAAGAAGGTGCCCGACCGCGACCAGCACGGCGCCGAGATCAAGGAAGCGCTGATCGTCGAGTTGTACTCGCGCTAAGCACCGAACGAGAGCGTGGCGCCCGGCCGACCCGCCGCGCGCCCATCGCGATGGTTTTCGTATGCCGGGTGCGAAGCCGATTCATCCAGACCCCGGCGCGGTCCTACAGCCTTATCGGTGTAACGAGCCGAGGGTATTGACAGGAACTAAAGAACTTCATGCAAACCACCCTTCTGAAGCCCAAGGCCATCCAGGTCGAGCCGCTCGGCGGCCACAAGGCCAAAGCCACCCTCGAGCCCTTCGAGCGCGGCTACGGCCACACCCTCGGCAATGCACTGCGGCGCGTGCTGCTGTCGTCGATGGTGGGCTACGCGCCGACCGAGGTGACCATCGCCGGCGTGCTGCACGAGTACTCGGCCATCGACGGCGTGCAGGAAGACGTCGTGCACATCATGCTCAACCTGAAGGGCGTGGTCTTCCGCCTGCACAACCGCGACGAAGTCACGCTGGTTCTGCGCAAGGAAGGTGAAGGCGCCGTCACGGCGGGCGACATCCAGACCCCGCACGACGTCGAGATCATCAACCCCGAGCATGTCATCGCCCACCTGTCGCAGGGCGGCAAGCTCGACATGCAGATCAAGGTCGAGAAGGGCCGCGGCTACGTGCCCGGCAACCTGCGCCGCTACGGCGACGAGCCCACCAAGAGCATCGGCCGCATCGTGCTCGACGCCTCTTTCTCGCCCGTGCGCCGCGTCAGCTACGCCGTCGAGAACGCCCGCGTCGAACAGCGCACCGACCTCGACAAGCTGGTGATGGAGATCGAGACCAACGGCGCCATCGCACCGGAAGAAGCGATCCGCCAGTCGGCCCGCATCCTGGTCGAGCAGCTCGCCTTCTTCGGCCAGATCGACGTCAACCCGATCGACAGCATCATCACGCCGGGACCGCGTCCGACGCCTTTCGACCCCATCCTGCTGCGCCCGGTGGACGAACTCGAACTGACGGTGCGTTCGGCCAACTGCCTGAAGGCCGAGAACATCTACTACATCGGCGATCTGATCCAGCGCACCGAGACCGAGCTGCTGAAGACGCCGAACCTGGGTCGCAAGAGCCTGAACGAAATCAAGGAAGTGCTGGCTTCGCGCGGGCTCACGCTCGGCGCGCGGCTGGAAAACTGGCCCCCGCAGGGCCTCGACAAGCGTTGATTCCGCGAGTCGCGTGCAACCCCCGGTACCTGACACGGCCGGGGTTCAATAAAGACAGGAAACAAGCACCATGCGCCACCGCAACGGCCCCCGCAAGCTGAACCGCACCACCTCGCATCGCCTGGCGATGCTTAGGAACATGTGCAATTCGCTCATCAAGCATGAAGCGATCAAGACCACCGTGCCCAAGGCCAAGGAACTGCGCAGCGTCGTCGAGCCGCTGATCACCCTGGGCAAGACGCCGACGCTGGCGAATCGCCGCCTGGCCTTCAACCGCACGCGTGACCGCGATGTCGTGGCCAAGCTCTTCAACGAGCTGGGCCCGCGCTACCAGGCCCGCCCCGGCGGCTACACGCGCATCCTGAAGATGGGCTTCCGCGTCGGTGACAACGCGCCGATGGCTTTCGTCGAGTTCGTCGACCGCCCCGAGCCCGTGGCTGCGGTCGAGGGTGCGCCGGCCGACAAGGCCGAGTGACGTCGTCCCCGGGCTGACCGGGGGCCAACGGCTGCAGTTCGCCGGCCTCGAGCCGGCGAGCCGCTTTCTGCGCGGGCCCGGTGACGGGCCCGTGGCCTTACTTGGCGGTCTTCTTCGCCGCCGGCTTGGCGGCCTTCCTGGCCGGAACCTTCACCGCCACCTTCTTCGGCGCGGTCGTCTTGGCGGCGGGCGCCTTGGCTGGCGCCTTCCTGGCCGCAGGCGCCTTGGCGGCCTTCTTCAGCGCCGCGGCTTCCTTCTCGACCGCCTTCTGCAGCGCCCGGGCCTTGCGCTCGGCGCTGGTCTGCAGCGCCGCCAGCTTCTTGCCCGTGCTGCGACGCGTGGCCTCGAGCTTCTTCTCGGCGGCCGCCACCGACTTCTGCGCCGAAGCGCTGGCCTTGTGCAGTTGAGCCTGTGCCTTCTTCACCTGCGCCTCGGCCATCTTCACCAGCTTGCCGACCTTGGCCTTGGCGTCGTCGCGCCGCTGTTCGACCTTCCTGCGGGCGCGTGTCACGCCTGCCGACATCGCGTCGCCGAGCGCTTCGACCTTGTGGGTCAGCGCCGTGCCGACTTCCTTGGCGGCCGTGCTCAGGTGCTCGCCGGCCTGGGCGAGTTCGGATTTCTTCGTCGTCTTGCGCGTGGCCATGTCTTTCCTTCTTGAAGTGAACGGATGCTCGCGGCTCGTGCCACAGCCCTTCGAATTTACGCTGCACCACGCCGGCGACGGCCGACGTGCATCAATATGCGAGGCGCTGCGCACCCGCGGTGTCGCGGCACGGCCACGCCACCTTTGCAGGACGGTGACCGCATCGGCGGCCAGCGCTGGGGCAAGGCCTTCCCGGTGGCCGGCAACGACAGTGCCGGCGGCCGCACGACGGCACCGGCGATACTGACCCCGCTGCACCGGTGGCTTCAGCGGTGCCAGCGCCGGCGCGTCACTCCGCCCAGGAAGGCCAGCCCCGCCGCCAGCATCGCCCAGGTGCCCGGTTCGGCGACGGCAAAGGTGCCGGGCGTCTCGCCGACGAATTCCAGGCCACTGCTGCTGACCAGACCCGCGTCGAAGGACTGCATGAAGCTGCCCGCCGCCTGCGAGGTGGTGCCGCGGGCCAGCGACTGCACGACAATGTTCAGATCACCCTCGATCTGCAGCGTGTGGCCGACGAAGGTCGACACCGTGTAGCTGCGCAGGCTGGTGTCGGGGAAGTGGATCAACGCATCGCCGACGCGGATGTCGTTGTCGATGAAGTCGACGTTGTTCTGCGAGGGCAGCGTCGTGCCTATCCAGTCACCCGAAGGGGACCAGCGGGATTCGATGCGCCCCTCGGCGCCCGCCCAGGCGTAGAACATCGCGTCGAAGTAGGACTTGCCGTAGTAGCCGAAGCCCATCACCTCGGGCGGCCCGCACTCGTCGCAGCCCGGCACGGTCTGGTCCAGGTCGGTGATGCGGTAGTCCAGGCGGGTCTCGACCGAGGCCAGCACACGCGCGATGTCGATATAGGTCAGCGCATTGGGAAAGACCAGCGGGTTCAGCAGGCCGGCGCCGAAGTTGCCGTCGAAACGCAGTTCGACCTGGAAGTCCACCGGGTCGCCCCAGTTCAGCCCCGACGTGCCCGGCAGCACCTGCACGCGCTTGAAGAAGCTGGCGTCGGTGCTGGCGTCGTACAGGCTGCCCTGCCCGGCGTGGTAGGTGCTCAGCGCCGCCACCGCGCGCAGCGTCTGCTGCGCCGCCGCGGCCGTGCCCTGGTGCAGCGACTGCTGGAAGCCGCCGTTCAGCGCCAGATCGACGGTGAGCGGGTCGAAGACTGCGGCCACGCCCCCCGCTTCGGAGATGCCGAGACGGATGCCGTTGGGGTCGCGGGTCATCACGTCGGAAAACGACTGCGCGCCAGCGCCGAAGCTCAGCAGCGCGGCCGACGTCGCCGCCACGATGGCCAGCAGTGAACGGGTGCAGGACATGGATTTCTCCTCTGTGGTCCAGACCCGAACCCTGCGGGTCCTTGAGATGCACTGTAGGCCTGCGGTGCCGGCAAGGACAGGCCGTCACGCCCGCCGCGGTGCCGCGGCGCCGCGTGGCGTTGAGCCAGGTCAAGCGCCGGCGAACTGACGACGCGTGCGGCCACGCTGCGGGACAAGCGTCGCGAAGGGGTCGCCGATGCAGCGCTGCCGCTGCAGAACGCCGGCCTCGTCCGTCAGGCCTGCGGCCGCATCACGGCGCTCGACCGGCCGCGGCTGGAAGCGCGCAGCTGCGAGTGCTGCGCGGTGGTGAACAAGGCCTGCGACCGGCAGCCGCCGGTGACGCGCCGCCTTCAGCCGCGCCGCCGGCGCACGAGCCGCAGCGCCGCCGCGCCCAGCGCCAGCAGCACCGCACTGGCCGGTTCGGGCACCGGGGTGATCGTCACGCGCCAGGCCAGGAACATGGTGTCGTTGTCCAGCGCGCCGCTGTAGGCCGCGCCGGCATGGAAGCCGTCGGTGGTCAGGAAATCGTTGTCGTTGGCGACGAAGAGGAAGTGGTCGTTCGGCGCCGCCGGGTCCAGCGCCGGCAGCAGGGCCAGGCCTTCCCACTTCTCGCTCAGGTTGTCCAGGCCCGCGACGACGCCGTTGACGAGGCCGAAGCGCGCCAGCTCGGCGTTGTCGTTGAGGTTCAGGAACTCGCGGTAGGTCGCCGCGGTGATCGCCGGGTCGAGCACGCCGCCGGGCGCGATCTGGCCTTCGTAGGGCTGGCCGAGGATGTTGGTCGCACCGGCCAGGTCGATGACGTCGACGCGGCGCAGCAGCGAGGTCTGCGTGCCGACGCCCAGGCCGTTGCTGTCGCGTGGCAGGATCAGCAGCTGGGTGTTCGAGACGGCATGGATCTCGCTCTGCGCCGCCACCAATGTGCTGCTGCCCTGCACGAACCGGGGCAGGCGGACGACGTATTCGCCGGTGAGGCGGATGTCGCTGGTGTTGCCCACGTCGTAGGTGAACAGGCGGGTGTGATCGCGCAACGCCGCGCCGGTGGCGGCGCCGTCCTGGCGCGCCGCGCTCTGCAGCGTGACGAACAGCGTGCGGCCGTCGGGGCTCAGGCTCAGGCCCTCGAAGCCCTGGTTGTTGGCGCGGCCGTAGCTCGGGTTGCCCGGCACGGGCGCGGGCTGGCCTGCCGCGGCGTTGTTGGAGCTGTAGTCCGTGACGCCGTTGCGCAGGGGGCGTACCGACGCCGCCACCGGCAGCGCGCCGACGAGTTCACCGGCGGCCGTGAAGCGGTAGATCGAGGGGCCGTACTCGTCGCTGACGAGGCGCGAGCCGTCGGCCAGCACGACCACGCCTTCGCTGTCGAGCGAGAGCTTGCCGTTGTAGGCCTGCGGCAGTTCGGGCAGCGTGGCGGTTGCTGCGCGCGCGCCGCCGCTGGCCACCCCGCCGGGCACCGGGTCCAGCCCGGTCAGCAGCCGGGTGCCGCCGCCGGCGAGCGTCTCGAACAGGCGCGTGGTGTCTGTGAGCGTCAGTCCGATCTGGTTCTGCGCCAGCCCGCTTGTGCCGGCCGCAGCGGGCGTGAAGGTGACGGCGATCTGGTTCAGGCGCGGCGCGTAGTCGATGGTGCCGGCGACGTTGTAGCCGCGGTCCGGCGACGCCAGGAAGGTGCCGGTGTAGGTGCTGCCGCTGCGCGCCCACGACGCGGCGTCGGCCCACAGGCCGGAGACCGAGCCGAAGGTCTCGCCGAAGCTGTCGCGCAGGCTGGCGTCCATGCGGCCGACACCGGCCAGGCCCTGCACCTGGTAGCTCATGCCGCCGACGGTGATCTGCGCCCGCGCCGGTGCGCCTGCAGAGAGGGCCAGCGCAAGGCCGGCGGCCAGCGCCGAGCGCTGCCAGATGATCATGAACATGGGCTCCTCCGGGTTTGGGCCCCAGCTTAGGCAGCCGCGGTGACGGCGCCGTGACAGGCGTGGCGGCCTGGGCGCGACTGGCGGCCTGTCGCGGTCTCTCCGTGGCGTGCGGTGCACCAGGTGCCGTGACGGCAGGGCGACGGCGTCACCTGGGTAATCCGAACTGCCGCACGTACGGCCGGCGCCTCCCCGGGGCAGACGCCACCGTCCCCTGGCCCACCCCGTGCGCGCGCCGGCCCTGGTGATCCGGTTCGCGCGGCGTGGTCGATGCCGTCCTCGACTGCCGGAAGACGTCGCCGGGTCCGCCCTGCGGCCGTCGCCTTTCGCCCGCGGGCCGACGACCCGTGCCGACCTGAGCCACCGGCATCGACGCGCGCCCGGTCATCGCACGGCTGTGTAAACCCTCTCACGCCGCGGCGTGGGCAGTGCAATCCTGCGGGCCATCGTGCAAGCCCGTCGGGAGGCAGCGGTGATTCGAGAACTCGGCTTCGTGGTGGCCCTGCTGCTGACCGCGGGCGCCGCCGCGCAGACGGTCGAGAAGGCCAGCGTGCGCCACGGCGGCGCCGAGGTGCCGGTGGAAATCGCGCGGCCGGCCGGCAGCGGGCCCTGGCCGCCGGTGCTCTACATCCACGCCAAGCGCGGCTACGAGGACGTCGACCTCGCCCACATCCTGGCGCTGGCGCGCGACGGCTTCCTGGTGATGGCGCCAGACTGGCTGGCCGCCAACATGGTCGAGCGCTGGCCCGACCGCCACCTGCCCGAGACCGAGGACGACGTCGCGGCGGCATTCGACGCGCTGCTGCGCCACCCGCAGGCCTGCCGCCAGCCGGCGGGCATCGTCGCGAAGTCGCGCGGCCCCTACTTCGCGCTGCGCCTGGCGGCCCGGCGCGGGCGCGACATCGGCGCGCTGGTCGCCTGGTACGGGCACTTCCAGGATCCCAACGCGCCCGAGCCGCAGCAGCTGTTCTCGGTGGCGCCCGAAGTCGCGAAGCTGGAGGCGCCGACGCTGATGCTGATCGGCGACGCCGACTACGAACTGCGCCGCATGGTCAACGGCCGCGCCTTCTACGCGCTGTGGGAACGCGGCGTGCCGGTGGTGCTGCAGATGTACCCCATGGCGCGGCGCGCCTTCGACTTCCGCGCCGACCAGAACCCCGAGGAGAAGACCGCCACGAAGCACGCGCTGCAGCGCGAGCGGGCTTGGCTGCGTGAGCACCTGAAGCTCGACGCCGCCGGCCGCTGCCGATGAGGTGGCGCAGTGCGTGGGCGCAGCGCCGCGCGTGCCGGCATGCACGCGTCGCGCGGGGCTTGTTCTACGATCCTGCGCGCAGGGCAGGGTGGGCCTGCATGACCAGGCGAGGTGAGCGATGAAGCACGGGCGTGCGATGAGGGCGCTGCTGGCGGCCCTGCTGGTGACTGGCGCGGTAGTGCTGATCGGGTGCAGCCAGTCGCCGGCGCCGCCGCGCGACGAACCACCGGCGACCTCGCCGCCGCCCGACACGTCGCCGCCACCGACCTCGGGCGCCGAGCCGCCCCCGGCCGAGACGGCGCCACCACCACCACCCGCACCACCACCGCCCGCGCCACCACCGCCCGCACCGGCACCCGTGCCGACACGGCCGCCAATGGCGAACGGCGGGGGCAGCGCGGCCGCCTGCGTCTCGCGCGAACTCGCCCCCTTCCCCTGGCCCAGCCCACCGGCGCCCAGCGACAGCGCGCTCATCGCACCCTACCTGCTGTTCCCGGCCGGCAGCGAAGGCCGGACGCTGCTGGACGTGGCGCGCAAGCTCGAAGGCGCCATCGCCGCCGCGGGCTATCTGGAACCGCGCTACCTGGGCGCCGGCTGCAACGGGTTCGCGGTGATGCTC
>Ga0154020_10011512_pt1 | contig 10086 bp, 8 predicted proteins | sample Klosneuvirus_201_FD_109709 | JGI IMG/M metagenome (GOLD analysis project Ga0154020, IMG submission 109709) | Active sludge microbial communities from wastewater, Klosterneuburg, Austria - Klosneuvirus_20160825_MG | ecosystem: Engineered > WWTP > Aerobic digester > Activated sludge | place... | reverse complement strand
GTGGAGAGGCGCCTCAGGTTCAGCCCTTCGTTGTCCATCACCCAGAGCTGGGCCGAGCCGCTTCGCCCGGAGGTGAAGGCGACCTCGAGCCCCGACGGGCTCCAGCAGGGAGCGGTGTCCTGCGCGGGCGTCCCCGTTAGGTTGCGCGCCCCGGTCCCGTCGATGTTGGCGACCCAGATGTCGAAGTTGCCGCCCCGGTTCGAGCTGTAGGCGATCTTCTTGCCGTCGGGCGAGACCACGGCCGCGAATGCCTGTGTCCCGGGTCGCTCGTTGGTCACGTTCGGAACGCTCCGCCCTTCGAAGATCCACGAGAGGAAGATCTGGGGGTCGCCGTTGCGGTAGGAGGTATAGACGATGCCGCGTCCCCCGGGCGTCCAGCCGGGGAGGATCGAGAGCTGGCGGTTGACCGTGACCTGCCGGACGTTGAAGCCATCGTAGTCCGCGATGTAGAGCTCCTTGCGCCGCCTGTCCGTGTAGTCGCGGTCGGAGACGAAGACGAGGCGCGTGCGGGTCACCCCCTGGATGGAGGCGAGGCTCAGGATGTCGTCCGCGGACTGGTGGGCGAAGGCGCGGAAGGTGTTGGGATTCGAAGGCTCCACCTTCCCGGCGTAGCGCTTGCTCATGATGGAGGAAGACCCGTCCACGCTGAAGGTCCGGGCCTCGACCGCGAACTCCGTGCCCGTCTGGGTGACCTCGAGGGTGACGAGGATGTTGGCGCCCACCGACTTCCAGTCGAGGTAGTTCGGGGCCTTCGGATCGACGAGCGGGAGCGAGCGCATGAGCGACTCGGGCGTCAACTGGAAACCCTCGAAGTCGAGGTCGGTCTTCAGCACCTCTCGAACCACGCCGCACGACGTGCGCAGGGGCTCGGTGGTGGCGGAGCAGGGGGCGATCGCGACTTTGGTAGCGCCGGTCCCGCCGATGGTGAACCTGTAGATGTCCTGGGCCTGGGGAGCCGCCTTCACCCCGCCATAACCGGCCAGGACCACGCAGATCCCGGCGCTAAGAAACTGGCTTGAAGGTCGCATGGATGAGGATGGTTTCCTTTTCGTACGAATTCGGGATGGGTCCGAGCTGGGTGCTGACCACGGCGCGTTCAGCCAGGCGATCGATGGTGGGGGAACCCGAGGACTCTATGACCTCGACCTGGTCGATGGACCCGTCCCGATGGATCGTAAAAGCGACCTTCACACTGCCCGCGAGGTCGGGCCGGATCTGACGGGCCCAGGTGGCCCATATCTTGTTCTGGGCGGCGGCGAGGTAGAAGCCCAGGGGGCCGGCCGGGCCGGTGGTTCCGTTCAGCACCCCCGGGGTCTGCGCTGCGAAGTCGAGGCCAGTGGCGGCGCTGGCCGAACCCGCTGCGGATGCCGCGGCCCCCGCCGGCGGGTCCTTCCTGGGCACCTTCTCGGTGGCGATCTCCCGGGACTCCGGCTTCTGCGAGTCCTTGAGGCTCCGCTTCAGGTCGACGGGCGCCAGTCCTTTCTTTGGCGCCACCTTCTCCGGCTTTATGAGCCGGACCGGAGCGGGAGGCTTGGGCGCGACCTTCGGCGCCTCGGCCGGCGGCGCGGTCTCGGTCGGCGCTTCCGCGGGCTCCGAAGCGCGCGGCATCCCTCCTCCCTTGGGAAGCGGGACGGCGAAGCCCTCGATCACATTGATGATGGGCCGCCTCGGGGTGAGCAGGGCCAGGATGAGGATCGCGAAGAACGTGGTGGCATGCGCCGCGCCGGAAAGCAGCAGGCTTCTCGAATAGCCCTCGTCGGCCAGGGCCTGCCGGGCGACGAGGACGCGCAAAACCGGGTCGTTCACGAGGCCTCCTTCGGCATGTCATAGGCAAACCCGATACGTTCGACGCCGCAGCGCTTCAAAAGGTCGACCACCTCGATGACTTTCCCGTAGCGGACGTTCTGGTCCGCGCGGAGGTAGACCACGTGGGTGGGCCGCCCCAGCATGATTGCGCGGATCTGGTCCTCGAGAAGGGGCAGGGCGAGGGGCTGGCGCCCCAGGTAGGCCCGTCCCTCGGCGTCGAGAGTGACGGTGAGGCGGTCCTCGGGCTGGGTGTCGAACTGGTTGGCGGTCGGGAGGGTGATGTCGATGCCCTGGCTCATCATCGGCGCGGTGACCATGAAGACGAGGAGCAGAACCAGCACCACGTCGACGAGCGGCGTCACGTTGATCTCACCGATGCTCTTGTGCGGGCGCTTGCGGCGGATCGCCAGGTATCCCGAACCCGCGGCATTTCGGCCGCCGCTGTCCGCCGAGGAGTTGAGGCCGACCATCGCCCTGCTTCTACGTGAAGTTCCGCTCGACCATGCTGATGAACTCCATGGCGAAGTCATCCATCGTGGCCGAGAGGGCCCTCACCCGATCCGAGAAGTAGTTGAAGAAGAGGGCGGCGGGAATCGCGGCGAAGAGCCCGGCTGCGGTGGTGATGAGCGCCTCGGAGATCCCGGGCGCCACGATGGCCAGGTTCGCCGAGCCCTGGCGGCCAATCTCGCCAAAGGCATTCATGATGCCCCAGACCGTCCCGAAAAGGCCGATGAATGGCGACACGCTGGCCGTGCTGGCCAGGAAGCTGAGCCTCTTCTCCAATCGCGTCTCCTCGACGGACGCAGCGCGGGCCAGCGCCCGCGACACCGCGTCCAGGCTTCGGATGGAGGGCCGCTGAGTCGCGCCCCCGGCCGCCGGCCGGACCTGGTGGTTGATCTCCTGGTAACCCGCCTGGAACATGCCGACGAGGGGCGAGTAGGTGAGCTGATTGGCCACCGCGTTCACCTCGGAGAACTTCTGGCTCTTCCGGAAGACGTCGAGGAATCGCCTCGATTCCCGGGCGGCCCGGGCCAGGGTGGTCCACTTGTTGATGATGATGCCGAACGAGACGAACGAGAAGATCATCAGGAGGACAATGACCGCGATCGCGGTGGGACCCGAGTGCTTCAGGAACCCGAGGGTGCCCCCGCCGAAGGCGTCGGCGGCCGCGCTTTGTGCCAGCAGGAAATGGATCATCATCTGTGTGTTGTTGTCGACCTCTCAGAATCGCACAATATGTTGTGTACGTCAATGAAGGGACCCTGACCGGCCCGGGTTCCATGCTACCCTCACGGGCCTTCTTATGCTTCGTGTTCTGCGCATCGAAAACCTTGCGGTGGTGGCCTCCGCCGAGATCGAATTCGGGCCCGGTCTCAACCTGCTGACCGGCGAGACCGGGGCGGGGAAGTCGATCGTGGTCGATGCCCTCGGCCTGGTCTGCGGCGAGCGAGCCGACGGCGATCTCATCCGAACCGGGGAGGAAAAGGGAACCATCGAAGCCATCTTCGATGTCCCGAGGGGCTTTGGTTTCGAAGCGCTCGGCCTCGGAATAGACGAAGCGGACGGGGAAGTGGCGATCCGGAGAGAGATTCTCTCCTCGGGGCGCAGTCGAGCCATGATCAACGGCGTCACCGTCTCCCTGGCCGGTCTCAAAAGCGTGGGGCAGCAACTGGTGCAGATTCACGGCCAGCACCAGCATCACGCCCTGTTGAACGCCGACTTCCACCTTTCGTTCCTGGACCGGTTCGCGGGGCTCGAGGCCCGGGCAGAGAAGGCCAGGGTCCTCTTCGCCGAGGCCCAGGCCGCAGATGCAGCACTCCGCGACTTCCTCGAGAAGGCGCGGCAGTTCGGCCGGGAGCGGGAAGCCCTCCGGTTTCAGGTCGACGAGATCCGGCGCGCGGATCTCCGTTCCGGGGAAGAAGAGGAACTGCGGGAGGAGCGTTCCCGCCTTCGCAACTCCGAACGTCTGGGCGAGCTGACTTCGGAGGCGGCCGGGCTTCTGGACGGCGCCGAGGACGACTCGGACAATTCGTTGGTCTCGAAGATGCGCGCGCTCGGGAAGCGGCTCGACGAGATCACGCGTCTCGACCCCTCCGCAGTCCGCGAGTCCTTCAGCCGCCACGGCGAAGTGCTGGGACTCCTCAACGACTGGTCCGCGGATCTGGCCGACTATGTCTCGTCCCTTGATTCGCAACCTGGGCGGATCGATGACGTGGAGTCGCGACTTGCTACCCTAGAGCGACTTAAGAAGAAATATGGCCCAAGTATCCATGAAATAATGTCTTTTCTGGAAGAGTCCGAGGGTCGTCTCAACGCCATCGAGGACCCGGAGGCCGAGGAACGGCGGCTGGCGAAGCTGTCGATCGCTGCCTGGAGCGCCTATGCGACGCTTGCCGCGGCGCTCTCGAAGGAACGTCGGGCGGTCGCGAGCAAGCTGCAGAAGGCCGTGGCGAGGGAACTGGGCGACCTGGCCATGGCGCAGTGTCGCTTCGAGGTCCGATTCGAACCGCCGTCCGCTTCCGGGGACTTCGACTGGAAGGCACAGGGTCTCGAAACCGGGGAGTTCTTCCTGTCCGCCAACCCGGGCGAGGAGTTGAAGCCGCTCAAATCGGTGGCCTCGGGGGGAGAACTCTCCCGGGCCCTGCTCGCCCTTCAGTCACTTCTCAACGCGCACCCGTCCGGGGCGGTGGTCTTCGACGAGGTGGATGCCGGGATTGGCGGCGCGGTGGCTGAAGCGGTGGGGCGCCGCCTCGCCCGGGTGGCTCGGGATCGGCAGGTCCTGTGCGTCACGCATCTGGCCCAGGTTTCCGCGTTTGCGGATCGCCACTACGTCGTTGAGAAGCGGGTGGTTCGGGGTCGCACCATCACCGAGGTCCGCGAGGTCGAGGGACGGGATCGCGTTCGCGAAGTCGCCCGCATGCTGGCTGGAGAAGTGGTCACCGGCTCCGCGGAGAAGAACGCCGAAGAACTGATCGGCCGGGTCAGGCGCCTCGACGTCGGCCCCCGGGCGTAGGCGGGATCTCCGATGGCGAAGGGCAGGTACTTCATCGAGACGTTCGGTTGTCAGATGAACGTCAACGACTCCGAGAAGGCCGCGGGGCTGCTCGAGACGGAAGGAATGGAGCGCGTCGAGTCGGTGGACGGCGCGGACGTGATCTTCGTCAACACTTGCGCGGTGCGCGAGCGCGCGGCCGAGAAGCTGTTTCACGCGGTCGGACGGTACAAGGGCCTCAAGGCGCAGAATCCGGCCCTGAAAATCGCGGTGGGCGGGTGCGTGGCCCAGTTGCAGGGCAAGGAGATCATGGAACGGGCGCCCGCGGTGGATGTGCTCGTGGGCACCCATAACCTCCGCGACCTGCCGCGGCTTCTCACGGAGTCCAACGAGTCGGGATCTCGTCAGTCGGCGCTCGACCGCGAGGCGGACGCCTTCTCGATTCCCGCCGAGGTGGTGTCCCACTCGAGCCGCACGCGAGCCTATGTCACCGTGGTCGAGGGGTGCAATCACGTCTGCAGCTTCTGCGTCGTTCCGAGAACCCGGGGCAAGGAGGTCTGCCGGTCGCCCGAGAGCATTCTCGAGGAGGTTCGAAGTCTCCTCGACCGCGGCTACCACGAGGTCATGCTCCTCGGCCAGACCGTGAATGCCTATCGCTTCGGCGAGGTGGACTTTCCGGCACTGCTGCGTCGGGTTCACGATGCGGACGAGCGGCTCTGGCGGCTGAGATTCACGACCTCTCACCCCGAGCACGTCGATGAGAAGTTCGCCAGGTGCTTCGCGGAACTGCCGAGGCTCGCGCCCTACCTCCATCTTCCGGTTCAATCCGGCGCCGACGCCATTCTGGCCGACATGCGCCGTGGCTACACGGCCGGGGAGTATCTGCAGCGGCTTCTGCTGTTGCGATCGCATCGCACCGACCTGGCCCTGACCGCCGATGTGATCGTGGGGTATCCCGGTGAGACCGAAGCGGACTTCGAGGCCACCTGCCGTCTGGTTCGCGAGGCCAATTTCGATGGTCTCTTCGTCTTCCTCTACTCGCCCCGCCCAGGAACCACGGCCATCCGCCGGCCCGACGACATTCCGGAAGTGGAGAAGAAGCGCCGGTTCAAGGTGCTGAACGAGCAGCAACAGCGGCAGCAGCGGCAACGTCACCAGGGGTACATCGGTCGGATCGAGGAGGTCCTCGTGGAAGAGGTGACGGATGGAGACGGCAAGGGCCGCACGCCGCATTTCCGCCTCGTGCACTTCGACATACCGCCAGCGTCCAACGTGACCCCGGGCACCCGGCTCGCCGTGGAGATCACGACCGCCTTTCCAAATTCCTTGCGCGGTCGGATCGAGGGTGCGATCGATCCACGCAACCCGCGTCGATAGAAGCTGGAATCCCGATCCCGCTCCACCGCGGGGTTGCCGCGGGCGAGAGATCCATCACCCGCGGCGCTTTCTTTCATTGACCGCATACGCAATCGTTCCTAAGATCGGCGGTCAACCATGATCGTTCTCGCGATTACGAATCAAAAGGGTGGAGTCGGCAAGACCACGACGGCCATCAATCTCGCGGCCGCCCTGGCGATGCGCGGCAAGCGGACGTTGCTGATCGACCTCGACCCACAGGCGAATTCGTCGATGAGCTATCTGGATCTGAGCACAGTCGACAGATCGACCTATGACCTGTTGATGGGGGAGAAGAAGCTCGCGGAGATCGTGCGGCCCACTGCCGTCCAGAATCTCGATATCGCGCCCGCTCGTATATCGCTCGCGAAGGCCGAGAACAAGCTCATCGGTGAGTTGGAAGGACATTTCAAACTTCGCGATTCGCTGGACTCTCACAAGAAGCAATACGATTTCATCGTGGTGGACACGCCCCCGACCCTTGGCATCATCACCGCCAACGCATTGGTCGCCTCGAGCCACGTGCTGGTGCCGGTGCAGTCCAGCTACTTCGCCCTCGAAGGGACCGAGGATCTCCTCGAGACGGTTGAGAAGATTCGCGCGCGCCCGAACCCCGAGCTGAAGCTTCTCGGTGCGGTCATCACGATGCATGACAAGAGAACGACGCTGGCCCGGGACGTTCAGAAGGCCATCGTTCAGCTCTTCGGGAACAAGGTCTTCAAGACGACCATCACGAAGAGCATCCGACTCGAGGAAAGCCCCGCCCATCGCGAGTCGATCTTCACGTTCGCGCCGCAATCGAGCGGCGCTCTCGAGTATTACAAGCTTTGCGAAGAGGTGATCGAACGTGTCTAACGTCAAGAGAGTCGGACTCCCCTCGTCCCTTCGGATGCGCCACGACAGCCATTTCATCGATCAGCTTGGCCGGGCCGCGGGCTCCCCGATCGGCCAGTCGATTCCGATCGAGGACATCGATCCGAATCCGAACCAACCTCGGCAGAATGTGGGGGACCTGTCGGAGTTGATCGCGTCCATTCGCGAGAAGGGCGTCCTCGAGCCCATCCTCGTCCGCCGGCGCGATTCCCGGTTCCAGATCGTGGCAGGGGAGCGGCGGTACCGGGCGGCGATCGAGGCCGGCCTGCCGGAGATCCCCTCGGTCATAAAGGAATTGACTGATCCCGAAGTCATGGAGGTTGCTCTCATTGAGAACCTCCAGCGGAAGGATCTGACCGCCTTTGAAGAGGCTGACGGCCTCAAGGTGCTGGCCGAGTCCCACGGCTACACCCATGAAATGATGGCGGAGAAGCTGGGGAAGAGCCGGACCACGGTGACCGAGACCCTGACGCTCTCTTCCATGCCGGATCGGGTTCGGGAGCTATGTCGGCTGGCCGACATTTCATCTAAGTCCGTTCTGATTCAAGTAGTTCGGCAGCAGACACCCGAGAAAATGGTCGCGTTCATCGATACCCTCCAGAAGACCGGGGTTGGACCGACGCGCGCCGAGGCCCGGCGACTCATCAAGGCCGTTCCGGACCGAAAGGGTCGCCCGAAGAACTTCGTCTTTACGTACAAGACCGGCCGGGATCGAGGCCTGTCTCTTTCCTTGAAGTTCGGCCGGGCCGATGTCTCGAAGAGCGACATCGTGGCTGCGCTCGAGGAGTTGACCGGAGAGATCAAGTCCAAGGAGCCGAAGGCGATCGGGACCCGCTCTTAGAGTCGATCTGCGGTCTAGAAGCCGGCGAGGTTCAGCACACGCGCGGTCCACTCTCCTGCGAAGGCGATGGACGCAAAGGCCAGCCACGCGATCGCCAATCCAACCGCCGCGCCTGGCCGCCGGGCCCACAGACTGACGGTGCCCGTTCCCATGGCAAGGGCGAGGAGGGGGCTGACAAACTCCAGATCCTTCAGGTGCTGAAAGCCGTTGGGGGAGGGCAGGCCGGCGGCGAGGAGACTGATCCACACCGCGACTCCGCTCCATGCCACCATGACGTTCCGGGTTTGCCGATCCGCTTGCCGGAGCAGAAGCCAGCCGCCCGCTGCGAGCAACAGGACAAAGGGCCCGTTGAATCTCCAGAGCCGCGAGGCGAGACGCGCCAGGCCGCGAAGGGGATCCAGGGTGGAACCGGCGTATGGGTCGTTGAGGTCGTCGGCCTCCGGAATGTCGCGGCCCGGCTGCACCTTCGCGCGCAAGTCCTCCAGCCGGTCCAGCACCCGTGACTCTGGCTGGGGTCGGCCGCTCTGAACATTCTCAAAGACCGGCACATATCGCGAGTAGAAGGCAGCCCCCGATGCCACCAGGGCCAGGGCGGCCGCGAGGGCGACGCGAAGCGCTCCCGCCCGCCCGCCCGGGCTTCGGCGAGCCGCTTCGATGAGGAGAAGACCGCCGACAAAGAGCCCGAAATTGGCGATCGACTGCGTGTAGACGAGGAACGCCGCGAAGAGTACGCCCGCGAGCCAGGTGGCTGGGACGAGCGCAGCCCTGGAACGCCGGAGGGCCGCGAGTAGAAACAGCACGGCCACCGCGTCGACGAACTGTCCGGCGACACCGGGGAAGTATCCGAGGGCCATCCGACGCACGAGCAGCGGTTGCACCGAAACGAAGAATGCCCCCGCGAGAGCCACCGTCGGCCCAAGCCCCAGAGCGAGACCGACGCCCATGGTCAGCAAGGGGATCAGGGACGCAAAGGTCACCGCTGTGACGATGGCGGCGTCGAGCGGATCGAGTCCGAAGCTGCCTCCGACCGCTCCCGTGACGACGTAGGCGCCGGGCGGGTACGGGAACGGGTACCAGTTTTCGCCAATCTGCTGGAGTCCGAGGCTGCGCGCATACTGAATCTCGAAGAGCTGATCGAGGAAGGCGGAAAGGCCCCCCCGATTGAGGGTCTGCTGAACCAGGGCGTGAACCCGATAGTCGGGATAGAAAGCCTGCGTGTGGAGGAACGCCGACCTCGTCAGAAGGGTCAGAGCGGTTATCACGACGAGCCCCGTTCGATGGCGCGCCGAGAGGTCTGGAACGCCGATGGTTCTGGCGATCGCGAAGCCCAGGACCAGGGTGAGGGCGAAGGCGACCAGACCGCCCCTCAGAATGCGTTCTGCTCCGATTGGCCCGGAGGCGAAGGCGAGCCCGACCAGCAACGCGAGAACTCCATTTGCCGAGAGTGCGATGGGGATCCCGCTGCCGGCGGCGAGAAAGGCGAAACTGGTCAAACCCAGAAGCAGGGCGCCTCTAACCAGGGTCCCCGAAGGTGCGCTGAATCCGGCCGGGGCCCGGATCTCGGCCCAATCCACTGCGACGCCGAGGGGCCGATCATTCCCGACACTGGCTTCAAGTAAAATGAAAGCATTTGAGTCGCAAGTAATTTCTGAAACTGGGAATTGTATTACTTCGTAAGGGTGATCCTCCCTCGCTCGAATGCTCCGCTGGCCGAGTACCGCCCCAGATACGGACACAGAGATGAGCGCAGGATCGAGAAAGTGCCGGCGCACGCGGAGGCGCACTTGACCGGGGCCACAGAAGCGCAGGGGGAGCGACAGGCCTGACGAGGGCACCGCGCTCCATCGGAAGTAGTCCGGCCCGTCTCTCTCTATGTCCCGGAAATCGCGGACGTAGTGAGCGTCGGTCGGCCCGAGGTCGACCACCACCGACCGGGCGAAGCGGTGTCCGAGCAGGACGGCGAGCGCCCCGGCGCACGAGAGCACGCCGATCGCCACGAGCCCCCGCCAGAAGAAGCCTCGCCCACGCTGGACGGCTGCGCCTTCGGCCGTGGTCCGTTCCGTCGTCTGGGGCGTCACCGGCCGACGTTATGCTCCACGCCGAGCGGGGGTCAAGAAGGGATCACGATGAGCGAACAGCTGGCAATGGTGACCGGGGCCTCGTCCGGAATCGGCGAAGC
>Ga0154020_10011511_pt1 | contig 10086 bp, 11 predicted proteins | sample Klosneuvirus_201_FD_109709 | JGI IMG/M metagenome (GOLD analysis project Ga0154020, IMG submission 109709) | Active sludge microbial communities from wastewater, Klosterneuburg, Austria - Klosneuvirus_20160825_MG | ecosystem: Engineered > WWTP > Aerobic digester > Activated sludge | place... | reverse complement strand
GCGCATCAAGAAGTAGCCGACGGCAGCCGCCGCGGCGATCGCGAGCGCGAAGCAGATGATCACCACGAGCCGTGCGGTCCCGCGAATGTCCTCCGCAGCCTTGCGCGCGGTCTCGCTCTCGGCCTCCAACGTGCTGTTGAGCTTCGTGTTGAGCGCGACGACCTCCTGCACCGGTTGCTCGGTGAGATCGTGAAGCTCTGACATTCTCGAACGATCATCACGTTCGATCGCTGGCCACACTTCTTCCCGAAATCGTCGATCGCTCTCGACGATCAGACGCGTGATTTCCTTCGCCTGCTCGACGCCCGGATGGCCAGCGACCTCCTGCTGCAGGTGCTCGGTCGCATGAAGCGCGGCCTGCGCAGTCTCGCGATAGTGATCCATGTGCGAGTTGTCCCAAGCGAGCATCGTGTGCGCTTGGTGCATGTACTGCTCGCGAGCCATTGCAGCCGCGTGATGACCAGCGTGCTTCGCGCGATCGAGGCGAGCGACCTCGTCTTCAGCCGCTCCGATTCGCCCGAGGGCGACGATCATCACGACGAGCGCGAGCCCGAAGAGCAGCAGGACGAGTCCGAACGCACCGGCAATGCGGCGCGCAGTCGTTCGCGGTCGACGCGGGACGGGCACGTGACCCGCTAATAGCACGTGCGAGAGTGTTCTTCCTCGTCGCCGTCACTGGACCGTTGGCAGCGATCCTCGTCGCCCCGATCGCCGGTCACTGCTCGATGCAAAGCAGTGCAAGGTAGTTCGAGCAAAGAAGCGGCTGCTGCACGACCCAATCGGAACGTTCTGCGTCCGCTCGTCCGACCGTCGCGACAGCGGGAACGACGTAGATCGTCCAGTCCGCGCAGGTGTCGGATGTTCGCGTCCCCTCGAGACTCGTTCCTGACCAGAACATGAGCTCTTGATCGCTCGGTGGCTCGATCGTAGCCCGCGGACCCTCGACGAGCTCCGCCTTGGTTGCGAAGAGCAGCGTCTCGCGGTCCGTTCGGTACCAGGGTGCCGCATCGTCGAGACGCGTGATCGCATCGACCGTCGACGACGAGAGCCATGCGCGCCATTCGCCGTCGAATCCACGGTCGCGTGCGGCGGTAGTACAACCCGCGTCTGCGATGTCGACGCCTGTGCGCGTCTCGGAGGAGTCCACGATCTTTCCGAGCGTGCCGTTGCGCAGGTAGAAGATGCGGCTGCGTTCCGAGGGTGGAGTGTCATCGACGAAGGGCTGTTCATCCACTGCGCACGCGGCAACGACCAACAACCAACTCCACTGCGCGATCCGGATCATGCTGCGAGTGAAGCGGACTTCCGCGACATCGGCAAGTCGCGCGACCTGTCTTGTCGTGACTTGGCGCTGCCGGCAATCCTCAGCGTCGGTTCGCGGACCGCCGAAAAGAAGAACGCTCGGCCTGGGCAGACCGAGCGCACACACTTCGCGATCGTGCGTCTAGCGCCGGAAGCGCGATGCGAAGGAAGCAAACGCGTTCGGACTCTGCGTGGCCGTGGCACCCATTGCGGCTGCGGGCATGTTGCATCCGCAGGCTGCGCAGCCGCCGGTGACGTTTTCGAGCTCGATGACATCGACGGTTGGGAGTTCGATGTTGGTGGTCTCGGTGGACTTGCTGGACTGGTTCTTCATGGTGGCCTCGTCGTGGTGGTGGGTACGAGGGTCAGAGTTGCAGCGGCCATGCCGCCGCTCAACTTGGTGTTTTCGTGCCGATTCGGAGGTCGCGATCCTGCTGCACTTGATCATCTCGGTAGACGATTTCACCGCGAAGACCTCGTGTCCGATTCGGCCACAGGTACCTGTAGCCCTGCCGGTTACACGCCGCGCTTTCGGTTTTCATTTCATTCGTGGCGAGCGCTATCTGTTTCGCCGACAGCTCGTCGAGGCTCGGGCGGCGGTGTCTTTTCTACGAAGACCAAGACGAGCGCTATGGGCCAGAGAAGCGCGAAGCTGAGGAGCACCCACTTGAAGTCGGAGTCGAGGATGAAGTTCACCACGGCCATCCAGCCCATGGAGAACAACCCCGCCGCGACCACCACGCCCGTGATTCCTGGCCGCCGTTCGCGCAAGACGGTTAGCGCGATCGTACTCGTCAGTAGACCGGTCGCGATCATGTAGCCCCCCATCACCCAGAAGACCTTCTCGAGCCAATGCTCGAGCCCCGGCACGGACTTTCGGATCGCAATCAGCGTCGATCCCATGTAGCGAGGATCCTCGGGGAGAAGCGCAGGGCGCACCACAATGAAATAGAGCCCGAGGGTGATCAGGACCACGCCCGCCAGCGTCAGTACTCGGGACGACCAAGGTGTACGCGTCATCGAGCGACTCGCAGCCGAATCATGCCTCCCGACAGTTGCAAGCGAGCCGCCACGGCCTGTGACCGGGTGAACCACACGTGTCGTGGCCCCTCTGATGCACCACGTGAACCCATGCAGACCGTACAACTAAACGTATCCGGCATGACCTGCGGAGCGTGCGTAGGGCACGTGACCCGAGCACTTAGTTCTGTGCCGGGCGTCGACAAGGTCGACGTCTCCCTCAGCGAGAACGTCGCAGGCGTCAAGTTCGACGAGGCACGCGTGTCGATCGAGACGCTGCGCACGGCAGTCCGGTCCGCGGGCTACGACGTCGCCGACGCTCCGGTGAAGCGGGCGGGTGGCAACTGCTGCGGCTCCTGAGGGACGCGCAGGATTTTCGTGTCGCGCGACATGGGAGCGCAGATCGCGCGCGAGTTCGGGCGCAGGCAAACGAGCTGTCGCTCCATTGCGAGCGGTGGCGCTCACGCGCTGCGGGCGCCTCGTGAACCGAGAAGGAGATTGTCATGACGATGAACGAAGCAGCAAAACGTCGAGCTCGCGTTAGGGCAGGGGCTGTAGTCGGCGGAGCGGTCGTCGAGCTGGTCACGATCGGACTCCTGTTGATGCTCGCCGGAGGCCTCGGCCTCTGGCCGATGGGGTCGCTCGATTCAGCCAAGATGACTGAGATCAGCGCCGGCTTCGCTGTGTTCGCGGGTGCGGCGTGGATCGCTGCCGCGTTCCTCGGCGGCTACATCGCGGCGGTGAGCTCGCGCGCCACCGATCGACGCGACGGTGCTCTCCACGGCTTGATGAGCTGGGCCATCGCGTGCGCCACCGGTGCGGTGCTTGTCTGCACCTGGTTCATGGCAGCGCTCGCCGTCGATCTGGTGAACATCGACCTGGCGTCGGCAATGAGCGGCCGGATCATGATCGCCTTCTTCATCGGCGATCTTCTCGCCCTGACCGCCGCTCTCGCGGGCGGCGTTGTGGGGGCACGCGCCGAAGCTCGCCTGTCGACCTCGTCGGGATCCGAGCTCCGGCGTCCGCTGACCATCCGGGCATTCGCACCCACCACGTAGACAAACTGCGAGTTCAGGAGTCCATCATGAGTTGGAAGACATCGATTCTCATCGTATTCGGCGCTGCCTGTTCGTCGACAACGCCTGGCGCGGAGGTGCCGCGTGGACATTAGGCTCATCGCCCGGATCCTGCGTACGCGTCGTCGCTCCGTTCCCACGAACACTGGACGCGCGTCGAGCTCGTAGCGGCGCAGACCGCGGCGCTTCGCGAGCTGCGGGCATTCGCGATCGCGCGATCGCCGTTCTATCAGCGCTTTCATCGCGGACTCGAGGACCGACCGTTGTCCGAACTGCCTGTCTTCACCAAACGACAGCTCATGGACTCGTTCGACGATGTCGTGACCGATCGCGACGTCCACCGCGCCGATGTCGAGCGGCACCTCGCGGCGCTCGCAGGAGACGATCGCTTCCTCGACCGCTATTGGGTCTCTCGAACCGCCGGCACGACCGGACATCCTGGAATCTTCCTGAGCGACCGCCAGGAATGGGGCACGATCATCGGATCGTACTCGCGAGCCCAGGAGTGGGCAGGGATCGAGGCAAAGCTCACCCGCAGAACGCGGCTGGGGATCGTTAGCTCGAAGGTTCCGTGGCACCAGTCCGCACGGGTCGCGATGAGCGTCGACACACCGTTCGTTCCCGTAGGGCGCTTCGATGGGGCACAGCCGATCGCGGAAATCGTCGATGGGCTCAATGCATGGCAGCCCGAGAACTTGGTCGTGTACGCGTCGATGTCCCGCGTGCTTGCCGACGAGCAACTCGCCGGTCGCCTCAAGATCTCACCACGTGCAGTGATGTGTTCGTCCGAGGTCCTGACCGATGAAGCAATCGCGCGGGTCCAGCGAGCGTGGGGCAGTCGCCCATTCAACGTCTACGCCGCGACGGAAACGGCGGGCATCGCGTCAGAGTGCGCGCGACACCGCTTGCATCTCTTCGAAGACCTCGTGATCCCCGAGGTGGTCGACGAACAGAACCGACCGGTTCCGCCTGGAACCACGGGGGCCAAGCTGCTCGTCACCGTGCTGTTCAGCCGAACCCAGCCGCTGATTCGCTACGAGATGAGCGACCGGCTGCGCCTGTCCGCTGAATCGTGCGAGTGCGGCCTACCGTTCGGTCTGCTGGACGCAATCGAAGGACGAGCGGAGGACACGCTCTCGCTACCAGCCGCGCGCGGTGGAACCATTGCGATTCACCCGGTGCTGTTTCATCGTGCGCTCGAGACTGTGCCTGCACGCGAGTGGCAGGTGATCCAGGAAGACAACGGGTTGCGGATTCTTCTCGGGCACGCGCGTGGAGTTGCCACGGCTGAGCTGGCCGACCAGATCGCACGCGATTTGCGCGAGGCCGGCGCGATTCCTCCACCGATTCGCATCGAGCTCGTTGACGCGGTGCCCCGGACCGCCCTCGGCAAGCTGCGTCTCGTCGTCGCGAAGCGTATTCGCACGTCGGGCCACGCCGCACTTGCTTACGATCCGGCCACGCCCATTCGTCACCTCGCAGAGAAGTGACGATGGAGCCGAACCTTTACGCGCGTGAGCTTCACGGCGACGGCGAAGATGTCGATCAGAACCGGCAGGAAGTCTTGCCGCAGTGCGGGAAGCGCCCGAACGGCGGCGTCGCCCGTGCTCGTGTCTCCGGCGGCCGTCAGCCGGTAGCCACCGATCCGGACGCAGCTTCTAACGCGACCTTGAAGTACTCCAACTCTCGCTGGGTGTGAGAAAAGACGGCCTTCTCGCCCTTGCGCACGGTTCGAAAATACCAAAGTGCCACTCTTCCGAACAACGAGTCTGGGAAGTCCATGTACACGTCGTGCGACATCGTGATTCCACCATCGGTGTCCACGAGTCTGACCAACCCTCCCTCGGGTATGCGAGCAGGGATTCCGTACAGCTTGTATGTTGCAACTCCTGTCCACGCGCAGACTCTTGGTCGTTCCGCGTACAAGACTTGTCCCCGCAGGTCGGCATAGAGACCGGCGACGTATTCCTTCTGGACAAACGTGGTACCGGTTTCGGGCCGATTGTGCTTGTTGTCGAATACCAGGCCCCGGTGTTCCTGAGGATTTGATGCCGTCCAATTGACGGGGTCGTAGGCAAACTCCCAGATGGCATCGGCAGCGACATTGCGAATGGTAATCTCAGTGTGCTGTGTTATTAACATGAGTCTCCGGGCGCGAGGATGTTCGAGCTGTTCATTCGGGTTTCCAAGATCGGTTGGGTTGTCATGTGACCGAGCCGTTCAGCGTCTTGCTTGGGCGATCGTGCGAACCGCGAGCGGGAGGCTGACGACCTGACAGAACCGCCTCCGCGGTTCATCGAAGTCAGACATCAACAACAGTGTGTGCAATCGCGGGCCCTCGAGGAAACGCGCGCAATCCCGCGCAGGTGCGTGACCGAGCGGGTTACACAGAAGATGGACGTGTCGATCGCGCGCTAGTGAAGTCCACCAACGATCGCATCCTTCGCACGAAGAGGTGCGTTTCGTAAAAGTACGTACGCGACGCGAACCTCTCGATGAGCGATTGCACGCTCGTTCGAGCGGGGACGCTCATGGTCTGCGGCTGAAATCGCTCACTCTCACTTTGGGTGAACGCGGATCGAACCAACATCGTATCGAACGACCAGAATGCTCGGCATAGGAGTCCGTCGTCGAGCCGTCGTCGAGCAGCCGTTGCTCGATCGTGACCTGAGACGACTTATGCATTCTTGCGCGCGATGAAGCGCACGAGCCTCCCCTTATCCCATGCCCAGTCCGGAACGTCGTCCACGATTTCGTCTCTCAGGATCTCGAGACTGTCGAACAGCTTTGCGAGCTGACCCTCTGTGAAGCCGACATCGCTCTCGGGGACCGTCCTCGCCCAGCCCTCAATGATGACGAGACCCCCGACCCGCAAGCTCGCCTGGATCTTCGCCATCCACTTTGTGTGATCGCCGGCGTAGAGCAGCGTGACGAGATCGAAGCGCTCGACCCCGAAGTCCCACTGGTCGAGATCGGCGTTGATCGTCTCGAGCGCGAGCTCGCGTTTGATTGCCTGCGCACGCGCGATACGGAGCCCTTCGTCCGAGACATCGACCGCGACTACCTGCCAGCCGCGCGACGCGAGATAGAGCGCGTTGCGTCCCTGACCCGCAGCGAGGTCGAGCGCGGTGCCAACGGAGAGGGTGTCGAGCGTTTCGATGAGGAGTCGGTTCGGCTCCATGCTGAAGCCGCGGCCGGTGAGAAAGATGTTGTTCCACCAGTCCCGATCGCTCGATTCGCGGTTCCAGTTCAGAAACTGCACACGCCACTCGGCGCCGTCTCGAACCCACTGCAGCACGTACCAACCATCGTAGATGTAGCCGCCGTGCGAATCGTTGCCGCCCTGAATCTCGTGCGCCCTGCCAGAGAAGACGAGCATGTCTCCGTTGGGGACGACGGTCTCCTGCTCCCACGTCCGCGTCGCGAAGTAAGGCACCTTCGACGTGCGTTGCCTCATCCTAGAGAGCGTGGTCTCACGATCCGTAGCGGGACCTCCAACGAAGTGGATGAACCCCGGCGCGAGCATCGGCTCGACGGCGTCTACATCGCCGCAATCCAAGGCATAGACGAAGTGGCGACTGCGCTGCACGATCTCGGCGTGAGTAGTCGCCGCAGGCGAAGCGACGATCGTCGTCGCTGGCGCGGCACCCGGTTGCGATGCGCGCATGCGACTCATGACGGTCATCACCATCGCCATTGGATCGATGCCGTGCTTCCGGCACTTCGTAGTGAGCTCGTCGAGCGAGCTCATGGTTTGCGTCATCGCCGTCGTCAGCTCGTCGGCGACGTCTGGTGCCATGCTTGCCGCATCGAAGCTGTCTCTGCGGTGTTGCACTCGACGAGTCTACAGTGCTGATCTCGATCGTGATCACGATCGATCGAAGTGCACCGCAGTGTGACCATGCGAGTCACACGAGAACGTCGCGTCAGTGTGACCGTTGAAGTCACACGTAGCGCCTAGCGGTGCATGTCGGGCGAATGACGATCGTGCTTCGTCGGTTCTCCGGACTCGTGCGATTCGCTTCCGCCATGGCGCATACCCCCACCGGCGAGATGCAGCACGGCGAACGCGGTCAGCAACACAGCGACGACGACGAGCATGATCTTCGCGGAACGAGAAAGACTCGTCGGCGCTGCGGTGTCGTCCTTCTTTCGCTGGCCGTAGCGCGTCAGCCCCCAAGGTTTGAACACCGAGAGGATCGTCGCGACCAGCAGCACGACGATTGCGACACTCGCATCGATGACGAGCTGGGTCCCGACCTGACCGACCTCGGTCCCCATCGATGCTCTTCGCGCGGCTTCGCGGACCGCCGTGAACTGGTGCAGGAGAAGAGCCATCGTCGCGAGCTTTCCGAGCACCAGCTTCGTGAGTACCCACCGGTATCGAATCAAGCCCCAGGGAGTCCACAGCCCCTGCAACACGCCGGTGAGTAGTGACCCGAGGCTCAATGGAACGATCGCGTAGAGCCCGACAACGTCCATCGCGACGAACATCGATCTAGCGAGCGCTGTGTCTTCGCTCGTGAGACCCACGATGTTGAGCGCGAGGAATGCACCGACGGCGCCGATCCATCCCAGCGACGTCACGATGTGGACAACCAACAGAGTTCGGCGGGGCGTGGGGTTCATGGCGACGAGATATAAATAATCAGTCGCTCACTTATTTGTCAACTGTCGGTTATCGCCTCAGTCCGGAGCCAGTCCTCCCCACAGAACATCGATGATCGCGTGCAGGTTGCCTCCACTGTGAGGGCCATGCCCGTGCGTGTGATCCGGACCTTCGACCATCGTCGCGAGGAACGCGGTCGTGTGCACCGCGCTCATCAGCGCGCGCGCAGCGGCTTCCGCGTTCACCTTGCGAATCAGCCCATCGGCTTGCATTCGATGGATACGTGCGGCGAGCGCGTGAAGGATGGGGGCGAAGGGCAGTTGGGCGTGCCACTTGCGCAACTGAGCAGAGCGAAGATCGGGATGCGCGAGTACGTGCAGGAGCGTGGGTAGGAGAACTCCGAAGAACTCGGCGAGGCGATCGGCGATTCGGATCAGGTCTGCTTTGGCGCTGCGCGGTGGGTACGGGCCGAGTAGCGCTTCGATGTCGGGAACCTCGGGCGTCATCGCGCGAAGGAACAGATCCTCCTTCGAGCCGAAGCGCTGGAACAGCACACCTTGCGAGATACCGGCAGCGTCGGCGACGTCACGTGTGGTCGCGGTGTGTCCGTGCTCGCGGAACACCTCGCGAGCGATGCGCAGGAGCTCGGCGTCGTCGATGGTCTTGGTACGTCCCACGTCCTCTTGCGACTAACACAGAACGCGGCGGCGGCGTAGCGCGACGAAGAGTGCGAGAAGCGGAAACAGCCCACCCGAGCCGCTCGTCGACGCGCAACCACAACCCGCGTCGCCCGCGCCGGGATTCGTGCCCGCGTCACCGCCTTGGCCGCCGTCGCCACCGACGCCCGCGTCGTCACCGGCTGGTTGCACGGGGCGATCTCGACGGCGGTACATCACCTGGAAGGGGCCCGTTCGCTTGTCGAGCCACAACGCATGCACGTAGTTCGCGCTGACGGCCAGGAGAGGCGTCGATGCTTCCGTCGTCGTCGGTGTCGAGGCTTTCTCGTCCGCTTCCCACGTCATGCCTTCGTTTGTCGACTGCGCGTAGCGAATCTCGAGGACACCGCTTCGGCTGTCGTGCCACGCGAGGAACACGGACGATCCGGCGCCGATGATCGATCCGTGATCCGACGAGCCGGGCGTGTTCGTGAGCTGGACGGGCGTTTCCCACGTTGCTCCGTTGTCCATGGAGCGAACGGCGAACATGTGCGGGTTCGCGTCGGCCGTGCCGGGCTCACCTCGGTTGAAGTTCACGATGACGCTCTGCGAGCCAGAGACCGCGATGTCGTTGCGTCCGGCGAATGCCGCGCCGGAGTAGTTCACCGGGACCTCGGCACCCCACGTGTCCCCGCCGTCGAGGGAGCCGATGTAGAACGTGTCGGGGCACACCGTGAAACTGAACGTCGGCCCGGCCATGCACGACGGGTTCGTTCCACGATCGTCCCAGATCGTGACGTGTACGCCGTTGCCTCGCGCTGCGACCTGCGGCCGTTCTGCGCCGAAGGTTCCAGCAGACACTGCGATCACCTTTGCGGGATCCCAGTTCGCGCCGCGATCCGACGAGCGCAGGTAGTACGTGTCCCATTTGGCGTCGCGATAGTCCATCCACACGATGTGCAGCTTGTTCGCGTCGTATGCGATCGAGACGCGGAACGCACCGCGCGCCGTCGTCAATTGCTTCGGTGCGTCCCACGTCGCACCGCCATTTCCCGAGTGCAGCAAGTAGACGTCGCCGACATCACGCGCGCAGCACCAGTCGGTGAGTGTGCGGGTGTTCCTCAGATAGATCGCCCACACGTCGTTCCCGTCCGCGACGAGCGGATCCGTCAGATGGATGACGCCCGAGTCGAGCGTTCGCTCGTTGCTCCACGTCGTGCCTTCGTCGCTAGAGCTGCGATAGCGAACGTCCGTGTTTCCGTAGATCACGTGCACCGTGGATCCGGAGGTTGCGAGCCCCTCGCCGAAGATGTCGCCGTTCGTCGACGTCAGCGGTTTCTCGGCGTCCCATTGTGCGAACGCGGTGCGCGACATCAGCGCGAGCAGAAGGACCGCGCACTTCACGGCGCACCGAACGTTGCTT
>Ga0154020_10011509_pt1 | contig 10087 bp, 8 predicted proteins | sample Klosneuvirus_201_FD_109709 | JGI IMG/M metagenome (GOLD analysis project Ga0154020, IMG submission 109709) | Active sludge microbial communities from wastewater, Klosterneuburg, Austria - Klosneuvirus_20160825_MG | ecosystem: Engineered > WWTP > Aerobic digester > Activated sludge | place... | reverse complement strand
TTCGGCGTGTTGCATCTATATTCATAGTGATGGGTGTACCATTTACAGTCTGCCCCCCAGTGTTGTCATATGCATCAAAAGTACTTGCGATATACGAATCGGTGCCACAAGAGAATTTATTACTAGTCGAATCCCAAAGGAGCTTATCGGTAGCAGCATCACAGTCAACAAGTCCTCCACCCCTAATCCCCTCATTTGTACCACCTGACAATTCAACAGTGTCATACATGGTAAGGAGACCTGCGGTTGTAAGAGTGAGATTGGAAGTATTTATCCCAAGCGTTCCTGATCCTCCCCCGACAGTTATAACATCTGCACCGGATGCACCAGTTCCTATATTAATTGTGTCTACACCTGTGCCAGCACCTATATTAATAGTGCTGGCAACCGATGCTTTGCCTAAAGTTATTGTGCCATCGTCTAGGTATTGAACAAATGCAGTTCCCGCATCGCTAATTACAAAATCACCACTTGTCGTAAGATCAAATTCCATGCCCAAAGTGTTATCAATCTCCATTGTTGTATTACTTGCTTGAGCTGAATTTTCATAAATGTCATCAAAAACCGTTACTTTTCCAGCAGGAACCCAATCTGACCCGTTGTATACCATAACCAGCTCAGCATTCGTATCCCAAGCCAAATAGCCCTCTCCCGATGATGGATTTGAAAAGGTTACGCCTTGTGGAAGCATGAATCCTTGCGGAGCAGTATCATCATGAGCTATCGCTGAAAGATCAATAAGATCGCCATCCGCAAATTGAAGCGCTGAAGAAAGCTGTGTTGTTGTTATTGCATCATTCAGTATTTCTGCTGCTCCGATGGACTGATCAGGAAGAGCAACTTCTGCATCCCCGGTCCCATCGGTTGTCACAGTCAGCCCCGTTACGTCAGCTGATCCAACAGTAATTCCTGTTGCTCCAACTGCGTCAAAGTTAGTCGCAAAGACTGTCCCTGTTCCAACACTAATATCCCCAGATGTCACAACATTTCCCGTACTATCGACTTGAAACGCATCCCCGGTTCCAACATTCAAGGAATTTACAACGCTTACTGAACCACCTTCCTGAATTGTCAAACTTGGAGAAGCCCCATTCGCTGATATATAAAGTGCATTCGTTGATGGGTTAATCGAAAATGCATAGTCAAGATTTTGACTACAACCGTCAGCTGTCAGACACTGAATATGAAGTGAATCCGGACCAAGGAACAGATTACGGAATCTTGCTGAACTTGAAGAACCTAAATCTACCGCATCATCTGCGCCTGGCGCAACTGATGACCCTACTGCGCTGTTTCGAGGTGACAAAACAATATTCCCTGATGTATCACCACCCACAGTAAGAGTTCCACCACTCAAGGATTGAATTGATCCCGTACCGGATATAACGGTGCCTTTTCCAATATTCGAGCCTGAAGTTGCTGATACTGATGCAGAAGGGGCAGCACCTGTTGCCATCCCAAGGACCGCAAATTTTGCTGAACCTGTAGTATCCCCTCCTACGAGAACATCAAGAGTAGTAATATTCTGCTGCAATGTTCCGGTAGAAGAATCAGATGTCCAATTTGAATTGGCATTTCCCAATTCGGTAAGTGACACCTGAACTGCCTCAGGAGTATCAGTTGCTGTACCTACAGACAAAGAGCTCGTACAAACCGTATAGCGGATTAAGCCGCCAGCCCCTGGCGTATGGATAAAAGTGCCCACAACTTGCCATGGGTGAGTTGTATTAGTAGTAAATCCACCAATCATTGTCTGACCTGCTTGAGTACTTGTTGTACAAGAAGGTGCAGAACCGTCATTTGTAAAGACTATTCGTGCAGCCAAAAATGCATCGGCTGTGGTGTTGGATACGTTCCCTTGAATCTGTACAGCAACCAAAACTGGGGCTGTTGAAGAATCCGTTGTAATGTTGGGGCGAGGGTTGTCGTTAAAAAGCTCAGTTGTATTGTTATCCGCCCATGCGACAGCCGAAGTATCGACGAAAGTTGCAACGTCTGGAGTTGCTGCTGATCCCAGAACATCAGTTGCGCAAGAAAATGTCTTTGTTGCAGAATCCCAAGTTATTTTACTAAGCTGCGCATTACAATCATCATAAAGCCCTCCACCTTCCCATGCATTCATGTGAGCAGAACCTGTAGCCGTTATAAGCCAATCATCTCCTCCTGTTAATGTAAGCGCAGTAGAGGCATGGGTGTTCCCTATACTAATAGTGTCGCCTGCTGTTGCATTAGTCGCTATATTAATGGTGTCAGTTCCTGAATTTGTAACTCCTCCTATATCAATAGTTTTTGTTGTGGCATTGTCTGCAATATTTACAGTCGCAGTTCCTGCCACGATGTCGACTGCTGTAACAGAGGAATTTCCCACCGTAATTGAGGTCGCATTTGTATTTCCCAGATTAAGCGCAGCAGCTCCACCAGTATCAATAGTCGTCGCAGCAGCTCCACCAGACAAAATAGATAATGCTGCAACTGCATCGTCATCAGCTGCGGTCAATGTAACAGTTCCGGCATCATTTCTTGCAAATGTAAAGGAACCATTTACGTCATTTGTTATCCTTTCTAAGTTGGGAAATATAATGTCTGCACTGGTTCCAGTTAAGGATATTCCAGTAGTCCCGGCAAAAATTGCATTTCCAGTAGTAGAAATGCTCCAGTCATCTCCACCAGTAAGCGATAGTGTTGTCGAAGCATTCGAATTTCCTATTACAATAGTGTCCCCTGCTGTATTATCGCTTCCGATATTCAGAACATCAGCAGCAGTGCCGGTCCCAATGTTAATGGTTCCGGCACCACTCCCTTTGCCTAAAGTTATTGTGCCATCGTCTAAAAATTGAACAAAAGATGTACTCGCATCTTGCACTAAGAAATCTCCAGTAGTTGCTAAATTAAATACAGCATTCCCTGCCCCATTTGGAGTAATGGTCAGGTCTTCATCAGTTGCTGTTGTAATGTCCAAGGAAGCCCCTGAAAAAGTAAGACCTGTACTGCCAATCGTTTTATTTGTTAGATTCTCATTCCCAGCAAGTGTTGCCAGAGTTCCTGTCGTTGGGAGTGTTACACCAGTTGTACCAGTTGTCGTCAGAGTAAGTGCATTAGCACCTACTGTGGAAAATGCACCTGCGAAAGAAATTGTTGTGCTGTTTGGAATTGTGAGTGTTCCAGTAGTGTTAGTAACCGTTAGTCCTCCTACTGTCTTCGCGTTAAAAGCATATGGAACAGAGGCAAACCGAATGCGTGGATCCATTTCGCCATCCCCATTAAATTCTATAGTTAGATACCAAGAATCATCGTTGAAATCCAAGGAGGACATTGATGTATGTGTTCCCAAAGCTGCTCTAAATATTCCGTCTGTCACCGGAATTTGAGACGTACCAGAATTCCAAGTTTCTGTCCATTGTGATGTTCCCCCCGAAGACGCCTTATAAAGCCTGAATACGAAATCGTAATTTCCATCTGTGACATTGGTTCCGTCTGAATTTACAACTTTACCCTGAAAGTTGATAGTTTGGTTAATTCCTGCTGTTGCAAATACCTGTGATTGTGAGGCTAGATATAAAACTGACGTGACTATCAAAAGAATAGTCGCTGCGGTGACCTTGAATTTTAAGGCTAGTCCGAGCATTTCGGGCAGATATTAATCTGATCATAATCATATCTATATAATTTAGTACTTGTCAAGGGGTAAATTGATATAGTTAAGGGTCAAAATTTATCTATTCATAATCACATCATTCTATGCCTGAGTTAGGTATAAAATATTTTTTCTTGACAAATGATAAAATTATGATAAGATTAAGGAAATTGATCATTTGTGCCTATGCATTATTTTTCTAGGTTCAAAATGAATTTAAAAATACAAATACAAACGCTCAGAAGAAATTTTTTTGTGCTTGGTTTTAAAAAGGGATATAATGATCAATATCAACCAAAATGCTAAACTTTTCGTTCACACTTACGACCAATTTGCATAGAGAAATTGAGCTGGCTGAAGAGCTCAGACAAAAAACACTTCTCACACTTGTCTCCCCTAAAGACGAGTTAAGACTCAGATGGGAAGCAACAGTCAATAGGATTTATTTTGCTCTTCAAATGCGTGATATCCATGTAGAAAAAGCTCAAATTATTGAACTTCTATCCCCTCAGGGAAGAAAAAACCTTAAGCCTGAAGAGGAAGAGATCATTCATTACAAACAAGCGTACGACTACCTCTACCAAAATTTTTATGCGTCAAACGATCCAGTTACTCCCCAAGTAATAAAGAATCTGCATAGAATTTTTATGAAAGAAAATCTAGGGATTTCTGAGGAAGATTTGGCTTCAACTCTCGACTTTATTCAAGTTAATCCCGAACATCCGATTATTCAAGCCGGTCTTGCTACGATTCTTTTCTACAATATCGCAACATATTCGGATAAGTACGTTCGGATTGCACAACTCCTTCCAATGATTTTTCTGTATAAACATGGCTATGATTTTCGAGGAACACTTGTTATAGAAGAATTACTCGTACAGGACTCCCTTACCTACCTAGAACTAGTCAAAAAATCGAAGTCAGAAGGTGTTTTTAGCGCATTTCTTGAGTACTATGCCACCATATGTACCCAAGCAGCACGAAAAGCCTCTGAAAAAATAACTGAAAGGTTATTTGAGAAAGAAGTTGCCCCGTCTTTTTATGAAATAACCCCTCGCCAACAGCAAATTCTTGCATATTTGGATGCTCCCGGTTCAAAAATCACCAACAGAGAAGTTCAAAAGCATTTTGGAGTATCTCAGATTACTTCTTCTCGAGACTTAGCACGACTTACTGCTCTTGGTCTCATCTACGCCATCGGCAAGGGAAGATCTGTCTACTACACGAAGAGTTAAATTTACAAAATTAGTGTCCTTTCTTGTCTCCTTTTTGATAACTTCTTTTAGTAAAATTTTCTCAATTATTTATTCGCTAGCCTCAAAAAGGTTTCATCAGGTCTATGGGTTAAAAACCACATATAAGTTCACATGCTTATTTTAACTATACTACCTGATAAATCTATCTTTCATTTTTTCCCCACCCATTTTAGACAAGATGTATAATATGCATAAGTCCGGCAATGGGTGCAGACCTGCAAGCACCGAACTTGTCAAAGACAATGGGAGTAGCCTGTGCAAAGAATTTTGGTAACACCAAGGCGAGCCGTGGGACCAGATGTGGCCTACGAACTCGCTGCAAAAGTCGCAGTGGACCTTAGGATTTCGGTTCTGAACCATTCTTTTAGTAATAAGTCTGGACAGATTACGATCCTGGTCGACGACCACGAGGCAGTGCTCTTGAAGCGCTACACGCAGACTCTACGGGTGGATCACAAATCGACGTTCACCTACGTCTCAGGGGCCACGGGGGCCTAAAACCCACCGCCCTCGGCTTACGCGCCGGGGGCTTTTCTTATAAAAAGAGGTAAAAATCTGCGAATTTTAGGGGTATAATACCCACAACTAACAGGCATTGGGACATTGGTCTCTTTTGCGCGCCCATTACGCCCCTGTGGCCTGTTGTTCTTTTACAACTGGTCACAACAAAACTAAGGAGAAAAACGTGCTCTACGTAGAGATCCTTGCGTATGCGATTGGCATCATGCTTTTCGCTCTCACGAGCTTTCGAATCCTGACCGGGCCACTTTCGGAAGAAGAAACCCCAGGATTCATCATCGCATTAATTCTCACCGACATTCTGCTTTGGTGCGGAAACGCGATTAAATTCGGGTATTTCACCTGAGTATCACGCTCCACACAAAATGACAAAGCAACAAGCCCGTCAATTCGAACACAGCAGAAAGGATTCTTCTCATGCTCCTTGTCCTTCTAATGACCACCCTCTGTGGTATCTTCTGGCTTTGGGGATACTCAATCCTCTATTGGGTGAGTGGTGGAAAAGACATGGTCACCAGTCTTCGATTCATCAAGATGGGTGCTCTCGTAACACTTCTCTCACACGTGGGCTGGATCTATCTCCAAGCCAACTGGTGGGGGGTCTTTGCTCTCGATAGAATTTTTGTGCTTGTAGCAACAAGCACAGTTCTCCTCGTGGACAAAAATGTCAGACAGAAGATGCTAGGTCTGGGGAGAAAAACCCCATGACCGCGCTTCTCATCCTCACACCCTTTCCTATTCTTGCAATGGTAGTCTTAACCGATCACTTTGCAAGAAGAAAGACAGGCCGAATCCTATCCAAACTCGCGTTCACGCTCGCCGTGTGCGCAGAGATCCCAATGATGGTATGGGTTCACCGAAGTGTAGCTGACGAATCGCTTGCGCTCTATATCGCGTATGGCGGAGCAATTCTGACAGTCTACGCAGAGTACTGGCTCACCCAGGTATTTATCGACTGGGTTCTGAGGCGATTCAATCGCCAAAGAACAACCCAGAAGACATAAATTCACGAACCAAACCCTACTCGTCCCGCAAGTTGTGGGAAGCTTGCCGAAGGGTACAAAGTCCGAAAGGATGCTAGGTATGGATACATTTCTCTTCCTCCTGTCGCTTTTGCTTGGCTCGCTGAGCCTTGCAACGCTCATGTGGATAATACGCCCGCCCAATATCCACCTCGCCCAAGGATCAAAGCCCTACCGCAAAGCAAACGGTCAGTGGGTATTGACTGAAGAGCACAGGCGCAAAGATCAAATCATACTGGCAATCGCAATACCCATATGCATGTTGCTAGCTGGTGGCGCAGCATGGCTGCTCATCTTGACGTCGTGACCAGGCCTCCGCTTCGCGGGGGAACCAACCATTCCGGAAGGCGCGGGTTCTATCCCCGCCCTTCCGGCCAAAAATTATAAGAAAAACCTCAATAAATACATCATAGAGCATCAATGCTAATCATTTCATCTTTGATATTAATAAAATAGACTATCTTTTTTTGAATCTTGAATCTTCACTTGTTAGGTTTTGGCACTTTTTAACAATAAATATTTATGCCCAAACTTAGCAGCATGGTATTTAAATTGCTATTCAACTCATTTGATAGATTTTATTGCTATATATAGCTATTCCATTCATTTTAGATTCAAACATATAGTACCAAGGAATTTGAAGTTTAAAAGTTTTATTTCTAGCTTCAATATTGCTAATTTCACAGTATTCCAGATACAATATAAAAAATAATGATTTTTATGAGAATACAATTATTCATCCTGCTTTTTACTTTCTACTTTATACTTTTCACTTTCCGTGCATATGCTGGTCCAGCATCAAATAGTTATGAACTTATGGAATATGGCTTTGGAGCAGGAGGAACAGCAAGCTCTTCTTCTAATAACTATTCTGTCAATGGCGTACTGGGAGAAACAGATGCGGGAAGCAGTGACGGAACTCTTTATAATATAGGATCTGGTCTTAACTTCACACAGCAGGCAAATGTACCTCCTGCACCAGCACTTAGCAACCCTGCCAGCTACTATAACAAACTATTACTTATTATAAACAATGGTTCAAATCCTGATGATACAGAGTTTGCTATATCGATATCATCTGATGCATTCGTTAGTGATACAAAATATATACAAAACGATCATACAATTGCGACACAACTAAATGATGATGATTGGCTGACTTATACTGCGTGGGGCGGCGGTAGCGGGTTTGAAATTATAGGTCTTTCTCCTGGAACGACATACACGGTAAAAGTAGCAGCTCGACAAGGAAGTTTTACCCAGACAGGATACGGGCCAACTGACAACGCTGCAACAGTCCAACCCTCTCTTACTTTCGATATTGATGTTTCATCAACAGATACTGAAACCCCACCTCCATATTCAGTTGCATTTGGTGATCTAGCCCTGGGATCAGTAAATACGGCTTCGGACAGAATTTGGATTGACTTGGATACCAATGCGCTGAACGGAGGATTCATCTATATCTATGGTGCAAATTCCGGACTCTACTCGACTGTCCAAGGCTATACTATATCCTCAACAACCACTGACTTGGCTGGAGCGCCTGAAGGCTATGGAATCCGAAGCAACACAGTAACACAAACGTCAGGAGGCCCATTATCAGCGACTTCGCCCTACAACACAGCAAGTGATAATGTTGGAGTTGTTGATACAACAATCCGCGCTCTTTATAGCTCTTCAAACCTTCCAGTTACAGGGGGACGTGCTAGCATACTCATCAAAGCCAAACCATCCAACCTTACCCCAGCCTCAAATGACTATACTGATACTCTCACATTAATCGCATCGGGAAGTTTTTAGTTCTGAGGTAGAAAATATAGTTTCATACTCTAATAAATAATTGAAACTAGGTGCAACAAAACCATTACAACTACAACAACTCAAGCCCTTTAATTATTGCCTCAAATTTGCTATCAAAATCCTCATTTGAAGGGATTGATAGACTAAGAGTGAGTAATTTACCATTTACTAATGCAAATGCGCTTGATTCGTATCCTGATGCAATTGCCCGAAATACTACAAATGAGATGTCAGTATCGGTATTTGAGCTTTCTTTATACATCTTTTTATTCTGTCTTCTCATCATAACTCCTGAAACAGAATCAATAGCCTCAACTGCAGACTTCTCATAAGACACAACAAGTGAGCCTGAGGGTTGAAGCGATAATGCATAAGTACATTCCCTTCTCTCCTGTTCTTTTGAAACTCCAAATGGAACTTTTAATCTATAACAATCATCTATTGTGACGTAGTTATTCTCAAGCTCACTATCTGTCATTCTTTTTTTCTCAAAATTTACATCTCGCCATCCTTCATCAGAATTATTTTTCTTTCGATTTTCAAGGAATTGTTTGGAACGTTCCGAAAGCTGCCCGTCTTGATTTATTGACGGTTTTATACTCATAGCTAAATAGATGCCAATTCCTATCAATAAACAAATAACAAATACTATTAAGGCTAAATATTTCTTTTTCATTGTTTTCTTTTTTTATACTTTCCAAGTCTTATCATAATTAAAAGTAGTAGAAATCCTAAAAAACTCAATGCGATTGGATTTACATACAGAAAAGTTCCTCTCTGAGAATAGCTAGTCTTTTTAATAGAATCTTCACCTTTTATGATAATTTCGTTTATAGAAATTGGGTAACTAAACGATCGAGAACGAACATCTGCCTGGATATACCTTCGTGACTCAGGCAAAATAATGTGAGATGAACTGTTAATTACTCCTGAATAAAGCACTCTTCCGAACATATCTTTTACTTCGAAAGTTCCATACGGGATCAAGTGAACATTTCCTTCATTTTGCATTTTAAGAAGCGTATTCTCTGGATATGAAAAAGCGACCCCCTTTGGCCAATTATTATCAAGAAGATTTATATTGAATCTCTCTCCTCCTACCTTTCGAACCAAGATCAGTGAAGACACTGAAGGTGAAATTAAGGTATTGTCTGATTTATCACTCTCTTGAACAATTCTCCCAACTACCGCAGCATAATGCCCGCCAGGTGATAGGCTTTCACGATCTTCAACAGTCACTGTTATCTGTTCACTCTGACCCGGTTCCACAGTTACTTGATTTGCTTCAAGAGATAAGAATGATGCAAGAGAATAAGAATAGGACTCTGCGTCCTGACCCAAAAAACTAATTTCTCCAAAATCCCCCCCCTGTCTAAAATCGAGTGGAAATAATTCAAAAGTCACTGTATCTTTTGTGTTGTTCTGGATAGTAACTTCTGTTACCTTAGATTCGCCTTTTTTAAGGATAACTTCGGTAAATGCAGGCGAAACAGTAATCCCCTTCGTAGAAGCAATGGAAGGATTGACTTGCACAAATAGAAATACAAACGAAAATAAAATTATTGTAAAGAATTGAGCACGATGGAGCATTATCTCTTACCGATTATCTTCTTAAGATTTGTAATGACTGTATTTTTGATTCCGAGGATTGCAAAAATAAGGATAACACCACCAACAAGGAGCATCTTCCATGGTATTACCCAAAACGTAACAGTTCCTTCAAGCGGTATATCTCGCTCTCCATTATCATAAACCAAAAGAACACTTGCGGTATATTTACCCATCCTGAACTTATTGGCCTTGGTAAAGTCGAATTTAGTTTTGAGTTTTGCTTGTCCTTCTTTATCTTTTAC
>Ga0154020_10011508_pt1 | contig 10087 bp, 14 predicted proteins | sample Klosneuvirus_201_FD_109709 | JGI IMG/M metagenome (GOLD analysis project Ga0154020, IMG submission 109709) | Active sludge microbial communities from wastewater, Klosterneuburg, Austria - Klosneuvirus_20160825_MG | ecosystem: Engineered > WWTP > Aerobic digester > Activated sludge | place... | reverse complement strand
CGAAGATGCCGTCATTCCTGGGCCAAACCTGCCGCTCCGCTCCTCGGAGTACATCGAGTACGCCTCCGGTGCTCGCGTCACGTTTGGCCCATGAATTTAGGCCTCTTCGCCCTCGCTACGGTCGGACTAGCGGTTCGGCGCTCTAGTGGAGCGACGCCAGCAGTTCTTTGACCTTCTCGATGGTCACCTCGCCGCCCGGCTTGTGCACCTTGATCGTCATCATCGTGTTGCCTTGGACGAGAAAAGTACGCTCGCCGATGCTCGGAAACTCGGTCAGCGAGATGTGCTGACTGCGTTCGATGGCTGATGTGGAGGTGTATTCACAGATCGAAAAGGCGATGGCATCGTCTTTGGTCTTGGTGTGCCAGCAATAGTCGGCCTTGGTGAGGACCGCCAAGGACTGCCTCCCTGGATAGCAGGGGACGCCCCCGTCGTTGAGCGCGCGGAGCACCTCCTCGACGGTCGGGGTCCCCGCTGGTCGGTGGCTCGCCTCCTCGCGGAGCTGCGAGAGGATGACCGGGATGAGCTGGGCCGCCGCCGCCGCGGGCGAGCCAATGGGAGGCTCGGGTGCCGGGGCTTGAGCCTGCGGCGTTTCGACGGTCGTCGAGGCCTGAGGATGGCTGCAGCCCTCGATGATCAGCGCCGCGATGAGAATTGTGACTCGCAGGTCTACGAGCGTGAGTTGGGCGCCGGGCGTTCGTCAACACCACTGCCAATCGCTCACGTGGGCCAAAGTCCGACGCTGCAACGCGGCGTCACGGGAAGTTACGGCCGCCGAAAGTAGAGGAACTTCGCCCCTTCCCCCCAGGCTCGTCCTTTGCTTTATCGGGGCTCGTGAAGCTCTTGCTTGGTTTGCTCCTCGCTGTATTCCTCACCGGTTGCCCTTCGAGTGGTGTTTCGCCGGAGGACGTTGGGGCGTCTGACGCCGGGGCGGTCGCCCAAGATGCGCGCGCCTCGCTCGACGCGGGTGCTGCTGACGCGGGCGTGGTGGCAGATGCGGGCGTGGTGGGCGACGCTGGGGTCATAGACGACACCGGCGTGCTTGCCGACGCGGGGGTCATGGACGACACCGGCGTGCTTGCCGACGCGGGCGTGGTCGAAGACGCGGGCGTGCTTGCCGACGCGGGGGTGGTGGACGACGCTGCCGTGCTTGGCGACGCGGGCGTGGTCGACGACGCCGGGGTGACTGATGCTGCGGCCGGCGCAGATGCGGCCTGCGCTTATCCGCCACTGATGATCGATGGCCCATTTCCCGCCGGCCCTCCGCCCGGCAGCGCGCATCTCCTCCTCACGGACACCAGCTCCAACGCGATCTTTCGGGTCGACCTCAGCGGCCTTGTCCAGAATCAGTGGCGATCTCCAGTGGCCCGGGTCTACGGCGTCGCTCATGACAAGCGCACGACCGACGGCTTTTGGGTCGGAGGCTATCCGGTCGTCGGCGTCCCTGGGGCCAATCGTCCTTTCCGGCGCCTTAGCTTCACCGGCGCCGTGACCGCCACTCTCGCCTACGCTTTCTTCTCCCAGGATGGCTTCCACGGCCTGGACTTCGTTTTGGGCTCCGATCCAAGCCTCGATGCCCTTGTCTTCACCATGCAGAATCGAAACATCATCGATACTGTCGCTGGAGCGCTAACCGTCGACGGAGCTCGCGTCTTCGAAGGCGGGGCGCTGGAGATGAGTAGCCGCTGGTACGGAATGCAGGTGGAGCGCTACGGCTGCGACGACGCCAATAGCCTCGCTTTCTGGAGTACCCACCAGTCGACCTTGGTGCTCCGAGATTGGCCAACGGGGACGGAGCTCCGTACTTACAACCTTCCCACCCTGGACGCTCGGGGCGTCACGCGGACGCCCTACGGCGACTTCTACGTCGTGGATGGAGCGCAGCGACGCGTGCTGCACCTGGATCCGATGGGCAATCTCCTGGGAGCCTTCCTGGCGCCCGGCCTCAATCCTAGCGACGTCTCCTATGGGGAGTAGGCGAGTAGAGGTTCAGTCCCTGACGATGGTACCAACGGCGTAAGATCCAGATCCCGCCCACCGCACCCGCCACGGCGGAAAGGACGGCGCTGGAGATCATTAGCGCGGCGACGGCCGGGCCTGAGAAGGTTCCTCGAAGTGCCGCCGAGGTACCTAGCGCGAGCAACGCTCCGCAGAGCGCGCCCAGGAGCAGGCCGCCAATCAAGGCAACCGCATAGAAGGTGCCGCGCTCTTCTCCGATGATCATGGCTAGTCCGCCGGCTGAAGGTCCGGCAGGTCGCCGAATATACCACTCAGCTAAGCCCGGTATTCCCGACCTCGCGGACTACCGGCTACTCGCCACGGAAGCTGAGCTCGAACGCACAATCCACTGCGGCGCGGCTCCGCGGGACCGTCGCGGTCTCGACAAGCACCGCCGGGCTGCAGCTCAGGAAGCGCATCGGGCCGTTGCCCGTGTCTGCCGCGCCCTGGATCTGGCTGGTGGACTTCTGGCACTGCTCTTCGCAGCTCATGGCGTTGGCCAATAGGACGTAGTGTTGGGTCTCATGGGTCACAGCGCCACCGCTGCACGCCGCGGCCAGGCTCACTCCCAAGTATGCGATGCCGAGCAGCTTCAACCGAGGCCTGGACACGACCGAGATACCGAGATCACCGATGCGCGGGCTTCCAAAAACGCGGGGTGAGGACGAGCCGGCTGCCCCTTACTCATCCGCGGTGATCTCTGAGACCTTGGGTTCGTTCGGATCCTGCAGGTCTCGCTCGATGCCATAGGCGATGAGGCTCACCGTGCCCCCTACCACCGCTGCGCCGATCCCGATCCCCACCGCCGCAAAGGGGATGGTGTTGTCTTCCACGCAGGCCTGGACGCCGGAGCAAGAGTGAACGTTCGTGATTCCGCCGATCACGAGCGCCCCACCGAGCCCAGCGACGCCGAGCCCCACGAACTTGACCGCCGCGCAGCCGCTCGAGAGCGAACAGATGGCGGCGACGACCAAGGTCCTCCCCATGCTTCCTCGGTAGATCACCGGTGCGCGGTCGAACAAGCAGGCTGAAGCCGACACGGCGCTACCTCTTCTTCCGTCTCTCGCGTTGCGCCTCGGCCTTGGCCTTGGCCGCCTCCGCTTTGGCCTTGGCCGCCTCCGCTTTGGCCTTGGCCGCCTCCGCTTTGGCCTTGGCCGCCGCGGCCACCTTCGCCGCCCTCTCCAGCCCCGCCACCGCTTTGTCGAGCACCTGCACCTCTCTCAAGCAGAGCTTGGCGATCGCCGCCAGCGGCAACGCCTCTGGTTGCCCCTCGACGAGGATCAGACGCGCGTGTAGCTTCGGGGAGTCATTCAGCGCTGGTTTGAGGCCATCGCCGCAGGCTTGGTAACCCTGGCGAGCCTCGACGCAGAGCTTGAGCTTCGCCTCCACGTCCTCTTCTTTGGCCGCCAGCGCGGACCGCTCCGACGCGTCGCGCCACTTCTGGAGCGGCCCGTCGCGCAGAGCGACCACGCGCTCGCCGATCGCGATCTCTTCGCGCTGGCCCCCGAGCGCGGCCAGGGTACTCTTGGCGAGCGCGGCGTAAGAAACGTCGTTCTTGACGGGGTCATCGTCGACATCGAGCGCCTCTTTGAGCTCATCGACGGCGCTCCGCGCCCCGCGAACCTCGCTGGAGCCGACCTGAGGGGTGGCCAGCTTCTCTAGCGCGGCTTGGAGGGCCGTGGTGGCCTCCTTGACCTTCGCGGTCCGCGCTCGTACGCGCCGCTCGACGTCGCGTCGGGTGAGCTCGACCCGCGTCGCGAGCACGCCCTTCTCGGCGGACTCCACGCGCTCGCGGAGGAGCTGATGCTCGGGATACGCCGAAATATCGGGGTCGGCGAGCGCGCCTTTGGCGTCCGCCACCAGCGACTCGGCCTTGTCGGGCTCGAGCGCCTCGATCGCGGCGGTGGCTTTGTCGAGCGCCCGCTCGGCCGTCATCGCCCGTTCCTCCGCGTGCTTCAGGCGCTCGGAGGCGGTGCGCGGCCCCGCGCAGCCCACGCCGAGGAGCGTTAGGCTGAGTATCTGCCACACCCGCACCGCCCGAGCGTACCGGAAGGCGGAGAGATCTCAAGCCGGGCCTGTTTCCTCCCGTCGCACGCCCCCGGCATGCCCAGCGGTCGCGCCTATCTCCGGCACCCGGCGGCGGCCGGCGGGACAGCAGCGCGGCTGTCCTTTCAGATGCGCGTCGACCTCGGTGCTCGAGTTTCGGCCCGAGCCCCTCTGCGCTGAAATCAACCGGCGCCAGTCACGAAGTTTCGAAGGCCGAGGTCTAACTACTCAACCCGGGCGCGACGCTGAGGCGCGTGCCCCTTTTGGAGGAAAGACCCATGTTTCGTCGTTCATTTTGTGCCATCACGCTCGGTGTCCTAGCGTTGCCTCTCTCTTTGGCGGCCTGCGGTAGTGCAGAGGATCCGGAGGATAGCGGGGCCGAGCAGGCGATCGCGCAGGCGCTCGACCTCGGACTCGGCGACTCCCAATCCGGCCATCGGGCTTGGCGCAATGATCGCTCCACGCTCGACAACGCCTTCGCGGCCCTCGGCGGCCAGAGCAACCTACTCAGCCTGGAGCGCTTGAGCTACCGCACCGAGGGGGAGCGATTTGCCCGCGGCGAGAGCTACTTCCCCGATGACGGCGTGCTGAACACGCATCACTTCGAGGGCACGGTGCGCTACGACGTGGCGCAGGGGCGTTCTCGGCAAGACCTCTTGAGGCGGCAGGCGACCTTCGGCACGCCTGGGCAGGTCCTGGCCCTGGCGGTGAAGCTCGACGGCGACAGCGGAGAGATCGAGGGCAGCGAGAGCTTCTTCGGCTTTCCCGGGGGCCCCCTGTTGCCGGATGGGGCGGGCGCCGCGCGACGGGAGCTACAATTACTGAACCCCGAGGTGCTCCTGCGCCAAGTCGCCAGTGGGGCGCTACGGACGCGGGATATCGGCGCAGTCAACCTGGGCGGGAACGACTACGCTCGGATTCTGGTGGAGGATCCAGTGCGCAGCATTCGATTGTATGTGAGCCAGCGAACTGGGCTCATCGCCGCGCTCTCGACCCTCGAGAATGACCCGCTCTTGCGGGACACGACCGTGACCGCGGTGTTTCAGTGGACCCACCGCGGCGGCTCGGTGTCCCCCGTTCCGGTGGGCGCAGCCATTCGCTTCGGCGAGGACTGGGTCTACTCGGAGCACCGCAGTGAGGTTCGGGTCGGCGAGACCTTCTCCGAAGACATCTTCCGATTCAACGCCAACCCGATCGTTGATCCCGCCGCGAGCCGGCGCGGCGCATTGCAGCGAGAGTTTCATCAAGGTTTCGCTTCGCTCGGTATTCTCCGCGTCGACGGTGATAAATCTGTCGTCACTACTGCTACCGTGGGTCCCGGCGCGGTACTCATCATGGGCGATGGCTACAACTCACTCCTGCTCGAGCGCAGTCGGGGCCTCGTGCTCGTCGAGGCGCCCCTGAATGAGGAGCGCAGCTTGGCCATCGAGGCCGTGGCTCGGGCGAGCTTTCCCGGAAAGCACATCACCGACGTCATCGTGACCCACCACCACGAAGATCACCTGGGCGGCATCCGCACCTTCATCGCCCGCGGAGCGCGCATCGTCATCGCCCGCGAGGCAAGCGAATACATCGAACGCATCGCCCAGGCTCGATCGACCTTGATTCCAGATACGCTCGCGGCCCGACCTCGCCCTGCCAACCTGCTGTACGTCGAAGGAGATGGTCGGAGCCTCCCCGACGCGACCTTGCCCATCGAGGTGCGCCCGCTCGGCAACGGGCATGCGGCCGGGATGCTGATGGCCGTGGTCCCCGCCCTGAGCTTGGCTTTCGAGAGCGATCTGTGGGATCCGCCCTTTCCACCCGTGTCGATCGAGATCCCGGCGTGGGAGCGAGACCTGCTCGACGCTTTGGACGCTCAGGCGCCGAACGTATCCTTGGTCGTCCCTGGCCACGGTGTTCCCTCGCCGGTGAGTGAGCTGCGCGCGACCCTGAATCCCCGCTGAACGGAGCCCGTCATGACCAAAGAAGAAGAACACAATCTCGTCGAGAAAGCTCGGAGCGGCGACAAGGTCGCGCTGGCGGAGCTGGTCAAGATCGCCCAGCAGCTCAGCTATCGCCTGTCGATCCGGATGGTGCCAGATCCAGTCGAGGCCCAAGATCTCACGCAAGAAGTGCTCATCCGCGTCGTGACCGGTCTGGCTAAGTTCCGCGGCGATAGCTCGTTTCGAACCTGGGTATACAAGGTGGCGTCTAACCACCTCCTCACCGCCCGGCGCCGCCTGGTGGAGCAGCAGTTCGAGAGCCTGGAAGAGTTGGCGACCCGTCTGGCCGATGGAGTGAGCGACGGCACGGCCGCGCAGGACTTACCGCTGGAGGACCAACTGACGATCAAGGAAGCGAAGCTCGAGTGTACCAGCCGGATGCTCCTCGGGCTCGACCGCGATCATCGCCTGGCCTTCATACTGGGCGAGGTCCTGGAGCTGAGCAGCGAAGAGGGCGCGGCCGTGCTGGAGATTGATCCGGCGGCCTTTCGAAAGCGCCTGTCCCGGGCCCGCGAGCGGATGGCGAGCTTCACCGAGGCCAACTGTGGCGTGGTGAAGACCGAGAACGCCTGCCGCTGTGCGCTACAGGGGGCCCGGCTGGCGCGCCTCGGGTACTTCGATCCGGCGAGGCCCCGGTGGACCTGCCACCCGGCGAGGGATCCGGTGCGGGGCAGTGATCGGGTGGAGGGACTGGACGGACTCGGTCGCGCCCTCCAAGTGTTTCGGGCGCACCCAGACTATGCCGCGCCGGCGCTGCTGGCCGAGGGGCTGCGCCGCTTGATCGCCACGGATACCAGCGGTTTGATGGGTTGAGCTCAGTCGAGCCCGGCTGCGGTCAGCGGCGAGTGAAGGGCTTGAGCGGAATCGGCGCGCACTCATCGCACTGGTCGTTGCCGCTGGTGCACTGGACCTGCTTGTCACCAGCGACACAGATGCAGACGCCGAAGTAGCAGGCCATCTCGCCCGGCTGCTTGAGGCCGTTGCAGAGGTTGATCGTGCAAGAGCCCACCGGACCGCGGCCCGTGTTCTGCAGCGCGGCGGAGCTGTCCTCTTGGTCGTTCTCGGTGCCGCCGCAAGCGGCACAGAACAGGAGACCGACGATGGAGAGAGCGGGGAAGAAGAGCTTGGTCAAAGTCATACCGAGCATCCAAGCAGACGACGGGCCAAAGCTATCTTGGCCGAAATGCAAGCAGATTTGGGGTGTATCGCAGGACTGTAACCGCGTTGCAGGCTCAGCTCAGGCGCTCTAGGGCCTGGAGCACGCGGGCGGAGTACGCGTCCCAGAAGCCCCGCTCTTCCCGGGTCGCGCGGTCTGCGGCCGCGTAGGCCTGTTTCCAGCGCTCGATCCGCGCCGGGGCCGAGCGCACCCCGATCGCCCGCAGCTCGAGCAACATGCCCAGCGCGGCCAGTGAATCCGAGACCTCATAGAGATCTGCCTCAGCCTCGAGCGCCTCGTCCAAGACCTTGCCGAGCCGCTCGGCGAGCCCAGCCAGCACTTCCGAGGCGCCCTCGACCTGAAAGAGCGCGTCAACCCGCGGACCATTCTCATAGCCCCCGATGATGGCGCGATTCTCGGGGCTCCTCGACCCCGGCCGCTCGCTCATGGCCTTGGGATTTGCGGCGAGCGCTTGCAGCTCGGCGCGGGCGGGCGCGGGGAGCTTCGCCAGCCAGTCCTGCTTGCGGTCCAAAATCCGACGGACCTCGTCCGCGCCGGTGTCGACGTGCACCGGGAGCATCCACAGCTTGAGGCCCAGGCCGACCGCCAAGTGGGTCGGGCTCTGCTCGGGATCGATGCTGTCGACGAGATCGGCGAGCAGATCGAGCGCCGCGTCGTTGTCGTAGAGTCCCTCGCCCCAAGTACCCATGAGACGGGGTTAGCGCGCGATCGATGTGCGGTCAACGGGGCCCGTGGTGCGGCTCGTCTTGGGTTGCGTCAGTCTGGAGGCGGCGTGCAGGTACCGCGTCTCGCACCCGCGGGCGCGCAGTCTGGTGAAGCGTCCGCCCCTTGTTGTTCCTGGGTTGGCGGTCGCCTGTCCTGCCAGGCACTCGGTCGCGCTGCTCGTCGGCTTGCTCGTAGCCGTCATCTCGCGGAGTTCAAGCGCAGAGCGTGCTGCGCACACGGGTTGACATCCGCCCACGCAGACCATTTGCTCGCGCAATGTCACTTCCAAAGTTCACCTCACTTCGCTTCGTCTTGGCCGCGCTCGGGCTGTCGCTGAGCTTCTCCTGCGGCGGCGCCGACGACGGCGCGATCGGGCCGGGCCTCGAGGAGGAGCAGGTCAGTGACGAGCTGCGCTCCCGCACGGAGTACGGCATTTGCATGGACAACTGCTACAACCGGGCGCGCGCCTGCCAGCTCGTCTGCAGCGCGTATCGCTGCCCTGCCGAGTGCACGGCCACGAGCCTCTACACCTGCATCAAGGGCTGCGACGTGTTCCGGGGCGCGCAGTAGGTCATCCTCATCCAACCCCACCCACGGGTCCCGCGCGCTGCGCGGCGTGGAGTCCGCAGGTGCGGTGTCTGCTTGCGCCTACAATTTCAGGCGCGCCGAGGGGAGAGGCCCCCGACCTGGATCGATCCGGCCGGCGCAGCCTCGCCGAGCTGCGGGGCGCGCTTCTTCTCCGCGCCACCCAAGAGTTGTCGGCGCGCGTGGTCGCCGGTGGAGGCCTCCTGGGCCTGAAGCCCCACGGTCTCCTTGGCCAGCTCGGAGCTCGCGCTCATCGCCAGGTCGAACAGCTGCTCGGCCAGCGCGCTTTCGTTGTGCTCGGCCTGGTAGGTCGCCAGCTGACAGATCGCCATGCTCGTCGGCCCGATCTCGCCTTCCGGCAAGGACCGGAGGCGTCCGCTCCAGTTCATGAAGCGCTCTGCGCTGATGGACTTCGTCTTGGTCAGGACCTCGCAGATCTCATCGACCAGGGTGAGGGTCTTCTTGTCGGTGTCGTTCATGCCGCGTCCTTGTGCAGCTCGGATGCCGAACCATCGCGGGCTCCACTCTGCCCTGAATCGCAGCGTCGAAGCCGCAGCACACACGGCCCCGAGTCCGCAGGCGTCGGCAGCAACGGACGACAAAATCGGCGTTGTTTTGCCGCTCCGAGATGGTCCGACGATTGCTTGTGCTGCCTCGCATGACGCAGCCATTCGCACTCTTCAACAACTTCAACCTCCTCAAGACGATCTCTCCGAAGGCCTACGCGAGCTTCACGGACGGTGGCTTCAACGCCATGGGCATGGCCTCCCCCGACCAGATGTCCGCCTTCATGAAAGCGCAGGGCGGCCAGCTCAAGAGCTACAACGACCTGCTCATGGCGAATCAGACCATCATGCGTAGACAGGATCTTTTGAACAGCGCGCCCGAGGACATCCGCGCCAAGCTGGGCAACAACCCGAGCACCCACATGGTCGGCAATGCGATGGTGCTGATGGGCCAGGACGGAAAGGGTTTGGCGGTGCACGGCGCCAACATGAACGAGAACCTCGGCGCGCTGGCGGTGCTCCGCACGAAGTACGCCGATGGGACTGAGCACGCGGCGACCATCGATCGCAGCATGGAGAACATGCGCAACGAGATCCTGCGGCGGCAGGGCCTGCAGTCGGCGCCGGCGCCGACCCCCGCTCCGCCCCCTCCGGGCACGCAGGTGGCGTAGTCCCCGGATGGGCCATCTGTACCCGTGCCGGTTGGGGCACAGCGCTTGCTGCCGCCTGCCGCCAAGAAGTGGCTGCAGGTCTACGCGGGCAATGAAGCCCAGGGCTACAAACTCTCTACTGCTTACCGCATCCTCAACAACACGCTGGGCATCCACCTGACCGCGGCCCCGAACAACACCGCGGTCCCCGACTCGAGCGCGACGGGCCGCGCCGCGCCGGGGTGTACCGGCTGTCACTTCGAGGGTCCTTACCCGCTCGACAAGGTGGCGCGGGTGCTGACGCGCCCATCCGCGGCATGTTCAGGCGGTTGGTCTCGCCGCACCTCGGTCGCTTCCTCGAGCGCACCATGGCGATGACGGATATGCCGGCCTTCAATCGCGAGGGAAAGCTGGCGATGCCCGAGGGCACGCCGG
>Ga0154020_10011507_pt1 | contig 10087 bp, 8 predicted proteins | sample Klosneuvirus_201_FD_109709 | JGI IMG/M metagenome (GOLD analysis project Ga0154020, IMG submission 109709) | Active sludge microbial communities from wastewater, Klosterneuburg, Austria - Klosneuvirus_20160825_MG | ecosystem: Engineered > WWTP > Aerobic digester > Activated sludge | place... | reverse complement strand
GTGATCCCGCTGATCATCGTCATGGTGATCTTCGTCTGGGGCTGGAAGAGCGCGCGCGACATGACCATCGCGCCTCGTGACGCAGCGACCTACAAGGTCGTGGGCAAGAAGTGGGCATGGTCGATCACCCAGCCGGGTGATCTGGAATCCGATTCCCTGACGAACGAGATCTGGCTGCAGAAGGGCGTGCCCGCCAAGCTCGTGATGAGCAGCATGGATGTGTTGCACAGTTTCTACATTCCTGCGTTCCGGGCGAAGCGCGACGTGGTTCCCGGTCGCTACCAGACGATGTGGTTCTTGCCCACGAAGCTGGGGCGCTACGACCTCTTCTGCACCGAGTTCTGTGGAGCTGGGCACTCGGCGATGATCGGCTGGGGCAACGTCCACGTGATCGATCCCGACGACTTCGCCAAGAAGCCATGGGCAAAGGAAGACCCAGACCCGATCAAGCGCGGCCAGAAGATCTACAACAACCAGTGCAAGACCTGCCACAACCTGGACACCACCAAGTTGGTAGGACCCGGTTGGGGTGGCATCTGGGGTCGGAAATGGGAAGCCGAGGACGGGAGCAGCGGGACGGTCGACGAGGCCTACGTGACCGAGTCGGTTCGCTACCCGAACAAGAAGCTCGTCAAGGGCTACCCCGCGGGTGGCATGACCCAGTTCGACGAGACGGCTCTCAAGGAGAGCAGGCTCAAGGACGTGATCGAATTCATGAAGACGTTGAAGTGAGCGCAGCAACACGGCCATGACCACCTTCACACCGACCGTCGAGACACATGCTGGCTCGCAGAGCGAGCGGCTCAACTACCTCAACGCGAAGACCGGCTTCCTGTCCTGGGCTTTGTCCCTCGACCACAAGCGCATCGGGCTCATGTACATGATCGGGACCACGCTCGCGTTCCTCGCGGGTGGTCTCTTTGCGCTCTTGCTGCGCCTGCACCTGTGGCAGCCGACTGGAATGCTCTTCCAGCCGGACATGTACAACCAGGTGCTCACGCTGCACGGCGTGTTCATGGTGTTTTTCTTCATCATCCCGGCGATTCCGGGCGCACTGGCGAACTTCGCGTTGCCGCTGATGTTGGGAGCCAAGGACGTCGCGCTGCCCAGGCTGAACCTCGCGAGCTTCTACCTCTGGCTGATCGGCGTGATCTTCGCGACCTACGCGATCATCAACGGCGGCATCGACACCGGCTGGACCTTCTACACCCCATACTCGATCTACACCGAGAAGTCGGTGATCGCGATGGGGCTCGGGGTGTTCATGGTCGGGTTCTCCTCGATCTTCACCGGTTTGAACTTCGTGACGACCGTGCACAAGATGCGCGCGCCTGGCCTCACGTGGTTCAAGCTGCCCCTCTTCATCTGGGGCATCTACGCCACGTCGATCCTGCAGGTGCTCGCGACGCCGGTGCTCGGCATTACGTTGCTCTTGCTCGTGTTCGAGCGCCTCTACGGCATGGGGTTCTTCGATCCGCAGCTCGGCGGCGACCCCGTGATGTTCCAGCACTTCTTCTGGTTCTACAGCCATCCGGCGGTCTACATCATGATCCTGCCGTCGATGGCGGTGATCAGCGACGTGCTCTCCGTGCACGTGCGCAAGCCGCTGTTCGGTTACAAGCTGATCGCGTTCAGCTCGCTCTCGATCGCAATCATCAGCTTCCTGGTCTGGGGCCACCACATGTTCACGAGCGGTCAGTCGGAGTGGGCGATGATGACCTTCTCCTTCCTGACATTCTTCGTGGGTATCCCCACCGCGATCAAGGTGTTCAACTGGGTCGCGACGATCTGGAAGGGCTCGATTGCGTTGTCCGCGCCGATGTTCTACGCGCTCGCGTACATCATCATCTTCATCATCGGCGGACTCACCGGGATCATGCTCGCCGCGGTCGGCCCGGACATCCACCTGCACGACACCTACTACGTCGTCGCTCACTTCCACTACGTGATGATGGGCTCTACGGCGCTCGGCTTCTTCGCGGGCATCCACCACTGGTGGCCGCAGATGTGGGGCCGGATGTACTCGGAGTTCTGGGCCCGGATCTCCGCGGTGATCATCTTCATCGGTTTCAACCTGACGTTCTTCCCGCAGTTCATCATGGGAAGCCAGGGCATGCCCCGGCGCTACGCGACCTACCTCGACCGCTGGGAGGGCTACCACCACCTGTCGACGATCGGGGCCCTGACGCTCGCCGTCGGCTTTGCGCTGATGGTCGGCTACATGACCGTTTCGCTCTTCACGGGCGAGAAAGCCAAGGTCAACCACTGGGGCGGCGTGACGCTCGATTGGCTCTGCCCGACGCCGCCACCGACCGAGAACTTCGACACCCCTCCGGTCTGGAAGGGCGAAGTCTACGACTACTCCCACCTGGACCTGAAGAAGCAGCGCGCAGGCGCCTAGTGCCGGAACGAATCGAGATACTCAGATGAGCCAAGCAACGACTCACCCCGCCGACCCGCACGCCGCGCATGGTCATGACGACCATCACGCGGTCTACACGGACGCGCCGGCCGGCTTCGTGCCGCACAAAGTCGCACATCACTACGACACTCCAGTCCAGGAGTTCGCAGCCGGCAAGTTCGCGTTCTGGTTGTTCCTCGCGACCGAAGTCATGCTCTTCGGTGGGATGTTCGCGGGGTACTTCATCTTCCACACGCTCTACCCCGAGACGTTCAAGGCCGGTGGCCACGAGCTCAACTGGAAGCTCGGCGCGCTCAACACGACGATCCTGCTCTTCTCGTCGTTCACGATGGCGCTCGGTGTGCGCTCGGCACAAACCAGCAAGAAGGGTCCGATGCTCGGCCTGATGGCCGTCACGGTGCTCTGTGGCTTCGGGTTCTTGGTCGTCAAGTACTTCGAGTACAGCGCCAAAGTCGAGCACGGGCTCTTGCCTGGCCACCTCTTCCATGGCCACGGCGACATCGCGGCGGTTCCGCACATCGCGACCTTCTTCGCGATCTACTGGACCATGACAGGCATCCACGGATTGCACGTCATCATCGGCATGGCCCTGATCGTCTGGGCCATGAAGGGTGCCGCGGCCAACCGCTACCATGCCGGCTACTACTTGCCCGTGGACCTGGTCGGCATCTACTGGCATCTGGTCGACTTGATCTGGATCTTCCTGTTCCCGTTGCTCTATCTGGTGCCCTGACATGGCTTCGCAAGCTGCACACGCTCCCGCAACGCACGCCAACGCCGGTCACGGCCATGCCGAGCACAAGCACCACGTCTGCTCGATCGGTTTGTTCGCGAAGGTGTTCCTGGCGCTGATCGTCCTGACCGCGGTCACGGTCTGGTCTTCGCGCATGGACTTCGGCTCGCTGAACATGCCGATCGCGATGGTCATTGCGTCGATCAAGGCCGCTCTCGTCATGACGTTCTTCATGCACTTGAAGTACGACACGGCGATGAACCAGATCGCGATCATCTCGTCGTTCTTGTTCTTGGCTCTGCTCTTCCTATTCACGCTCGGAGACCTCACCACCCGTGCGAAGACGGACCGCCTGCACGGTGAGAAAGCTCCGATGAGCATGGACCTCAAGGAGCGCCACTACTTGAGCTGGATGATCACCGGGATGCAGAAACACGTTGCCGAGCACGGTGGCGCCCAGTCGCAGCCAAGTCACGGCGGCGACGGACACGAGAAGAAGTGAGCCTGGTTCGGGGCCATCCCCCGGCAGCCTGAGGTTCCCCTGGACGCGATCTATCTCCACGCACGCACGCCGACCGGCTCGCGAATCGTCTTCTACGCGGCGGGTGGTCCGGGCGCGCTCGCCGAGGCTAGTCCCGAGCTGGCAGGTGCAGGTGCAGAGCAGGTGGAGCTCGAGGTCTTGTTGCCGACCGACGAGACCACGCTTCAGCCGATCCTGCCCGAGCGGGTGCTCGGGGGCGAAATGCCGCGTACGGCACGGACCGTGTGCGCGCTCTGGAAGATCCGTGGACTGGGACTGCCCTTGGAAAGCGCAGTGCCGTTCCTGGAGAGCTTCGAGCCGGCACCTGAGTCGCCCGGGCTCCGCGCCCTGATCCTCGCATCTCGCCTCGTGCTGGGCATGCTGAGGCGCGGCGAGTACGCGCCTGCGAAGAAGGGCCACCTGAAGTTCCAGCCGCACTGGACTGAACGCACGGTCAGGATGCTCTCGGCGATCACCCAGATCGTTCCCGAAACGCTGCTGACCGCCCGCTTCCCGACCCAGGACGATCCTGTGCTCGCCGTTGCGTCTCGCAACCTGGTCGTGTCCTTCGTCGGGCACGCGCTCGAGGTCCTTGCTCAGTCCGGAGCGTTCCGAACCGCGCATTCCGATCCGACGCTCTTGCCGCGTGAGTTCTGGCGTCCGAAGCCGCAGCCGATTCTGGAGATCCTCGCGCCCGACAAGGAGCTCGAAGAGGGGGTGCCTTGGGGCATCCACATGCTCTTCGCCCCGGTACCGGGCCTACGCCTGCGCTACCCGCTGGAGGAGCTGAAGGCTCGCATCACGTATCGAATCTTCGGAGACGCGCTCCAGCACGAGGCCCTGGTCGATCTCGAGCGCGAGCTCGAGGACCTCTGCAAGCAGGTCCCAGCTCTGCGCCGCGCCATCAACATGCAGGATGGCAAGGCTTCGTTGAACCGCCAGGAGCTGGACCAGCTGCTCGATCACATGACGTTGCTCGAAGGGCGTGGGTTCTCGGTCACGCTTCCCGGTCTCGAGAAGATGCAACGGCTCTCGGCACACGTGAGCTTGATCGAGCAGAAGAGCGCTCAGACCTCCATGCGGCCCTGGTTCGAGTTTCACTGGAGCGTCGCACTCGGAGACCGGCAGGTCTCGCCGGCAGAGTTCGAGCAACTCGTCAATGCTCGCTCCCCGCTCGTGTTCCTCGACCGGACCCCTGTGCTCCTGTCCGGGAAGGACAGGGAGGCCCTGAACGAATTCAAGAAGCGCGCCGGCAAGGAGGGCAAGCACGTGTCCTTCTTCGAGGCCTTGCGGCTGAAGTTGGGAGGAGCGGCGCACCTCCACGGCCTTGCCCTCGAAACGTTGGAAGCCGGGCCAAGGCTCGAGAGCCTTGCGCTGAACCTGGAGCAAGCGCGAACAGTCCAGGACCGGCCGATCGCTCCAGGGTTCCAGGGTCAATTGCGCCCCTACCAGGCCCGTGGACACGCCTGGATGTACTTCCTCCTGGACCAAGGGTTCGGGGCCTGCCTCGCCGACGACATGGGTCTTGGCAAGACGGTGCAGGCGATTTCCGTGATCCTCGATTGGCGTCAGGACGAGCGGCGTCGTGGTCCCATCCTCCTGGTTTGCCCGGTCTCCGTGCTCGGGAACTGGAGGCGCGAGCTACTTCGGTTCTCTCCGGAGCTTCGCGTGATCCTCCACCACGGCAAGGGGAGGGCGCGCACGGAGGAGGAGTTCGATCGGGTGCTCTCGCAGCACGACGTGATCCTCACCAGCTTCAACCTCCTTCAGCGCGACGAGACGATCCTCACCGCTCGAGCATTCGAAGGCGTGATCCTCGACGAAGCTCAGAACATCAAGAACCCAGCGACCCGCCAGTCGCGAGCCGCTCGGCTCCTGCGCGGCAACTTCAAGTTGACTCTGACCGGCACGCCGCTCGAGAACCGCCCACTCGACCTGTGGTCGATCATGGACTTCTTGAACGAGGGCTTGCTCGGAACTCGGAGTGCGTTCCTGCAGTCACTCGAGCATCCCATCGTCAAGCAGCGCAGCCGGAGCACGGCTTCGACCCTTGCTCGTCTCGTGCGCCCGTTCGTGCTCCGGCGCCTCAAGACTGACCCAGAGATCATCACGGACTTGCCGGACAAGACCGAGCAGGTCGTGGCCGCCACGCTCTCGCGCGAGCAGGCGATCCTCTACGAGGCCGTCGTGCGGAAGGGCCTCACCGAGGTCGAGAAGGCAGCAAGTTCGAACATCGCGCGGCGTGGCGCGATCCTGACAACCCTGCTCCGGCTGAAGCAAGTCTGCAATCATCCCACCCACTACCTGATGGATGGCAGCGCGCTGCCCGGGCGCTCTGGCAAGCTCGACCTCTTGACGGAGATGCTCGAAGAGGCGCTCGACGAGGGCGATCGTTGCCTCGTGTTCACCCAGTTCAAGGAGATGGGATCGTTGCTGAAGTCGCATGTCGAGGCGACGCTCGGTGGTCCAGTTCTGTTCTTGCACGGCGGTGTTCCGCAGAAAGAACGCGAGACGATGGTCGCCCACTTCCAGGCCGGCGAGGTCAACGGACCGCGCGTCTTCGTGCTCTCGCTGAAGGCAGGCGGGACCGGGCTCAACCTCACGATGGCCAACCGCGTGTTCCACTACGATCGTTGGTGGAACCCGGCGGTCGAGGATCAGGCTACGGACCGGGCGTTCCGCATCGGGCAGAGTCGGAACGTCTTCGTCCACAAGTTCGTCTGCACAGGCACGCTCGAGGAACGCATTCAGGTGATGCTCGACCAGAAGCGCGAAGTGGCGAACACACTGCTGGGCGCTGGTGAAACCTGGATCACCGAACTCTCCAACGACGAACTGCGTCGCCTGGTCACGCTCGATCGCAAGGAGGCGCTCGCGTGAAAGAAGGCCGGGAGAAGAAGGCGACGACCCTGGGGCAGCGCTGGCGCAAGGAGGCAAGCAGGAGCGTTGACGATCAACGCTTCGCCAAGGCGCTCTCGGCGATGAGCTCGATCAAGAAGCTCCGCATCCAGCCGGGCGCCATTCAGAGCGAAGTCGAGGGGGCGATGGGTTCGATCAACGAGGTCAGCATCCATGTGCCCGTGCTGCCCGGGAGGATCTTCCCGCTGCTTGCGCGCGTGCTGCGTCGCTCAGGGTCGATCCTCGACGCACTGGATCAGGGTCGGGTCCCCCGCTCCTTCGACCGGATCGTGGTCCGCATCGCGGGCGAGTCGATCTTCCCCGAAAGCAAGCGTGTCGCAGCCGCATGCACGTGCGGCAGCCCCGAGAAGCCGTGCCGGCATATTCTGGCTCTCCACGAGCTCTTTGCTCGCCGTCTGGAAGAGAGACCGTGGGAGCTCTTGACGCTGCGCGGGCTGCACCTGCACGACTTGCTCGCCAGGGCCAAGAGCAAGGAACCAGACGAGAGCCTCCCGGCACTCGCATTCGGTGCCGAAGAGGAGCCCGTCCTCTTCCCTGAAGGCGAAGAGGGCAACCTCGACCAGCATTTGACCATCGAGCAGGTTCGCTCGATGCTCGGCATCTCGCTCGGCGAGGCCGAACGGATCGTGCTCGAGGAGTGCAAGAACGATCCACCGAAGAGCGGCGCTGCGGGGACTTGAGCTTCAGACTCCGAGTGAAAGCCGCTTGGCGAGCACTTCGGGGAGACCTGCTGCGAGGATCTTCTTTTGCGTCGTGGCGATGTCGTAAGCGACGCGGCGCACCGCCATCCGGCCCGAGTCGGTGTCGTAGAGGGCGTAGGCAGCGCGCGGATCCTCGTCGCGTGGCTGCCCCACGCTGCCGACGTTCATCAGCACCCTGCGGCAGCCCACCGCCGAGGCCTCGATCTCGGAGTCGTAGCACACCTCCAATTCGTTGGGGCGGGCATGCTCACGTTCGCTGTAGATCGCGGGCACGTGCGAATGACCGACGAATCCCATCAGCGTCTCCTGGTGGCGCATCGATTCCTGTGCGTCGACCTTCGACAACACGTAGCCGAACTGCTCCGGCATGTGCAGAGTGCCGTGCGTCAGCGTGTATTGCGTGTGCCGAACGACCGTCGGAAGCCCGCGAAGGTAGTCGAGATCCGAAGGACGCAATTTCGTGCGCGTCCACTCGATCGCGGCCCGTGCGTAGGTGTTGAAGTAGTCGGTATCGAGGAGATCCAGAACCGCTGCATCGTGGTTGCCCATGCAGACGGTGCATCCGAGTTCACGAATCAAGTCGATGCATGACGTGGGATCAGCGCCATAACCGACGATGTCGCCTACCTGAACCCAGTGGTCCACTGAGTCCGCGCGCATCGCGCGAACCACAGTCTGGAGCGCTTCCAGGTTGCTGTGCACGTCGCCGAGAATGCCGATGCGCATTTCAGTGCCGCCTCCCCACGAGCAGACCGTGAGCGAGCGCAGCGGCGGAGAAAGTCAGCATCCATGCGGATCCGATCGCGCGTACGTGCAGCGAAACCATGATGTCCTTGGCTGGGGTGCCGGTGAGAGTAGCGCCAGCTCCCTGCCCCAAGAGCGCCACTAGGAATAGCGTTACCACGAGCCCGACCACGAGGCGCCCAGCCAGGCCCATCGAGCTTGCGAGCAACGGCACCAGTGTTGCGATCGGCAACGTCAGCATCGAGGCTCGAACCAGAATGAGCGCCTGCTCCCATGGGCTCCATGGCCAGCCCAGAAGGCCGTCCAGACATTGCATGGTCAACAGAAACGCTACGCCGTAAATGAAGACATAACTCATGCTCAGTAAAATGCTTACGCCCATCATGCGGAATGGCCTGAGCCTCACCAGCCGGAGCAACAGACTCTGCGATGCCGAGTCCGAGGTCGGGAAGCTCAGCCACGGGACAAGCACACAGAATGTCCATAAAAATATCTGGACACTATTGCTGGAACTGCCCACACCCAGCCTGAGGAAAGCGGTTGGCTCCTGGACCCTGGCGATCCCTGCGGCGAGGACGAGAGTGACCCAGGTGGTCAGCAGAGCGGGGCGTGGCCTGCCCGCCTGCCATGGAAATCCTAGTCTAGACTCCAATTGAATGCAGCGGATCAGAGAATAGCATGCCTTCGTTGGCATGGACAGCGCGGCGTTTCACCGCGCACCGAGCTACAGGGCGTCTCGTGAGGGTGATAGCGGTAGCGAACCAGAAGGGTGGCGTCGGAAAGACCACGACTGCCATCCACCTCGCCCACGCGCTGGCCTTGGCTGGCGTGCGGACCGCGCTTCTCGATTTGGATCCGCAGGGCAACGCAACGCTCGCACTGCAGGGCATGCAACTGGATGCTGCGGCCTTCGAGGCACCAGTGCTCGAGCATCTACGACCTGTCGCACAGTCCCTTTGGTTGCTCCCGTCATCGGGCAACGCGCGCATGGCCCGAGAGTCGAGACCCAATCTCCAGGCGCTGCAAGCGTTGGCCGGAGTCATGGATGAAGCCGAATTCGGGTTTCTCGTGATCGATTGCCCCCCCCGCATGGATGCCTGGGCATGGACTGGAATTGGCCTTGCGGATGAGGTCTTGGTTCCTGTACAGGCGGAGTTTTTGGCACTTCAAGGCCTGAGCCAGATGATGCAGACCCTAGCTGATGCGCAGCGCGAATTCCCTGGCAGGTCAGCCCTCTTGGGGGTGCTGGCTACCATGGTGGACTTGCGTGAGGGTGTCGCAAGAGAGATCCTCAGCGATCTGCGGAACAACCTCGGAACTCAGGTCCTGCGCAGCGTGATTTTGCGGGACCCGCTCTTCATCGAGGCGGCTAGCCACGGCAAAACCCTTTTCGAATACGAGTTCTCAAGCAAGGGCGCTCGCTCCTATCTGGAGCTCGCGCGGGAGGTAATTCATGGTCGAGCGAAGGTTGGGTAGAGGTCTAGATTTCTTCCTTTCCACAGGTTCGGCTGCAGGGGCCTCAGATGAGGTCCATCAGCTCGAACTCACGAGCATTCTCCGAAACCCGAATCAACCTCGGCAGGAATTCCCAGAGCAGGATCTCCGTGAGCTCGCGGATTCGATTCGCGTCAATGGTCTGCTCCAGCCAATCCTCGTACGCAAGAAAGGCAGCTCTTTCGAGCTTGTCGCGGGGGAGCGGCGCCTGCGCGCGGCCCAGATGGCCGGACTGGAACGTATTCCTGCACTTGTACGGGACCTCACACCTGAGGCCTCCGCCGTCGCGGCTCTTGTAGAGAACATCCAGCGCAGCGATCTCAACGCGATCGAGAAGGCCGGCGCGTTTCGTCGGCTCCTCGAAACGACGAAGGCGACCCAGGAGGATCTCGCCAAGCAGCTTGGCCTCGACCGCTCGACGGTTGCGAATTTCCTCAGGCTCTTGGACCTTCCGGCTCCAGTTCAGGCTGCTGTTTCACGTGGAACACTCTCCATGGGACACGCTCGAGCCTTGCTCGGACTCAGAAACCATGAAGAACAGGCCAAGGTCGCCG
>Ga0154020_10011505_pt1 | contig 10088 bp, 10 predicted proteins | sample Klosneuvirus_201_FD_109709 | JGI IMG/M metagenome (GOLD analysis project Ga0154020, IMG submission 109709) | Active sludge microbial communities from wastewater, Klosterneuburg, Austria - Klosneuvirus_20160825_MG | ecosystem: Engineered > WWTP > Aerobic digester > Activated sludge | place... | reverse complement strand
TAATTTATTTTTATAAAAAATCTATGTTGTTCAGTTTGTTTAAGTTATACTTAAATTTTGTGTTATTTAAAATTTTAGTAATTTGTTTAATATTTATATTATAAATATTTTCATAAGAATCCACTTTAAATGAATTTTCATCATAATGTGTTTCTAATACAACTCCTGTAATTATCTTTTCTTCTTCTGTTATTGGATCAATCCAAAAGAATTCAAGTTCTGTTCCTTCATAGATATTTCTATTTGTAATATCTTTTGAATTAGTATTTTTACCAATATGGTCTTGTAGTTCATTTATAATCATATTTCTCCATTTGTTGTCTAATAATTTAAACATATTAAATAAATTATCTGAGAAATAAACAGATAATTCATTAAAAAGTTCAACATTAGTAAAACTCTCATCTTTAAGATGATTTTTTAATAAAGAATAGTAATTATTAAAATCTACTCTTGATGGTTTTCTTCTATTGTTCAAAAAGTTAATTGAAGTATGTTCACCTAAAATAGCATAAACTCTTTCTTTAACTAATTTAGATCTAACATACATTTCATTATCAATAGATTCAAAGTGGTAATTAGAACCTCTATCTACCTCTATTGTTTCTTTATAATATCCAGAAAATAAATCTGCAGTATCATCTTCATCTGCTGGATCTTCTTTTTTACCTTTGAATATGGAATCATATTTCAAAGAGTGTTTACCTTCTATTTTATGTTTAGAAAGTACAATATCATCATTTTCAGTAGTAGGTTTTACTTCTTCTATTAAGTCAAGCTCATCTTCATCAATTTCAATGATAATATCTAAATTATCTTCATCATCTTCAAAATCTAAACCACCTGAACTTGAATCATCTGAGTCTTCTTCTTCTTCAAACTCTTCCATTGAAGGTCCTTCAAAATCACTTTCAAAGTCATTTTCAAAGTCATCATCTTCATCTATAATCTTGGTCATAGTTTTATTTTATTTTATTTTATTTTCTCATATATTTGTATTTTATATTAGTTTTATTTATATTGAAAAAGTGAGTTTAGTTGAAAATTAAATTCAAAGTATCTGTAATGTTATCTTTATAAGATATTCTATGTAATTCAATATTCTTACTTGAACAATATTCATTTTTTATTTTATCTTTTATCTTAGTCTTTTCAAATTCTTCTAAACCACCAAATAATTCTACTGGTTCAAAATGTTGAATACCATCATACTCAATAATAGTATTTATTGATGGTATGTAAAAATCAAAGGGTAAGTGACTAATATATTTACAATCAGAAAACTTTTTCTGTCTAATAAACTTTATACTTTTATTCTCTAAATAAACTGATATATTTCTTTCTCCTATAGATTCCCTGCATATTGGACATCCTTTACCTTGTAAATGATTAGATGCTTTTTGAAAGAATTTATGCCCTTTTCTACAGGTTATTTCTATTTTACTATTTAATGATTTGTAATTATTGTTCTTATATTTATACAAATCTCCATGAATTTCAAAAAATTTACTAAATACATATTCTTTAGAGAATGTTATTTTTTCTTTCCTACATTCATTACAACCTCTATTAGAAAGCAAATTATTTCTATTTTGAATATATTTATGTCCTTTATTACATTCTAAGTGAATATTTTTACCATCTATTTCTAATAGTTTTAATTTTTTTTCTTTCAATAAGTCAGATTCTTTTAATAAAATACAATATTTACATTTATATTTATTATATGTTAGATTAATTAATGTGTCTTCTCTATTATAGCCACATTTTATACATTTACATTTTATACTTTCATCTGATATATAATCTATTATATCAAGATTATTCAATACAATCTTATTTTTATTTTTATTTAATAATTTTAATTCTGTGCATTTTTTACAAACATTAAATCTAATCATATTTCTATAATTTGATTCTCCTTTATGTTTATTCTCACAGGTATATTCTATAACAGAATCTGAATTTTTATAATTACCAAATTTGAATAACCAATTATTATACTTTTCTTTTAATTTATAAGTTATAATATCAATACTTCTTTTAATTTCATAACAATTTTTACAACCCTTACCAATTAAATTATTACTAGGAGTTGTTAAAAATTCAATATTACACTTATTGCATATTAAAATTGATTTATTCTTAGAACCAGTATATTCAAATTTTGAATAATTAAAGTTATTATCATGTATTTTTTTTGATTTTTCTATGAAAGTTTCTAAATTCATTATATTAATTATTTTTATAATGTATATATTAAATAAAAAACATCAAAAAGATACTTTTGATGTTTTTTTTATTATAAAATGAAATAAATAGATGATTTACACATCAATAAATTGATCACCCTCAAGTGTCAAATATGTTGGATTCAAATTTATTCTAATTTGAGATCTTGAAAAATCACCATCTCTCTGTTTTAATAACTTAAACCTATATAGATTCTGACGTTGCATTTCAGGAGTTCTAATTATACACCAGAAAGAGTCCGCTGTCTCTGCGATTGCTTTAGACTCTGGTATACTTTCAAGTGTAATATCTGATGCATTCCAAGCATCCTTAGCAACTTGTACAGCACTTAGCACTGGACACTTCCATTTTGCAGCAAGGCCTCTTAAACCCTCTGCAAGTTGTTTACCTTTAGTGTAAAGGTTATCCGAACCAATCCCTTTGATTGGTGCAATAAGAGTAATGTAATCAACTATAACAAAGTCAATTTTAACATCTTTCTTTTCTTTTAATTTCTGTAAATAATTGTCAAAGTCATTAACTGTTGCAGTTCCTGCTGCCCAGAATTTACAAAGGATTTTACCAACTTTCTTGTTGAAAATATCCCCACCTTCTGCTTGACTTAAAGCATCAATTCTTTTCTTAATGAAAGAACCATCTTTAGAAATATTATCATAATCATTAATAGGAATTCTTAAACGCATAGAACCTAAACGTTTCATTACTTTCTTCTCAGTCATTTCTAATGAAATGTATAAGACATTGTAACCCATATCTGCTGCTTTAACTGCAAAGTTTTGCATCCATAAACTTTTACCTGCATTTGTTGCAGCCATAATTAAGTTTAATGATGCTTGATCCCAACCACCACCTAACATGTGGTCAATAGTTTCAAATCCACTTTTTACTTTTAGAGCAGATGTATTTTGATTATGTGATTCAGGATCGTCAAAATCAGAGCCCATATCTTCATCATCAACAAAATTAGTACTTGACATTTCATCTACAATTGCTTTAATTCTATTTGCAGCATCCATTGCTTTATCAAAATCATTAATTGAATCAAGTCCTCTTGTTTCATCAATAATGTCAATAGTTCCTGTTTTAAGACGATTTGATAAAACCCATGCATTGAACTTTGGTTCAATGAATTTCTTTTCATCATACTCTTTAAGGTCTACTTGTAAAATTGATTTTAATATATCTTTAGTAATAATACCATCTTTGTCTTCTAATGTTACCATATCAAGAATTTGTCTTGGAGAAGGTATGGCAGTATCAGAAGCTTTTAACATATAATCTCTGACAACATTATACACAAATTGTATCTCAGCATTTCTATAAAAGAATGGTTTAACCACATCAAAGAACTTTTTGTTCTTTAATATGTAGCTGAAAAAAATTTTTTCTAATTGTGGTGTCATTTATTTGGTTATTTACTTATTTATTATTATATAAAAAGTAATACCTAAGTTTGCAAATAAATTACTGTTCATTAATCATTTCACCTTCTTTTGGCTCAGTTCCAAAAGTTGAAAGCTTTTTAATATTAGTATTTTCTAACTCATCAATGATTTCTTTCTCATCTTTATTACTGATATGAAGTCTTCTCTTTAGTTTATGTACTAATTCAGTAATGCCATGTTTAGTTACTATTGTTGCAATACCTAATGATAATCCTAGAAAGTTTGCTAAGAAAGTTTGTAAGTTCATATCATATTTACCAACAATATATGAAATACCATTTAAGACAGGTATTAAAATTGTAGTGTAAGCAAACATATCAATAAATCCATTTACTACTGTATTTATATGTTTACCTATTAATTGAAAAATACCTTTAATTGATTGAAATGCTTTTATAACATCTTTAACTATTCCATTTCCAATACCCATCATTCTTAGTTCTTCCAACATAGATTTGGAATCTTTTGTTAGAATATCCTCTTCTTCACCATCTTTAAACTTTTTCTCTTCTAAATAAATTATGGAAAATGCACAAATAGTAAGAAGTACAACTTTACTTGCATCCATTTCAATTGAATCAATATTCATATTTTTTAATAAACTATCAACTATAGGATAAAACGCAGTCATACCAGTACCAAATGTAGAAATTAAACGAGTATTTAATCTTAAATCTTTCATAGTCTTAGTTTGAATTCTCTTATATGATGGTTTTCTAACACCACCACTTGATTCTTTTATTGGCATATCAAATGAATCTAAGAAATCTTGTGCCATCTTGTCATAAAGAGCATACTCTTCTAATCTTTGTATCTTCATAGACTTATATATTAAAATATTTTTTCATTTTTAACAAAAAAGCAGAAAAAGCAGAAAAAAACATTAATATATATACTAAAATAAAATAGCTAAAACCATGAAACATATAAAAAAATTTGAAAACTTTGACTTTGACTTTGGAAGATTCAATGATGATGAAGAAGTAAAAGATCCAAACTTTGAAGAACAAGACTTTACTGACTCTGACTCAGAAGAGGAAGAATTTGCTAATGAAGTAGAAGATGAGGATGAAGAAAGATATGAAGATGAAGAACAAGATGAACAAGAAGAAGATGAACACAGAATCAGAAGATGGGGTGATGAAGAAGTAGTGGAAAAGAAAAAAGTTAATCCAGGTTTTCAAGCTTATTTAGATAAACAAAAAGGTAAAAAGGCAGATAAAGGCAATGATAAAAAAGGTGGGAAAAAAGGTAAACCAGATTTCTTAGATTTAGATAAAGATGGTGATAAAAAAGAAACTATGAAGAAAGCTGCCAAAGATGCTAAAGATGATAAAAAAGATGATAAAGGTGGTAAAAAAGGTTTAACTGCTGGTCAAAAGAAATTACCGGAAGCAATGCAAAAAGCTATTTTGAAAAAACAAAAATAATAATTATGAAGATTAAGAAATTTAATGAAGAATTCTTTGGTGGTGCAGAAGGTCAGGTAAATATTAATATTGATGGTGATGGACTTATTAAAGAAGCAGTTATTAATGAAATTAAAAAATTATTAAAAAATATGGGTGGTGATATAAATCTCTCAGTTGATGGTGAAAAAGTTAATATAATATAAATAAATATAAATTAAAAACAAAAAAGACCCAATTTGGGTCTTTTTTTATGAAGTAACTTTAATGTTAATTCTCTTTATTGCATTTTGTACCCAATCTGGTAAAAATTGTGAACTATGTTTCATCACATCACCAAATGAACCATCTATAATAATAGTATCAGCATAATCTTTATTAGAACGAACTGGTCTACCACTCATCTGAATAATTCCAGAAACAGTCTTCCAAGAATACCAATCAGGATTATTACTTTGTCTCATTTTGTTTTTCTGAGATCCTAAAGTTGGATAAGGAATTTTAGCTATAATTTGAAATCTTGCCAAATCATCATCAAAACTAACCCCTGTGTCCATAGATGGTGAAACTATTACTGTAGGTTTATCACTCTCACAATGCATTCTTAGCATTTCATCTTTATTAGTTGAATCATGAAAAATTAATCTTTTATCCTTTATAGACTTTTGAATCCAATTTGATAACTCAAATGAGTTAGTATGAATAACACCCTTTGAAGTACTATACTTATCAAGTATTTTCTTAATATATGGAATGTATCTCTCAAATGTTTCTTCTTTCTGTTTAAATGACATCTTACCAACCGGCATATAATAGATTGGTCTATTCTTAACAGGGAAAGGAGATTCAATAGAATAATAAACTGCCTTTGTAACATCTAATCCATTTAACTGACAAAATAAATTCTTGTCTAAAATAGTACCTGACATCAAGAAAACCATATCATAGTGAGAAAAAACATATTTGTCTAAATAATCATATGCCCATATTGGTTCTAATGATAATTCTTTCTGTCTTAACTTCTCATTATATGAAGTTTCTAAAACCCAATTGTTTGGATTGTCTTTATACTCTTTTAGAAAGATTTCAATCTTTAACTGATATTGTTTAAGATCAGTCATTACTTGCATTAATTTAACATCACTATTTTTAACATTAAGAACTTTTGATAGTTTTAAATCTCTTTTATCAGATACAACATCCCTTGGTGCTTTATACATACCTTTCTCCATTTGTTCTTGAGTAGAAACAATCTCAGTATTTAGATACTTTAAAAACTCAACATAATGTGCAATTGATGAAATCTGTTTCAACTCTTTTAATAAAACTGGTTCATTTGAGAACTTGAATTTTTTAATAACTGCTTCTGTAATTTTTATAGAAACAAATCCAGTCATTACATCATCAAACTCATGTGCTTCATCTACAATTAAAACTCTTGCTGCTCTTGCTTCCATTAATTTAGGATTATACATAGCATACAAAATATAGAGGTAGAAGTTAGTAAGTGAAATACCACCATTAATATAAGATTCTCTTGCAGATGAATAAGGACAACTTTCACAAGATGTTTTATTTAGTCTTGCAAATTCAGCACCTTGTGCACAAGAACAAGCATATTCTTCACACTCATAGTTCTCTTTACCTTTTAAATCACATATTGAATCAAATGTTTGACTATACTGATCTTGTAAAAGTTTATTAGATGTTATAATGTCAACTCTGGCCATTCTATTAACATTTTTTCTATACCAATTTGCAAGATTTAATGCCAATACTGATTTACCTACACCTGTTGGTAAATTTAATAAAAAAAACTTATTAAGTGGATTTTTATTATATTCATCTTGAATAAAATCCAATGTGTCTTTTTGTTCTTTTCTGAGTGTAAATCTATCTAAATCTTTTTTAAGGCTCATAATTTATGTTTGTTTAATTTATATATTAATTTAAAATAATAAGTTTTACTAAAAGTAAGTTTTTACAAGTTTAATATTTAATATATATAGTATGAAAAAGATGAATACTACAGACTTCTGTAATAAATCAAATATAAAACATAACAATATATATGACTACTCACTTGTTAATTATATAAATAATAGAACAAAAGTGAAAATTATATGTAAAGAACATGGTATATTTGAACAAATACCTGATTCTCACTTGAGAGGATTTGGATGTACCAAATGTTCTGGTAATTATAATTATACAAATAATGAATTTATAGAAAAGTTAAAAACAATATTTAATGAAAAATATATTTATGAAAAAATTGAATATGTAAATCAAAAAAATAAAGTATTACTAATTTGTAAGATTCATGGAGAATTTCTGAAATTTCCTCAAATTTTACTTAGAGGTTCAGGTTGTGGTAGATGCGAAACCAAAAATTATAAAATTGATACTGATGAATTTATAAAAAAATCTATTAAAATACACACAAATAATTATGATTATAAAAACGTCCTGTATGTAAATGATTATACTCCTGTTAAAATTATATGTAAAAAACATGGTGAATTTGAGCAAACACCCAATACACACCTATCTGGTAGTGGATGTATAATTTGTAGTGGTAGATATAGATATACCAATCAGGATTTTATAAATAAATCAATATCTATACATGGTAATAGATATGATTATTCATTAGTTGACTATCATAATTCACACAAGAAAGTTATAATAAAGTGTATGAAACATGGAAATTTTACACAAAAACCCAATTCACATCTATTGGGAAGAGGTTGTCCATCATGTAAAGAATCAAAAGGTGAGATATTAATCTCAAATTTTTTAAATGAAAATAATATTGATTATATAAGACAAAAAACCTTTGATGGTTGTAAAAGTAAATCATTATTATTTTTTGACTTTTATATACCAAATATAAATTTGTGTATAGAATATGATGGTGAATTTCATTATAAACCTATATTTGGTGAGAGATATTTAGAAGATACAATATTTAGAGATAATATTAAAAATATTTTTTGTAAAAAAAATAATATTGAATTGTTGAGAATTAAATACACAGATTTTAGTAATATTGAAAATATTTTAAAAAATAAATTAATTTATTAAAAAAACAAGGTTTTTTATATTTTTTATATGATATATAGATTAAACTACCCCCTCTTTTTCTATGGAACATATCTTACACCACGATGAATTTTCTATCTACACAACAGCAGATGAAATTTTTGATTTTATTGATGAATTATTAGAAAATGGATTTTCAAATGAACTTGAAATCTATGATAAATGTATTGAGAGATTTGGAGACTACTTCACTCAACATATTGATTCTTTAAATGAATAAAACCCTCAATGAGGGTTTTACTTTTAATCCAATTCTGCTTCTAATTCCTTAATCTCATCCATAACTTTTTTTAATTCTTCCTTTTTATCAAGCATGATTTTTTTGTTATATTTTCTATCAGCATAGACATCTTCCAACATTCTTAATGTTGGGGAAAGTCTCTTCTCAAATACTACACCATTTACACATACAACATGTTTATCTTTATCAATAGGTCTCCCATTATCACAAAAATCTTTATTATTAGGATTTTGTAGTCCTACAAAGTTCTCTGGTGCAATAAAAAATTGTCTTTGAGTTGTAGGATAAAGACTACTAAAGTCATATACAACTACCCACTGGTTCATTCCTACAACTGGATCCTTAACCCATCCACCTGCAATTGTTGAATCACCATCACCTCTCTCATCTTTGAAAAGTACAATGTTATCCATATCTCTAAATCTATTTCTTAAAACACCCTCAGTAATAGCCAAAGAAGCCAAAGCACCATTCATTTGAGATACAACATCAACTATTCTAATCTGTGCCAATGATGAGATTGCATAAACAATAGATATGTAATTTCTTGCATCATGTATCTTTTGTACAAGAACTGAATCAACTGCATTATAATACATAAATGTTTCAAAATCATCTTCATAAAGTTTCTGTAATGAACCAGTATATTTAATCTTATCAACACCAACTAATTTACTAGAAACAAAGTCTAATGATGATGATTCTTTTACTTTAATAGATGTATCACAGATTTCATACAACTGCATATAATCAAAAATCATTCTATGTGCAGGAACTTCAAATTCAGTACCCCACATTTTATTGATTCTTTTCAATGGTGATGAAACTGCTGGATCAATTCTCCATTCTTTACCATTCATCCATTTAGACAATTTTCTACTTCTGTTTACTAAATATAACCAGTCATAGTTTAAGAAGTTCCATCCTGTTAAAATAGGCATTTTTGGAATCATCTTATTGAAGAATGCATACAACATATCAAACTCATCTTCATACTTAACATATTTTAGTTTATATTCTGTACCAAACTTCTCAAAGTATTTATTGGTATTTTTACATATTCTTTCTTGCATATCTTCTGGCATATCTTTCAATCCAAGAAGAATTATTTTATCATCATATACAATAGATATAGAAAGTACTTTTGTTGCAGCACCTTCTGTAATAACATTACCATCAGCATCTTTAATATCTGCTGCTTCTGGAAAACCATCTACAATTTCAGTCTCAATATCTATAAAGTATATCTTTGGTAAGTTAAACTCAAATATTTCATCTTTCTCAGCTTGAGGTAATGAATCTAAAAACTCATAAATTGCATATCTATCAGGATGGTTTACTTCAATTTGTTTTACTGACTTACCATCCCAAGATTTGAATTTATCATGTTTTAAAGGATCATTATCATCACAAGATACATATTTCATTGGAGTGTCCCAATCATAGTACTTTAGTTTAATTTCACCTGATTTATCAACATAACTACAAACCAATTTTTTGGTATTAGTTAAATAACTTGTTTCTACTAACATTAATTTTAATTTAATTTATATTTTATATAGTGATTTTATAAAAAAGTTATAAATAATTTTGGGTATTTAATAAATAGTATTATATTTGTTTTAAATAAATAAT
>Ga0154020_10011504_pt1 | contig 10088 bp, 6 predicted proteins | sample Klosneuvirus_201_FD_109709 | JGI IMG/M metagenome (GOLD analysis project Ga0154020, IMG submission 109709) | Active sludge microbial communities from wastewater, Klosterneuburg, Austria - Klosneuvirus_20160825_MG | ecosystem: Engineered > WWTP > Aerobic digester > Activated sludge | place... | reverse complement strand
CCATTTGGAAGCGACTTCTTGAGAGGCCAAATTCTTCAAGGGAACACTTCTTTGCCTCAAAAACCTGACGGCAAGCATAGCAGCGATCTCCAATTCATCTTTATTGTGGGCTTGAAGGAACTCCGGCTTAAAATGATTTTTTACAAAATGGGTGTCAAACTGACCGGAAACAAAAGCCTGATGTTGCATCACAAACCTACAGAATCCAAGCGTTGTACTCACCCCAGTAATTCTGTAATCATCGATAGCACGGATCATTCGTTCAATAGCTTCAGTTCGATCCTTACCATGGACAATTAATTTCGCAATCAAGGGATCATAGTAAATCGGAATTTCCATTCCCTCAGCATAGGCATCATCTACTCTGACTCCGGGACCTTGTGGAATGGTATAAGTATGCAGAGTGCCAATATCAGGAAGGAAATTATTCGCTGGATCTTCGGCGCAAACGCGGATTTCAATTGAGTGTCCGAGAATTTTTAAATCTTCTTGTTTGAATGGCAATTTCTCTCCGTTTGCAATCCTGATTTGTTCTTTTACAAGATCCAGTCCTGTGATATTTTCTGTTACAGGATGTTCTACCTGTAATCGCGTATTCATTTCAAGAAAATAAAAGTTCATGTTCTCATCGAGGAGAAATTCAACAGTACCGGCACCTGCATAATTACAGGCTTTGGCAACGGTTACGGCACATTTCCCCATTTCTGCTCTTAATTCCGATGTTAAAATCGATGAAGGAGCTTCTTCGACTACTTTCTGATGCCTCCGTTGAATGCTGCATTCACGTTCAAACAAGTGAATAACATTTCCATGCAAATCACCCAGAATTTGTATTTCGATATGTCGAGGTGAAGCAACATAGCGTTCAATAAAAACAGCTCCATCTCCGAAAGAAGAAATTGCTTCGCTAACAGCGAGCTTCATCTGCTCTTCAAATTCTTCCTTCTTATTTACAACCCTCATTCCTTTTCCGCCACCACCGGCAGAAGCCTTGATGAGAATCGGAAATCCAATTTTAATTGCAATTTGTTTTGCTTCTTCAATATCATCAATTGCTTTTGCTGTTCCTGGAACAAGTGGAATTTTAAACTTTTCAGCCGTCGCTTTTGCTGCCAGTTTACTTCCCATCATTCGCATGGAATTGCCATCCGGGCCAATAAAAATTAAACCTGCAGCCTTCACACGATCAGCAAAATCGGCATTTTCAGAAAGAAACCCATAGCCGGGATGAATCGCATCAGCACCTGTTCTGGAAGCTGCATCAAGGATTTTGTCGATGAGAAGATAACTCTGACTGGAAGCTGATCCGCCGATATGAACTGCTTCATCTGCATAACGAACATGCAAAGCATTCCGATCAGCATCAGAAAAAACAGCAACAGTTTTAATTCCCATTTCGCGTGCACTACGCATTACTCGAATGGCGATTTCTCCTCTGTTTGCAATAAGAATTTTCTTAATCATATGCTCCTCTCTGCTTAGGTAAAGATAGAAAGAAATTTGGTGAACATCAGAATCTTGAATTTAGAGTTTAGAATTTAGAATTATGAATTATGAATTCGGGCTCCGTATTCGATAATTACATCAGATATTATTGATGTACCTGATAACCGATTAAACGGTATACAAGTTTTGCAAGTGTGTATTCTGATAAGATTGAACCTTCCATGGGAGCACATTCAACGACATCAAACCCAACAACCTTTTTCTCTTTAAAGACTCGTCTTAAAAACTCTAGTGTTTCAACCCAGAAGAGACCATTTGGTTCAGCAGTTCCTACTGCAGGAATTACTGCAGGATCAAAACCATCTGCATCAATCGTCAGGTAAACATGATCGCCCATTTTCGAAATCGCATCGGTCATCCAGTTCACATTTTTCCGGATATGGTGGGCATAAAAAGTATGAATGTTGTTTGCCGATTTGATCAGATCCGATTCTTCCTTGCACTGTGCACGAATTCCGATTTGTACTAAACGAATATCCAGGTCGTGAATTCTTGCCATCACGGATGCATGAGAATATGGATTGTCATGATACGTTGAGCGCAAATCAGAATGTGCATCGATTTGCAAAACAGTCAGATCAGGATACTTTGCAGCGTGTGCTTTTACAAATCCGAGTGTCACCGTATGCTCTGCCCCGAGGGAAACAACATATTTTCCATCCTGAATCAATTGTTTAGTTTCCTGTTCAATCAGATCGATTGCATCCGCATCCACTTTATCTTTAAAATCAATTGCTTCAAGCGTAGCAATTCCGCATTTCTTATATGTTTCAGTATCCAATTCTTCATCGTAGAATTCCACGAAATGAGAAGCTGAAACAATTGCAGCCGGACCTTTGGCACTCCCTTCGAGATACGAAGATGTATGTTCATATGGTACTTGCTGAATTACAAATTTTGAATTTTTGTAATCACACAATGATGATTCAGGGATGGCCAAAAAGGCTTCCTCGTTGGATAAAACTTTCATGAAATTTGATTTTTACTTTTTCAGCACTTCATTCACCAGGTCGGCTGCTTCTTTCAATTGAATCGCAGAGAACACTTTCAGTCCTGATTCGTCGATGATTTTCTTCGCTTCTTCAGCATTTGTGCCTTGCAAACGAACAATGATCGGTACCGGAATGGATCCTATATTTTTGTAAGCATCCACAATTCCCTGAGCGACACGATCACAACGCACGATTCCACCGAAAATGTTGACAAGGATTGCCTTCACATTTTTATCTTTCAGAATAATACGAAATGCCTGTTCAACACGCGCTGCATTAGCAGTACCTCCGACATCCAGAAAGTTTGCCGGCTCTCCACCTGCAAGTTTGATGATATCCATCGTCGCCATTGCCAATCCTGCACCATTTACCATACAACCAACGTTACCATCCAACTTCACATAATTGAGGTTGTTCTCGCCAGCTTCCACTTCGGTTGCATCTTCTTCCTTTATATCGCGCATGGCGAGGTAATCGGGATGACGGAACAAAGCGTTTTCATCAAAACCAACTTTAGCATCGACCGCAATAATTTTATCATCCGAAGTTTTTAGAACTGGATTGATTTCAAAAAGTGATGCATCAATTGTATCGTAAGCTTTGTAAAGTGATGCAATGAACTTTGTCATTTGTTTGAATGCTTCTCCGCTCAATCCAAGATTGAAAGCAATTTTTCTTGCCTGGAATCCCTGTAAACCAACCTTCGGATCAATTTCTTCTTTGAAAATCAGATGCGGAGTTTTCGCTGCAACCTCTTCGATGTCCATTCCGCCTTCGGTAGAATACATGACGATGTTTCTTCCTTTTTGTCTGTCCAGAAGCACACTCACATAAAATTCTTTTGTTGGATTTGCGCCGGGATAATATACATCCTGTGCAATAAGCACTTTGCTAACTTTTTTACCTTCCGGACCCGTTTGAGGAGTGACCAGGTTCATTCCAATAATCGCAGTTGCCCTTTCCTTCACTTCATCCAGAGATTTAGCCAGCTTTACACCACCACCTTTTCCTCTGCCACCAGCATGAATCTGAGCTTTGACAACCCACCAGGAAGTACCTGTTGTTTTGTTCAATTCCTTTGCTGCATCCACGGCCTGTTCGGGCGTTTCAGCAACAATTCCCTCCTGTATTCCAACACCAAATGATTTTAATATCGATTTTCCCTGATATTCGTGAATGTTCATAATACTGAATTTAGGCTTTTATACGCGATTTTGCCCGACAAAAGTATCATTTTTTGCCGACCGAAAGGAGTGTAAAACCATGATTTTATCACGAATTTTCAACCATTCAGATACTTCTCGCGGATTACCTTCTGATGGTGTCTTTCATGAACGATGATGAAAAACAAAAGAGCCTTCACACTCACCGGTGTCCGATTTGCAGTCCCCTGAAAATCAAAGGTTGAAAAGTCGAGATGTGAGAAAAATGAAATGGTCGATGCCCTTATCGTTCTCCATTCTTCATAAATACTTGCAAAACTGCGATCGGAATAAAAAGAATTTGGTGTATAAAAATTCTCATCGAATCCTTCTATTGGCGTTTGGTCTTTCCTGGCAATTCTCAAAGCCCGGTAAACGAGGATTCTTTCTGTATCACAAATATGTCCGACAACTTCTTTTACCAGCCATTTATTTTCAGCATACCGAATCATCGCCTGCTCTTCGGTGATGGCCTGATAAAATGTTTCTGAATCGAGATATTGATTCTCCAACGCTTCGAGAAGATTATTCTCAGGGAGATAATTGAGATAACTTTGGTAATAGGAGGATAATTCAGTGGCTACGGGAGGTGAAACAATCATCAAGCAGAAATTTTATTTACAAATGTACATAAATTGTCGTTTAACTTTTCATTAACCCCATTCAGCCCTCCTGTCGATTATGTTTGTTGTATATGCATCCAGAAATGTACACACGAAAATTAATCCTGGCTTTTTTTCTGTTATTTCAAATTTCAGCTTATGCTGCGGACCCGGTTCCAAAGCAATATCAGGCAACCAGATCAAGTGCAAATTTCCATATTGACGGAATCCTCGATGAAGAAGCATGGAAGGATGCAGTGATTGCGGGAGACTTTATGCAGTTGGATCCGAACGAAGGTAAACCGGTAAGCCAGAAAACAGAAGTACGGCTGATGTATGACAACACTTCCATTTACATCGGCGCCATGATGTACGATACATCTCCAGACAGCATTTTGCATGAACTGGGTAACCGAGATGAAGCACAATCATTGAATGCGGATGCTTTTCGTTTTGGTCTGGATCCATACAATCAAAGGACAAACGGATATGTATTTGAAGTGACTGCTTCAAATGTTCAGTCAGAATTATTCATCGATGATTATACGTATGACGCAGTATGGCAAAGCGCAGTACATATCAGTGATAAAGGCTGGAGTGTTGAAATGAAAATCCCCTACTCTGCTTTTCGTTTTCCGGCGAAGAAGGATCAATTGTGGGGAATCCAGTTTGCCCGACAAATTCGCAGAAACCGTGAATACGATCAATGGACATTAACCCCAAAAAATGTCCAGAACAAAATGATTTTCTGGGGTACATTGGAAGGAATCAATAATGTCGAGCCCCCGCTTCGGTTATCCATTACTCCTTACCTTTCCCTATACGGTGAACAAGCTCCGCGCTTTACGTCCAACGGTGTGGATGGTTATGAAAATTCCTACTCATATTCAGGCGGAGCTGATTTAAAAGTCGGACTTGATGAACGCTTCACGCTGGATGTTACCCTTCTCCCCGATTTCAGTCAGGTGCAAAGTGATAACAAAGTTAAAAACCTGACTGCCTACGAAACTGTTTATGATGAGAAACGACCATTTTTCAAAGAAGGCGTTGATTTGTTTTCGAAAGGAAATCTTTTTTACTCAAGACGTATCGGTAAAACTCCTTCTCTGTTTTATTCAATTCCATATCTGTTGAATGAAGGTGATGTGATTGAAGAAAATCCCGACAAAGCACATCTGATCAATGCAACCAAATTATCAGGGAGAACAGACAAAGGATTGGGAGTTGGAATTTTGAATGCAATTACCGGTACCACATATGCAAAAATAAAGAGAAGCAATGGTGAAGAATTGAGAATTGCAACGGAACCGCTTAGCAACTACAATATTTTTGTGCTCGATCAAAATCTGGCCAACAATTCTGAAATTTTTATTGCAAATACAAGTGTTCTCCGGGAAGGAAGTGAAAAGGATGCAAATGTAACCACCGGACAAGGAACATTTGAAAACAAAAAACACAATTACAGACTCACAGGAAGAGTTTCACACAGCAGGATCAATCAATCGAATGCGGATGATGCAGGAAATCTTTCTAAGCAAATTATTTCCGGAAATCAATACAGCATGCTTATGGATAAAATCAGCGGTCCTTCACAGTACGGCGGCTCGTATGAAGTTTGCGAAAAAACGTATGATAAAAATGATTGTGGTGTTTTGCAAACGAGAGATTATTCGTTTGCAAATGCCTATTACACATATTATTTGTTCAATCCATTCTGGAAACATTTTAAACAAGCTAATTTTTCGGTTTCTATGTCAAGATCCGGGAAATTAAGTTTACAGAATCGTCTTACGAATTTCCAAACAAACCTGAGTATTTTCCTTCTTTTCAATAACAATTGGTCAGTGTATGCTGATGGAGGAAGCAGTCCCATCGATGGAAGTGATTTTTACGAACCGAGGACTGCCGGAAGGTTTTTCCTGACACGTCCAAGCACATACGGGAGTCTTAATATCACAACAAATTACAATAAAAAACTTGCCTTTGATTTCGGCGCAAGAAGTTCACGTATTCCCGCTTTCGACAATCTTAGTTATGGATACTATGTAGTACCAATCCTGAGAATCAGTGACCAGTGGTCCTTTCGATTCAGCTATTTTTGGGATGTGTATTCGAATGATATTGGCTTTGCAAATTTTGCAGATGCGGAAGGCCTTGAACCCATATTCGGATCCAGAAAAATATACACCATTGAGAATACGCTTACGACCCGATATTTATTTAAAAACGATATGTCTTTATCTTTTACGGCACGTCACTACTGGTCACAGGGAAAATACAAACAATTTTATCTGCTAAGAGAGGATGGTGGAATTACAGATACCTATTGGAACGGAAATGAAGATTTCAATTCCAGTTATTTCAATATTGATCTTGTGTATAACTGGCAATTTGCTCCGGGAAGTTCTTTCCTTGTGACATACAAGAATGCAATTTTCAGCGACAATCAGGATGTGACTCAAGCCTATTTTCCAAATCTGAAGCACACGATTGATGATCCGCAAACCAATTCAATTTCCCTGAAAATCCTGTATTATCTCGACTATCAGAATCTGGTGAAAAAGAAGGCAGCCTGAATAAAGAGTTATTTCGAGGTGAAATAAGTTTCGTACTTTCGAGGCCTGATTCGATTGAATTTATGATCAAGGCCAGTGGTATTCAAAAATCGTATGAAGCATTGAAAGTTCTGAAAGGAATCGAGCTCACTATTCCTACTGGCGAAATTGTTTCCATTGTAGGCGCTTCCGGTGCAGGCAAAAGTACTTTGTTGCATATACTTGGCACATTGGATACAGCAGATTCCGGGAAAGTGACCATCGATGATGTAGAAATTACTTCACTCTCTGCACGTAAACTTGCACTTTTCAGAAATCAGAAAATTGGTTTTGTTTTTCAATCCCATCATTTACTTCCGGAATTTAATGCATTGGAAAATGTCATGATGCCGGCCTTGATTTTTGGATCGTCAAAAAAAGAAGCAAGCACAAAAGCCAGTTACTTTCTTGACTTGCTCGGTTTATCTGAACGATTGACACATCGTCCTTCCGAGCTCAGCGGCGGTGAACAACAACGGGTAGCGGTAGCAAGAGCCCTGGTAAACGGACCGAGTGTCGTATTCGCTGACGAGCCTTCCGGAAATCTGGATTCTGCTTCTGCAAAAGCTCTGCATAAATTGTTTCTCGATTTAAGGCAACAACTAAAACATACTTTTGTAATTGTCACCCATAATGAAGAGCTGGCCGGAATGGCCGACCGTAAACTGGTGATGAAGGACGGCTTGCTTGTGAATCAGAATTAATCGTTGAAGAATAAATCTACATTCCCCTGAAAATAAAAAAATGTCTATTTCAAAAATAACAGTTCTGTGTCTGCTTTTAGTAATTAATCTATTCAGCAAGGCTGCAAATGTCGACACATGGGTTCAAAAAACAGATTTCCCAGGACCTGCACGGATCAATGCTGTCAGCTTCAGTGTACGTGGCCAAGCATTCATTGGAACCGGTGAAGACAGTCAGGGAAATCTGCTAAATGATTTCTGGAAATACGATCCGGATCTGAATGCATGGTCACAGGTCGCGGATTTTGGTGGAACTGCACGCAAAGGAGCAGTAGGTTTCGCACTTGATACCCTCGGTTATGTCGGCACCGGTTATGATGGCACCTTGTTCTTTAAAGACTTTTGGTCATTCAACCCTATAAGCAATAGCTGGCAAATTGAACAGGAACTTGGATTGTACACAGACCCTATTTATTCTTCAGGCAGGCGCGATGCTGTTGCTGTAGTAGCGCTTTCAAAAGCCTATATCATGTGTGGTTATGATGGTTCATCAGGTTATGTAAAACAGACCTGGCAGTTTGATCCAACTGCTGACACATGCTGGACATTGAAACGTAACCTTGCGAATGTTTCCGACATTGCTTTGTTTGGTCGCAGATGGTCCGTTGGTTTTGCGATTCAGGATACGGTATATTTAGGAACAGGATTTTCATTTTCACAGGATCTGAAAAAAGATTTCTGGAAATACAATCCGTTGCTTGATGCCTGGACACAGATTGCTGATTTTGGAGGTGATTTTAGATCCAATGCAATCGCTTTTTCGTTGTACAATAAAGGTTATGTAGGTTGTGGAATTTCCAATTCATACGAAAATGATGTTTGGAGATATGATCCTTTTCACAATGATTGGACTGCAGTTGCATCGTATGGAGGCTCTCCCATTTGCAATGGAATATCTTTTATCATTGGCAATCGCGCGTTCGCGGGCTTGGGCAATGATAGCTTGTATGCGACTCAATCAGATGTATGGGAATATATTCCTGACAGTACTTCCGGAATTGGAGAGTTAGAAAATAATTCTGTTTTTACTGCTTATCCAAATCCGGTTGTTGATTATCTTGAGATAAATTCAACTAATTTTTTTCCGGCAAAAAATACAGTTTGTGAAATCTATTCCTCAAGTGGTCAATTGTGTTTACAAACTGTGCTAAGCAATTCAAGAACACAGCTAGATTTGCAGTCCTTTTCTTCAGGAGTATATTTTTATTCAATCACCCTGAATACAAAAAAGATTACCTGTGGAAAGTTCATTAAAAAATGATTCCCACAGGTAATCCAATACTATTTTATGGGATTTATGGTCTCAATACATAGATGAAAGATTGGCTTGTGTTTTCAATAAGGGAATAATCAGAAGACTCAACAATCCAGTCTCCATTCAAATCTTCGCTTACATATCCTGTGGTAAAACTTTGAGCTTGATTTTCAATCATGCTGTAATCAGAAGACTCCAGAAATTCATCCTGATTTACATCTCCACTATACAAAGCAAAGACTCCTCCTCCTACTGATTTCTGATTTGATCCATACGCCTGGTTCAGGGCAGTTGTAAAATCGTAGGTTAATGTTCCACCGGTGAGGTTCATTGCAGTATTGCTCCAGGTTTGAAGTGCGTTGCGATGTTGAATACAAACAAAACAGTTCTTGCCGGATAATCCTAAAGGAATCTGAACACTTGTCATTCCATTGGTTGCAAGGATTGCAACTCCGGAATATACCACAGGATAACCAACGATATTCTCAATAAGTTCCACCTGAATTGTATCACAAATTGAAGGATGATTGGATGGGTCTGAAACTGCTACCATTGAATTCGGACCGTTATAAAAACCTTCGATAAAAAGTTTCAGGTTCAGTGCTGATGTGCTTACTACTGTGAAATTACTGACAGTACAACCAGAACAACTTCCATTCGAAATACAAATCAATCCTGTTGTAGCAGCTGTTGGAACTACAGCAGCAATCTGGTTGTCATTATTTACAGTATAAGAAGCAGCGGCAACACCGTTGAATGTCACACTGGTTGCACCTGTAAATCCACTACCAGTTAACAAGACAAGTGTACCAGGGCCACCGGATATTGGGCTCATCGCAGCAACTGAGATTGCAGGTGTCACCGAAGTTGAAATGCTGGAGCTTCCGGTGCAACCTGTTGCAGAGCTGGTAACTGTGACAGTATACTGTGTCGAAGTACTTGGTGTCACTGCAGGATTCTGAGATGAAGAAGTGAATCCGGCCGGATTGGAAATCCATGCATAAGAGAATGTCTCATTGTTGAGAACAGTCAAAGTCCAGTTTAAAATTTGTCCCACATCCACTGCGGCTCTGTCAACCACAATTAATTTCCAGGTACCATTGATGGTTCCTGTGAGAGCAGTATTCAGATTACCATCCGGTTTATAAGTACCCGTAAATGGGGCAACGCCGGCTGAAATGTTCGTTGCTGCTG
>Ga0154020_10011502_pt1 | contig 10089 bp, 5 predicted proteins | sample Klosneuvirus_201_FD_109709 | JGI IMG/M metagenome (GOLD analysis project Ga0154020, IMG submission 109709) | Active sludge microbial communities from wastewater, Klosterneuburg, Austria - Klosneuvirus_20160825_MG | ecosystem: Engineered > WWTP > Aerobic digester > Activated sludge | place... | reverse complement strand
TCGGCATTAGCAATTAGCTTATCTGCACGTCATCAGATCAGTTTGTGGTCAAAAGATCCGGATCATGCGACTGAGATGGATAGTCAGCGTATTAATCAAAGCTTCTTGCCGGGTTATGCATTGCCGGAATCTTTGAAAATTACGTCAACACTCAACGAAGCTTTAGATGTCGCAGATCTTGCTTTAATTGTTGTACCCATTGCAGGTTTGCGTGAAACTGTGCGTGCTATTGCCGCAAGCAAAATCAAGATACCCATCATATGGGGATGTAAAGGTTTTGAATCAGTCACTACTCATCTGCCGCATCAAGTTGTCGAAGCAGAATATTCTGCCATATTGCCATACTGCGGCGTATTGTCTGGTCCCAGTTTTGCCGAGGAAGTGGCGCAAGGATTGCCAACTGCTCTAACACTGGCATCCAAAGATGTTGATTTTTCAAGAAAGATAGCAGCTGAATTGCATAGTTCAAGGCTACGTATTTATACCAGTCAAGATGTGGTTGGTGTGGAAACAGGTGGCGCGGTTAAGAATGTCATTACCATAGCGGCAGGTATTTCTGATGGTATTGGGTTTGGACATAATGCACGCGCAGCACTGATTACGCGTGGATTGATGGAAATTACCCGATTAGGACTTGGTTTGGGTGGGAGCATGAAAACCTTTATGGGATTGGCTGGGGTTGGTGATTTAATTCTGACGAGTACCGGTGATTTATCCCGAAATAGGAAAGTAGGAATGATGTTGGCCGAAGGAAAGTCGTTGAATGATATTTTGAATGAACTTGGGCATGTTGCGGAGGGTGTGCATACAGCACAGTCAGTACTAACATTAGGTGAACGATTGAATATAGAAATGCCGATCACGCAAGCGGTCTGCAGTATCCTGCATGAAGGTGTGTCGGCCCGAACAGCGGTCGAAGTGTTGCTAAATCGCGAACAGAAAACAGAGATTTATTAATACAAAATAGATATTGGAATCTTCAAGTGGTTTCTCTATTGTGTGCATAATTATATGTTTCAATGAAATTTTATAATTTATGCGGATTGCTGCTTCTTTTAAACCAGATGATTGACCAGATGATTGACCAGATAAATGATGTGGCAGGAAAGCCTTAATTTGCTTGACCAGGCGTTGGCAGCTTGATATAAGAGCGACTGCAGTACTTGCTTGTGATTTAATTACCATTAACCTAGAAGGGGAATTATATGAACAAATCCGAACTTATCGAAGCTATCGCAAAATCGGCTAAAATTTCTAAAGCCTCAGCAGGCAGTGCGTTGGATGGAGCATTAATTGCAATAAAAGAAGCCCTCAAAAAGAATGAAAGTGTAACTTTGGTCGGATTTGGTACTTTTAAAGTAGGTTCAAGAGCTGCGCGTACAGGCCGTAATCCACGTACAGGTGCTGCCATTAAAATCAAGGCAGCCAAGGTTCCTAAATTCAGTGCTGGTAAAGCTCTCAAAGATGCAGTAAACTAGCGGACTTTCTGACCGGGTGCTTAGCTCAGCTGGTAGAGCGTCGCCCTTACAAGGCGAATGTCGGCGGTTCGATCCCGTCAGCACCCACCAGTCAATTCAATTTAGCTAGTTCTAGGAGTGGTAGTTCAGTTGGTTAGAATACCGGCCTGTCACGCCGGGGGTCGCGGGTTCGAGTCCCGTCCACTCCGCCAAATAAAAAACTGTGTTAGCTTGCAGTATAAAAATTCTTCGGCCTTATTTTTTTACTTTCTAGTATTTTCAGGTTCTAATAGTGTTTGATTTCGTCAATCGTAAGAAGCGTGTCGTCCAAGTCATCATGGCGTTGGCAGTATTGCCATTTTTATTTTGGGGCGTTGAATCGTATCGTGATAAGGGTGGCGAAGGTTATGTTGCAATAGTTGAGGGTGAAGAAATTTCACGACGTGAGTATGAACAAGCCTTACGTGACCATCATGAAAGAATGCGTGCTATGCTGGGCGCAAATTTTGATAGTGCAATGCTTGACACTTTTGAAGTAAGAAACTCAGTGCTGGAAAGACTTATTCAGCAACGATTATTACATCGGGAAGCTGTTAATAATGGTTTTATTGTTCTGGACTCGCAGCTAGTTAAAACGATCCGGGATATACCCGCCTTTCAAAGAGACAATAAATTTTCCAAACAGCAGTATGAAGACTTGTTGAGAAATCAGGGTCTGACGCCAGTAATATTTGAGTCACGTGTGCGTCAGGAGCTTTTGCTGCAACAGTTACTGGATGGCTATAGCGAGAATGCATTTACCCCTGGAATTGTTGCAGAGAGAGTGCAGCATCTAAGTGAAGTGCAGCGTGAGATCAGTCAATCGCAGATTACCCCTGAACAATTTTTATCACAAGTAATCCCAGCAGAAGCGGATATTGCCGCTTACTATGAGAAACATAAAGCTGACTTTGATTTGCCGGAACGTGCACGCATTGAATATCTGGTTTTATCGCTTGATGCGGTAGCGAAGAATGAAACTGTAAGTGATGAGGCGGTCAATAATTATTTTGCAGAACATCAGGATGAATTTGGTCAATCTGAAGAACGTAAGGCCAGTCACATTCTGATTAGCGCACCAGTTGATGCATCGGATGATGAGAAACAGGTGGCGCGAGACAAAGCCGAAGGAATATTAGAGCAGGTTAGGCAGAATCCTGAGCAATTTGCCGAAATAGCAAAGGAAAATTCGGATGATCCAGGTTCATCAGCTCAAGGTGGAGATCTTGGTTTCTTTGGTCGAGGCGTCATGGTTAAATCCTTTGAAGACAAAATTTTCTCAATGCAACTGGATGAAATCAGTGACCTCGTAGAAACGGATTTTGGTTTTCATGTGATTAAATTAACCGCTATTAAAGAAGCGAAACATCCTGACCTGGAAGAGGTGCGGGAACAAATTGAGAAGAAACTCAAAATAGAGATGGTAGGAAGTATTTTTGGAGAAATTGCTGAAGATTTTAGTAATGTGGTTTATGAGCAAGGTGATAACCTGCAGGCAGCAGCAGAAAAATTTGAATTGCCAATTCAGACGAGTGACTGGATTACCAGAAGTGCAGCAGAGCCAGCCATTCTTGCTAATGAGAAGCTGCTGTCAGCTATTTTCTCAGAAGATGTCATTGTAAATCAACGGAATACTGGAGCCATTGAAGTCGGTCCAGATACGTTTATATCTGCTCGTATTCTTGAACATAAGCCTGCTACTGCACAATCACTGATGGTTGTAAGGGACCAGATTGTAGAAAAACTTAAGAAGCAAATGGCAGAAGCAATTGCTGTTGAAGATGGGCAAACAAAGCTTGCTCGCTTACAAGCTGGAGAAGATGTTGATGATGTTATCTGGAGCGATGCAAAGCAGATCTCATATATGCAATCGCAAGGATTGGATCATGAAACTTTACGTGTCATTTTTAGAGCGGAAGCCAATAATTTACCTGTTTATACAGGAACAGTTAACGCAAAGGGCGGGTTTAATCTGATACGAATCAGCAAAGTTATAGAGCCAGAATCAGCAGATATGGAGAAACTTGATAACTTTACTAAGCAGCTGCAACAGATGATCACCCAAGAAGAGATGTCTTCTTATCTAGCTGCACTCAGACAGCGCTATGATGTAAAAATCAAACAAGATAATTTCTAGTTTTTGGAAATATATTTTTTTTGAAATTGAGAGTATATAGGTCGGATTTTCTATTCATCTATATCAAACGCGACGGTATTGAACCCTGCATCGACATAGGTTATCTCTCCAGTAATACCGCTGGCCAGATCGCTACATAAGAAAGCGGCAACATTACCTACTTCATCGGTTGTTACATTGCGGCGTAGCGGTGAAACTTTTTCGGTATAACCTAATAACTTCCCAAAATTTCCAATACCGGAAGCTGCCAGGGTTTTAATAGGTCCGGCAGAAATTGCATTTACGCGTATACCTTTAGGACCAAGACTGGAAGCCATAAAGCGAACGTTCGCTTCAAGGCTGGCTTTGGCTAATCCCATAACGTTGTAGTTTGGCATGACCCGAACTGCCCCCAAATAGCTTAATGTTAGCAATGAGCCGTTTCTGTTTTGCATCAAAGGTAGCGCAGCTTTGGCGAGTGCAGAAAAGCTATAGGCGCTGATATCATGCGCGATGCGAAAGGCTTCACGGCTCACACTTTCCAGGTAATCACCGGTTAGTGCTTCACGGGGGGCAAAAGCAATAGAATGAATAATACAATCCAGTCCGTCCCAATGCTTTTTCAGGTTTTCAAAACACAGCGCGATTTCATCGTCACTTGCTACATTACAGGGAAATAGCAAGTTGCTACCAAATTCGGCAGCCAGCTTTTCCACGCGTCCACGGATTTCTTCGCCTTGGTAAGTAAAAGCCAATAATGCGCCTTCACGCTTCATCGCCTTGGCGATGCCATAAGCAATTGACCGGTTGCTCAGTAATCCGGTAATGAGTACGCGTTTATTTGCGAGAAATCCCATAAAAATCCCTTGTAAAATTGTGTCAATTGGCAAATTATAGCTTAAGGGAGAAGCAAGGTGGAGTTGTGCACGAAAAGATATAGGGTATGCGCGTGTTTTTTGCTTAAAACAAGTTAATTCCGATAAACTGGGTTTGCAATGGAAAAATTAGTTACTACATCATGGTTGTTGATTCTGTCGGCATTATTCTTATCTGCCTGCGACCAAAATAATTGGAATAATCCCTATTCGGTTGCGGATGCAGAGAAAAATATTCTTTATAATGTTTTTACCGAGCGGCCCAAACATCTTGATCCGGTGCAATCCTATAGCTCTAATGAAATTCAATTCATTGCACAGATTTATGAGCCCCCGCTGCAATATCATTATTTAAAACGCCCCTTTGCTTTAATTCCAGCAACGGCAAAAGAAATACCCGTTGTAAAATATTTTGATAATGAAGGTAATCAATTACCGGATGAGGCACTGGTGACGGATATTGCCTATAGTGTTTATGAAATCTCGATTAAACCGGGAATTCTTTTCCAACCGCATCCAGCATTTGCAAGTAATGCGCAAGGTCACTGGTTGTACCATGATCTGAATGAGCAAGAATTGATATCGGTATTTAAGCTATCTGATTTGCCTCAAACAGGAACGAGGGAATTGCTGGCAGAAGATTATGTATATCAGATCAAACGCTTGGCGCATCCAAGACTGCACTCACCGATATTTGGACTCATGGCAGATTACATAGTCGGACTGAATGACTATGCCAAGGTATTAAAACAGGCTGATCAGGAGCTATCCAAAGGAGAAACATACCTCGATCTGAGGGATTACCGATTGGATGGGGTGCAAGTTGTTGACAAGTATACTTATCGCATAAAAATAACCGGAAAGTATCCGCAATTTACCTATTGGCTGGCTATGCATTTTTTTGCACCGATTCCTTGGGAAGCGGATCGTTTTTATTCGCAGAAGGGCTTAATACAAAAAAACATTACATTGGACTGGTATCCGGTTGGTACAGGCCCATATATGTTAACTGAGAATGATCCAAATTTGAGAATGGTGTTAGAAAATAATCCTAATTTCCATAATGAATTTTATCCGGCTGAAGGAATGCCTGGGGATGCGGAAAATGGTTTGTTAGTTGATTCTGGAAAGAAATTGCCATTTATCGAAAAAATAATTTTTACGCGTGAAAAAGAAAGTATCCCGCGGTGGAATAAATTCTTGCAAGGTTATTATGATGCTACTGGTATTGGTTCGGATAGTTTTGACCAAGCCGTGCAATTGGTGGGGCAGGGAGAAGCAACTGTCACTGAAGCCATGGTAGAACAAGGGATAAGACTCGAGACAACTGTGGCGGTATCGACTTATTACATGGGTTTTAACATGCTGGATCCGGTCGTGGGCGGAACCAATGCGCATGAGCATGAATCGGCCAGAAAGCTCAGGCAGGCGATTTCAATTGCTGTGGATTATGAAGAATTTATTTCAATTTTTGCAAATGGCCGCGGAATGCCGGCTCAAAGTCCTATCTCACCGGGTATTGCAGGTTATCGTGAGGGGAAAGAAGGCATCAATTCAGTGGTGTATGAATGGATTAATGATCAGCCACAGCGCAAATCAATTCATGTTGCAAAGACTTTGCTTGCCGAGGCAGGATATCCAAATGGAATAGATCAGCGAACCGGTGCACCGTTAATTTTGTATTTTGATGTGACAGCGCGCAGTTCAGAAGATAGATCGAAGCTCGATTGGATGCGTAAACAGTTTCAAAAATTAAATATACAACTGGTGGTGAGGAGTACTGATTATAATCGCTTTCAGGACAAGATCCGTAAAGGCAATGCGCAAATTTTTGAATGGGGCTGGAATGCAGACTACCCTGATGCAGAGAATTTTCTGTTTTTATTGTACGGGCCGCAAAGTAAAGTACGCAATAGTGGTGAGAATGCTGCCAACTATGATAATGCAGAATACAATCAATTATTTGAGCAGATGAAGAATATGGAGGATGGACCCGAACGGCAACTAATAATTGATCGTATGGTGGAAATACTTCGCTATGATGCTCCCTGGTTGTGGGGGTATCATCCGAAAGATTATGGACTGTATCATTCCTGGTATCAGAATGTTAAACCCAACAGAATATCGAATAATAATCTTAAGTTTTTAAAAATAGACGCTGCTTTGAGAGCGAAAAAGCGTCGTGAGTGGAATGAGCCGGTATTATGGCCAATTGCGCTGCTGCTGGCTGTGCTGGTAATCAGTCTTTTCCCCGCAATCGCAGCTTTTCGACGTCATGAAAGCAGCACGGCCTTGCGCGCACCATCCTCGTGACATCACAATATTATATTAGCAATGTTTGGCTATATCATTAGGCGCATTTTATATGCAATACCGATTCTCATCGGGGTTAATCTGATTACATTCGCTTTGTTCTTTGTAGTGAATACGCCCGATGATATGGCGCGTATGCAATTAGGCATTAAATACGTAACGCCTGAAGCCATAGAAAAATGGAAAATTGAACGGGGCTATGATAAGCCCTTGTTGTTCAATCAGGAAGCAGAAAAACTGGAGAAATTGACCAATACAATTTTCTTTGAAAAATCGGTATCGATGTTTGTTTTTGACTTTGGCCGGGCTGATGATGGACGCGATATTGCACTGGAGATCAAGTCACGCATGTTGCCAAGTCTTGCTATTGCATTGCCTGTATTTGTCCTGGGATTGATTGTGTATATTACTATCGCATTGTTGATGGTTTTTTTTCGCGCCACTTATATTGATTTCTGGGGAGTGGTTCTTTGTGTGGCGTTAATGTCTATTTCGAGCTTGTTTTATATTATTGCTGGGCAATTTTTAGTCAGCAAGCTATGGCATTGGGTGCCCATATCGGGTTATGGAAGCGGATTGGATGCAGCCAAATTTCTGTTGTTGCCTATCCTAATTGGCGTGATCGGTAGCGTTGGATCCAGTACGCGCTGGTACCGCACAATTTTTCTGGAAGAAATGAATAAAGAATATGTGCGCACAGCCAGAGCCAAGGGGTTGTCCGAGCGTATTGTTTTATTTAAGCATGTACTCAGGAATGCAATGATTCCTATTCTAACGGGTGCGGTGGTCGTGGTGCCTTTGTTATTTTTAGGCAGCTTGCTGGTTGAATCGTTTTTTGGTATTCCGGGACTTGGCAGCTATACCATTGATGCGATTAACTCGCAGGATTTTGCAATTGTGCGGGCAATGGTTTTTCTTGGATCAATGCTGTATATCATGGGCTTAATTTTAACGGATATATCCTACACACTCGTTGATCCACGAATTCGTCTAACATAGGGAGCTGGTAATGTAAGATGCCCCCGAAATAATCTCAGCATCCGGAAAATTGAGCCTTTAATCACTCTGAAAAAATAACTGGGATTTCAAAAAACATGGGCCATCACTATCTCAAGCCGCTCTTCTCACCTGAATCAGTTGCCATATTTGGAGCAAGTGATCGTGTAGATTCTGTTGGTCAGATTGTTCTGAGCAATATGCTGAAAAGTGGTTATAAAGGCGCACTTTTTCCTATCAATCCCAAGCATGAGGAAATTCAAGGGAATAGAGCCTATGCCTCATTATTCCAGGTCAGCGAAATTGTAGAGCTTGCAGTTGTTGCCACGCCAGCGCAAAGCGTACCTGACATTATTGAAGATTGCGGAAAGCACGGGATCAAGGCCGCCGTCATTATCACTGCGGGCTTTTCCGAAACCGGACCTGCTGGACAGGCATTAGAGCGTGCGGTACTGGAAAATTCCCGTCGCTATGGGGTACGCCTGCTTGGTCCAAACTGTCTGGGGATCATGCGTCCTGATATAGGCCTGAATGCAACGTTTAATAAAGGCAGCGCAAACGTAGGTAATCTGGCTTTTGTGTCACAATCAGGCGCACTCTGCACTGCTATTCTGGATTGGGCGCAGACTAACGACGTGGGGTTTTCCAGTGTGGTTTCACTGGGCTCTTCTGCTGATGTGGACTTTGGCGAAATACTCGACTATCTGGTGACAGATCAGCAGACTCAAAATATTTTGTTATACATCGAAGGCATACGGAATGCGCGCAGCTTTATGAGTTCACTGCGTGCTGCCGCGCGCATCAAGCCGGTCATTCTGGTTAAAGTCGGACGCCATGCAGCGGGCTCCAAAGCGGCCATGTCGCATACAGCATCGCTGGTTGGATCTGATGATGCATTCGATGCAGCGGTTCGGCGTGCTGGTGTTGTGCGTGTACAAACCATCACGCAATTATTTTCAGCCGCAAAGGCATTGTCCTGCGGCTTTCACCCGAGTGGCAATCGACTGGCAATCGTCACCAACGGAGGCGGACCCGGCGTGATGGCTGCCGATCACGCAATTGATCTGGGTCTGGAAATGGCTACTTTGTCAGACAGTACCATGGAACAGTTAAATCAGGTGTTGCCGCCTACCTGGTCACACGGCAATCCGGTGGACGTGATCGGTGATGCGCAGGCTGACCGCTACCAGAATGCGGTACGCGCATGCCTGGAGGATCCGAATGTGGATGGTGTGCTGGCAATACTCACACCGCAAGCCATGACCAAACCACTGGAAGTGGCTAACACATTAATAGATTTGTCAAAACAATACAGCAAACCTTTGCTGACTTGCTGGATGGGTGAGTCGCAGGTAGCGGAGTCCCGCGTCGCTTTTAATCTGGCAAAAAAACCCAATTTCCGCACACCCGAACCGGCGGTAGAGGTATTTTCATATCTGTCAGCCTATTATCGTAACCAGAAGCTGCTGATGCAAATGCCGGGGCCTTTGTCGCACCACCTGGAGCCTGATGTAGAAGCTGCACGTATGATTATAGACGGTGCATTGCAGGATCGGCGCAAGATATTAAGCGAAATGGAATCGAAGGCTTTACTTTCTGCCTTTCATATTCCGGTAGCACAGACCATGATTGCGCATTCGCCAAACGAAGCGTTGCTCATCGCGCAACAATTGGGATTCCCTGTGGTGATGAAAGTCAACTCACGCGACATTACCCATAAAACCGATGCCGGCGGTGTACTGCTGAATCTGGCAAACGCTCAGGCTGTAACAGTGGCCTACCATGCGATCATCGCAAACGTTAAATTGAATCGCCCGGATGCGCGCATGGATGGCGTTTCGATAGAGCCCATGGTGGTTAAACCGAATGGCCGTGAACTGATGGTGGGTGTTACTTACGATGCGGTATTTGGTCCGGTGATTACCTTTGGTGCTGGCGGTACTATGGTCGAGGTAATGGGTGATCGCGCTGTTGTCTTGCCTCCACTTAACACTTTCCTGGTGAAAGATTTGATTCAAAGTACGCATGCTGCGAAGATGCTCGGTACTTTCCGGCATATGCCGCCGGTTGCTATGGCTGCACTGGAAAGTGTGTTGTTACGCGTATCAGAGATGGTATGCGAGCTGCCGGCATTGACGGAAATGGATATCAATCCGCTGATTGTCGATGAGCACGGTGCGCTCGCAGCCGATGCACGCATCGTAATTGCCTTGCGTCAGCCCAGCGCTGACCGCTATGCACATATGGCGATTTACCCTTATCCCACACATCTGATCAGCACTTGGCAATTGGC
>Ga0154020_10011501_pt1 | contig 10089 bp, 12 predicted proteins | sample Klosneuvirus_201_FD_109709 | JGI IMG/M metagenome (GOLD analysis project Ga0154020, IMG submission 109709) | Active sludge microbial communities from wastewater, Klosterneuburg, Austria - Klosneuvirus_20160825_MG | ecosystem: Engineered > WWTP > Aerobic digester > Activated sludge | place... | reverse complement strand
GCCCGGCGACGCCCTCGCCGACGACGAAATTGACAGCCTCCTCGACGGCGGGTGGGTGGCTCCCCGCGTCGCGGCCGCCGACTATACGGTCGACGACGTCTACGCCTGAGTGCCGCGCCCACTTTTGAACGGGATGGCCTGCGTCGATACCCGCGTCGCCGTATGTCCGCCGCCCCCGCCGCCCCGGCCGACGCCGCCCCGGCCCCCGCCGCCCCGGCCGACGCCGCCCCGGCCGACGCCGCCCCGGCCCCCGCCGCCCCGGCCGACGCCGCCCCGGCCGACGCCGCCCCGGCCGCCGCCGCCCCGGCCGACGCCGCCCCGGCCCCGGCCGACGCCGCGACCACGCAGCGAGCAGTCGCGGAGCACGACCGGCTCTGCAACGGATTCATGGCGCGCCTCCTCGCGTCGGCGGTGGAGCGCCCGGACGCCTGGCGCGCAGGGGTCGCCAGCTCCGTCGCGCGCCTCCGCGAAATCCGTGACCTCGTCGAGAGCCACGGCGACGGCGCCGACCGCGCAATCGGCGAGTGGCTCCGAACCGGCGAAATCGAGCTCGAGATCGACGAAAGGGCCGACGCCTCGACCGTGCTCGGCCACGCGGTCGAGCGCGTGGCCCAGATCGAGGCGGCCCTTGTCGCGACGATCAAGACCTACCTGCCCAAGGATGCGCACGGCGAGTTCGACAAACTGCTCCGCGGGGCAAAAGGCGTATTCGACCTCTGAAGCGAGGAGGGGGCGCCGGCCGCGGCGCCGCCTTTTGCGCGCCATGTATCGGACGCGCCGATATGGAGGTAACTAGGGCCGCGCCCGCCGCGGGCCCCGAGCCCCCTCTGTATTACGATATCGCCTGCCCGCACTGCGGCGGCCCCGTCCAGGTCCCCCGGGACGGGATCAACTGCCAGATCTTCCGCCACGGGGTGTACAAAACGAACCCCGGCCTGGCGATCCCGCCCCACGCCCCAAAGGCCGAGTGCGACCGCCTCGTCGCCGAGGGGCTTATCTACGGCTGTGGCAGGCCCTTTCGGTTCGACGGCGCGACGGTCGCCGTCTGCGACTATGTCTAGTGGGGGGCGGCGCCGCACTCAGCCACCTGGCGGCGGAGGGGGCGTTCCACGAGGCTTTCCAGCTGGCGCGGCGCGAAGAGGGCCGCCAGCTCCTCGTCGCTCAGGTAGAGAATGGGCGCGCGCGCGGGCCCCGCCGCGGCGCGGGTCACGCGCTCGTACGCCCCGAGCCGCGCCGCGGCCGCGGAGGCCGTGAGAGGTTCTCCGTCCGCGGGCCCGTATTTTCCCGGCAGGCGTTCTTGGGTTGCGCGGGGTGCGCGGGGTGTGCGGGGTGCGCGGGTCGCCCCGTCCCCTGTCTGCTGCGGCAGCGTGTTTTCCATCGCCGGCGCGGTCCGTATAGCCGGCGCGCAAAAGGCCGGGGCCGGGTCAGGGCGCGCGGGGCGCGCGCCGGGGCGCCCCACCCTCCGCGATGAGGGGGGCGGCCGTGAGGCACATGGCGAAGAGGACGGCCATGATGACGAAGATGAGAATCTCGAACGCGTGGAGCCGGAAGAACCGGCTCGTGCTTTCCGGGGGCGGGCCGCCTGTCGCTTGCATCGGGCGCTCTATTGGTCAGCTCGAGAAAGCCCGCGGCCCGTCGAAGTCGAGGTCGGGGTCGACGTACCCGTCGAGGACGGAGACGAGGCTCGTCTCCGCGGCGTAGAGCAGGGGCGGGGCCCGGTCCTCGGGGCGCTGCTTCGCGGGGAGGAGCCGCACGACCTCGGTGAGGACCCAGCGGGGCCGCCAAACGGCGGGGGCCGCCGAGTGCGTGACGCGGAGGGCCCGCAGCCGGTCCGCCATCGCGTCTGAGAGGAAGTCGGGGGTCCGCACCCGGAGGCCCTGGGCCGTGAAGTACCCCGGCCCCTCGGGGTGGTCGCCGGCGTAGCGCAGCAGGCGCGCCCGCAGGCCGTCGTAGAGGCAGCGCTTCAGGCGGCGCAGGCCGTCGGTGAAGCCGTCGGCGGGGAGGGCGGCGAGCCGGCGCTCCGGCGCGCGGAACGGGTTGAGGCCCGCGACGACCATCTCTTCGAGCGCCGTCTCCCTCCGGCGCGCGACGTCGACGAGCGCCTCGAAGTTGAGGCCGACCTCCTCGCACCAGGCGGCGACGGCGCCGACGTCGCCCTGCGAGGCGTCGAGCCGGAGGGCGAAGGCGTCGAAGATGAGGACCGCCTCGGCGAAGTCGTCGGCGATCAGCAGCCGCGCCCGGAAGTAGAACGCCTCGCTCTCGCTCGGCGGCAGCGCGGCGTGGGCCGCGGCCCCCCCGGCCGCGCCGCCCCCGGCCCGCTGGACGAGGTAGGGCGGCAGCGCCGCGCGGAGGGCGCGGGCCCCGGGCGGCAGCGCGCCCTTGCCGCGCCGCTCCGCGGGCGCGTAGAGGGCGTCGAGCGCCGTGCCGAACATCGCGACCGCCGTCAGGAGGTCCGACGCGGCGGCCCCCCAGGTGTAGCCCGCGAGGAGGACGCGCACGCCCTCCATCGGCGTGCGCGCGAACGACGCGCCGATGTGGCCGAGCGGCGTGAGGCCGTAGCCGCGCGCCGCCGCGAGGGGGGGCGCCGCCGCGCCGAGCGCGAGCGGGTCGACGGGCCAGCGGTCGGGCAGCGGGGCGCGGGGGGCGAGGAAGCCGAGGGCGGTCGCCGCCGCCGCGGCGGCGAGGTACGCCTCGGGCGGGGGCGGGTCGAGGGCCGTGATGTCCTCGACCCGGAACTCGGGGACCGCGCCCGTGCGCAGCTTCTGGCGCTGCTGCTCCCGCACGAGCGCGAGGAGGATCTCGGCGGGGCCCGTCGAGATGATGTCGGGCAGCTGCTGCGGCGGGAGCGCCGCGTGGACGTTCTCCGTGTAGAGGGGCCAGAAGTCGCCGGGGAAGAGGCGCCCGACGCGGCCGGCGCGCTGCTTGATCCGGCTCCGCGGCGCCGGGCGCGAGACGATCCCCTCGACCCCCCAGGGCTGGTAGACCTCCCGCGTGCGGTTCCAGCCGCAGTCGATCACGTGCCGGAGCGTGTCGATCGTGAGGCCCGTCTCGGCGACGACCGTCGAGATGACGACCCGCCGCGCGGGGCGGCGCCCCCCGACCGCCGGCAGGCGGCCGGGCTTCTCGAACACGAGGGCGTAGTCGCCCGTCTGCGAGACGACGACCTCGCGGTTTATGACGAGGACCAGCATCGGGCCGAGCTCTCCCAGGGGGGCCGCGCCCTGCGGCGCCGCGCCCTGTGGCGCCCCCCTCGCGGTGTACTTCCGGTTCGCCTTCGCGAGCGCCTCGTAGACGGCCTGCGACTCGGCGGCGCCGGGCATGAAGATCAGGATGTCGGCCCGCTCGGGCGGGTCGTCGGGGTGCGCCTCGTGGATGCGGACCGCCAGCTCCGCCGCCGCCGCGGGGTAGTCGTTCGTCCCCTGCGCCGGCCAGTGCGTCTCGATCGGGTAGGAGCGGCCCACGACCTCGACGACGTTCTCGGGGCCGACCCCGAAGTAGCCGGCGTACCGCTCCGGGTCGAAGGTCGCGCTCGCGAGGACGAGGAAGGGGAGGCGCTCGTTGCCGGCGTTGCGCAGGTAGAAGTTCCGCAGGAGCATCAGCGTCATGTCGCTGTCGAGCGAGCGCTCGTGCGCCTCGTCGACGATGACGAAGCGGTAGCGCTCCATGATCTCGCCGTCCTCCCTCTGGCGCAGCTGCGCCGCCAGGACGCCGGCCGTCGCGAAGACGAGACCCGCCGGGGGGCGGTTGCTGACCGGGCCCGTCTGGTAGCCGACCGTTTCGCCGAGGACCATGTCGGGGTTCCAGGGCGAGGGGTCCGCCGCGACGTCGGCCGCGAGGGCGATCGCCGTCAGCACGCGGGGCTGCGTGCAGATCACGCCGGGCCCCCGGTAGCGCTGCCGGGCCTGCGTCTTCTCGCTGCGGAGGATCCGGAACACGGCGACGGGCAGGACCGTCGACTTACCCGAGCCCGTCTCGGCGCGCACGACCAGCACCCGGTTCGCCAGCGAGGCGTCGCGGCCCCCGTACTCCGGCATCCGCCGCCGGAGCCAGGCCGTGATGTAGCTTATCGGCGTCTCGCCGGCGGGGGGCTCCCCCGCCGCGAGGCGGAGGCTCCCCGGGACGAGGAGGGTCGGCAGTTTGGACATCGCGCTATCCGGGCCGCCGAAAGGACGGGCCGGAAAAAAGGTGGGGCGGCCGCCCGCTTCGCTCACTTCCCCGCCGGGGCCGCCGCCCACCGCACGGCCGCGCCGATGCTGTCGCCCGCGATCGTGAAGCCCGCCGCGCGCGGGTGGCCCCCGCCCGCCCGGCCGCCGACGATGTGCGGCGCGATCTTCGAGAGGTCGACGTCGGGGCGGCTCGTCCGCGCGCTCGCCCAGATCTCGTCGCGGTCGGGAGCGTACGCCCACGTCACCGCGAAGTGGACCTCGGGGCCCGCCTTCTCCATCACCGCCTCGCCGACCTCCGACTGCAGGACCGGCGTGTTGACGACCCGCACGCAGTACTCGCGCGGCTCCGTCTCGCCGGGCGGCAGCGACGCGATCGTCGCCAGTCGCGCGCTCGCCGCCAGCCGCGCCACTATCTGCTCCTCGTACCTCATGTACGCGCCCCCGCGCGCCGCCAGGTCCGCGCCGACGCGCCCCCCCGAGCGGTGGAGGTCGGTCAGCGGGCCGAACCCGCGAGTGACCCCCTCTACGTAGAGGGCCTTGTTCGCCGCCCTTGAGCCCGGGAGCCGGAAAGCCCAGAGGTCGCGGTCGCCGACGTAGTCGACGAACTCGGGGCGGGGGACGCCCGGGTGCGCCCAGTCCCAGGCGATCTGCGCGCCCGAGAGCTCCTCCGTGTACGCCGCGGTGCATGGGAGGCCGCGGCGCGCCGCGGCATCGGCGAGGGCCTCGACCGCCGCCTTCCCGCTGCGGTGGTGGTCGAGAACCGCCAGCGTGCGCGCCTCAGCCGCGACCGCCTCGCCGACCTCCGCCGCCGGCGCCACGTCGACGTACACGACGTGGCGGCCCGCCACGAGCTCGGGCGCGGGGGTCGGGCCCGCGTGGGATATGCCGTGGAAGACGGCGCCGGCCTGCGCGAGCTGCTCGAGCGGGTCGATGACCCCGCGCCCCTCCGCGAAGATGCCGCCGAGAGCCGCGAGTCGCGCGCGCACCTCGTCCGGCAGCGCCGCGTAGATCGCCCAGGCGCCCGTTATGCCGTCCGAGCAGCCGCCGTGGTAGAAGACCGTTAGCTGCCGGGCCTCGGCGGGGTTTCGTAGCTGTGCGGGGTTCATTGCCGTTCACAGGGTGGTATGGGGGCTGCCCCCCGCTTCAAATAGGGCACCGCTTTTCCCCCGCGGCGAAGCGCCCTTGCGGCCCGCGCCCTTTCGGCGGCCCGCCCCCTTTCGGCGGCCCGCCCCCTTTCGGCGGCCCCTATAGCGCCATGCTCTCCGCGATCCACACGCAGAGCAACACCCCCCAGCCCTCGCCCGAGGAGGTGGTCCGCATGACGGCGGGCGCCGCCCACCGCGTCGACAGCAACGTCTACATCGGCGGGTACCTCATCGCCGCCGACCCCGCCTTCATCCGCCGCGCCGGCATCAGCCGCATCGTCAAGCTGTTCGCCGACGACCCCTCCTACCCCGGCGGGTACCACCGCCACCCGGGCGTCAGGTACCTCGTCGTCCCCGCGAGCGACGTGCCCGAGTACGACATACGCGCCGGCGCCGAGGCGGCCCTCCGCTTCATCCAGGAGGGCATCGCCGCGAACGAGCGCATCCTCGTCCACTGCCACGCCGGCGTCTCCCGCAGCGCCACCGTCGTCCTCCTCCACCTCATGGTCAACCGCGGCTACGACCTCGACGCCGCCCTCGGCCGGCTCCGGCTCGTCCGCCCCTTCGTCAACCCCAACCCCGGCTTCATGGACCACCTCCGCGCCACCGACGCCCGCATCAAGCGCCTCCGCGTCGGCCGCGAGCACGTCGACGAAACCCCCATCGGCGGGCCCCGCCGATTCTTCATCGCGCCGCCCCCGATCTCCGCTGCCGACGCCTCGCGCTGGATGGTCCAGCCCCCCCCGCCAGCGACCGCCCACGACGCCGCCCTCCTCCTCCGCCTCGCGCGCTCCGACCGCGGCCATGCCGGGGGCAGGAGCGAGGACGCTGAAGCCGCCCTCGCGGCCGAGGAGGATTCCCTTGCTGCCGCGAGCCTCGAGGCCTTCCGCCGCACGCCCGCCCGCCCCGCGCGCCCCTGGGCTTTCGCCGAGGACGGCGACAGCATACCTCTGTAACCGGTGCCCCTGCGGGCCCGCAAAAGTCTCGCCGCGGGCCTAGGCGCTGGCCGTTCCCTCCGCGCGGGGCTCCGCCCCCGCCTTGGCCTCAGCCTCCGTGGCCTCCGTGGCCTCCGTGGCCTCCGTCGCCTCCGTGGCCTGAGTGGCCTCCGTGGCCTCAGTGGCCTCAGTGGCCTCCGTGGTCGCGACCGTTGTCGCGGCGGGGGGTTCGGCCATTTTGCGGACCTGGCCGTATATCTCCTGCCAGAGGGGGGTCCAGAGGCTCGTCTGTGTCAAGAGGAGCCGCGCCCCTTTGAGGTTGCGCTCCATCTCCCGCAGCGCGACGTCGCGGCCGTACTCGTTCGCGAAGTTCCATCCGGGCCGCCCCGCCGCGCGGCGGGCCGCGTCGCTCGCCATGTCGCCGATGTCGTCGGCGATCTGGAAGGCCGCGCCGATGTGGCGCCCGATGTCGCGCATCACGGGCGTCTGCTCCGCCTCGCCCCCGGCCGTCAGCCAGCCGGCGACGACCGCGATCTCGAAGAAGGTTGCCGTCTTCAGGTGCATCAGCTCGGCGACCGCGTCCGGGCCGTGCTCGCGGAAGAGGTCGTCGGGGCTCGAGACGTCCATGTACTGCCCCCCGGCCGCGCCCAGCGCGCCGAGCGCCCGGCTCACGTCGTTGCATATCCGCGTCCCGATCCGGTCGACATTCTTTATCTCGGGGCAGTTGTCGCGGATCCAGTCGACCTGGCGGCACACGTTCTGGAAAGCCGCCGCCACGAGGCTGAGAGCCGCCATCTGCGCCACCGCCGGGCCCACCTCTGCATGGAGGCTCGGCCGGCCCCGCCTCGTGAGGTCGTTGTCGAACTCCGGCAGGTCGTCGACCACGAGGGAGGCCGTGTGGACGTACTCGATGAAGAGGGCCACCTCCCCGGCGTCGACGGGGGTCGGGTCTGGGGCCCCGGGGCTGGCCTGCGCCGTCTGCAGCCGGCGCGCCGACGTCGCGCGCGCCACCTCCAGTAGGATGATCGCCCGCAGGCGTTTTCCGCCCGCCAGGGCCTTGCTGCACGCCTCCGCCAGCTTCGTCGCCCGCCCGAACTCCTCCAGGCTCTGCGCCCTTGCTAGGAGCGCGTCGACCTCCCGCCGGTACTGGTCGAACGTTCGCGGGCGCAGGAGGTCCGCGGGCCGCGCCTTTCGCAGAGGCTCTCGGCGCGGGATCGAGGCTCTTACGATCTCCTTCACGCCGAACCGGGCCTCCACTTCCGTCATCACCTTGTGGGCGCGGACCGCCTTCGCCGACGCGTATACGACGAGGATTATCAGCAGCGCGATGATCGCCAGGTAGATTGCGTGGCCCCGCATCGCTGCTTATCGCGCTCCGGGCGGCTGTCTATTTGAGCGGAGTTTGCGGGCCCCTCCCCACCCCGCCCGCTGCGCCGGGCGACCTTTTTGATTCGCGCCGCCGCCTCCATACCCGCGCCGCCCTATGGACAGCCGGCCGCAGCCCCTCCCTGCTCCCGGGCCCCGGACCACCGTGGTCCACCTGAAGCGGCGCGGCGGCGTCGTCGTCCAGGACTGCGACGTGTACATCGGCCGGCCCATGTACCAGGGCGGCTGGCGCCTCCCCGGCAGCAAGTGGGCGAACCCCTTCCGCCTCAAGGCGCCCGGCGACCGCCGCCGCGTCCTCGATGCCTACCGCGCCCACGTCCGCGCCGACCCCTCGCTGTTGGCCGCCCTCCCCGAGCTGCGCGGGAAACGGCTTGGCTGCTGGTGCGTCGAGCCCCGGTGTCTTGTCTGCGGCGGGGTCCGCGCCCGCGACGGCGGCTACCCCTGCGGCCATGTCCAGTGCCACGGCCAGGTTCTCATCGAGCTGCTCGCCGAGCTCGACTCTGGGCTGACGCCTCCCCCTGACGGGCCTCCGCCGCCGGACCCCATCGCCGACGACGACCCCCTGTGGGACGAGCTAGGCATCTAGCGCTGCAGCATCGCCCTGGCCGAATTGAAGCGTCCCCTTTTCCGCCATTCCCCATAATCGGCTTCGGCTTGTTCCGGGGCGCGACACCGATGGACAATAGTGATTGGTTCGTGGCGGGGCGTCCGAAAAAGGATCCTCGGCATTTCTTCACCGTCGCACGGGCCGAAGCGTTCGAGCGAGAGATGAACATCAGAAACCTCGCGGCTTCCCTCCGGAGCGAGGAGGTTAATAAGCTCCTAGTAGACGGATGGGAGTTCGCCGGCGTGGAGCGGGGCGGCGAAACGATGCCTCTCTTCGACGAGCACTACATTTACCACAGCGTCGTCATCGAGGGAAACCGCTGGAGCGACTCCGTCCTCCTCCGCCAGACCCGCGGCGGCGATTGGTCGGCGGGCAGCGGCGGCGGCGACGGCGACGGCGACGGCGACAATAGCGACGGAGGCGGCGATTGGTCGGCGGGCGATGGCGACGGCGATGGCGGCGGCGATGGCGGCGGCGGTGGCGGCGGCGGTGACGACGGCGAAGGCGGCGACGGTGAAGGCGCCGTAGCTCTGGTCGAGGACGGGGGCCGCCGCTGAACGGGGCGCCCACTTCCTTTTCGGCAAAGATGGCCAGCCTGCAGCCGCGTGCCAGCGTCCCCGGCGGAGGGGCCCGGAGCTCGCGGGGTCGGCTTCTTCTGCGCCGCCAGGGATCGATGTAGCGTTCCTCCCGGCGCATTTCTGCCCGCCGGGATGCTTATGCAGCCGCCTGTATACCGGGTCCCATGGCCGACTCCTCGATGAAGAACTTCGTGATCGACGGGGGTGAGCACTCCGTCCAGGATGTGATTAGCAAGCTGCGGTTCATTGCGACGCTCAAGCCCAACGAGAAGATCGACGTCGCGGCCCTCAGCGTCCAGGTCGACAGCTACGGCAGCCGTTTATACCGCACCTTCATCGCACGCGGCGAGTCTCGGAACACGAGCCTCGATTTCCTCCGCCAGACCCTCGGCGAGGCATTCGACCTCGCCTCCGCCTACCTGCTGCGCGATGAGCCGTTCAACAAGAAGATCGGACAGATGGTTGTCGACGCCCTCGCCGCTGCAAAGGCCGGTATCGAAAGCCTCAAGGAGACTTACAAGGACGATCGTATGTTCGCGTCGCGCGTCGCCGCCCTCGTCGGCACCCTGGACGCGAAGATGGCCGACCTCACGGCGCAGTCCGCCGGCAAGTGACCTTTTACGCGCCGAAAATACGGCCCGCCCATGCGTTCCATTTCCCTCGCCATTATCCTTGTCCTCGTCATCCTCCTCGTCGCCGTATCTCGGCGGGCCGACACCAAAAAGAGGGGCCAGGGTATCATCTACGAAATGGCGCGCACCCGCGCCGCCACGACGGGGAAGCCGCTCGTCGTCGTCGGCGACCCGGCCGCGCCCAATACGCTCAACTCCTGGTTCGGCGCCGGGTATGGCTGCGGCGACCTCTGCATCGACTCCAACGGCGCGCCGAGCTGCCCCGCTGGCCGCCGCCGCCGCGCCCTCCTCCTCGACTGGCTGCGCGCGCAGCCTGACGACTCTGCCGTCATCTTCGAGAGCGAGGTGCTCATGTATGTTCCCCGCGGCGAGCTCGCGGAGACCCTTGACCACCTCTACCGTGTGAGCGGCGGCGACCTCTTCTCCTCGCACAGCAACGCCATCGACGTCGCCGCCTACGCTGAGACCGGCCTGCGCCAGGCGCCGCGGCTGTTCGATCTGCACCGCCTGCGCCGCACCGGCGCCTCCGCGCGGGTCTTCCTCTGGTACCCCCCTTTCGACGAAGGGTATGGGTGGGTGGAGTTCACCGACAAGGCGTATGACCGTCAGAAGGCCGGTTCGTAACGACTGCGCAGTGGCG
>Ga0154020_10011500_pt1 | contig 10090 bp, 6 predicted proteins | sample Klosneuvirus_201_FD_109709 | JGI IMG/M metagenome (GOLD analysis project Ga0154020, IMG submission 109709) | Active sludge microbial communities from wastewater, Klosterneuburg, Austria - Klosneuvirus_20160825_MG | ecosystem: Engineered > WWTP > Aerobic digester > Activated sludge | place... | reverse complement strand
TCTAAATTACAGTGGTGACATATTGCTCTATGGCTGTGAGGTAGCAAAAGGAGAAATAGGAAAAGCATTTATCGAGCAACTCGCTGAGTTAACCGGCGTTAATGTTGCTGCTTCCGTTAATCTGATCGGTAATGCTGATAAGGGGGGAGATTGGGAACTAGATGCACATATCGGGATGATTCAGTCGTCAACATTGCAACTTGCCTACCATGGTGTATTGGCAACTTTTATCGGTACTCCAGGCAATGATATTCTTAATGGATCAGTTGAAGATGACTCATTCACTGGTGGTTCGGGTAATGATACGATAATTGGTGGCGCTGGTAGCGATGTCGCTATTTTCTCAGGCAATCAAGTCGACTATGAGTTTTCTCTCAACTCAACTGGTCAAGTTTTAGTACATGATGTAAATCCGGCCAATGGTGATGAAGGTACAGATACGCTCTCAGACATAGAGACCTTTCGCTTTGTCGATGGTGAGATTCATAATTTACATGAAGAATTTCAGGTCAATACTTACAACATTAATACTGATACTGACATCTCTGCATTACATCTTGGTGGTTTTGTGGTGAGTTGGTCCTCATGGGGTCAGGATGGAGATGGGTTTGGTGTTTTTGCTCAGCGCTATAGTAATAATGGCGTGGCACTCGGTGATGAAATTCAGATCAATACTTATACATCTAGTTATCAATATAATTCTTCAATTACATCATTATCCAATGGTGATTTTGTAGTCACATGGGCATCGTTAGGTCAGGATGGGTGGGGTGGGTCATCTGGTATATATGGGCAGCGCTATAGTTCCAGTGGTGTGGCACTTGGTAATGAATTTAAAATTAATACCTATCTACCAAAAGATCAAAGTAACCCTTCAATTACAGCTCTTACAAATGGTGATTTTGTAGTGGTTTGGCAATCGGAAGGCCAGGATGGAAGTTTACAGGGTATTTATGCACAACGTTATAATGTCGATGGACTTATCCAGGGCGGAGAATTTAGAGTTAATACATACACTTCACTAGATCAATACGGCCATTCCATAACTTCATTAACAGATGGAGGGTTTATAATAACTTGGTCTTCTGTTGGTCAGGATAACCCCATTGGGGAAAATAGAGGAATATATGCCCAGCGATATGATGCTAATGGAATCGTTACAGGCGGCGAGTTTAGAATTAATACTTATATCCCAAATACTCAAGAATCCCCTTCGATTGCAGGATTATCGGATGGTGGTTTTGTAGTCTCTTGGCAATCATATGGCCAAGACGGTAGTGGTTATGGCATTTATGCTCAGCGCTATAATTCTAGTAGTGTTTTATTAGGAAATGAATTCCAGGTCAATACTTTTAAAACTGACAATCAAACTCATCCTTCTATAACTGCCCTGAACAATGGAGGTTTTGTAGTAAGTTGGTCCTCTTCCAGTCAGAATGATAGTATTAATGACATTTATGCCCAGCGTTATGATGCTAATGGACTAGCGTTGGGCAATGAGATTAAGGTCAATACTTATCCATCTATTTACTCCCTTGAATCTTCAATAACGGCACTCACCGATGGTGGATTTGCTGTGACATGGATATCTGTTACACCAGATGGGAATAACTCTTACGTATATGTCCAGAATTATGATGCTAATGGAGTTAATAACCTTACTTTGACTGGAAGTCCTAATGATGATCAGTTGAATATTACTGCTTCAATGTCTCTTCCAACCACGCTAATGGGTTTGGCTGGTAATGATGTGCTTAAAGGTGGATCTAATGATGACATTTTAGAAGGTGGAGCTGGTAACGATAGCATAATAGGCTGGTCGGGTGCAGATAGCATGTTCGGTGGGACGGGAAATGACAGTTACTTTGTTGAAAATATGGGAGATATTGTCATCGAAAACCTCAACGAGGGAACTGATAATATTAATAGTAAATTGACTTATACATTACCTAACAATGTTGAGAATCTGGTTTTGACAGGTACTTCAACGATTAATGGCTTTGGCAATACCCAAAATAATATCATAACTGGTAACAATGCCTCTAATCAGTTAAATGGCGAGGCTGGTAACGATACACTCAACGGTGGCGCTGGAAATGATACTCTCATCGGTTGGACTGGTGCAGACGCCATGATTGGTGGATTGGGTAACGATATTTATTTTGTTGAGAATGTGGGTGATGCCGTTACTGAAAACCTCAATCAGGGCACTGATACGATTAGTAGCAAACTAACTTACACTCTGCCTGCAAATGTCGAAAACTTAATATTAACTGGTACAGCTAAGGTAAATGGAATCGGAAACGTTCTGAGTAATATCATTACCGGCAATGCCTCTATCAATCAATTAAGTGGAAACGCTGGTAACGATACACTCGATGGTAAAGCAGGTAACAATATATTAAGTGGAGGAACGGGTAATGATATCTTTAAATTCACTACAAAAGGTCATGTGGATTCTATTACTGACTATAACGTAGCCAATGACACCATACAGCTTGAAAATGCTGTCTTCACTGCATTAACGACCACTGGTAACCTGTCTGCCAGCCAATTCAGAATTGGTACAAAAGCATTGGATGCCAATGATTTCATAATCTACAATAAAACAACAGGAACATTATTATATGACGGAGATGGTAATGGCAATTTAGCTGGAGTACAAATAGCAACCATAGGATCTGGACTGTTTTTAACTAATGCAGATATTGTGGTGATCTAAATAAAAAAAATTAATTAAATATTAAATAAAGCTAAAGTTATTTTATGTCTGGTCGATACTTAAACAGATATGCAAAAATCTAATGTTCGATATCTTTTTGAATAATAATGATAGACCATATTTAGGTATTTTTACAAATAATTGACTTGACATATATAAATAATCCACAACTTCAATAAAATATAAGTATCCCTTTAGTCAACCTACTGAAGAAATTAAAGATGTCAGTAACTGCATGATAAATAGATCATAATACAACTGTTAAATTATTAAGCAGCCATAAAATATCATTGCCGCTCCATAAGTTAATGAATGTATATGGGTCTTATCCACAATGTTATCCACAGGAAGTGTGGATAATTAAAATTCCTCATACTAATGAAGATTATATCGATCAGAGTGAAAGTCGATTCGATAAAAATTCAGTTTAGTCATTATTACTATCAAGATAGATGATTGCAAAACTGGCACCAATTATCTGAATCTATTAGCGCTTGTTTTGATTATCTAATAACGAAAATAAAATTTTAATTGATGCTGATAATTGAGATTAAAAATGAACAGGATTCGAGAGAGAGCTACATAATGCAGTATGGTTATTCTTTCCAGCTGTAGAGATTGCAGACTTATAAGTGTTGCCGGAGATTAGAATTCAGAATAATTAGATAGTAGTTTTAAACCTGCTTTTGGAAAAGTGTAACCGGTTTTTTGCAATGAACTATGTAAATTCTCTATGCTTTCAAAATATAAAATTTTATGTCGATCTGAAGTTAATAAATAAGCTGTTGGTTCATTATCCCGTTTGATTACGTTAACTTTTACCGAATATTGGAATCCAAAGTTATCCTGTGTTTCAATAAGATCGACAGTTCTGACCATATGATCTTTAATGGATTTCTCAAATTCTGTAAGCGTCATTCCCATTAATTCAAAAGAAGCATAGTCGCTTACATACCTCGAAGAATAGTTATCTTCATACAAATAGGTCATAGAATTATTCCCCAGTTTTAGAATTATTAAGTAACATAATTTTTAGCACATTGATAAGTTTCATTTAAATCTTGATTATTATGATTACCTTTAAAGCTATTCTTTACCCCTCTCTACGGCAAATCAACATAAATCATGAATATAAAGGGAATCTTTAGAATAATCGTTGTATAGCAACAACAATTGAATCGATTCCCCCTTTGCCTAATCAAATGGGTACTACTCGTGCTTATTTAAACTTTGTATAATTAGTCATTTAAAAACAAAAGATTAGTAACTGAGCAAAAAAATTGTTTAGAGATTATTTAAATCCAAGTTAATATGGCGTTACCAACAATATTTGGAGTTTTTATGATGAAAAATAATGAATCCATTAACGCTAAAGATGAGAATTTTATTGAAAAACATACTACTCCAGTTGCAATCAATCCTGAGATTTTACAATCCGAAGTAGAAATTGAAATTCCTTCTAATCAAGATAGTTTCCCAAATGAGAAAAATATTGAAGTAGAGGAAATACAAATTTAGTGTTGCAAAAGAAAATTGCCCTTTGAATAATGCCTGATGCAATCCGGTATGTAACTTCAAGGTGTTATGCCATTTTCTGTTGGGGTTAGATATTATCAGCTGTATGTCTTAATACAGAAGTTATTATTCTTTACTTCATATGATCCTTTGACACATCAGACATATTCTCGTGGTTTGTGTCTAAATGTGTCTAATCTGAAATCCTTATGGTTATTGGATGTCGACACATAAGACAGATTAGACACATTTTAATAATTAGATAGAAATAATCATTTAATAAAGCATTAAGGTGCTATCACCAAATAGCTATCTACAACTTCCTACAACTAAAGAAAATACAAATAATGTGTCGAATGTGTCCAATCTGTCTTATTAATTAATAATCAATAAGTTACAATGGACACATATTTTCCAATATTAATAAAAGTGTCCATTGTGTCGGCCCTTAATTGAACTTGAAGTTAATATGTTTATTAGATTGTTCAGAAATCATTCCAAAGTTAAACTCTGTGCTTTCATACTCATCATTAGAGCTTACAAACCTATCAATATCTAATGGTCTGTCATCGATCTCTATGCCTAAATCGACTTTCTCATATTTCTCAAATTTTGATATTGCTACATTTAAGGAACCAAAAACAAATCCTCGAATATCCCCTTTTAATTTTCGAGAGGTAAAAATTTTTTTCAGATACCTGCCAAGAATAATTTGAGATTCGATTTCATATTTTGTCAGCTTATGAGAATTACACCAAGCAAGATAGCTTTTATATAACACTTGTGAAGAAACTTCGTCTTCCCATAACCCTTGAATGCTATCTTCAACAGCAAAGTATCCTTGGGTAAACGAATCAGTCAACCATTTTCCTACTGAGTTAAGTGAAGCCAATCTTTGATCTTTCAATCCTTGAGTTTCAGGGATATTGCCAGGATGAAAATTTGAAATATCACGATTTAACATCTCATACAAAAATGTAGCTTGCACAGCTTCATCATTACATGCAGCATGCAATTCATCAAAATATTTTGTATCACCTATTCGAGCGCTTGAAACATCGAAAACACAATATCTCCTCTCATCCTTGGATGCAGGAACTGCATAATCATTATTAGTCACCATAAAGATTTTTAAAAAATTTTGATGACTTTCAGCGTCCAATCCTTTTCTTTCGATCATTAAAGTCGGCTCTGTTATTAATGCTTTGAGTACGCCTTCAGATTGTTTATCCCCTGAAAAAAATGCTTCATCAGCAATCAAAAAACAAATATCAGCCAAATGTGCATTAAAATTACTAGTTAAGTGCTTGGGATTGCTAATGTGAATACTATGAGAGCCCCATATAAATCTCAGGAAATGACCAATAGAGCTTTTTCCACTTCCTTTCTCACCTCGTAAAACCACGGCTGAACCAACTGGTCTATCCGGATGCTGAAAGCCAAATGCTATCCAATTATAAATAAAATTAATTAAAAAAGGATTTCCCTTACAAATTATTAATTCAATATGGCTTTTTATAATTTCGATATTAGCTCCGATTTTTGGCACTACAGAAAAACCATCCCAGCTATTATAATAATCAATTGGCAATTGCCTACCTGGTGCAAAAATAACTCCACCTTTATAAGTTCTTGAGTTTTCGTGATTTGTCCAAGCAGTAATTTTATCCTTTAGGATAGGAACTAAATTTTTTCCTTCTATTTTTTCATCTACTTGAATTTTTTCATTAGCATAAACTTTACGAAGTTCTTCCTGTTTAATGAATTCGTAAGAAATTCTTGATTCAGGATGGATTTCTCCAGCTACCGTCCTCATTATTCTATGTTTTCCACCAATCATGACCTGTGCATGTTTTACATTAAACTTTTGCACGAATTCATTAAGATTTATTCTCCAGTCCTTAACCGCTTCTTGTGAATCTGACCCTAAAAAGAAGGTTTCTCCGCCATGAGCGAATGAATAGATTAGTGGCTTATCTTGATTAGAGTAGATTATTGATTTACCCATAATCTCGTTATCTAAAGGATGAGCACATGGAAGTTCATGGTATTTAATGGGATTATCAAGAATTTCCCGAACGCTAACTTCCTCTCCCGATTCCAGAAATATTAAATATTCTCCATTTAGTCTAGAGTTATGAATAGCTTGATTTACAATTTCTCCAGCTTGTTTCTCTGTCAATGAGTTATTTTTCTCAATTAATTTTTTACTGGTTTTCTTTTTAAATTGAAGCCGAATTTTTTCCGCTTCTTTTTTTACTTCCGCTTCTAATTGTTTACATTTTTCCTCATAATCATGAATTTCCCGCTCGGTGAGTGTTGATATTAAATCAGCATTTAATACTTCACCCTCAAATGATTGAATAACCCTTTTCTGTGTTATTGCATCATTTTTTAATATAGCACCGCCCTCAAATATTGGCTGATTGCTTGTGCAAAGCGCTTTATCAATTAAAGAGTTGATTTTAATAGTTCCAGCTTTGGTAACTTTAGGATAAGCAAAACCAGCAATCACCGACCTTACATGCAAAGCTTCTAAAATCGGTTTATTATTAATTGTCGTATCTATGGGAATAAAAGTATGTACTCCTCTTAAACCATTTTCTTCTTTGCCATTGACTGAAATATAACTGCTTGCAGATGGAGACATCACTTTCAGAATATTTTTTAAATCCGGTTCAATCTTTTCCAGAGCGTCATTTAATTCTTTAATAGAATTAATACCCAATCGATTAGCTGCATCGGTATCTATACACAACAAACCCGGTTTTTCTGAAAATGGAAATGCTTCTTTTGTACGGGTTATATCTTCAGGACAAGAACCTTCCAATAAGGATTGATGCACCCCTTGAGTAATAAATGAACCTGGGTTCATAGATTGAAGAAGATTTAATATTTCAGAAGGCAGGATTTCAGCTCTCCAAAATTTACCTTCCCAAAAATTACCCTGAGGGCCCTTAATGAGCTTGACGTCTTCTGAAAGATCGTAAGATTTTGCTGTTTTCCCATTGGTATCAGCAAATACTGTGAATTGAATAGGTGTTTCGTCTATAACTTTATTTCTGTGTTTCATTTTATTTTTATCTTTCTAATTATATTAATCTGTTATCAAAGCTAAGAAACTAGTTTGCAAATCCATATAAATATAATTACTCGCTAATCATATTCATCTTGCAAGCCAGAGTTCTATTAATGCTCTGGTTTTTTTATGCAAAAGCACTCAGAAAATCCATAATATAAATAAATTGCTTCAACATTTTTTAGCGCTTTTAGTTACTTCTTAATTACTTCTGTTGGTGATGCATGTGTTCATCCACTCTTCAATTTCATTGGAAACCCAGGCGACTGATCTACTTCCTAACTTAACCGAAGCTGGAAACCTACCTTCATGGATGAATTGATATATTGAGCTTCGAGATAGACCAGTTAATGATTTAACTGCATCTAATTTTATAAACTTCATAGTGATTCCTATTGTTTGTTAATAAATTTATATAGAGTTTTTTGGACTCATACATATACTTATGTAAATCAAATTTTCACTATAGAAGTGAGTGGAAGAGATCTGGTTTAGAAGGAAGTAATGGCAAGTTGTTAAGTGCCTATATTCTGAACAACAAAATTACGGATGTAGTCGTTGCATGTAATATCTCTGCAAATGACTGGGAAGTTAATCTAAAACTGACAGGGGACTTTGTAACCTTGTATACGAAGCGTAATAAACTTCGTACCTTTTCAAGACTGGGGTCTGTTGCAGATTATTTGAACGAAATTGGCGTAAGCTCTTTTACTGTAATGCAAGGATCACCGAGGCGTGTACTTTGGTTGGAAAATTATGGAGTTAAGAGATTTTAATTTTGAGAGTTCTCAGATCGGAGCTCAATGCCCAGAACGATCCTTGTTCAAGATATCCATAAGAAAATCATTCCATTTATCCATAGCGGCCCTTTTTTCTGGTAAATAGCTGTATCTATCATAGTGCTTACTTGATACATCATTCAAAGAATGATTTTGTAATCTATCTCGTATATCTATAGAAATTCCAGCTTTGCCAGTTAATGTTTTAAACGTTCTTCTTAAATCTCTCGGTGTAAATTTTTCAATTTCAGTTCTCATTAAAAGTCTATCAATTGCTTGACTAAAGCCGTCAGCTTTTAAAGGTTCTTTATTATTAATAGCCGGGAATAGAAATTCTTCATGCATTTGTGGATGATTACTAATAACCTCAAGCATACTTTTATTGATAGGAATAACATGAGCACGTTTATTTTTGGTTCTTTGTGAGGGTAAATTAATTGTTAGGTCATTCATATCAATTTCTTTCCACCTTAAACCTGCTATTTCTCCAACTCTAGCCCCACATAAGAGCATTAATTTAAAAGAATTAATTCTTAAAATTGACATGGAGCTATTTTCCAACGCTCGCCAAAATATTCTCACTTCTTCCTCATTTAAGGATCGATCACATATATTCTCTATTTTGATTTTAGGAACTTTAGAAACTGGATTTGATTCAATAAAGAATTCTATTCCATGAGTTATTGACTCACTGGTATCGTCAAAATTTATTCCGTAATTGAACATAGCAGAAAGATAAGATCTCATCTTGTCCGCCATAGCATAAGCATTACGTTCGGTTATTTCATGCAGAATTTTAAGTATATCTTTTTTGGTTACATCACTTGCTTTTGTGTCGGGATCAATTATAAGAAGGTCTTTCTCAAATGCATTTCGAACATTACGGTAATGGGTTTCTCCCTTATTTTGTTTGAGGTGAGCTAAATAAAATTTCGATAACTGGCCAATACTCCCCTGCAATTGTTTTTTTTGTTCTATCTCCCTTTGGGCTTTTTCTTCGTTTTCTAGTTTCTGAGCAAGTTCTTTTGCTTGGGCTTTAGGATCAATACCGGCTTGATATATTGTAGAAAGCTCACGAAATTTAACTTTTGCTTTTGCCAGGGTTAGACGATCAGAAGTCTTCCCATATCTACCTATTTTTATTGATTTTTCTTTTTCATTAATGAAATACCTAAAATAAAAATCAACATTTCCATTAATAAGAATTCTCGTAACAAAAACACCTTGACCTCGACCCTTAGAATTTTCTTTGATCTCGAGAATTGCCTCTGAAGTAACTTTTGCTATGTATGAATCTAGAATTGTCTGCTTAATTTCAGGAACACTACTTTTTTGGATTTTCATTTTGAGCTGCTGATTGATAATCTAGTCCCAGTAATAGTCCCAGTTAGAAGTGTAGCTGTCAAGGGATTTTAATGGATAAATCTGGACAATAACTCTACTTGTTAAGTATAATTTATTGATATTATTGTTTATTTAATACAGCTTTGGATTGTATAGGACACTACTTAGAATGATTCGTAATCAGTAGGTCCGCAGTTCGATTCTGCGCAACAGCACCAACAAATCAATGACTTGAAATAAATTCTATAAAAATACCTGATTCATGTAGACGCTATGTAGACAATAGATAGAAATAAACTACCAAATAAATAATCTGTGCATGAGAAACTGCCGGTCAATTTAGTCAAAATTGCCATTAGAAAATATAGAATCCGATTCTTGACACTGACATCATAAATTCAATAAATCACATAGATCATTCCATTTTTATTGTGCTTGTATAGATACTATGTAGATGCTAAAAATAGATTTTTAGTTAATTTACCCAGTGCTCAAATTAAGCATGAAATAAGAATACGGTGAATTACATAGTCCACCCTGAACAATTCTATTTTCAGGCATATGCGCCAGCAAGGCGATGATTAGTTCTGTCATCATTGATTGATGGCCAATCCAAGCGTAGGAAAATCAAGACGAGAAGAAGCCGCAGCT
>Ga0154020_10011499_pt1 | contig 10091 bp, 5 predicted proteins | sample Klosneuvirus_201_FD_109709 | JGI IMG/M metagenome (GOLD analysis project Ga0154020, IMG submission 109709) | Active sludge microbial communities from wastewater, Klosterneuburg, Austria - Klosneuvirus_20160825_MG | ecosystem: Engineered > WWTP > Aerobic digester > Activated sludge | place... | reverse complement strand
GACCGACGATGATCGACCGACGATGATCGACCGACGATGATCGACCGACGATGATCGACCGACCGTGATCGACCGACGGTGATCGACCGACGATGATCGACCGGCGATGATCGACCGACCGACCGACGATGATCGACCGACGATGATCGATCGGCGATGATCGACCGATGATGATCGACGGATGACTCAGGGGAACGTGAAGTTCACCTTGGTCGTCTTGTTCGCCGTGATCTTGATCTTCCGCGTGACGGCCCCCTTCTCGGGGTTCTTGAACGTCAGCGTGTAATTCCCGACGGGCAACGCGCGCTCCGCGAACGGCGTCTCTCCGAGGAGCTTTCCGTTCATGTACACGGCGCTGTACGGCACCGTTCGCGCGGTGAGCTTGCCCGTCTGAGGCGGTTGCTTGCCCGGCTTCTTTCGCGTGAACACGATCTCTTGCACGACATCGAGCCCGCGCTCCATCACGACCTCGCGCTTCTCGGCGAGGTAGCCCGGGAACTCGGCGCTGACTTCATAGCGTCCAGGCTCGAGCGCGAACCGCGCGGGATCGATGCGCACCTCGTCGAGGCCCGAGACGGTGACGACACCGCCCGTGGGTTGCGTGTGCACTTCGAGCACGCTCGTCGGCGGCGCGCCGGCATCGGGGCGGATCGTCGGCTCGCGCGCGTCGCTCGGACCCGCGTCTACGAGGCTGGCATCTTGAGGATCGATGTCGATGTGCGAGGGATCGAGGACGGGCGCCGCGTCCGCGAGCTGCATCGCTGGAGTGGCATCCGGCGCGATCGCCGCGGTGGCCGCATCGGGCGCGATCATCGCAGCATCGGCGCGCAGCGCTACGGCCGCGTCGTTCTTGGCAGGTGCGCTTCCGCCGCAGGACTTCGCCGCGAGCGCGATGACGAAGGACATCACCGCCACTCCGACCAGTGCACCGAGGACGGTCATGGTGCGCCGGCGCTCCGGCGACATCGCGCGTGGCGCGAGCTCCGTGAGTGGCGCGGGCATCGGCGTCGCGCCGCGATGTGTGACCTCGGTGAGCGCGGCGAAGCCACCACCGCGTGCATCGCCGCGCGCGGTGTCGACGTCACGCCCCGTCGGCGCTCGCACCGCGTTGCGCGTTGCCGCGTCGGCCTCGCGATCCGTGGTCGTCTGCGCCGGCATCGGCGTCGACATCGCGGTCATCTCGCTCGACGGGCTACCGCTCATCGGCCCGCGCATCGCTGTCATCTCGTTCGATGGATGCGGCTTGATCAGCGTCGCCTCGCCGGACGGGCCGGGCTTCGGCACACCCGCCGTCGGCGTGCGCGCGCGGTTCGGTTCGGGCAGCGCTCGCCGCGGCTCTGCGGTCGTCGATCGCGGGCGCGCGGAGTCGGCCAAGCGCGCCTCCACGCCTCTCGGCGCGACGCTCGCGATGCGCGGAGGTTCCGGCGCGACACTCGCCGTACGAGGACGCGCGGGATCCGGCGTTGTTCGCGGGCGCGGATCCGGAGCCGCGCTCGGCGTTCGCGTGCGCGCCGGCTCCGGCATGCTCGTCGGCGTGCGGCGCGCCGGCTCGGGCATGTTCGTGGGCGTGCGGCGCGCGGGCTCGCGTGTCTGCATGCGCGGCCGGCTTCGCCGCTCGTCGACGATCATACTCTCGGCGTTGCGCTCCTCGGTGTTGTCCGCGAGCAGCGTCGCTTTGTCGTCGTGCTCGGTCATCGCGATCGTGTCGGCACCGTCGAGGATGTCTTGGCCCGCCAAGCGCGACGCGGCGATCAACACGGGCGCGGGCGTGTCGAGCGCCGCGGATGTTCCTTCGGCGACCGCGGTCCCCGAATCGCGCGGCGTCTCGGTGCCGCCTTGCAACGTGCCGGGCGACGCGCGCGTGCCCACCGAGACGCCCGGCATCGCCGCGTGCTGACCCGTGGAGCCGTGATCTCGCGGGAACTTCGTGCGGATCCATCCGGCCAGCTGCATCGACGTCGCGAGCTCGGGCGATGACTTGATGAACGCCTCGAGCGCCTGCGCGAAGTCCATCGCGGTCGCGCGGTTCTCGCGCCGCGTTTGCATCGCCCACGTCAGCGCCTTGGCCAACGCGGGCGGCGTCTTCGGCGCGACGCTCGTGATCGGCGGGAGCTTGCCGTCGCGGATCGCCCGCATCGCTTCGACGGCATCGCCGCGCCCGACGATCGTCTTGCCCGCGATGAGCTCCCACAGAACGATCGCCAGCGAGAACACGTCGCTGCGTCCGTCGAGCGGCGACGCGATCGTCTGCTCGGGCGACATATAGGCGTACTTGCCCTTCACCTGGCCCGGGTTCGTCAGCTGCTCGCCGAGCGCGGCCGCCTTCGCGATGCCGAAGTCGCAGAGCTTCACGATGCCGTCGAACGACACCATCAAGTTCGCCGGCGACACGTCGCGGTGGACGAGACCGATCGGCTTGCCGTCGTTGCCGCGGAGCTCGTGCGCGTAGTGCAGCGCCGCCGCCGCATCCGCACCGAGGCGCGCGACGAGCACCGGCGGGAGCTTCTCGGTCTCCGCGGCGTACTTGAACAGCTGCCCGGCGTGAACGCCCTCGACGTACTCCATCGCGATGAAGTAGTCGCCGTCGTGCTTTCCGAAGTCGTAGATGTGCACGACGTTCGGGTGCGTCAGCTGCGCGGCGAGCTTGGCCTCGCCGAGGAACATCTTCACGAAGTCGGGCGCGTCGGCGAGGTGCGGCAAGATCCGTTTGACCGCGACGCGACGATCGAACCCCTCGAGTCCTCTCTGCTGGGCGAGAAACACCTCGGCCATGCCGCCGCGCGCGATGCGCCGCAGCAACGTGTACTGGCCAAAGCGGATCCCGCCGACTGCGGACGAGGTCACGCCGCCATCTTATCCGCGAACAGGTGCACACAGGTGGTTGCACTCCACGTGCATGGCCGAACTTCATGGCCGAACTTCTCGCGAGAAACGTCGATCGGATTTCCTCGGATGTTCTACGATGCGCCGCATGAGACGGGTGTTTCTCGCCGGTGCCGCCGCGACCTTGTTCGCCGCGTGCATCGGAACCTCCGAACCCACCGCCGAGCCCACGATCACCGTCGGTGGAACGTCCTCGCTCGTCGAGATGTTCGCGCGCGTCGGTACCGAAACGAACCTCCCGCCCGAGCTCCTCGCGGCGATGTCGTACGTGCAGACGCGCTTCGCGTTCGCGAACAGCGACGAGCACGGCATGACCACGCGTGGCCTCCTCGGCATATCGGTGGACGATCTCCGCGCGGGCGCCCGCCTCGCCGGCATCCCGGACGACGTCGCCCTCGCACAACCCGAAGTCTCCCTCCTCGCATCCGCTGCCCTCGTCCGCTCGCACCTCGGCACTGCCACCACGCTCGACGAGATCCTCGCCGCCCTCGAGCCGCGCATGCGCGCCGACATCACTCGCGTCCTCGCGCGTGGCGTCGACTCCACCGACGACGCGGGCGCCACGATCACGATCGCCGCCCGCCCGCACCTGCGCGACGGCTTCACGACGATCAGCCAAGGTCTCGGCAGCGCCGACTACGCGCCGGCCAAGTGGGTCCCCGCGAACAGCGGCAACTTCGCCGTCGGTAGTCGCACGAGCATCAAGCAGATCATCATCCACGACGTCGAGGGCAGCTACTCGTCGTGCATCAACTGGTTCAAGGATCCCGCCGCGAACGTCAGCGCGCACTTCGTCGTGCGTTCGCTCGATGGCGAGATCACGCAGATGGTCGCCGAGAAGGACGTCGCGTGGCACGACGCCTGTAACAACACGAACACCGTCGGCATCGAGCACGAAGGCTTCGCCGCCGCGCCCGAGCGCTGGTTCACCGAAGCGATGTACGTCGAGAGCGCGAAGCTCGTCGCGTACCTCGCAGACAAGTACGGCATCGAGAAGACGCGCGCGAACATCCTCGGTCACGGCGAAGCCGACGATTGCTCCACGCACACCGATCCGGGCCCCGGCTGGAACTGGGACCACTACATGGATCTCGTGACCACCGGCGGCGCGCCGCACTTCGACGCGCAAGACGTGACGATCGACGCGCCCGAGTCCCTCACCTCCGGCGAGAAGGGCACCGTCACGATCCACGTGACGAACCAGGGCAACACCGCCTGGGATCTGGATCTCACGCGCCTCGGCACCGCCGCTCCGCAGGATCGCGAGAGCTCGTTCTTCGTCGATGGAGACTGGCTCGATCCCACGCGCGCCACCGGCACCGACGCACACGTCGAGCCCGGCGAGACCGGCACGTTCACGTTCGAGGTGCTCGCACCGAGCGTGCGAGCACCGACGCTGTTCGACGAGGGCTTCCAGCTCGTGCAGGACAGCACCACGTGGTTCGGTCCCGAGATCCATGTCGTGTTGAACGTCGTCCCCGCCGCGGGCGAGGACACCGGCTGCAGCGCGGGCGGCTCGACGGGCTGGCTGCTCGCCTTCGCGTTCGCGCCGATCGTGATCCGTCGCCGTCGCCGTTGCCGCCCTCGTTGCTAGTCCGCGGCAGTGCGCGCACACCATTGCGCTTCGAACGAGCGTCGATCACGTCTGGTCGGGGACGCAGATCGTACTACACGGGCTACACAGGCTTCGTTTCGAAGCGTCGTAAGGCCAACAAACTACTCGCAGAAGCCGGCGGCACAGTCCGTGCTCGAGTCATGTTCATGCCCAACCAAACGACGTTCTCTTCGATCGATTCCGCGACCTTGGCCTCGGTGACCGGAGGCGCGGACAATGCCCCGGCCCAGCCGCAGCAGACCCAGCGTCCAGCCGAGCGTCCTGCGGGAACGCTAGGCTCGGCGGTCGGTGCGAGCATCGGTGGCGCCGCGGGAGCCGCGGTCGGTGGAGCGATCGGCCAACGCTTCGGTGGGACTGCGGGGGGGCGCGCCGGTTCGAATCTCGGCGGCGCGGCTGGTGCCGCGATCGGCGGAGCCGTCGGTGCTGTGTTCCGGGACTCCGAAGGGTAAGCCGTTCGTTTGCGCTCTCTCCACGCCTCGGCCGACGCCTACGTGTCGTGCTTCGATGGCGATCATTTCATCGACGAGCCACGCGAACGCGGAGTGACGCTAGCGTGAAGCTCGCGTCCCGCTTCACAGGTCGTCGCGGCGCGAGCACGTCGCCTGAAGCTCTAGCGGGCTCGCACGCAGCTTCGCTGTGAAGCGCGCGCGGGCTCGCACGCAGGTTCGACGCACCGTGCATCGTCGTTAGCCTCGTCGGCACTTCGCACGCGCGTTCGTTGTCACGCTTCGAGCGTCTTGAACCCTCGTGCGCCGAGCAATCTCTCGTCTGCGGTCACGAGGGTCAGCTCGTAGACAGCGGCGGTCGCTGCGATGAAGCGATCGGCTGGGTCCGCATGGGCGCCGAGGCCGATCGTGCGCGACTCCAGCGCTACTTGGTGGGTCAGTGGGGCCTCTTGGAGCGGCGCTTCGGAGAGCACGCGCTGGATCCACGCGTGCACTGGCTCCTTGACGCGTACACGCTTGGCCTCGATCAACAACGAGGCCTCCCAGACGGAGATCGGCGATAGCCAGAGCTCGTTCGTCAGGGCGCGGAGCTCTCGGTCGGTCTGTTTCGAGATCCGTTTCGGATCCAGCAGAAGCCACAGCCACACGTGGGTATCGAGCAGGAGCTTCATCGCTTCTTCGTGGTCCTCTTGATCGTCCTCGTCTTCTTCGTTGGTTTCGTGGCCGTGACGTTCATCGCTTCCCACTCGACACCCAGTGGCGCCACGAGATCACCGATGATCTCCGCCGAGTCCGCGAACGAGCCGGGCCACGTCCTCGTCTCGTCCACATCGACAGATGGCGGCACGATATCTGCGACCGGCCGACCAAACCGCGTGACGCGCAACGGACGGCGGGTGCGCCTCACTCGCTCGAGGGCGGCGAGGCACGTGGCTTTGAACTTCGAGATCGAGACCGTGTCCATCCGCTGATCCTACGGTCGAGCATGGTCAATGACCATGGTCCAATCTGTTCAAGCCAGCCGTCAGAAGCCCCACTCCGCGTTGGTGCATTTCACCCACGCGATGCTCACCTCGGCACGCGCAGGGTCTGGCTCGACGCTAATTGGAGGGCGCGCACTATCTGCTCGAAACGACGAGACAAACTCCTTCGAGAAAGTGCGCAACCAGAGCTCACGAACGTGGATAGGCGCCCGTCAACATGGGCGACTACGCGACCCGCAAGAAGACGTCGAAGACGCCGCCGGCGGCCGCGGGTGCGCCGGGAATGGAATCGTTTTGGGCCGGTGTCGCGATGGGAGCCACGCAGTCGCTCGTCGAGCCGCGGGCTGGAACACCGGCGGATCCGACCGTCATGTTCCCGTACATCGATCACGATCACGACGACGATCGAGGTCACGGTCACGAGCACGCTCGCGGTCACGACGGCGCGCGTGATCTCGACGATCCCACGGCGACGGCCGCGAAGGTCACGGCGCACCTGACGCAGTCCGCGTCGCAGGCCAAGGCGTTCACCCGGAACAGCGCCGAGAAGTACGTCGACGAGCTCGTCCATGCGATGGAACACACCGACGAGCGCGACGGGCGTTGGAAGTTTCTGAACACCCTCGACCGTCTCGATAACCCGGCGTTGCGCGAAATCGTGCTCGCGAGGTTTCAAGCGAGGACAGGTCGACCGCTGTCCGACGTCATCGCGACGAGCGAGTGGCACGGGGCGCGAGACAAGACCCAGGCGCAGGCGCTCATCTCGCCTGCGCGTGCGAAGACCGAGCGCGAGATTGCGGCGATGGCTCCCGCCGAGCGTGCGGAGCTCCAGGCGGACGCGCGCCAAACGGCGACCGAGATCGCGAACGTCATCGGTCGCGATTCTCCGAATGACACCGCGAACGCGCACAAGCTCCATCGCGCACTCGCCGGCAAGACACCGGCACAGATCGAAGCGATCCGTGCTGCGGTTCGGGAACAGTCGCGAGGCACCGAGTCACTCTACGAACAGATCGATCGGTCTCTGTCGGGTGGTAACGAAGATGAAGCCGTCGCGTCGCTCACCGGCGATCCGGTCTACGCCGCCTCGGTCGCGCTGCAGAATGCGATCGGCGACGCACCACGCATCGTCGAGATTCTTCGTGCGCTTCCGCGCGCTCACATCGCGAACCTGAAGCGGCGCTTTCCCGCGGCGACGATGGTGTGGATGTCCGTCACGCCCGATCAGCGCGCAGAGATCGGGGCGCTCGTGAACGAACAGCGCGACGAGGCCAACGGCGCGAAGGTCGCCGACCTCTTGCGCGGCGAGTACCACGGCATCGCGGCGGATGGCCTGCAGCTCGACGCGCAGAGCCAGCACAACCGCGAGGTCCGTGCAGTTCCGAACGTTCTCCGAGAGCTCGACAGTATGTCCGCCGAGGAGCTCGGCAAGGCACGCGAGCGTTGGGATGCTGCCGCGGCTCGCCGGGGCGAGAAAACATGGGATGCGATGATCGAGGAGCGCTTCGGTTCCGGTGATCCGCTGACGTATCTGCGGATCCGTGCACTCGCGGCGGGGAACAAGGTCGAGGCGACGGCGCTGGCCCTGTCGCAAGGCATTCGCGATCACGATCAAGCCACGATCGATGCCGCGCTCGCGAACCCCGAGCTCGCGTCGAGCGATCCCACCAAACGCGAGGCCGCCCGCGAGCATGCTCGCGCGGTCGCCGCACGCGTCCAGGCGATCGATGCGAACAAGCAGCGCGCGATGGTGGCGATGACCGGCGGTGATGTCGCGTCGGCTCGCGGCGAGAGCCTCGACACGAAGCTCGCCGGGCACTACGCGCACGAGCGCACGACCCAACGGATGGACAGTGCTTCGGACGCCATCGACACCGTGCTCGCTCCTGACGAGCAAGCCGCGCATCGCAGGAAGCGTGCGCGCGCGGCCGAGGTCGGCACCGACGAGCTACGCGAGACCGGGGCGTTCTCGACGGCCACGGAGCTCCATCGCGCCCGCACCAGCGGCGACGAAGCGCGCGTCGCTACCGTTCTCGAGGGCCAGCGTGATCGCAACACCGTCGACGCGATCGATGCGGACTACGAGCAGAAGTACGGCGAGGAACTCTTCCCGAAGCTCGACCCCGAGGACGTCGGCTCGTGGCGCGACTTTCAGGCGATGCGCGGCGTCGACGTTTCGCACGAGGACGCCGAGCGTCAGATGCGCGACTCCGTCGAGAACCGCGTCCACGACGTGCACGCCGAAGGTCCGCGCGCGGTGCGCACCGCGGACACGCAGTTGCGTCTCGACAAGCAAGAGCGGCAACAACAACAGAGCGACGCGAACGCGGATAACGAGCTCGTGCGCGAGGTCGTGTTCGGCCGCGCCGCGGGCTCCGAACAGCGCACGGAGTGGGCGCTCCAGAGCGAGGCTGACGCCGTCGACGGCCCGCGCAGCGAATTCGATCAGCGCGTCGCACACACACGGTCGATGTCGAACATGCAGCGGGAAGAGAAGACCGCGATGGCCGACCGCGCCGCACAGTGGCTCGCGATCGCTGGAAAGCTCGCCGCGCTCGCGACCTTGAACCCGGCAGCGATGGCGGCGATCGACGCGATCGTCGGGCTCACGACCATCTACGTTCGAGGCGAGATCGAGGGCGAGGCGTACAAGACCGCAGGCGCGGACCTCCTCGACGCGGGCATCACGGTCGTTAACGACCTCGCGATGATTCCGATCGCGAAGTTCCAGCGCGCACTCCTCAAGGCCGCCGCCACGCTCGGCCTCAGCTCGGCATCGATCATGGTGCGCAACGATCTCTCGGGGCGCTCTGCCGAGACGACGATCGAGCTGCTGAAGAACCTGCTCGTGTCTCTCGTCGTCTCGCCGACCGGCGACGGGCTCCAGACCGTCGTCGGAGGGAAGCTCGGCAAGGCCCTGAACATCGGCGTCAACACGTCGGCGGGCGCGATCGCGAATGGCTCCGGAGATGGGTTCGATCTCGCGGCAGAGCTCGCGGGGAATGCGAACGGCGTCGTGGCCGGGAATCACTCGCACGGTCACGTTCCCCGAGGAGCGTCGGGACCTGATCGCCACGCCGCGTCGATCGCCCACGATCACGGCGCCGACGGCATCGGGCGACCGGCCACTACCGATCACGCAACGTCGAACGCACGCGATCCGCATGTGGTCGCCCACGGTCACTTGGCGGAGGACGCGGAGCCGCCCACCCCGACTCGACACGCCGAGACGACAACACTCACCACGCACACGAAGGGCGGGACGTCGTCGCATCTCGAGCATTCGTCGCATCGCGAGCACTCCGCGGATGCGACGAGCTCACACGTCGATCACGGCGTGGTTGCGAGCACACACGCACGAGCTGCGCAGCGCGCGCAACGCGAGGCGATCGGTCAACCGACGCATGCGCCATCGGCGCTCGGTCCGCACGGGACCGGCCACGGGATGTCGCCCGATGACCACGCGAAGATCGCCGAGCTTCGCGTGGCTCGAGACCAGCTCGCCAACAGCCGCGATCCAGCCGAGATCGCGCGCGCGGCCGAGCACGCACGCCAGCTCGAGGAGTCGATGGGGCTCGATGAGACCTCACCCGATGCGGCAGCACGTCGTCGCGCCGTGGAGGTGCAGATCGATGTCCAACGCGACGCCGGTCGCCGGATGGCTCGTCGAGCAGAGCTCGACGGCGAGGTCGGCCACCCGGGCATCGAAGCTCATAGCCACTTGATGGGCGTGGTCAAGGCCGACGTGTTCCGCCAACGCGCGGCCGCGACCGCGGGCGGGCAGGACACGGGCTCGTGGCTCCCGCTGCTCGAGAAGATGCACGAACTGCCGCGCCTCGAGCTCGAGCTCCACGCGAAGGAAGGGCGGAAGCCCCAGGCGTCCAGCTTCGAGCATAAGCACGCGACCAATGCGGATGGTGGTCAGGGCGAGATCAAGCAGCGCGCGAAGGCGGGTGACGCGTACGCAATCGTGAACGGCGCGCAGAAGCAAATCGAGGCGCTCCAACAGCGTATGGTGGGAACGGAGGGCGACGATCGGGCAGCCTACGAGCGCGCGATCGAGCACCTCGCCGAGGAAGCCGCGCGCACGGCGCTGAGCTCGACCGAGGAGACCCCGTTCGACGGCGCGTACGTGATGCGCGACGCGCTGGTGCGGACGACGTT
>Ga0154020_10011498_pt1 | contig 10091 bp, 5 predicted proteins | sample Klosneuvirus_201_FD_109709 | JGI IMG/M metagenome (GOLD analysis project Ga0154020, IMG submission 109709) | Active sludge microbial communities from wastewater, Klosterneuburg, Austria - Klosneuvirus_20160825_MG | ecosystem: Engineered > WWTP > Aerobic digester > Activated sludge | place... | reverse complement strand
TGTTTGGCACCACTGAAGAGATCCGATTCGGCGGCCGGCTGTGGCACCTCGAATACGCGGCCACGGCCGAGTTTCGCGCGGGCGAAACGGACATGGGCATGATCACGATCGCGGTGGGTGCGATCATGAGCCTGCTGATCTGGGGTGTATTGCAGGGCCTGACATTGACGCGGGCGCAGGCGCTGCGGCTGGCCCATGAGATGACGCAAACGCTGCGCGATTCGCAAGCGCGCTTTCAGGCGCTGATCGAGAAATCATCCGACTACATCACCGTGGTCAACACGCAGGCAGTCGCCATTTATGAGTCTCCGGCTGTCGAGAACCTGACCGGGTTCAAGCCCGAGGAACTGGTGGGCAAGCCCGCGCTGGATCATGTGCACCCCGACGACTTGGCGGCCACGGGTGCCGCCCTGGCCTCGGGTTTTGCCGAGCCGGGCGTGCAGAAATCGGCTGTTTACCGCATGAAGCACAAGGATGGCACCTATCGCACGTATGAATCCACGGGCCGCGCCATTGCCAACGACAAGGGTGAGCTCGAGGCGATCATCAACACGCGCGACGTGACCGAGCGCGAGCTGGCGCTGGCGGCGCTGCGGGACAGTGAAGCCGCGCAACGCCAGGCAGCGCAGCGCATCGCTGATTATGCGCAGCAGATCGAGCAGAAGAATCGAGAGCTCGATGCGGCGCTGGTGAAGGCCAACGAAGGCACGCAGCTCAAGAGCGAGTTCCTGGCCAACATGAGCCACGAGATCCGCACGCCGATGAACGGCGTCATCGGCATGACCGGACTTCTGCTCGAAACGCCGCTGAGCCGCGAGCAGCGCGAGTTTGCCGAGGTGATCCGCAGTTCGGGTGAGGCGCTGCTGTGCATCATCAACGACATCCTGGACTTCTCCAAAATCGAGGCGGGCAAACTGACGCTCGAACCCGTGGAGTTCGAGCTGCACGACGCTGTGCATGAAGTGGCCGAGCTGCTGGCCAAGCCCGCCCAGGATAAGGGCCTCGAGCTGCTGGTGCGCTACGACGCGGCCTGCCCGCGCAAAATTGTGGCTGACCCGGGCCGGGTGCGCCAGGTGATCCTCAACCTGGTGGGCAATGCGGTGAAATTCACTTCCGTGGGACACGTGCTCGTTGATGTCAGCGCCAGGCCTTCGGCCCAGCCCAACCAAGCCATATTGCGCGTGGCGATCACGGACACCGGCATTGGCATTGCGCCCGAGAAGCTGCCGCTGTTGTTCCAGAAGTTCAGCCAGGCTGATGCATCCACGACGCGCCACTTCGGCGGCACGGGCCTGGGGTTGGCGATCTCGCGCCAACTGGTCGAACTCATGGGCGGCCATGTGGGTGTGAACAGCGAAGCGGGCAAGGGATCGACGTTCTACTTTGAGCTGGATGTGCCGGCCAAGGCCGGCTGCCCCTGCAACGCCGATTGCCATACGCTGCCCGATGATTTCAAAGTGATCGTGGTGGACGACGATGAAATCTCGCGCCGGGTGCTGCGCCAGCTCTGCCTCTCGCTGGGCATGGTATGCGAAACCGCGGAATCGGGTATGGAGGCGCTGACCAAAATGCGCTCGGCCGTGGATCAGGGCAAGCCCTTTGCGCTCGCGCTGCTGGACATGCGCATGCCGATCATGGACGGCGGCCAGCTTGCCCGCAACATCAAGAAGGACGCGCGGCTTGAATCAACCAGGCTGGTCATTGTCAGTGCGCACGCTCGCCCCGATGACAGCACCCTGCCCGTGGGCCTGGTGGAGGCCGTGCTGACCAAACCCGTCCGCTGCACGGTGCTGGTGTCCGTTATCAAGCGCATGTTCCAGCGCGACTTCAAGACAACGACCACGACGGCGCGCATCAAGCCCGCCAAGGCGGCCGCGCAGGAAGGCGCGGCCGGCAAGCGTGTGCTCGTGGCGGAAGACAACGCCGTAAACCAGAAGCTCGCCGCGCGCATGCTTGAGAAGCTGGGCTGTCGCATCGACATTGCCGCCAACGGAAAGGAAGCCGTGCAGATGGCGAGCTCAATCGACTACGACCTGGTGCTCATGGATTGCCAGATGCCCGAGCTTGACGGTTACGCAGCCACGCGCGAAATCAGGCAGGTGGTAACAAGCCGCCATTTACCCATCATCGCCATGACCGCCAATGCCATGGAGGGTGACCGCGAGAAATGCCTGGCCGCAGGCATGGACGATTACGTCAGCAAGCCCATGAAACTGGAAGTCGTGCGCGACGTCATCAGCCGCTGGCTCAACTTGCAATCAGCAGTGCCGGCAGCGCACCACGAAGCGAGCCACTGACGGCTGCGGGGAAAATCAGGCCCCCGCTGACGGCAGGCTGCATGGCGCTACTTTGCTTTCAGTGATTCTTCCATGGAGGCCATCAGCGTTTTGGATTCCGCGGCGTACACGCTGTCCGGGTATTTTCCGGCGAACCATTTCAGCGCGGCTATGCGCGAGGCGCGGTCCTTCTTTTTGTAGTCGGCCTGCATTTTCTTGAATGCTTCGCCAGCCTTGATGTCGGCTTTGACGGCTTTGTCGTTCTTCAATGCCTTCAGGTCGGCGTCGGCCTTCTTGCCGATTTCGTGGTCCTTGAATTCGCTCACCATGCGCTCGTAGAGTTCAATCGCTTCGAGGAAGTGTTTGCTTTCTTTGGCCGCGTCGATGCGCGCCTGCAAGGCCGCCGCGAGGCTCTGGGCGCGCGCGATGACGTATTCGGCGTCAGCTTTGGTGGCGGCATCGGCGCTCTCGGCGGGTTTGACGGCCATGTTCAAGGCTCGGCCATAAGCGCGCTTCATGAAGTTGGCGGCGCACTCCTCGACGGGTTTGACGACGCTTTGCTTGCCCAGGCCGGGGTAAATGCACTTCTTGAGTTCGGCCTCGGCAACTTCTTTCCAGCCGGCCATGCCGTAGAACGCGACCTTGCCGTCAACGCCGATGACGGTGGCGCGGAAGTCTTTTTCCGCCTTGTAATCGTCAAAGTTTGAAGCGGCATAGAAACCGCCGATGGGCACGCAGAAACTGAAGTCGTTCTCATCCATGAACTCGACGACATCCCAGTATTTGCGGTGATCAAGCCGGTGAATCGCAAAGACGTGCAGGCCTTTGCCGCCGCGCTCGCTCCAGAGTTTCTGGATCTGCGGCAGGTCTTTGTTGCTGTTGATATCGCGCGTTTCCCATTCATAGATCAGCACGACATCGCCGGCGCATTTTTCGAGCGTGTCGCACTCGGGCCGATTGATCACTTCGCCCTTGAGCTTCCACTTGGGTGCAACATCGCCCACCTTGGGCTCAGCACAAAGCGGCGCGGCCAAAAGCAGTGCAAGCAGGAACACACGCATGGATTGCCTCCAGACGCAGTGTAGCAAAGCACGGCTTGCCTGGAAAAAGCACACCCGGGCGCAATGGCCCGGGCGTGGGGATTTCGGACGGCTACTTGGTGTGGATTTGCAGCTCGTATTGCTTGCCGCCAAAGCGGGTGACGGTGAGTTTGATGCTGCCGTCGATTTTCTCGATGATTTCCCAGAACTTGTCGGGCGTGCAATCGGCGGCAATCGCGGTGTCGCCCACTTTCAGGATCAAGTCGCCGTTTTTGAGGCCGGCCTTCTCGCACATGCTTTCGGCGTCGGGCTTGGCGCTGACCATGATGCCGCCCTTGGCTTCACCGTAGTTGCCGCGCAGCACTTTGTCGTCCACGGCAATCACGCGCGTGAGGCCGCGCCAGTTGTGCTTTTTCACTTCGGGTTCGGGCAGGGGCTCTTCGGCGGGCTTGGGCTCGGCGGGTTTTTCGGTGGGCGGCTTTTCGGCGGGTTTCTCGACGGGCTTGCCGAAGTTCGGGTCGGCCATCTTCTCCTGCGCCTTCTTGATGGCTGGTGCGAATTTCGCGGGCGTCATCAGCACGCGGTTGCCCAGCATCTTGGCCGGGTCGCCCATGCCGCCGAGGATGCCGCCGATTCCGCCGGCGGGGCTCGCGTCCGTTGAGGGCTTTTGCGCAATCACGCCCAGCACGTTGCCGCTGTAGGTCACCACAATGCCGCCCAGGCAATCCTGGATGCTGCCATCGAGGCCGTAATACTTGCCATCTTCGATCACACTGTTGATGCGCGCCGTCTTGAAGAAGCGCGCGTGGTTGAGCGTTGCGTCGTAGGCGCCGAGGATGACCACTTCTTCGCCGATCGCGGGCACTGCGACTTTCTCGGGCCAGGCGAGTGCTGCGGGTGACTTGCCTTCTTCAAACTTGCCGGCAAAGAAGCGCAGGTTGCAATCGGAATCCTCGATCACGTTCAGGGCTTCAACGGACGTTTTTCCCTGGGCTACCTTGAAGCCTTCGGGGCCGCTGCTTTGTGTGCCGCCGCCGCGCCCGCCGCGACCGCCAAACATGCCGGCCAGCCCGCCCATCGGGTTATTGAAGGGCTGCGCGGAGACCGCAATCAGGCCCTTGTCGCCGACCATGATGCCCGTAGCCGCGCCGGGCGATTCGATTTCCTGGCCCATGGCGCTGGTCTTGGTGAACCAGGAGAGTGTGACGATCTTGCCCTCAAATTTCGCCATGAGCGCGCGCAGGGACTCCGCCTTGGCATCGGGTTTTTCTTCTGCGGCAGCGGGAACAGAAAGCGCGGCCAAAGCGAGCAGCAGCGCGAGCGAGGAAACGAGCTTCATGGCAATCTCCGGAGTGTGGAAATGGTGCGGCTCAAAGCGGATTTCTCACGGCCCTAGCGCGGCCTGAAGCGCTTCTTGGCGTGCACGCGTCTGGAGACGGCCTTCTGGCCGCCGGTGGAGCCGCGCCGGCCCTGCTTCTTGGGCTTGAATTCCGGGGCGTGGGCGTCGCGGCCGAACTTCTGGCTTGAGACCAGTTCGCGCTCGTAGTCGATTTCACCGGCCTCGGCTTTGTTGCAGTATTCGGTCAGTTCCTCGATCTCGTGCTTGTGCAGCTTGCGCGATGCGCCGGGCGGCAACTCATGCAGGTGCAGGGGGCCAATGCGCATGCGCTCCATCAGTTTCAGCGAGTGGCCGTACTTCAGGCAGATGTCGCGCAGCGCACCCGGCAGGCCTTCATAGGCCGTCAGGCGAACGAGCGAGCGGCTGCCGGATGATTTCAGGATGCGCAGGCGCTCAAAGCGGCCGGCGTTCATGGAATAATAAAGCGCGCGCTCAATCTGCGCGGCCGTGGCGTATGTGACTTCGCCCTTGAGCGTGAGCCGGTACGATTTCGGCACCTTGTAGCGCGGGTGAGTGAGGATATTCGCCACGCGCCCGTCGTTGGTCACGAACATCAGCCCGCACGAGCCTTTGTCGAGGCGGCCCACGGTGAATACGCGCGGGTGCTCTCCGGGAATCACGTCGTCGACAAATCGCTCGGCGTCGCGCTCACTCACCGCCACGCCCTCGGGCTTGTTGGCGATCCAGTAGTTGAATTGCGGCATGCGCACGCGCTCGCCATCGACGGCAATCGTGTCGCGCGAGGCATCGGCGGTAGCACCCAGCACGCTCACGGTTTCGCCATTGAGCGTGACGCGGCCATCCACGATCAGTTCCTCGCAGGCACGGCGCGAGCCAAAGCCCGCGCGCGCGAGGATTTTCTGGATGCGTTCTTTTCCGGGTGTCTCGGTCTCGGGTTGCATTGTTTTGAGTTCTGAATTCTGAGTTCTGAATGCTGAATGAAAAACTTCCTGACGAGCCAACGTATACATTCAGAATTCAGCATTCAGAATTCAGAACTCGCTTCACGCCTTCTTCTTTTCGGCGGGCTTGGCATCGGCTGCCGGGCGCTCGCCGCTTTCGTTACTTGCACCGCTGCCGGCGCGCTCTTGTTCTTTCTTCAGTTTCTCGTACAGCTTCAAGTCGTGGCGCGCGAGATCGTCGTGGCCCATGCGCTTGTGCAGCTTGGCGCGGTTGTAGTAGCCCTGCACCAGCCGCGGATTATGGTTCAGCGCCATGTCCATGTCGCGCAGCGCACCTTCCATGTCATTCACGCGCGAGCGCACAATCGCGCGGTGATAAAACAAATCGGCTTCGTCGGGCGCGGCCAGGATCGCCTGCGTCAAAAACGCCTGCGCGTATTCGAGCTTGCCCTCATGCTTGAGCAGCAGGCCCTTGTAGTAGTGGCCCTCATAGCGCCCCGGGTCGAGGTCAATGAGCAGGTTGAAGCGCTCTGTGGCCGTGGGGAAATCGTCCTGCTCAAAGGCCTCTTTGCCCTCGGCCAGCAGTTTTTCAAACAGTTCATGGCGCAGCGGCCGCAGATCGGACAGCGCCTTGCGCTCGCTGCTTTCCGCGGCGAGCCTTCTCCAGGCGCGCGCGGCTTCGGTCAGGTCGCCGCTGGCGATGAGTTCGGAAATCTGCGTGACGAGCGCCTTGGCGCCGGGCGTAAGTTTGGCAGCACCGGGCAACTGACCGGCCGCACCCAGTTCGCTCGCCATGGAGCCGGGCAGGTTCTCGCCCTTGGCCACAAGCTGCTGGATGTCCACGGAGGCCGTGCGCTCAAGCTCGAGTTCAAGCTTGATGTGCGAATCCAGCCCCAGATTGATGAACGTGGTGTGGTTCTCCATCGAGCCGACAATCACGGAGAAGCCACAGCCGCGCTTGTCGAGCATGTTGTAGGCGTCAACGATCCAGCGAATGTCCTGGCCCTGCGCCACGTAATCGGGCGGCAGCGCCACGGCGAGAACCTTGTTCTTGAGTGGCAGGGCCTCGAGCAGGTCGTATAGATGCTGCACATCGCCCACGGAAAGCGGTTTGCGGCCCTTGATGGTGAGCAGCATGCGCTCAGGACGCTGTACGATGATGAAGCGCGAGGCGTAGAGAATTTTCTCTTTTTCAAACTTGTATTCGCGCGCCACCACCTGTGCGAGCGTCTGGCGTTTTTCGCCCACCTCGAACTCGAGGAAGTTGCTGGGCATCAGGGCTGGGTCGCCGCTCTTGCGGAAAACCACGCCCAGGGCGGGCAGGATCTCGCGCAGCGGCTTGACGGGCTTGTTGGCGCGGAACGATTCGCGCTGCGCCTTGAGGCCCTTGCGGTAAACGTCTTCGCATTTCGTTGCGCCCACATCGACGGCGCTGGGGTTGAGCGGGCGGCGGTTCCAGGGCGCATCGGCTGCGGGCAGCTGGTGGCGGCGCAGAAGCTTCAGGTCAGTCAGCACGTCGTCGATGGTTTCATGGCGCTGCGCGGGATCCTTGTTGATCATTTTCAGCACGACGCGCGAAACCGTCAGCGGCACTTCCTTGTTCACCACGCTGGGTGCGAGCGGCTCTTCGCAGTGGTGACGCACGAGCAACTCCCAGTTGCTCTCGCCGCGGTAGGGCAGCACGCCTGTGAGCGCCTGATAGGCCGTCACTCCCAGTGCGTAGATATCGGTGCGTGAATCAATGCGAATATATTCGCTCTGCTCGGGCGCCATGTACGCCACGCTGCCGACAAACGTGGCAGTGTCGTCTTCGCCGCCTTCCTTGCGGTCGAGCTTCGCCAGGCCGAAATCCAGAATCTTGATGATGCCGTCGTCACCGATCATCAGGTTTGCTGGTTTGATGTCGCGGTGCGTGATGTTGTGGGCGTGCGCGACACTCAGGCCCTTGGCCGCGCCTTCGATGTAATTGAGCGCGTCCTCAAGCTCGAGGGCACCCTTGCGCATGCGATCCTTGAGCGTTTCGCCGCGCGCGAGCTGCATCACGATGTAATTCAGGCCCGAATCGGTGCCCACGTCGTAAATCGCGACGATGTGTTCGTCTTCGAGTTTGGCCGCAAGGCGCGCCTCGCGCAGGAAGTTCTCGACGTTCTTGGGCTCGATTGCCCATTTGGCGTCGAGGATTTTCAAAGCGACTTTCTTGTTCAGGGCCAGCTGGTTGGCCAGGTAAACCGTGCCCATGCCGCCCTGTCCGATGACATCGACAATCTCGCAGCCGCCAATGCGCCGGCCGCGCATCTCGGGTGCGCTCGATTCTTTTGCCATGGTCATGCCCGCAAACGAGGGTGCTGGGGAAGTCGCCATGATAGCACGTTGCGCGAAACGGCGCGATACCGATGCCAACGCGGGCGCGCGGCAATCGTATAACCACAACATGCGCAAACTGCTCTTGCCGATCGCGTTGTTCCTGGTCTTCATCACCGGCTGCAAGACCGAAGAAGTCGGGCCCGATGGCAATCCCTCCAAGGGCCTCGACAAGGACCTCGTGTTTGACGACAACGGCCGCTTCCTGGCGATCGCGACGAGGCTTGTTCCGCCCCACACGCTGATTGTCAACGGCGACAAACCCACCGAGCGCGAGGTGAAATTGCTTGGCGTGGAAGGCCTGCCGGAATCGAAGGCGCCCAACACTTATCGCCTTGCGCAGGAGTGGATGTACAAGTTCATGACGCACGGCGAGCAGCTCTACATCAAGCCGGGCGTGGGCACGGACAAAGACCAGTACTCCTTGTTCGGCGAAATCTACATGGAAGCGGTTGATCCTAAAACCAACCAGCCGCTCACGGACAAGTACGTGATGGTGAACATGGCCATGCTGAGCCTGGGCCTGGTGAAAATCCGCGACGTACGCGAGTTCACCAACCCCGCCATCCAGGACAAAATGAAGCAAGTCGAAGACGAAGCCCGCCGCGAAAAGCGAGGGCTCTGGTCCGAACGGCCATAACGCGTCGCCGCAGAGTCCTTCCAGAAGTCCGCCCGCGTCAATCAATGATCAACAGTTTCAGTTGCTGCGCGTGGTTGGCGTCAGGCGCGGCTATTGCGCCCGTGAGTCCCGGCAGGAGAACCGTGGGCGGCGGCGCAGCGAAGAAAACCGGCGTGCCCGGTGCGCCCGGAGCGGGGGCAGGTGCGCCGACAAATCCGCCCCAATAGATCTCATAGGGCTCGCATTTCACTTCGTGCACTACCACCGCCAGATCGTCGCCTTTGAGTTCGGCGTCGTAGCCGAAGAACGAGAGGCTTACCGTCGCGTCATAGTAGGGCATGCCCGCGGGCGGCGTTGCGCCCGGTACGGTGTGAACTTGCGTAAGGCGATAGCGCGTGGGATAGCTGCCCGGTCCGAAGTTTGTCCAGAGAAAGTCGTGCAGCTCCAGGCGGCTGCCCACGGGCGTCACGAACAACAGATCGACGCGTAGATCAGCACCCTGCATGCGCGCGAAAATGGAGGGCGTAGCCGCGCCGGTTTCGGCCACAATCTGGCTTGTGGTGAAACTCGTGCCGGCGTTGTTGCTGAACCCGAGATAGATGCCGTCGCGGCGTTCATAGGCATAGAGAATCATCATGTTGGCGCCGCTGCCGATGACGGCCACGTGCGGGTCGTAGGGCAGGATGTTGGTTTCCGAATCCACGAGCACATCGGAAAACGCGCTCTGCCCAAAGCGGCGCACAGCGCAGCGGAAATGGGCGGTGTTGGCGATCATGCCGGCATTGACCACGGATTGCGTGTAGCCATAGCCGATCACAAGGTCACCGCCCGTGCTGTATTGCAGGTGCGAAACCACGGGTGTGGTGTCGTCGCCGGTGTCGCGCACGACGGTGGGCCAACTCCAGGCGTAGCCCAGGGGCGTATTGTTGGTGTCAAAGGCCGTGGGCGTGCCTTCAACAAGCCCCCATTGCCCCGAGGGCTGGCCGTTGACCGCGACCGTGCGCCAGAACAGGCAGCCAATGGTGTAATCGCTCGAAATCGCGGCCTGCACCAGACGCCAGCTCCAGCCCGAGCCGCTGTCGAGCACGGCCAGAATCGGGAACGAGGCGCCGCGATCGAGGCTCACGTCCATACGCACCTGGCCGTCGCCCGTGAACGCAATCGCAATCACGTTGCCCAGCGCGGCTATCTCCTGGTCGCGCCAGAACCCGGTGTCGAGCGCGGGGCAATCGCCCACGTCGCCCGTGACTGCCCCCGTGGCCGCCGAAACCTGCAACCACTGGCGGCGGCGGTTGTAGTTGGCATCAGCATCATAGGTGACCAGCGTGTAGCGATCGCCCGAAACGGCAATAGAAGGCAGGCCAAACATCGGCGATTCGCTGGAGAAGATCGAAGTTGAGGTCATGCCGGGGCGGGCATTCTGCACCGCCGTGGCCGTGTTGATCTTGGACGAGGCGCCAAGGCTCAGACGCACGCCCACGATTTCGGTAGTGT
>Ga0154020_10011495_pt1 | contig 10093 bp, 12 predicted proteins | sample Klosneuvirus_201_FD_109709 | JGI IMG/M metagenome (GOLD analysis project Ga0154020, IMG submission 109709) | Active sludge microbial communities from wastewater, Klosterneuburg, Austria - Klosneuvirus_20160825_MG | ecosystem: Engineered > WWTP > Aerobic digester > Activated sludge | place... | reverse complement strand
TTCGAGGCGGTGCGCGCGACGGGCGCGACCCTGGTCGTCGATCCGACGCTCGACCGCTACGGCTGCGAGGTGCGCGGCCGCTTCGCCCGGGTGCGCACCTCCGCCACCGACCGCTTCGCCCTCGTGGCCGAGTCGCTCCACGCGGAGAACGAGCCGTGATCGACCTGCAGCACGTCATCCACCGCGTGCGACACTCGAATCCGACCCGGGTCGAGGGGCGCGTCGAGAAGGTGGTCGGGTTGCTGGTCGAGGTCGCCGGGCTCGCGCCGCCGATCGGCACCGAGCTCGAGGTCCGCGTCCGCGATCGGGCGCTGCTGCTCGAGGTCGTCGGCTTCCGCGACGGGCGCGCGCTCGCCGCCCCGCTCGGTCCCATCGCCGGCATCGAGCCGGGCGCGTGGGTGTCGACGCGCGCCGAGGCCGGCGAGGTCGAGGTCTCCGAGGCGCTCCTCGGCCGCGTGCTCGACGCCTTCGGGCGACCCCTCGATGGCATGCCGGCGCCGAAGTGCCTGCACCGCGTGCCGCTGCACGCGCCCCCTCCGCCGCCGTTCGCGCGTCGCCCGATCGAGGTCGCGCTCGAGACGGGCGTGCGCGCCCTCGACGCGCTGCTCCCCCTCGGCAAGGGCCAGCGCATCGGCCTGTTCGCGGGCACCGGCGTCGGCAAGAGCACGCTGCTCGGCATGCTGTGTCGCCACACCAAGGCCGACGTCATCGTCGTCGGGCTGGTCGGCGAGCGAGGCCGCGAGGTGCTCGACTTCGTGCGCGGCGCCCTCGGCGAAGAGGGGCTCGCGCGCTCGGTGGTGGTCGCGGCGACGAGCGACGCTGCCCCGCTCGTGCGCGTGCGCGGCGCGCTGCGGGCGACCGCGATCGCCGAGTATTTCCGGGATCGCGGCCACTCGGTGCTGCTCGTGATGGACTCGGTCACCCGGTTCGCGATGGCGCTCCGCGAGGCGACCCTCGCCGCCGGCGAGCCGCCGCTCAGCAAGGGGTACACGCCCTCGGTGTTCGCCGCGCTGCCCTCGCTCCTCGAGCGCACGGGCAACGGCGTCGGCGAGGGATCGATCACGGCGGTGTACACGGTGCTCGTCGAGGGCGACGACCTGCAGGACCCGATCGCCGACGCGGTGCGCGGCATCCTCGACGGGCACGTGGTGCTCTCGCGCAAGCTCGCGGACCGCGGGCTGTTCCCCGCGATCGACGTGCTGCGCAGCGTCTCGCGCGTGGCGACGGAGATCTGCACGTCGCAGCACCTCCGCGCGACCTCCAACGTACGCGACCGCCTCTCGGCCTACACCGAGGCGGCGGATCTCATCAGCATCGGCGCCTACGCCCCGGGCAGCGACCCCCGCGTGGACGCGGCGCGCGTCGCGGTGCCGCGGATCGAGGAGTTCATCCGCCAGGGCCTCACCGAGGTCACCGCGCGGCAGGACAGCATCGCGCAGGCGACCGCGCTCGGAGAGCTGCGGTGACGCCGCGCCTCGCCCGCGTCAACCGCCTCCTCGGCGTGCGCGCGCGGGCGTTCGACGTCTCGCGCGCCGCGCGCCTCCGGGCGGCACAGGCGCTGCAAGAGGCGGAGGAGGAGCGCGAGACGATCACGTCGACGCGCGCCGCCGTCGCGCAGGAGGACATCGTCGTGGAGTCGATCGAGGATCTCTCGTCTCATCGGATGCGCCTCATGGCGCTGCAGCGCGCGGCCGAGGCCGCGGCGCGGGTGGTGACGCGGCTCTCGAAGGTGCACGAGGAGGCCCGCGAGGCGGTGGTCGAGTCGCGCCGCGAGGTGCGCAAGCTCGAGCTGTTCCGCGACGCCGTGGAGCAGGGGTTCCGCGAGGACGAGGGACGCGCGGAGCGCCGCGCGGAGGACGAGGCCTCGGCGCGCGTGGTCTCGAAGAAGGGGGCCGGATGATCGCCGCGGTGCTGCTCGCGACGCCGACGGCGAGCGCGGCCCCGCAGGTCGCCGCCGGCGCCGATGGGTTCTCGGCGCTGATGGCGCTGGCGACGGGCCCGACGGCCGCCGCTCCAGATATCTCCTCGCTGAAAGACGCGACTGTATCGCCGGACTCCATCACCGAAGATCCGGTCCAGGATCCGGCACTGTTGGCGCTGGCGATGGCGCCCTGGTTGACGCCTCCCGTCGCGCCGCCGACGGCACCCGTGGCGGAGACGCCCGTCGTCGAGGGCGGAGGCGAGCCGCCGGTGCTGGCAGGCGGGAAGGCCAAGCCCGCGATGTTCCTCGGCGCGACGCCGGCCACGACGACGTCGACGCTCTCGACGCCGGTCACGCTCGGGTCCACCCCGACCACGCTCGCAGACCCGACCACGCTCGAGGCCCTCCCCGCGCAGCGGGGGCCGATCGAGGGTGACGGCGCGGCGACCCCGGCGCCGAACGGCACGCCGGTCGCGCTGCCGAAGGCCCCCGCGCCGGCGAACGACGTCGGGACGCAGCAGCTGCTGGCGAAGCTGACGGCGAACGCGCCGGCGAAGGTCGCCGGGCCGAGCACCGGAGGGCCGAGGGCCGCCCCGCGGATGCATGCGCCGACGCTCAACGCTCCGGTGGTCGCGCCGCAGGCCAAGTCGGCGACGGCGGTGTCCAAGCCTGTCGCGCCGCCGGTGCAGGCGCCGAACGCGCCGACGCTGCCTGCCGCCAACACGCAGACCGTGACGCAGCCTGTCGCCACCGCGCAGGCCTCGGTGCGCCTGGCTTCGCAAGCGGCGACGGCCCTGGCTGCGCCGCAGGCTCCCGGGGCGCCGAGCCCCACCGCGACGCGGCTCGGCCCGAAGCTCGCGCGCGTGGTCCCCCTCGCCACGAAGCCCGCGAACACCGCGACGCCGATCGAGCCGAACACCCCGCCGACGCTCGAGGCGCGCGTCGAGCCCAAAGACCTCGACGACTTCCGTCGCGCGTTCGCCGAGCCGAAGCCCGAGCCCACGATCACGATCACCACGCTGCAGCAGGAGAAGCCCGTCGCGAAGGAGGCCGCCCCGCACGCGCCGGCAGCGACCGCGCCTCCGGCCGCGCGCTTCGAGGAGCTCGATCCGACGCGCCTCGTGCGCAACGAGGCCTTCGTCCGCGCGAGCTCGGTGATGAGCCTGCGCCGCGGCGCCACCGGCGAGGTCCGCTCGCCGGAGCTCGGGCTCGTGAGCGTCTCGGCGGTGCCCTACGCGCACGGCCGCATCGAGGTGCAGGTCGACGCGGCGCGCCCGACGACCGGCGCCCTGCTCGTCGAGCACCGCGCGGCCCTGGTCGAGACGGTGCGCGAGGTCGCGGGCGGCGCGAACGTGCACGTAGGTCAGCACGGAATGGGCGCCGGCGGTCAGAGACAGTCGTCGAAGCAGCCGTTCGATCAGACCGAGATGGAGCCACCGGTCAAGCTGGCGAGCGGCGGTCGTCGAAGCCGGTTCGTGCTCTGATCTGGCGACGAGACGCTCCGCGATGCCGGACGCGTGGGACGAGGACGAATTTCTCTCGCGCACGAATGTAGAACGCCCACTTTACATTCGTGCGAGAGAAAAATCTGGCTCCGGGGTCAAGGGCAGGCGGTTCCTTCGATGCCGACGACCGCCTCCTCCGAGCCACTGCACTTGCGCCACGGTGGGAGCAGGTCGCCGTCAAAGCAGATCGCGCTGAGCCAGTAGATCTGCCCCGTGTCGCTGCGGGCGATGCACAGGGCAGCGCCGAGGCAGGCGCCGGCGTCCCTAGGCATCGCACAACCAACCGTCGCCGCGGGCCGCAGGCACTTGCCGGCGGCGTCGACCTCGCGGGGCTGGAGCGCGAGGCATCCGGTGGGGCACGTCGTCCCGAGCGCGGGGCAGCCGCCGCCCTCGGCGGTGGCGTCGGGGAGCGTTTCCTTCGCGACATCCGCCAGCGTGTCGGCGGGCGCGTCGACGAGAGCATCGACGACCGCGTCCGCGCCGGTGTCGCCGGTGACCGGCGCGGCCGGGTCGGCGCTCGAACACGCGACGAGCGAGACGAGCGAGACCAGGAACGAGGCCGCAATGCGCACGCAGAGAGTCTACGCCGATGTATGTCCGTCAGGCTCCTGACTCGCGAACGCCGGGGCCCTGACGCGCGCGCAATCTCGCGGGTTTCCGGCTGCGATTTCGCGCTTTTCGTGCGCTGGCCTGCTTCCTGCTGAAGCAGTCGACATGTCGATCGGCGCCCTCACCTCCGTGACCTCCACCACCGAGAAAGACCCGACGACCGGCGCGCCCAAGAGCACGCTCGACAAGGAAGCGTTCCTCAAGCTGCTCGTCGCGCAACTCTCGCACCAGGACCCCCTCAAGCCCATGGAGGGCACCGAGTTCGTCGCGCAGCTCGCCCAGTTCGCGAGCGTCGAGCAGTCGATGCAGCAGACCCAGGCGCTCGGCGATCTCGGCACCGCCGTCGCGGGCGTCTCGCGCCAGCAGGCGACGGCGCTCATCGGTCGCACCGTCACCGCGAAGGGCGGCAAGGCCTCGTTCGACGGCACCGCGCCGGTCTCGCTGAGCGCGACGCTCGGCGGCGGCGCGAAGGACGTGAAGGTCAGCATCCTCGACTCGAGCGGCAAGCCGGTGCGCACGATCGACCTCGGGCCGCGCGGCGCGGGCAACGTCGCGATGAGCTGGGACGGCCGCGACGACGCCGGCAACCTGCTCCCCGCCGGCAGCTACAGCGTGCAGGTCCACGCCGTCGACGAGGCGGGCAAGCCCGTCTCGGCCGACCAGAAGATCTCCGGCACCGTCACCAAGATCAGCTTCGCCAAGGGCTACGCCGAGGTGGAGCTCACCGATGGGACCACCATCCCCCTCTCACAGCTCATCGAGGTCGGCGCTCCCGCCACGAAGTGAGCCCGACCGAAGAAGAAAGAACGGAGTACCACGCATGTCCATCCTGAGAGCCATGTACGCGGGTGTGTCGGGGCTCGGTGCCGAGGGCCAGGCGCTCGGGGTCGTCGGTGACAACGTCGCCAACACCAACACCATCGGCTTCAAGGCCGGGCGCGCGATGTTCGCCGACGTCCTCGGCGGCGCCATCGGGACGGGCTCCTCGGGCGGCGGCGTACGCATGCTCGGGACCCAGCAGATGTTCACGCAGGGCGCGATCCTCAACACGGGTCTGCCCACCGACATGGCGCTCTCGGGCGACGGCTTCTTCACCGTGCAGGGCACCGTCGACGGCATGACCGGCAGCTTCTACACGCGCGCCGGCCAGGGGAAGCTCCGCGCCGACGGCACGCTCGTCAACCCCGAGGGGCTCGCGTTCCAGGGCTACGCGATGAAGCCGGACGGCACCTACTCGCCCACCGCCTCCCCGATCCAGCTGCCCACCGCGGCGCTCCCGCCGAAGGTCACCAAGACCCTCACCATCACCGCGAACGTCGACTCGTCGGCCACCACGCCGGCGCTGCCGTGGAACAAGGACAACCCTTCGGCGACGTCGAACTTCTCGACGAGCATGAAGGTCTACGACTCGCTCGGGAAGGCCCACGACGTCGACGTCTACTACCGCAAGACCGCCGCGGGCTCGTGGGACTGGCACGCGGTCACCCCCGGCGCGGACGTGGTCGGCGGCACCGCCGGCACCAACACCGAGATCGCCACCGGTACGATGACCTTCACCACGACCGGCGCGCTCAACACCAACACCGTGACCGCAGGCGGCACGGTGAGCTTCGTCGGCGCGACCGCGGGCCAGCCGCTCACCTTCGACATGGGCACCCCCATCGCCGCGGGCGGCACCGGCCTCACCGGCACGACCCAGTTCACCGCGCCGAGCAGCGTCTCGTCGCAGAACCAGGACGGCTATGCCTCGGGCGACCTCGCCGGCGTGAAGATCGAGGCCGACGGCACGGTGTCGGGCAGCTACAGCAACGGCGTCAACGTCCCGGTGGCCAAGCTCGCCATCGCCAAGTTCCGCGCCAACGAGGGCCTCGGCAAGGCCGGCCACAACCTGTGGATTTCCTCGCAGGCCTCCGGTCCCGCTGCGCTCGGCATCGCCGGGTCGGGTGGACGTGGCGCGATTGTCGCAGGGGCTCTCGAAGGGTCCAACGTCGACATCGCCGGCCAGTTCGTCGACCTCATCGCGCACCAGCGCTCGTTCCAGGCGAACTCCAAGACGATCACGACGGCGGACCAGATGCTCGAAGAGGTCGTGAACCTGAAGCGCTGAGGCCCACCATGTCCGAAGAAAAGAAGGAAGAGAAGCCCAAGGAGGGCGACGCCAAGAAGGGCGGTGGTGGCAGCACCATCGTCATCGTGGCGGTGGCGGCCGCGGTGGCGGCGGGGGGCGCGGCGTTCGGCGGGGCCAAGCTGGCCGGCAAGAACGCGAGCGCGGCCCCGGCCCACCACGTGGCCGAGGCCAAGCCCCCGGGGCCCACGATGGCGCTCGAGCCGTTCGTCCTCACGCTCGGGGACAAGGACGGGAAGAGCCACGCGATGCGCCTCGCGCTCGCGCTAGAGTTCGATTCCCACGCCAAGGAGGACGAGCTCAAGAAGCTCGTGCCCCGCGTGCGCGACGCCACCCTCACCTACATCCGCACCCTCACGTTCGAGATGATGGCGGACCCGGCGAGCCTCGAGAAGACCCGCGCGGCCCTGCTGGAGAAGATCCAGAAGGTGGGCGCGCCGAACGCAGAAAAAGTGCTGATCACCGACCTCGTCCTGCAATGAGGCCCGACCGATGAAGCGTCCCAAGCTGCTCGAGATCTCGGCCGACGCAGGGCGGGGCCGCCGTGCCGTCGAGACCATCGAGCAAGACCGGCCCGCGTACGAGGTCGCGCTGCGGCGGGCGCTCCCCTTCCTCTTGCGGCGCGGCGCGCCCATGCGGCTCGAGTCGGTGCGCCTCGCCTCGGTGACCGAGCTCCGCGAGGAGCTGCCGGCGCCCCTGCATTTCCTGGACATCGTGACCGAGCCGGGCGGCTCTCCCGGTCTGCTCATCATGGACGCGGGCACGTGCTCCCTGTGTATCGACGCCGTGCTCGGCGGCGACGGTCAGTCGTTGCCACGGCTCTCGCCCGAGGGACTGTCATTCGCCCAGCGCGCCCTCGTCAACCGGGTGGCGGACGGCGTCATCGCGGCGTTCTCCGACGCCCTCTTCGCGCGCACCGGGCTCCGGCTCGCCAAGCTCGGCACCCGCAGCTCCGACGCCCTCGGCGAGACCAGCCGCGTGATCTGCAACTTCGTGGTGGGCGAGCCCGGCCAGGAGGGTCGCCTGATCCTCGCGCTGGAGAAGGACGCGCTGCTCGGCCCGACCGTGACCGCCAAGCCCCAGCAGGGCGCGGATCCCCGGGTCGTGGCCACGCTCGGCGAGGTGGAGATCGAGGTGGTCGTCGAGCTCGGCCGCCTGCGGATGAAGCTCGGCGACGTCCCCAAGATCAAGGTCGGTGACACCCTGCGACTCGACCTCCCGGTGGAGGGGCAGGTGCGCGTGATCGCCGCGGGTCAGCTGGTCGCCAAGGGGCGTCCCACCCGCGTGGGCGAGCGCGTCGCCATCCGCATCGGCTAGGGCCGAGGGCGGCATGGGACTTGTAACGGTCCCTGGGCATGGACAACCCGTATCTGTTCGACGACGAGCCCTCGCCGGAGCCCCCTCCGCCGATGGCTTCGTCGCCAGAACCGCGCTCGCTGCCGCCGGCGGTCGCGTCGGCGTCGATGGGCGCTTCTCCCATGATCGAGTCGCGGCGGCCGTACGGAAACCTGCCTCCGTCGATGCCGCCGACCACGTCGAGCGACCTCGACCGGATCCGCGACGTCGAGGTCGAGCTGACCCTCGAGATCGGCCGCCGTCGCATGAAGATCGGGGAGGTCCTCCGGCTCACCGCGGGCGCGACGCTCGAGCTCGGCAAGAGCATCGGCGAGCCCCTCGAGGTGTTCGTCAACGGACAGCTCCTCGGCCGCGGCGAGGCCGTGGTCGTGGGCGATCGCTACGGCCTGCGCATCACCGAGCTCGTGACCAAGGAGGGGCGATGAAACCCGCGCTCGTCACCGCACTGGCGTTGGGCGTCAGCGCCCTGTCGTTCCCCGCCTTCGCGGAGGGCCCGACGCCCCCGCCCCCGGCCCAGGGCACCGAGCTCACGCTCCGGCCGAGCAAGCCGCTCGAGCTCGCGCCTGCGCAGAGCTCCACCTCCACCGGCACCAAGCTCCTCTTCGCGGCCTGCGCGATCGGCGCGGTCGTGTTCTGGTTCAAGCGCAAGGGTCAGCCCGGCGTGAAGACCGCGCCTCGCCTCCGGGTCGCGGCACGGGCCCAGCTCGGCCTGCGCAACGAGATCGTGGTGGTCGAGGTGGACGGTGAGACCTTCCTCCTCGGCGTCGGCCCCGCCGGCGTGCAGCGCATCGCCGACCTCGGCACCCCACACGAGGCACCCGCCGAGGAGCCCGCGCGCGAGAAGGACAGCGCCATCGAGGACCGCTTCGAGCGCCTCCTCGGGCCGCGCGAGACCCCGCGGCGCACCGAGACGCGCGAGGCCCCGCACGTGGCCGGCCAGGCCGAGGGGCTCCTCGCCCTCGCGCGCGGACGTCGGCCGTGAAGCCGCTGCTCGACGGGGTGCCGCAGGCCTTCGGCCCGCAGCTGAAGATCCTCGCGCTCCTCACGTTCCTCTCGCTGCTGCCCGCCATCGTGCTCACGATGTCGTCGTTCACGCGGGTGCTCGTGGTGCTCTCGTTCGTGCGCCAGGGCATCGGCACCCAGCAGAGCCCGCCGAACCAGGTGCTCGTCGGCATCGCCCTCTTCGTGACCGTGTTCACGATGACCCCGGTCACCCAGGTGATCCTGAAGGACGCGTGGGAGCCCTACCAGGCCGGCAAGATCGACGAGTCCGCCGCCATCGAGAAGGCCACCGCGCCCATCCGCGGGTTCATGCTGAGACAGACCCGGGAGGCCGACCTCGCGCTCTTCTACAAGGCGGCCAAGAAGGAGCTGCCCAAGACCGAGCAAGAGGTGCCGCTCTCCATCGCCGCGCCGGCGTTCATCGTGAGCGAGCTCACGACCGCGTTCCAGATGGGCGTGCTCGTGCTCCTGCCGTTCCTCGTCGTCGACCTGGCCGTCGCCTCGGTGCTCATGTCGATGGGCATGATGATGGTCCCACCGACCAGCATCGCCCTCCCCCTCAAGCTCTTGTTGTTCGTCCTCGTCGACGGGTGGCACCTGCTCGTCGGCTCACTCCTGCGGAGCTTCGGATGACCCCGGAACGCGCCCTCGAGCTCCTGCGCGGGCTCTTCACCGTCACCATCGCCGTCGCCGCGCCGCTGCTCACCGCGGCCCTGATCGCCGGCGTCCTCATCGGCGTCCTGCAGACGGCCACGCAGGTGAACGAGGCCAGCGTCTCGTTCTTCGCCAAGGTCGCCGCCGTGGTCGGCGTCCTGGTGGTGTTCGGCCCGATGTCCCTCGCCCACATCGTCGGCTACGCGCGGCGGTGCTTCGAGGCGGTCGCGGACGTGGTGCACTGATGCTCACGGCGCTCGTCCTCGGGCGCATCTCCACCCTGATGCTGGTGATGGCGCGCCTCGCGGGGTTCGTGGTCACCTCGCCGTTCCCCGGTGCCCACGTGCAGAGCTCCACCAAGGTGGTGCTGGTGCTGGTGCTCGCGTGGCCGGTGACGCTGACGGCGGACGGCGGCTTCGGCGCGCCGACGCTCGCGCTGGTGCCGCTGACGCTCAGCGAGCTCGGCGCCGGGATCGCCATGGGGCTCGCGTTCCGCTTCACGCTGTCGGCGGCGGACCTCGTCGGGACGATGGCCGCCCAGTCGATCGGCCTCAACGCGGCCTCGATGTTCGACCCGGCCACGGAGGCCCACGACAGCGCGATCTCGCGAACGATCTCGCTGTTCGCGCTCTCGTTCGCGCTCGCGATCGGCGCCCACCGCGTGGTGATCGCCGCGGTGCTGGAGAGTTTTCGGGTGATCCCGCTCGGGACGGTGGCGCCGCTCTCGCAGGTGGCGCGGTCGTTGATCGACCTCGCGGCGGAGTGCTTCGCGGCGGGGTTGCGCATGTCGCTGCCGGTCGCGGGGCTCGCGCTGGTGGTGCAGATGGCCCTCGCGATGGTGTCGCGCGCGGCGCCCACGCTGCAGCTGTTCTCGATCGGGTGGCCGATGCTGCTCCTGACGGGGCTCGCCACGCTGCGGCT
>Ga0154020_10011494_pt1 | contig 10093 bp, 11 predicted proteins | sample Klosneuvirus_201_FD_109709 | JGI IMG/M metagenome (GOLD analysis project Ga0154020, IMG submission 109709) | Active sludge microbial communities from wastewater, Klosterneuburg, Austria - Klosneuvirus_20160825_MG | ecosystem: Engineered > WWTP > Aerobic digester > Activated sludge | place... | reverse complement strand
TAAACAGGCTTATCTTTTTCAATAAAAATATCAAAAATTTCTTTCATCTGTTCGACGCCATAAGAACCAAAACAAAATTCACGGGTTCCGTGGAGGCGAATATAAGTAAAATTAGATAGACTTGTATCACTTAGATGATAGCCTGATTTTAAATTACCCAATTTTCCAGAAGTGTGTGTAATAACCTTTGTCCAATTCTCGACAAACATACTGTCAACGGGGTCTTTTTCGTCTGTGTTATTTTCAAATCCATACCAGCTGTCATGACGAAACTCAAAGGCACACTTTATATTTTTTGGAATGATTTTTTTAGCGTTGGATAAACGTCGGAGATTTTCTGGAGTTCTCTGAAATTTTTCGCAAAAAAGAAACAGGACAACCCCTAATTTTTCTTTGAGGTTTGATATAGAAACGTAAAATTCTTCCCATAACTCTTTAAAGTTATTTAATTTTTTCCAGTTGGTAATATACTGAGGAACCTTGACTGTAAAAACAAAGTCTTTTGGGGATATTTTATACCATTTTTCGCACATCTTTGGAGTTAATCTACGGAAAGCTGTACAACATATTTCAACCGATTTAAAATGTTTTGTATACTCGCGAAACTGAGAATCGGGTGTTTTTGTTGTATAAAAATTAGTAGATTTATTTCCTGATGCACTTATCATGGGACCCCAATAACTATAAGAATATCCACTTGTTCCAATGATCAGACTCATATTGTATGGTTTTTTACATAAAATGCCAAAAAAAATCAATTTTATACGGTTAACCGTATAAAAATTCTACCATAAAATACCCAATTTTTCCCATATCAATTCTACCATAAAAAATTGATTTTTGAAAAATTTGAAAAATATTTTTCAAAATGGCTTCATTAACATTGAAAATTGAAAAAGTTGTAAACGATACTGTGTTTGAGTTTATTTCAAAAGTGAGTTCGTTCTATAAAATCTCTGAGAAAGAACTTCTCGATCTTTGGAGTGGGAGTACATCGCCTTCTGTTCTGTCGTCGAAAAAGACGTCAGTGAGCCGAGTAAGTTCAACTTCATCTACTGCTTCGAAATCAGAAAGTAAAGGGTGTCCCCATCCCTTTACAAAAGGTGCAAAGGCCGGTTCAATCTGCGGTGTAAAACCGAAGAACGGAGGAACTTACTGTTCAACTCATAAGAAACATGAGACAACATCTCCTTCTCACCCTGAAGAGGAAAAACTTGTTGTGAAACCCCCAAAGAAAGAGGATAACGATAGAACTCTTGTAAAAAACAAAGCGACCGGTAAAATGGTTCACGAAAAGACTGGTCTGGTCTTTAACGACCCAAAAGACCTGAAAGTTATCGGTAAACTTATTGATAAGAAAAAGATCGAAAAACTCACTTCTAAAGATATTGAGGTTTGTAAGATGTGGAGTTTTAAAATGGACGACGAATATTTGAAAAAAGAGACCCCTAAAGTTGAGGAGAAAAAGAAGGTTAGCGAAGAAGACAGTAGTGATGAAGATATTGAAGAAAAACCTAAAAAGACCCCTTCTTCGAAACCCACCCCTTCTTCGAAACCCCTTGTCTCGAAACCCACTCTTTCGGCAAAAAATAAAAACCCTGTTGTTAAAGCTATCGGTTTGGAAGAGGACGACGATGATGATTCTTACGATAAATTTCTTGCAACAAACGGTGGAGACGTTCAAATCGAGGACGCTGAAAACAGCGGAGACGACATTGAAGACGACGAATAAATATAAGAACACATTTAAAAATTTGCCATATTTACTTAAATATGCCAATCAAACGGGAGATTGTTTATCCGTTCTTTTTGGAATGTATTCAACACTGTTCAGATAGTTTTTGGGAAAATCTCTTTGAAGATTTAGCGTATGGGAGACCTCCTCCATGTACATATATTAATAAAAATTTTCTATGTTGCTCGTTCAAGGGTAAGGAATTTTCCTACAAAATTGAGAAAAAAGACCCTGAAGTTTTATACAACGACCTTCATAAAATTTTGACAGAAAAGATAGGAATCTTTTCTCAGAAAGAAAAATACCAGAAAAAATTTATCTTCCATGAGATTGAAAAATCTTTAAAAGATTCAAGCCAAAATTGGTCTGATATTAGAAAGAAAAATATAAAGGACGTCCTTTACGAAAAGTTTGTGATAGATATGCAGAAGCAGTATAATCTTACAGTAAAACAGGCTAAATATCTCCTGTCTATAATTATGCTTTCTATCATGTTCAAAACTATAAAATTAAAAGATGTAAAGTACGATAACGATAAGATAGTCAGTATAAACGGAATAGAGTTTGAGGAGGGAAAAATAATTCTGAAAAGGGATATATGTGCAGATGCTTCAAATTTTGATTTTTTTGAAACTGAAAATGAGATAGAACCGAAAAAAATAATGTCTGAAAACTGGGGAAGGTATGTAAAATCTCTGAAAGACATAAGAGTAAAAAACCCTTTTTTGTCAGTTTAAAATATGAATCTTATATGTTAACATATAAAATGAATTGTAAAAAACTATTCTATATTGGATGGTATTCAACTGGACATATGATAAAGGACAAATTCTGTATCTCAGAACCTCCTACCGAAAGCGATAATAAAAATAATCAGGAGATTCCTGATATTGTTCAGTATATCAGTTCTCTGAATTTCGAAAATATAAAGAGGGAAGACGTTTACCATATCACACGTGGAATTTTTGAATCTTCAGGCTACTTTAACCAAATAAAAATGACGTGTGGTTTTACCATTAATCAGAAACTTTTCCCCAACGTGTATGAGTGTGTAAGAAAAATTTTTGACAGGTTTACTTTTGAGAACACAGAGACTGTAGATTTTCTTTCTAAAATCTACGACTGTGATGTTTCTATTGGAAACGAAATTTCCCCAAAAAAACAATTTTATTTCAACCTTCTCGGATATGAGAAGACAATTCCTAAGTGTCACTTTAAAAAGACCGATTCTAGAGCTATATCCCCCTCAAAAAATAACGCTTCAGATGAGGGGTACGACCTCTGGCTTATAGACATAGACAAAAAAATCTCTTCAGACATTATCAGATTCGATACCTTTATTCAGGTTCAACCCCCAATGGGATTTCATATTGAAATTTTGCCGAGAAGCAGTCTTTCAAACTCTGGATATATGTTAGCTAACTCCGTGGGTCTCATTGATTCTTCTTACAGAGGGAACCTGAAAGTCGTCCTTATTAAAGTTGACAAAAGTTTACCTGATATTGAGCTTCCTTTCAAAGGGGTTCAAGCTGTATTGAGAAAAAATGCGCATTTTTTAGTGGAAGAGACTAACTCTCTTACAGATACAGCGAGAGGAGCAGGCGGGTTTGGAAGCACCAATTAGATTTTTCACAAGGCGGAAAAATATCTTTTCATTCAATAAACAGAATGAAAACCTCTAAAAAAATATCGGCTGTTCTCACAAAGTCAAAAATTTCTTCAAAGAAGTATACTGTAAAGTTAACTTTCCCAGATGGTAAAACTAAAACAGTGAACTTTGGAGCTTCTGGATACTCAGATTTTACAAAACATAAAGACCCTGAAAGGAAAAGACTTTACGACGCTAGACACAAAAGAAAAGAAAACTGGGGGAAGAGCGGTATCAGATCAGCAGGTTTTTGGAGTAAGTGGCTACTTTGGAACAAGACATCAATACTAGCTAGCAAGAAAAATATATCCACGCGTTTTGGTATTTCATTCAAAAAAAAGAATTAATAAAAGATGAATGACAACGAAAAGTTAAAACAGACGACAGCTATAGCGTTTATAAAAGCACTTTCAGACGAAAAAATTCCATTAGAAGTTTGTGATGTAAACAAGAATATTGACAAAGATAATATTATACTGAAAAACAAGTCAAATTTAAAAAAGAAAAATACATCTAGCGGAGCTGAAACTATATTCAATATACTTGTAAATAAAGCTTTATCTTTAGAGCTTCCAATCACCATGAAAATCTCTACTTATACAAAAAAAGATATTAGTGGAATGAAATATGAAGCACGTGTATATAAGTACATCACAGAAGAGATATTAGAAAAAGGGTATTCTCCAAATTTTATAGCTTATGTAGGTTCAGCAGAGTGTGCTTTCAAAACTTTATTAAAGTTTGTAAATGGAGGGTCTAGACAAAAAATAATGGATACTGTTAACCTTGATAAGGCTGGAAAAAAGAAAACAAATTTTCTCCTCACAGAGACTGCTGGAAACGGGGCTTATTTTGGATTGAAAGAAACATATCCATCTAAACTTTTTCGCGAGATTTATTATGATTTATCAGATATAGATAAGAAAAAGGTTATTTTTCAGATTGTAAACGCTTTAGAGATTATGAGAAGAAAAAATATAACCCATTATGACCTTCATACTGGAAATATTTTAATAGCAACTTTTCCCAACTCTATAGATTTGACATACAATGTCGACGGAGTTCTATTCAAAATTTCAACAAGATATATAGCATATATATTCGATTGGGATTTTGCGTACGTCGAGGAGCTTGGAAACAATCGAAAACTTGATGGTTATGAAAATCTAAACTTTTTTAACAAGACTAATACTAAGACAGATTTATATACATTTTTTTGTACACTTACTGATGGAGGGGAATATAAAGATTTTGTGGGTAATCAAATTTTCAAGTCCCCTTTTGACATAAAGAAACAGAAAAATGAAAGGTCTTCTTATAAAAGTTCATACGATAATCTTGCTACGCTCAAAAAAGATAGCATTTTTGGGGAATTCGATGTTTTAGACCATTCAAATAGAGATTTTGACGAGCATGCAGATTACAAAGTTGTATATAGAGTATCTGGAGAAAAGTTTAAAAAATTGACTACACTCGAATATCTTGACGAAAACGGTTATGAAGTCAAAGAATATCCCAACGACGTTTCAGATCTTGAAGAGGTTTTTTTCTATTTAGATCCACCTGATGTTTCTTCTGAAGAACCTATACTCTACATATACAACCCTTATAATTGTAGAATGACTGGAAATTCTAAATTGCCCACCCCAAAAGAAATACTTTATATGGATATCTTTGAAGATTTTCGTACGGACTCTAACGGGGATAATAAGTTTTTATATACGATGCCTAAACATATATAAAGAATTTTTCTATTTTTCCAAATAGAAAATGAACAACCCAAAAAATATTACTCTTTCGCAAGGCGTTCCGCAAGGGGCTCCACAAGGCGTCCCGCAACATCAGTCTGTTATAAACAGTCTTCCAAACATTCAGACTTATGAAGTCAACAAGATTAGACAGCTTATTAACCTTAATGAGGATGAAAAGAACGTGGACATTACTTTCAAAATTTCTTCAAAGAACGGAGAGGAGTTTGATATGATAGTCGTCGACCAAGAAACTCTCGACAACGACCCTGAAATACAGTACAACAGTATCAAGGACGGCATGATTGAAGGTACTATCAAGAACGCCCAAAAAAATTTCCTTATAATTCTCAAGTCGTCTAAACCTTGTTCGTGCGATGTCGAACTCATAAAGAAACGTATACCCCCTCCACCTCCACCTAAACCTGTTCTGCAAAAAACCGAACCCCCAAAAAAAGAGGGGTACAGTATAGTTAAAATCTGTCTGGTCGTAGGGGCAGTTTTAGGTATCGGACTTTTATTTTACTTTATGTCTCAAAAGGATAAAGAGGGCAGTATAGAAAAATCACCTCAACATACCTATCCTCGCTTCCGTTACATTCAAGAATCCCCTGTCCGTTCGGCATCCCCAGTACCGTCACGTTCTCCAATCCCATCAGTTGAAGAGAATCCATTTTTAGAAAGACTTAAAAACATAAAGCTCACATAAAATAAAAATGGCTTCCACAGAACCTTCACTGTTCGATTTATTTCTAACATCGGCCGGAAGAATGGCAAACTCTTCTGCGCACTCGTCTCTTACAAGACATACAAATATTCCTATTGACATGATTGTTGAAGAAAAAATCATTACTGTCTATGCAGAAACACCGTGTGTATCAGCAGAAAATATTGATATTGATTTTTTTAACAATAAGCTGACTCTCACTATACAGAAAAATAGATTATACGACCCTACAACATCAGAAATAAAATATGGAAATTTTGAACGGACTATAACACTCCCAATCTCTATTACTAAAAAAGAAACAGTCTCAGTATCTTACGAAGACGGACTTTTGAAAATCGTCATCAATAAGGCTAACGAGGAAGAGAATAGATTTTCTTTCAAACCGACTGGCAGAACTTTATAAAAATTATATTGACTTATAATATAATTTTATACTTAATACGTATTGTACATTCCTGACTTTGCAATAGACTGAAAATCGGGGTTTGAAAAAAGTTTGTAAAGCTTTGTTTTCTCAAGCTTCTTAATAGACCCATCTCTTACAGCATTATTAAAAATGTTGACAAGAATGTCCATAGCAATATAAGGTTGTGCTAAAATTTTATTCATGACGATGTCACTATCAATAACAGCCGGATCAACCCCGTAGATAGGAATACACTTATCGCTAAGTACAGTCGCCATCTGTTCATCAGAAGTTTCGAGAGGTTTTTGAACCCATCTTGAAATGAGAGGAGAATCTGCAACAGTTGGGTCAAAAGGCTCATACTTTCTAACACAGTTTCCACTCATCGCTTTCAGATACTTTTCAGCCGCGGCGTTTCTTATGAGAAGTTGTCCCTTTGTAAGTAAAGACCCCATACCGTCTCCAAGATAGTTTCCCTGTGGACCATTTCCTGCAAGTACAACAGAAGGATAAATTCTCGCTTGGTCTTTTGACATGTATTCACATACACCATCCCAGTTGGCAGCACAGTAGTTTCCCATAAAAATTTGGCACTGTTGATTATCGGGTCCTGAAATGTTGTTGCCTCCCAATGTTCCGTTAAATGAAGAGTCCAACGTGGAAGTCGCACAAACAGCCAAAGGATTGCTTTGAGCTTTTGAACCTACTCCAAAATCACTGATAGTTATATAACTCATTTATTAGAGTGAAAAAAAATCTTTAATATGTTGTTTGCATAGAGAAAATTAGTATAAACTTTGCACAGACATATATTCTAAAAATTTTCCCAAGATAGATAACGTCAGGTTCTCGGTGTGTGAAGAACCAAGACAGAAGAAGTCGGTAGTTTCTATTGAAAAATAGTCCAGTTATGAGAACGTCTTGAAGAAGACTCAAATAAAGAAATAAGAAGAAAAAATTCATTATATTAATATACTGAAACAAGGTTTTAAAAATCTATTTTATCAAATACAACACCGTTCCCTTTTGGAATATGTCTCTTTGCATCATACTTTATTTTTTCAATCTCGTTTGGAAGTATAAAATCCCCTATTTTTCCAGTTTTTAATTCCCGTTCCTGTACTTTTTTAATATCTTGAAGCTGTAGTAAGCTGAACGCTATTTTTCTTGTCGCGTCTGAAAACGTTCCATCAGGGTTTAATGTGAGAATAATAAAAAAATTAAAGTACTGAAGATACTTCGGGTGAATTTTGAAAAGTCCTGCTATATGGTTCCACGATGTATTTTTCATAAGTTCTCCCATGTCTTTTTCAGTAAGGAGTAAGATATCGTCGTTAGGATAGTTATCTATCCGAAGGGCTTTCCCTTCGTTAACCATGACTGTTATCTCATTACCTGCCTCTTTTTTCCCAATATCATTCAACGTGGCATCTGTTTTATAAATATCTCTTTGTTTTTTGACATCCTTTGGAGTCATCTGTCCTTTAGAATTTTCTTTCTCCATAATTCTATCAACAAAAAGTTCTATCTCATTATTCTGTTTGAAGGCATAAAGTAAATTAGAATAGAAATCCTCAGTCTGTTCAAGGAGAGAAAAGTTTAGAAGGGCATGCCCATGCTCTTTAGATTTTAAAAAATCTTTATATATACTGTTTATGGTGATACTTACGGGAAGAAATATATCAGGGTCAGAACCATTATGTAAAAATTTCATAAATTTAACACAAGTATTTAGTAAAGAATGAACATTGTTCCAGGCGTGTACTGGATTTTGGACAGAACCGAGAACAACGTTCATAGTATATTGAAAAGCAGTTCCCATAAAAAATATAGAACAGTTATGCTCTAAATTCACAGAATATGGGAGTCCCACTCTGGGACACTTTTTTCTTCTCACAAGATGTTTTCCTGCATAGTTTTCCTCTTCATCTCCATATCTTCCTGTTATCCATCCGCATTGACAACATATGTTACTGTCATAAATTTTAGGCTGATTATATTGACTTTTGTTCATTTATTTATCTAAAAATAAATATTAAGATTAAAATGACAGATTCTTATACAGACTCTCATATAAATTCGAACGTACTGACAATGCTCAAAAGTTCTGCAAACTCGACCGAAGCCGAAAACATCCTCAAAGAAAATATACCTGATTGGCTCCTATACTCTATGGAAGCTTATTCGGCAGACTACCCAACCCTTCAGAAAAATTGGGAGTACCTCTGTGGAAAAATAGGGAACCCTCCGCAGAAGATTGTAATTGTTGAGAATGTATACTTTGACGATGAACATAAGGTTCTTATGGAAATCTGTAATTTTCTTACAAAGAACGGATACTGTATTCGAAGGAAAGACGAGTATATACCTTGTGAAGTCTGTGAAAAGGCTGTTCCGTGTGTGGAAATCTATGAAAATCTTAAAAGAAGGGGAATTACAGTTCCTGATATTTGGAGGAAAAAATGCAAGGAATGTTAAATGAGAAATCGGGTATTTTATACGGTTAACTGTATAAAATTGATTTTCAATAGAAAAGAAAACTTAAAATTAGAAATACTTAAATTAAGATGGACAACAATACACATAAATATGTAATCGTTTTTGATTGGGACGATACTCTGATATGCTCTTGGTTTATTGACCTTGAAATGAAGAGGCTGGATATAAAGAGTATAACAGATTTTGAACTTAACGAAGAGATTAAGCCTATAATTTTACAGATTGAAGAAAATTCTATTCAGTTGATAAGAAAGGCAAGAGAGCTTGGTCACGTTTATATAATCACAAACTCAATGAACGGATGGGTTGAACTCTCTGCTAAAAAACTTTTCCCAAAGCTTTGGGAAGACGTAAAAGATTTAAATATAGTTTCAGCTCGTTCAGAATATGAGATTTATCATCCAGCCGACCCTGTGAAATGGAAATATCATGCAATGAAAAAGTGTATCAATGTACACCTCCCGCTTGAACCTGTATTTTCGATTAGAAAATGGTATAAGGAATGTGGACTAAATATGGATGCATGGGATTTGCGACACACATCTGGAAAAAACTCATTTTTTACATATGTGAGTGATTCTGATAGTGATAAAGACAGTGAGTTTGACGAAAATGAAAAAGAGCTTAATAAGAGTTTCGATACAGCTTTTGACAACGTCTCTTGTGTCGATAAAGAAATTTTTCATATTATTTCTATAGGAGATTCAATATGCGAAAGAAACGCAATAATGGAAGTTGCAAATCACCTTAATGTAGGAAATGTAAAGAGCGTAAAATTGATAGACCGACCTTCTCCTTCAATTTTACTGTATCAACTTCAGGCTTTACTAAAAGGGTTTGAATATATAAAAACTTATATTGGAAAGCTTGATTTGATGTTATATTTTATGGTTCCACAGAATGTTCCAAACTCTGTTGTATCGATTTCAGCCCCTGTATAAGATACTGGTCTATTATGGATACATTAAAATCCGTAGTATCGAAAATACTTCAAAAGTAAAAATGCCCCACTTCTGTATACATACTGTCGTATATTAAACATAGAATAAGAAAAAGTGATATTAATTTTTGTTCAGTTATAAAATTCATTTTCTGTTACATTTATTTTTTTAATTTAGAGAATAAATTAAAATGGATTCCCCACAAGGATTTAGAACTTTTGAGGAGACCGATATAAAATCACGGAGAAACAGTAGTAAACGCACTAGAAAATCAAGTCAGCCCAAGTCAAGAAGGATGAGACGCGCTAGAAAATCAAGAACCCCTAAAAGAAGCCCTATGAGACGCGCTAGAAAATCAAGAACCCCTAAAAGAAGCCCTATGAGAC
>Ga0154020_10011493_pt1 | contig 10093 bp, 1 predicted proteins | sample Klosneuvirus_201_FD_109709 | JGI IMG/M metagenome (GOLD analysis project Ga0154020, IMG submission 109709) | Active sludge microbial communities from wastewater, Klosterneuburg, Austria - Klosneuvirus_20160825_MG | ecosystem: Engineered > WWTP > Aerobic digester > Activated sludge | place... | reverse complement strand
GGACGGGCAGCAGTTGGTTCCAACAGAAACGACTTTGGCGTGCAGCAATGGGGAGAACGGGCGCCAGTTCCGGCTGCGCAGGGAAGGGCGGTTTGCGCGGATTGTGCGCTGTGGGGACGGGCCGACAACCTACTCCTGGGAGGTCACGGAGAAGGATGGCACAAGGTTTGTCTATGGGCGGCACAGCAACGCCCGCTTGGCGGATGTCCGGCCACTTGGAACCAACGGGGGACCGAACATCGCGCGGTGGATGCTGGAAGCTGTTGAAGACTCAGACGGGAACCAGACCGAGTTTCACTACCGACGGGGCACCCAGGCCATTGGGCTTGAGAGCGATCTCTTCCCATCACCGCTTGCCCAGTTCCTGGAGTTGGCCAGCATTCGCTATGGGGGCAACGTGAGAGGGTTGCCGCCAACGTACCATGTTGACCTGGACTACGGGACACGCGCGCCAAAGTCGGATGGCGGCGTGTTTCTGGAACCTCATGTCTTTGACAACAGCGTGGAATCTGCCCTTGGTTTCGCCGTGATGCGCTTTGAGCGCTTGGAGCGCGTCGTCATCAGCAGCCAGGCAGCTGGGTCAACGCCGGTTGCCACCTACGTCCTGCGCTATTCGGTTCCGCAAGCGGAGTCCCTGTTCCGTTCTTTGTTGGTTGGAGTGGATTCCTATGATGCGTTGGGCCCGGACGGTGCTGCGCATGACAGCGCGGACGGCGGCATGACGCCTGGTGGCGACGTGCACCGTACGACCTTTGAATACTTCACGGCGCCCACACAGGACGGGGGAACCGCGACGGAGAGCTCAAGTGCCTTTGTGATGGGAGGGTCTGGAACCCAGGAGACCTGGCAACTGGATGAGACGGACCACATGCCTTTGACGGGGAGTTACACCGCCAACGGGTTTCTGGAGGGGAGTGTCAATGCTGGTTTTGGGTTCAAGTTTGCAAACAATTTGGGCGGCCCCAGTGGCGGCGCCAGCGCGTCACTCACGGCAGGCAAGACCACTCCCGTGGTGTCCATGCTGGACGTCAACGGCGACGGGCTGGCCGACCGGGTGGTTTCCCGCCTTGGGCCGGTCAAGGAGGAGGTGCCAGGCGGGGCGTGGTTGGCTGCGCGCCTCACCAGTCTCGCGCCTCCAGATACTGACGTGGTCGGCACGGTTGTGTTCCTGAACAACGGGCACGGTTTTGAGCGGTTGGCGCCCTCCAGGCTCCACAACTTCCCCAGGCTGGGACGGGACCTTCAGTTGGGCATGAGTGCAGGTGTTGGGTTCAACGTGGGCGTGGACCTGGCGTCCGTTGCTGGGAACCTGGGCTTCCAGGGAGGTGCGCAGGTCACAACGGACACCATGCTCGACTTCAATGGCGACGGCTTGGTGGACGGACTGAGCGCCCGTCCGGTGGTTCAGAGCCAGCAAGGTGGCGTCATCCGGTTTGACGATGGGCTGAGCGGGCCCGGAGCCGGATGCCTTGGCCTGGACCCCTCACAGGAGCCCGCCGAGGTTGATCCTGATGAGCCGACGTCAGCGCCACAGGATACCCCCATGGACGTCTTGCGCGACACCGCAAGGGAAGCCGGGCAGCGTGAACCCGTGTGGCGTTGGCGTGCGCCCCACGCCGGACGGGTGCGGGTCACAGTCGATGCGGCGCCGCTGGTGCACTGCGCGAGCGCGGGCGGTCCGCCCTCCATTGAGGTGACCTCCGTCAAGATACCTTCCGGGCCACTGGCGAAAATTCCCATCCCCGCGCTCATTCCCTTTCCCCCAGAGGGCGAGCAGAAATTCCCGCCGAACGATGGTCGCTGGACACTCAACCCGGACGCCTTCCGCGCGCTCCGGGAAACCGGCCAGCAACGCTACCGCGCGATGGGGGTGCCCCCCGCTGATGCTGTGGAGGTCCTGGGCAGCGCACCGGTCCCCTTCGCGGGATTGGCTCAGACGTGGACGCTGGACGTGGAGCGCGGCCAAGAGATTCTTGTGCGCACGCGGGCTGGTGACAGCTGCGCGTCAGACCAGCTTGAAGGCCTGACGGACACGCTGGGCGTGGATATTGAGGTGGCCTACGTGGATGGCCAGTGTGCTGATGGCAAGTGCATCACGCCATTTTCCAGCGGGAACGGCCTCTATCAGAGTGCGCGTGACTACCGCAGCGGGAACCTGGCTTTGCCGCTCATCACCAACAGGAGCGCTGCAATTGGAGAGATCACCGGCCATCTCTCTATTGGCGCGCCGGCCGACGAAGTCCTGGTGCGCATCTGGCGGGTGACCTGTGACCTCGCCATGCCTGGAAGGTTCCGCATCAACAATTGGGAAGCCGGGGCCCCACAAGATGAGGTGGAGGACTTCCCTTTTGACGGCTTCAACAGCAGGACGGTGGTGTCAGACCGGATGTTTGACCTAGGCATCATGGATGATGCCGCGCTCCCAAGGGAGATCCTGCGCGACCTGCCGGGCTGCACGTTGAGCAAGGTCCCGTTTGCGGTCAACAGCGAACCGGCACCTGGCAACGAGTACAAAATCCTGCCCGTTGGCAACAACCCGGCGGCACGCCGTGAGTTGGACATCACGGCCACAGTGCTGGCGCTGCGGGTTGGAGAGTTCATTTTTGGAGAGGCGGTGGCCCTGTCACGCATTGACCCGGCCGACGTGGTGGCTGGGCCCTTTGTGTTGACTCAGGATGATCCTGTTGCGGCACAGCCGGGGTTGCTTGAACCCCAGTGGGCAACCTTCACAGGGGAACCCAACGCCCGTGTGGCAGTGCCATTCACGGTCTCCGCACGCCAGACCGAGCCGGCGGGTGGCCGGTACCGGCATGTGGCGGTGGAGGCCAACTCCGTCGTGAAAGTACACCTGGTTGTGCCACCGAGTTGGCTCACAGGTCCTGCCGACAGCCGTGCGACCCTGGTGTTGCAGCAAGCGGGGCGAGTCCAGCGCATTCCATTGGAGCCCCAGTCAGCGACGCCAGAATGTCCCGCGTTCATGGAAGAGTTGGTTTGTGTGCCGCCAGGGTGCGGTGGTCAACATGGTCGGCCCGAGTGTTTCACCGGACCTCCCATGCCGGTTTCACCGGTGATCGACCTGACCTTCGATGGCGGCTTTGACCGCGGCCCGCTCTTTGTGTCGCTGGAGGCGCCCGCCAACGTCTTGGCGTTGGGGCTGCGGCCAGATCCCTGGAATCTCGGAGCGGTGATCGCGTTTGTACGCGCATGGCTGCGTCCAGAAGACAATGCGCAAGCACTCGCGGGGTGGATGGAGTGGCAAGCGCTTCTGGTTGCCGTCTCCAGGGGTGTTCCGGTCCTGGGCTTGGACGTTGGCGGCACGCCGTACCAGGGCGCGGTGAACCTCCTGGGCCCCGCTGGAACCCACGAGTTGCCGCTTCCACTCCCGGTGGCGAGCCTGACCAACGTGCTGACCGCCGATGGGTTCAACGGTTGGGGTTTTGGGGAGTACACACCGGACCCCGATGACGAGGCTGGTCCAATCGCGTTGGAGATGCCGGACTTTGATGCCGAAAGCAGCGATTGGAGTGTCGATCTGGATGCTGTTGGCCGGGACTTCCGCGGCGCAGCCCCAGGACAAGCAGGGCAGCGCATCAGGGATGCCCTGGAAAGCACGGCGACCATGACAAAGATGGCGCCCGCCCGTTTCCGCGGACGCGTGGAAGCCGCGGCAACCCAAGTCAGAAGCGCGGTGGACAACCTGGTTAGCGAGGGCACCGCCGGCCCAATCACTGCCCTGCGCGCAGCGGCGCAGGAAATGGTGCGCATCCCGCACCGGGACTTCCACGTGCCCAGGGTCACAGCGATGTTCGCCACTCCCGGAGGCCACCGCGGTATGTGCCGCCATACGCACATCACTGCACAAACTGGCCAGCCAGGCCGCTGTACACCGGGTGATGTGCCCAACCTGGACGGGCTACCACCCATGGTCCAGACGCCGCGCATGGTTCTTGAGGAGGTACGGCGCCACATGAGCTGCACCCGCGCAGTCCCGCGCGTGGGCGTGAACCTTGGTTTGTCGACGGGGGCGTCCTACTCCATCATTGGCATGAGACTCGCCGGGACACTCAGTGACGTCGCTCTGGACTACCGTGACCTGACCGGGGACGGGATTCCAGACGTGAGCCTTGCCACGCCGGCTGGCGTGGTGGTGCTCAAAAGCGAGGCACCTCAACGCGGCGTATCTCGGCCACGGCTCAAATGGACCCCGGGTGCCGGCGGGCTCACCCGAACAATTTCCCTCAACGGCAGCCTGAATCTGGCCAGGAGTCTTCCCTCCGTTCAGCCTCATGGGTGGGGTGGCCAAGGCAAAGGAAATGGCTCGTCGGCAACGATTTCCACCGCCAATGGCCGGGAAGGGTTGGTGGTCCTCCCCAGCGGCGCGGCGGAGGGAAACCTGCAGCTGGACACGGGCAACCTGGCTGACTTCAACGGCGACGGCCTGCCTGACATGGTGAAGGCAGGTGGAATTCCCGGCTGCGTGGGAAGCGTGACAGTGCGGGCAAACGTTGGTGGCCGCTTTGCGCAGGCATACTGCGTGCGGGTGCCATACACGTCACTGTTGGACAGCTTCCTTGGCATTGGCACGGGGGTCACGGTCAGCGCGTCACTGGCAACGGCCGCCAGCAGTCAAAGGGGCAATGAGGCCGGCGCCCACCAGACCGTCAACATGCACCGGCACAACCAGCACGCCATGTTTGTTGACGTCAACGGGGATGGGCTGCCCGACCTGGTAAGCAAGCTGGTCCAAGGAAAGATCAACATCCGCTTCAACCTGGGCGACCACTTCTCCAACGCGCACACCTACCCCGTTGCAGAATACTCCCTTCCTGATGACCCCGGTGCCTTGGCGGTCCACCTTCCAGGTGACCTGCCCAACACGGGACTGGTGACAGCCCACACGCGTCTCGGGCGACTCAGAGACACAGCTGCGGCCAACATGCGTCGTTGGGCCGTGAGCAGCGGCCTTGGGAGTATCTCGGAGACGTTCCCAGACGTGCTCTCCTACACGACCTCCCTCTCCCTGGGCGCCAACATGGGCGGTGGAGCTGGCACACCCACTGTGCTCGCGGGCGTCAGCGGACACGTCGGGTTGGGGGGAACGCAGGGCATCAGTTGGGGCAACGTGGGATTCATGGACATTGACGGGGATGGGTTACCGGATACGGTGAGCCGTGTGCGCGCCAGTGCGGCGTTGCATGTGCGCGTGAACCAACTGGGGAAGGTCAACCGCCTGCGCAAGGTGGTGAATCCATTGGGTGGCACCATTGCTGTGGACTACCAGCGCGCGGGCAACACGTTTGACATGCCGCAGAGCCGCTGGGTGATGAGCAGCGTGGCGGTGGACCACAACGTACGCAGCATGGAGAGCGGTGAAGGCGGTGACCCCGTGAACCGGGTCCACAAACGCAGCTACCGCTATGAGAACGGCAAATGGGACCGTTACAACCGTGACTTCTATGGCTTTGCGCGCGTGGTGACCGAGGATGAGCCGCTGACGTCCAGCGCTGAGCAGGTCACTCGCAAACGTTGTGTGGACTACGCAGTGGACTCCTACGCGCGGGCCGGGCGTGTGACGCGCGAGCGGCTCACGCAGGGGGAGTGCGATGATGACGTGGTGTTCCTGGAGGAGACGGAGACGCTGTACTACCCCGCCCACGTGGTGTCGTCGGTGAATGACCCGCTGTTGTGTCCCATCCCGCAGCCGCTTCCGCAGGATTCCTGTGTCTCCCACGTGGTGCACCCGGCGGTGGTGGTCAGGACCAGCAAGGAGCACGGGCAGGTGTCCGCGGCCAAGGCGGAAGTTTTTGGGGACTATGACGCGTATGGAAACCCGCTGCTGGTGATAGACGCGGATGACGCAGCGGACCTCAATGACAACGTCACCATGCGGGTCATCTACCAGAACCCCGGAGAGAAATACCTGGCGGCGCTTCCGTTGCACTTTGAGGCGTACGTGGGCGGCAGCCTGGTGCGCGCGCGTGACGGGGAGTTTGATGGCAACGGCCACCTCACCCTGCACCGCGCCTGGTCCCAGAGCGGCAGCCTGGAGACCACGTACACCTGGGATGACGTGGGCAACCTCAGGCGCATTGTGGCGCCCACAGGCTACGAGGTGGAAATCACCTATGAGACTGCCACGCGCACGTTTCCGGAGGAGGTGAAGGACAACCTGGGCGTGCGGACGGTGTTTGCCGACTACGACCACCGCTTTGGACAGCCGCGCAGCCAGAAGGACGCCAACTACGAAGAGGGCGCGGGCCCGGTAGGCATGCTCACGCGCACACTGGATGACCGCGGGCGCGTGTTGACCGTGGCTTCTCCGCTCACGGGGCAAGTTGTGCTGTGGAACAACTACAACTGTCCCACGCCGGGCTTCTATCGCTGTGCCAGCACCGAGCACCTGGTGGAGAGCAACGCGGCGCACCTGTCCACGGTGACGCACGTGGACGGGATGGGTCAGAAGTTGTACGTTCAGAAGGAAGAAGTCATTGCAGGCAGCGACTACAACGCGGCCATTCTGGGAGCACACCATGTGGACCGGTGGGGTCGCCAGGTGCTCATGAGCCAGGTCATCCCCGGTCTGTTGGCGCTGGCTGCGGTAGCGGGACCGCCCGAGCTGGTGCGCCCCACCACGGTGCTTTACGACGCCAAAGACCGGGTGGTTGAAACCATCCAGCCGGTGGCCCGCATCACCCGGACGTCCTACAGCGCCACGGGACTGGACGGGATACCGCGGCTGCTGGTCTCGGTGGTGGACCCCAAGGGCACCCGGACGGACGCGGTGTTGGATGGCCAGCAGACGCTGCGCACGGACGAATATTGGGAGGGTGGTCCCACGGCCACGCGGTACTTCTTTGACGCGCTGGACCAGTTGCAGAGGGTGAACCAGGACGGCGTGGACTTTGCGTGGCTGCAGCACGACGCGTTGGGGCGCGTGACGGAAGAAACCACGCTGGATACCGGAACCAAACGTTTCAACTACCACCCGTCCACTGGCCTGCTGTTGAATGAAGTCAACGGCGCTGATGAACGTGTGTCCTATGGTTATGCACCCAACAGCGCGCGGGTGGTGACCATCAACCGGGGGGACGCGAGCGTACGGTTGCGGTACGGGGAATCTCCGGCTGACGTGGCCACGCACACGGTGGGGCGTGTGAAGGAGGCGCTGTATGACCTCTCCAACACCATTGTGCCCGAGGACTGGACGCAGGCGCGTGACCGTTGCCTGGGTGAACAGCGTTGCTCGGTGGAGGCCATGGAGTACGACGCGCTGGGCCAGCAGACGCTGCGGTTGCGCACCATTGTGGAAAACGGGGTGACCCGTGAGCTTGGCACCGGTCAGACCTGGGACAGTTTTGGCAGGGCGCAGCGGTTGCTGGCGTTTGAGCGTGTGGCCGGTTCAAACACCTTTGACGGCACGTTGATGGTCTACGGGTACAACGCTGTTGGGAGGGTCCAGACCGCCACGGGTCTGGTGTGGCGGCCAGGTGGGGTGACCCCACCCACGTGGGTTTATGACGTGTCCTATGACGTGTATGGGCGCACGGTTGCCATGCAACTGGGCGGCGGGCTCCGGCGGGAGTACGTCTATGACGAGAACACCGAATGGCTGCGCGAGGTGAACGCGTGTTTTGGGAGCAGCTGCATCAACTCTGGCGCGCTTCTGCAGCACCAGGTGCTTACCTATGATGCCGCGGGGAACATTGACACGTCCGTTGCAACGGCGAACGTGGCCGGTGTTCCGGAGGAGAAGCACTGGAACTACGGGTACGACCAGCGCCACCGGTTGACGCACGCGGACCTGGTGCTGCGGGCCGGGAGTGCCGAGAAGTTGTGGGTGGAGGATTGGGCGTATGACGGGAAACACCGCCTGACCCAGCACACGGTGCAGGAGGCGGCGGATAGCGCCCCAGCAGCGTTCACCCGCGTCGAAGCGTTTGCGTTTGAGGGGCTGCACCGGCCCAAGTGCACGCTTGGGTTCACCTGTGCCGAAGAGCGCCTGGCATATGACGCCGCTGGGCGCACGCGTGCGCTGGTGGTGGGCGGACAGGCGCGGACGCTGGACTGGACGGCGGATGGGATGTTGCGGCGGGTGCAGGGGAATGAAGGCAGCGGGCTGCAAACGCTGGTGAGCAATGGCTACGCGCTGGCGGGCGAGCGCACCACGCGCGTGGAGGACAACGGCGCGCGCGTGACGCGGTTTGTGGGTCCGGCGTTGGCGCGTTCAGCGGCTGGCTACAACGCGCACGTGTTTGTGAACGCGCAGCGGGTGGCCACGGAATACCCCGGCGGTACTGCGTACTACATAGGGGACCAGATTGGTTCCACGTCCATGGTTGTGGATGGGCATGGTGCGGTGGCCACGCATGTCACGCTGAGTCCCTATGGCGAAGAGATAGTTGCCAGCACAGGCACGCTTTGGAGCCAGACGGGGCAGCGCTTCCTGGTGACGGGGAAGGAGCGGGATGAGTCCACCGGGTATGACGCATTTGGCTGGCGGTTCTACAGCAGCAAGGCGATGACGTGGTTGTCCGCGGAGCCCATGTTTGCGGACGCGCTGAGGCAGGGGGCCGCGGGGATGAACCTGTACAGGTACCCGCAGAACCCCCGCGTTGCAGACCCTAATGGAAGGTACGTGTTGGACCAAGCGAGCGAGGTTGAGGTTAGACCGGCAACGCCAGCAGAACTTAAGAACGGCGAGATGGCGGAAGCGCATGGCGGGTTTGTGGCCGGGTTCAAGAAGGGGCAAGCGCAGTACCAGAAGGACGGCGACGGCAAGTGGCACTATCAGGCGAGGTTCCAATACAGGCCAAAAATTCTATTGGATCCGGAGATGAAGGAGGACTCCGTCACCATGCGAGACACGTTGGAGCATGAGGATGAGCACGTCAAAGACTACAACGCGATGCTCAACCGATATCTTGCAATCGTGGCCGAGTCGGAAAGCAAGGCCTATGAGTCAAAGGCGGCAGCAGAGAAGGCGTTCAAAGAAATGATGGACCTGCAGGATGACATGGAGAACAAGTTTCATGTCGACACGGACTATCGAGTTCACGTGTTCTTTGAACCGCGCCGACAGCTTCAGCGGAATGTGCTGGATCGCGACCGGCGCTTCGTCAACCCCGACAGCATTACGGACGACGCCAGTTCGATGCCAACTCCCGGAACCCCTGAGTGGAGACAGTGGCAAATGCGCCAGAAGTAATAACCAGATATCAATCAGAGGCGATGCAGTTCCGACCTACTGGACGCCTCTTCGGAACGCCTCAATGACTTCAAGAACAGGCCAATTGTCGCTTCTGATCGTCCTGGCTGCTGCGGGTACGTGCAGTTGTCAACACAGGCCAGGAATTCAGGGCGAGCGGCAGCGAGACAGCTTGGTGCTCAGCCGGGGTGGTGCCAGTCCGGAGCTCAAGGTGCGGTCAGCAGTATTCCGGAGGATTCGCCCGGACACGGTTAGCTACGAGTTGACACCTATGTACACCCTCTACGTGATGGAGGGCTTGAGGCGGTGCGCACTCTTGGCTAACGATTCGGCGGGCGGGACCCAGACGTATCAGGCTGAAAATTGCGTGGTTCGTCCAAGGGGCAACGTGGTTTGCGTGGAGCGAGTGACGTTTGAGCGTTGGGCTGGAGACGTGAACTCGATTCAGCTTGCTGGGTGTGCGTCATTTGCGGAGCCAGAAGAGCCTCAGTTGAATTGCCGGACGATTCCGTACTCCATGGAAAGCTGTCCTGTCACGGAGTTCAGACACATGGAGTGCGTAGAAATGCTCTCTGATGCGTCTTGTGGCGCCGTGGAGGCGAAGCGCCGAGCGGGGAGTGAATGGGAAATGTGTTGGGCGCCACGGCTTTGTGGTCCAGCGGTGGAATGCTCTTTTGATTACTTCGACTGTTCGGGGGAATGGCAGCAAGGCCGATTTCGAGCGGACTAGCTCTCGTTGTTGTGAGTTCCGAAAAATCTGACGCCTGTGTGATGGTCTAGCGACTTTTTCTCGTCGGAGGTGTGATGGTGTGATGGTCCAGCGATCTTTTCTCGTCGGAGGAGGTATTTCATAGTGCCTCAACGGCGCCACAGAAGCGGGAAACTGCG
>Ga0154020_10011491_pt1 | contig 10093 bp, 7 predicted proteins | sample Klosneuvirus_201_FD_109709 | JGI IMG/M metagenome (GOLD analysis project Ga0154020, IMG submission 109709) | Active sludge microbial communities from wastewater, Klosterneuburg, Austria - Klosneuvirus_20160825_MG | ecosystem: Engineered > WWTP > Aerobic digester > Activated sludge | place... | reverse complement strand
TGAAGCGCGCACCCGCCTTGACGGGTGCGATTGTGACGACGGTGGCGAACGCAAAGTCCATGGTCACCTGCTCCTCCTTGGCCGGCCCCTTGGTCCCACCAAGCTCCAGGTGCAGCGTCCTGCTGTCTGCAATCAGCGCGCGGCAGGCCTCGGTGTCCATGGAACAGATGATGTCCGGGCCCACGCGGTCCATGTGGTCTGTGAAGTGACGCTCCAGCACGCAGGCACCCAGCGCAACAGCGCCCAGGCACGCCAGGTTGTTGGTGGTGTGGTCCGACAGGCCAACCAGAGCGTTGGGAAAGGCCTTGGCCAACTCAACCATGGCGCCCAGGCGCACCAGATGCGGCGGCGTGGGGTAGATGTTGGTGGTGTGCAGCAACACATAGGGAACGCCGGCCGCCTCAAAGATTGCCACCGCCTTGGCAACGCTGGGGATGGTGTTCATTCCGGTGCTGAGAATGATGGGGCGGCCAAAGGCTGCCACATGTTTGAGCAGCGGGTAATTGTTGCACTCCCCGGAGCCAATCTTGTACGCAACCACATCCATCCTGTGCAGCCGGTCGGCGGCAGCCCGCGAGAACGGGGTGCTCAGGAAAACCATGCCCTTGGATTCAACATGCTGCTTGAGCGCCCGTTCGTCCGCCTCGCTGAGCGCACACGTGGCCATGATGTCGTAGATGGACTGCGTGGCGTTTCCTGGAATGACTTTTTTGGCCGCCAGGCTCATCTCATCTTCAATGATGTGGGTCTGATGTTTGACGACCTCAACACCGGCCCGCGCCGCCGCGTCCACCATCTCAAGGGCGACCTTGAGGCTGCCGCCATGGTTGATGCCGATTTCTGCCACCACCAATGGTGGGTGGCTGGGGCCCACCAGACGGCCACCGATGTTGAAGTCACGCACGATCCGGGCTCCAGACTTGTGAGGCTCCACGACGGGGCACCCCCCCCCGCTGCTAGCACGACCACCGGGTCATGTAAAGGTGGGGCACATTACGATCCGACATTGTAGTGCAATTCGAAGTGGGTGCCGCGGCCCACGCCAGCGTTGATGGCGCCAGACCCGCCCATCCTTCGCGGTGCATCGCCCCTCACCTCCAAGCCTGGCTTTGCGCGGTTGAGTCCTTCCATCCCAACGGCTGTTTGAATATGTTGGGCCCGTGCTTGGGTTCCCTGCTCTTGCGTTACTCCGTTGTATGGCCACCTCAGGCCGGACGGCGCGTACAGCTCCGGCCAGCTTCTGCGCCGCACATGCCGGGAGTCCAGCTTCCCGCCTGGCCAACCCCAACAGTCTCAGCCCCGCAGTACACCCTGCCAACGCAAACAGCACGCAAGATACGTCTGAATGTTGGGAGCGTGGTCAGGCGGAATGCTGACATGACCGCCTTGGGCAACGGCTACCGGCGGGATATTGACGGCCTGAGAGCCATTGCGGTGTCAATCGTCGTCATCTTCCACGCGTGGCCGGGAGTTCTGCCGGGTGGTTTTGTTGGCGTTGATGTATTCTTTGTCATATCTGGCTTCCTGATTTCCTCTGTGATCATGCAGCGGTTGGATGCTGGGCGCTTCACCTTCAGGGAGTTCTACGTTGCCCGCGCCCGGCGGATATTCCCCGCACTGGCCTGCACGCTTGGCGTTTCGCTGGTCGTGGGGTGGTTTACGCTGTCCGCCCCCGAATACCGCATGCTCGGAAAGCATGTGCTTGCATCAGCATTTTTCGCGGGCAATGTGCAGCTCTTCCGGGAGACAGGATATTTTGACGTTGCAAGCGATCTCAAGCCTCTGCTTCACCTCTGGTCACTTGGCGTGGAGGAACAATTCTATGCAGTGTGGCCGCCTTGTCTGCTCTTGGCTTGGCGGCACTTCGGGACCGCGGGCCGTGCCCGTTTTGTCTACCTGGCACTCCTGACGTCGCTGGCGGCGTGCATCCTGCTGACGCCCACCAGTCCAAGCGCTTCGTTCTACCTTCCCGGGACCCGTGTTTGGGAACTCCTGATGGGGGCAATGTTGGCCACGCCCGGTCTCCAGGGGCCGACTGCGTTTCGAGGCTGGGGCTCGGCACTGGCTGGGGTTGGCATCCTGGCGCTGTCTGCGATGTTCATTGTGCCTGGTACGGAATTTCCAGGGTGGCGCGCCTTGTTCCCATGCCTGGGCTCAGCGCTCCTGATCTGGTCCGGGGACTCCAATCTAGTCAGCGGCCGCGTTCTTGCCAGCGCTCCTTTCAGATTCATCGGGCGCATCAGTTATCCCCTCTACCTCTGGCATTGGCCCATCCTCGCCTGGTCCAGGATTCTTCAGCGTACCGGCGAAACATCGCCCGTTGCGTCCCCCGCGGCCTGCGTCGCGGCGTCGCTGGTGCTTGCCTGGCTGACATTCAGGTTCATTGAGACACCGGTCCGCCGCGATGGCATGGCGGCAGACCTCATCCGGCGCACGGTGTGTGTACTGGTGGCTGCTGTTTCTTTTCTTGGTGTTCTTGGTGGCGCAGTTTTTCTGGCTGACGGAAGTCCATCCAGAATTCCGCGCGGCGATGTGGATGACTCCACCCGCAAACTGTTTGACCACAATGCTCCAGAAGGACATCCTGATGCATGCCGGAGAAATGTGCTCAACATTGAGCTGTGCACCATTGGCAATCCAGACGCGCCGGTAGACACCGCGTTGATTGGGGACAGCCACGCAAGTCAGTATTCGCAGGCATATCGGGCACGGTGGGCCGGGAATGTGGTGAGCCTGGGCCGCTCAGGTGTGCCGCCATTGTTGCGGATCCGGAGCAACAGAACACCCCCGCAAACCAACAATGACGTTCTGGACTGGGTGGTGCGCCATGAGTCCGTCAAGACAGTGATCCTGGCGGCCTTCTGGGAGAACTACTTCCGTGAGGAGGGCGCGTGGGTTGGCGGGTCCTGGTACAAGAACGTCATCTCCGATGAGGAAGACTTGGCTGAAAAGCGTCAGGACGTGATTCTTGTTCGCGGCTTGAAGCGGACCGTGGACGCTCTCCTGGCAGCTCAAAAGCGTGTTGTCATCTGGCTGGATATTCCGCACCTCACGTTTCCGCTCTCCGGGTGCGTCACTCGGCCGCCCTTCCTTGGATCCAGTGTTCTTCAGTGTGAGATCCCAAGACAACAAGTGGACGCTTCCTCAGCGGGATACCGCGCGGCGTTTGCCGCGGCCCTGGTGGCGTTTCCCCAGGTTGAGGTTGTTGATCCAACCCCTTTCCTCTGTGATGACCGGTCGTGCACCGTGCTGCGGGGCGGTACCTACCTGTACGGGGATGATCACCACCTGAGCATCGTGGGCGCGGATGCGGTCCTGCGCGACCATCTTGCTGGGCGCCGGGGCGCCGCACCATGATGCGCTCCCAGGCTCTTGGGCGGCCACACAGGGTGCGTGGCGGTCCACGCCTGACGCAATCCCGGTCTGCTGGGTGGACCGGTGTCATGCGTAGCGGTGCAGCGGGGTGTTCCCGCAAATGTTTCTGAGGTCACCAAGGCCGCCCAGTGCAGTCCGGTACTCCTCACCCTCCAGGGACTTGCCGGCACAAAGTGCCGCCAGTTGGCGTGCAATGTTCTCCACGCCACCTCCAGGAGCGTGGTGATGGTCTGCATATCGCTGTGCTTGGGAGACATACGCGTCATAGTTTTGGGACACGCGTTCGTACGCCCCATTCAAATCCCCAGGGGTAAAGACCGCAGGTCCCCAAAAGCGTTCTTCCTCAAGGTATTCGCGCCTGGCCCGCGCGCCGGGGTCTGGTGCGTTGTCGTTGCGGATGACCAGAGACGGGATACCCAGAAGGGCAGCCTCCACCGAGCTGCAGGAGCTCTGGTGGAGCAGCACGTCCGCATTTTCAAGCGCAGTAAACAGGTCTGTCTTCTGATCCAGGATTGTCACATTCCCAACTGCAGCCACCAGGCTGCGCAGGAGGCCCGGGTCCTCAAGTGGGTGGAGCTTGATGGTCAGGGCCACGTCAGGACGGTTGTTGGCCCACGTGAGTACCGTCTTGGTGCACTGAATCTGCATTTCCCGGAGAGCAGGGGTCAGCCAGGAAGACGCGTAGAGCACCCTTCTGATTTCACGGGGGGGCCGGCGGCGCATTCCCACCTGGGTGGCTTCAACATACGGGGAGCCCGTCAAGACCACCCTGGTGGTCCCGATTCGAACAGGATTCCGGCGCAGGTGGTGCAGGGAGCTTTCTCCAAAGACAAAAAAATAGTCATAATCCGTCATGGAGTGGCCTATTTCATTGGGTACCACCGCATGGGCAAGGTTGACGTAACAGGCGCGTCCGGGAAGTTGGCTCCTGAGGAAAGGCGACAAGAGCAGACTGTTCTCCAGCGTGACCACCACGGTGGGCCGGTGCACTTCAATCAACGCACGGGCGTAGGCGGCTGTCCGGAAAAGTTCTGGAAGGACCGCAAACGCTGCTGGGAAGATTTTGTCATCACGCTGGGAATCACCAAGATCAAGACGCTCATGGCGGACGGTGAGACCGTGCCTTGCAAGCTGCGCCACCAGTCCCTGCAAGCGGGGCTGCTCGTCATAGGTGTGAAGAAACAGGACATCCACCGGCGGGGCGGCCTGAAGGGGCTGACATTGGCCCGCATGCCACAGGTTTCTCAGGCATGCCATCAGGGACCTTCCCAGCCGCGGGGGCTGCTGGGTCCCACGCCACAGGTCATTCCAATGGAGCAGCACTTTCTGATCGCCCAAGGACAGCCGCGGCACCCGGGGCCGGGTGGCCGCGGCCGCGTGGGACGGGTTTGGCGTTGGAGCGGTGGCTGGCTTCACGGGACACCCACGCCCTCCGGTGCACCTGCAGAGACGACAATTTCTTCCTTTTCCAGACGGGCCGAACTCCAGGCAAGCCGCGGCTTGAGTATTCCACCGCGGCTGCCCATCTCCTGAAGCGGGTAGGTCTCATGGTCATAGACGCTGAACTGGGCTGCTTCAACGCGGTCATAGGACTTCAGCGGCGAATATCCGGTGATTCCCACCACGAGAGTATAGGAGCCAACGTTGAGAAAGTGGCCTGGGACCGACGTGTTCGCAACGTAGAATCCCGGTGGTCGCCCGCCCAGCGGCGCCGGATCGTAGTCGCAGTCTCCCCAGGCAAAGACGAGCACCTGTTCAGCGCTGTAGATCGCCGCCCATACCAGCGTGTTTGTCACCTCCTGGTGGACCTCATAGCGGATTTCCACATTGAATCCGTCTGCATGGGGCACCTCTGTTTGCAGCTTGCCGCGCGCATCCGTGATGCGGACCTGCCGCAGGTTGATGGGCTTGGTGTGGTCCTCTGGCTGCTGGTAGGCCGCGCTCGCCACCGCAGCTTCTGCCACGTAGCGGCCAATGATTGTTTCTGGGTCTCCAGATGCAACCGCCTGCCCACCGCTGAGCAGCAGGCAACGGGAACAGAGGCTGCGTATTGCAGAGAGGTTGTGGCTGACAAAGACCACCGTCCTGCCCTGCCTGGCCACTTCCCCCATCTTGCCAATGCACTTCTTCTGGAACTGGGCATCCCCCACGGCAAGAACCTCATCCACCAACAGGATGTCCGGCTCCAGGTGGGCGGCCACCGAGAACGCCAGCCGCATGTACATGCCGCTGGAGTAATGTTTCACCGGCGTGTCAACAAATCTCTCAATCTGCGCAAAGGCAACAATTTCATCAAACTTGCGCCGGATTTCCTCCCGCTTCATGCCAAGGATGGCGCCATTGAGAAACGTGTTCTCCCGGCCCGTCAGCTCGGGGTGAAACCCGGTGCCCACCTCCAGCAGGCTGCCCACCCGTCCCTTGATTCCAATGGTCCCTTCGGTGGGCTCGGTGATGCGCGCCAGGATCTTCAGGAGTGTGCTTTTCCCGGCCCCGTTGCGTCCAATGACCCCAAGGGTCTCACCCTGGCGGACTTCAAAGGAGACACCACGCAGCGCCCAAAGGTCTTCTTCCGCACGTTCTGCCGCGTGACCCCTGAGGACCGCTGCAGCACGACGCCACGGTGCCAGAATGGTGTCTGTCACCGCCTCTCGAAACGTGCGATTTGCGGCCTGTTGAGCGCCGATGTGAAACATCTGTCCAATGTTTTCCAGACGGATGACCGAGGTTTCCACGTGCTACACCGTGTCCGAAATTGTGCGTTCAACTCTACGAAAATAGTATGCGCCGCTGATGAGAATAGCGAAGGCGCTGGCTGCGGAAACCAGAACAATTGGCCCTGGAGCCGCCATGCCAAGCAGCGCCCAACGAAAGCCGTCGGCCACGCCCGCCATGGGGTTGAGGCCATAAACTGTGCGCCAAGGCTCCCCAAGCAGCGTGCTGGGATACGCGATGGGCGTGGAGTACATCCACAACTGGGTCAGGAAGCCGAGGGTATGCTGGACGTCACGGAACTGGGCGTTCAAGGCGGACAACCACAGGCCCACCCCCAGGGCTGTCACAAAAGCGAGCAGGAAGAATGCCGGAAGCCACAACACTGCCGCGCTAGGGGTAACGCCATAGTACGTCATTACGCAGATGAGCAGGACCATCCCTATGACAAAGTCCACCAGACCCGCCAGCAGACCAGACAGCGGGACCACCAAGCGAGGGAAATAGACCTTTTTCAGGAGACCAGCACTCCCAACCAAGCTGCCAGCCACGGTCCCAAGACCGTGTGCAAAATATCCCCACGGTACCAGTGCCGCCAGAGCAAAGACTGCGTAAGGCGTGTCACCTTGAAGCCTGGCCTCCATCCCCCCAAGTTTTCCAAAGAAGATGGTGAAGACGCCCATGGTGAAGAGGGGCTGTATGACCGCCCACAACGCGCCAAGCACGGTTTGTTTGTATCTTACTTTGACGTCGCGCCAGGCAAGGAAAGCCAGCAACTCGCGGTATTCCCATAACTCGTCCAAGTGCAGCGGTACCCAGGAAGTTGACGGCCGGATGACGGTCTCAAAAACATCCCAGGAAGTGACCGCCGGTTCCTGAGTGGCCGCGGGGGTACTCAGCAATTGTGGACTTGGCTCAGCCATAGATCGCCTCGCAGGAATGTGGCGTGACCAGCCCGCGCTGGACAGGACAAGCGGGCGCCAAGACTGGCGCTAGCGGCGGCCCGCACACAAGTTCTTTGAGCTGTTTGGTTTGTGACGCTGGGGTTTGCGTAGGTGTTTGTGCTACCCACCCAGGAAACGACCTTCCTTGGGGCGTTGGATGCGCGCCTCCACTGGCACCGCCAAGCCTACCCCACCGCGTCACCTGGATGTGAAAGCGCGGTGGGAGGCGCTGCACTGCTCCAGGTTGCCAACCCTCAGTGTACCGCGCGGCGGGGATGCGTTCCGGCTGCGTGTGCCCAATACACCGGTCACGGGGCTGGCCACGCCCCTCACGCATCCTGGCCAGCACTGAGGTTGAGCCATTGCGCCGGGGCACCATACGCCTCCGTTCTACCGGGTTTTCCAGGCCTTGGCGGCCGTTTGCTTGCTCCAAGGGGGGCCCGTCTGCCTGCAAGCGCAGCCAATGGTGACCAGGTTGGCCCGGGATTGGGTCCGCGGGGTACGCCGCCATCCTGCCTTGGCTCAGTGGCGGGACGCGGGCACGTTCCTCCCATTTGTTCCACGCGTCCGCGTCGCGTTTTCCAATATTGCGTCGGGGTGGGCGGCAGGGCTGCCAAGTACTGGCTTGTGTCTTCGCAATGGAGCCGCTCGTTGTGAATGATGATGGACACACGCTCGCAAGCCTCGGGACGGTCACGGGATCACCGAGTACAAATCCCGCGCCAATGCGTCCTGCCCGGGATAGCTGATCAGCACAGCGCGGTGTTTACCGTTGAAGACAAACATGGCCCCCGCGGCAACGGCGGATGCCCTTCCCTCGCGCATGGCGGTCACAAAATCCTGCATCCTGGCCGCACCTCCACAAGCCACAACAGGAATGCGCACGGCGGTGGAAACCGCATGGATGAGAGGAACGTCATAGCCTTGCATCGTTCCGTCCCGGTCAATTGAATTTATGATTAGTTCGCCGGCGCCCCGCTGCTCCAGTTGGCGGACCAGGTCCAACAGCGGCACGTCAACCTTACGGGTTCCCCCGTGCGTAAAGGCAGCGGGTCTTCCAAGAAAGTTGCGGCGAACGTCCACGCTTACAACCACGGCTTGCGCGCCAAACATCCGAGCAACCTGTTCCATGAGTCCAGGCTTGTGCAGCGCAGCAGTGTTTAGCACGAGCTTTTCCACGCCACAGCCAAACACGGCCCGCGCATCATCCACGGTTGAAATTCCGCCACCGTAGCCCATGGGCATGAAGCACTCGCCAGCGAGCCGCGCCACGAGGTCCAGGTTTACGCGCTGCCCGCTTCTAGACAGACCGATGTCCAGCACCAAGACTTCATCCACTTCCTTATCATTAAAAATGCGGAGCGCATTGATCGGGTCCCCTACATACGCGGGGTCCTGGAACTTGACTGTTTTTACCAGCTTGCCGCGCTCCAGCAACAAAACAGGAATGACACGCACGTGTTTCATGCTGGCAGCTCACAGAAGTTCCTAAGCAGGGCCATGCCGTACCGGTGGCTTTTTTCCGGGTGGAACTGAACGCCAAAAAGGTTCCCACGCCCAAATGATGACGGAAAAACATAGCCATGATGTGTGGTTGTGGTTACGTCTTCCGGCCGGGCGAGGGCGAAATGATAGGAATGCACAAAGTAGAAACGCGAGCCTTTGTCCAGGCCAGCCCAAAGGGGACCGGGTCTCCGGACGTCGACCGTGTTCCAGCCCATATGAGGCACCTTCATGGACGCGTCCACCGGTTTGAATCGGACCACCTGTCCATCCATCAAGCCAAGCCCCGGGAGGGACCCCTCTTCACTCCTGTCCAGCAAGAGCTGCGCGCCAAGACAAATACCGATAAATGGAGCATCCGAATCTCTAACTTTTCGCCGGATAACCTCCACAAGACCCAGCCGGTGCAATTGTTCCATGCCGTAGTCGAAGGCACCAACGCCAGGAAGGATGACGCGCGTGGCCGCCTCTATGGCCGCAGGGTCTGAGGTGACCTGAGAGGGGTGACCCAGCCGCTTGAGCATGTTTACTATAGACTGAATGTTCCCAACATTGTAATTAATTATTATTGTTCCCATACGTTCAGACCGCCTGCCGGATTTTTCGATACGCCCGCCCCACAAGCCTGGCCGGGTAGGTCACCTTGCGCACAAGGGAATAGGTGTGCCAGATGTCCGCTTCGGTGCCGTACGCAGCATGCTCCACCAGAGGCGCTGCCATGATCTCATCAAATTGACTGCTTGTGAGACCAAACTTCTTCAGTACGTAATCCCGGTCCTGCGACTGCAATTCGGGTGGGTACGCGGGTTCTTCCATAAGCGCCAAAGCCTCTTCACGGGTCATCTGCCCGGACCAGATGAGATTGGAGTAGTGGCCTCTTCGCTTGTCAACGCCAAACTTCACGGGAAGAATGTACCCTTGGTAGAATCTCGTAAAAATTGATTCGTAGTGTTTTCCGCCGGGATCGCGCCACCCCAGCCGAGTCTCTATCGTGTGCCGGACATCTTTCTTCACGTAGGGAACGTAGTTGAGGAGGTAAGCTGACTGGATGCCCACAACTTCATTGTAGAAGTATCGCTGGTAAAGGCCCAGCTTGGGGTACTTGGTGAGGCGGATGTTTCCAAACTTGTTGTGGATGTTTTCCAGGTTCACGAGATCCGTCTTGCTGAACCCCCACCTCCAGGAGCCGCCCCAGAACTCAGTGGCAGCGTTGTTGCCGTCCAAAATTGAGAGAATGTTGTTCTTGAACGCAACTTCATAGAGCGTGGCGTATATGAAGTGGTCGGTGGGTACTTCAATATCAATGACGGAAGCTTTCAGGTATGCCAGCTGAAGGTCTTTGAACTCATCCCAATCAATGACGTAGGTGTGGAGGTCAAGTCCAAGCTTCTCAACAATGTTGTGAATGTTCTGGACCGAAAGCTCAGAATTCCACCCGTTGTCAAAATGAACAACAAGCGGCCTCAGGTCCAGTTCCTTCGCCAGGTAGGCCAGGTAAGTGCTATCCATTCCACCGCTGATGCCCAGGATGCAGTCGTATTCGTGCCTACGGCCCAGTCGTT
>Ga0154020_10011490_pt1 | contig 10095 bp, 9 predicted proteins | sample Klosneuvirus_201_FD_109709 | JGI IMG/M metagenome (GOLD analysis project Ga0154020, IMG submission 109709) | Active sludge microbial communities from wastewater, Klosterneuburg, Austria - Klosneuvirus_20160825_MG | ecosystem: Engineered > WWTP > Aerobic digester > Activated sludge | place... | reverse complement strand
GCTCGCCCTGCGCCGCGAGCTCGCGCGCTCGAGCCCCGACTTCGCCGGCAACCGGTCCGCACTCCTGGCTCTCGAGTCGAGCCGATCCACCGCCCCGCGCCCACCCTAGCCGGAGGCGTCGTGAGCTTCTTTCCCGTCTGTCGGCGGCCACGCGCCGGACGGACGCGCCAGCATCGGTTGAGGTCTAGGGCTGCCCGAAGAGCGCGGCGACCGCGGCAGCGTGGGCGGCGAGCAGGGCGGCGCGTTTGATCTTGAGGGTCGGGGTGAGCAGCTCCGGGTAGTCCTGCGGCGTGCCGGGGAGAACGAGGAGCTTCTTCGGCTTCTCGAAGTCGGAGAAGGCGGCGAGCCCGGCGCGGGCCCGCGGCAGGAGCGCCGTGGCCGCGTCCTCGCCGGCCGCGGCGATCCGGGCGAGCTCGGCGCGATCCACGAAGACCGCCGCGGCCACGAACGGCCGGCCCTCTCCGAACAGCACGGCGCCATGGAACGGCGCCGTCGAGGCGAGCGCCAGCTCGATCGGCTCCGGCGAGAGCTTCTTGCCTGTGGAGAGCATGATCAGGCTCTTGCAGCGTCCCTCGATGTAGAGGAAACCCGCTTCGTCGACCCGTCCGAGGTCGCCGGTGCGGAAGAAGCCATCCGCGGTCCAGACCTCCGCTCCGTCCTCTGGCTCGAGGAAACCGGAGAGCAACAGCGGACCACGCACCTCAAGCTCGCCGTCGGCGCCGAAGTGCACCTCGTGATCGGCTGTGATCCGGCCGGCGCAACCCTGCCGCCGCGGACCGGCGAGCAGGTTCGAGGAGATCATCCCCGCCGTCTCGCTCATCCCGTAGAGCTCGACCAGGGGGATGCCGAGACTCTCGAAGAACCGGAAGAGCGCCGGCGGGGCCGGCGCGCCGCCGGCAAACAGGCCGCGTACCCGGCCACCCAGCCGGGCGCGCAGGGCGCGACCGACGAGCCGGTCGGCGAGACGCGTGCCGAGAGCGTCCCCGATCCGCCGCGAGCCGTCGAGACGCCGGCGCGCGGCGGCTGCGAGCGCCCGGCGCACCGCCCACCGCAAGGGGGGCGGGAGCGCGGCGATCTTCGCCTCGACCCCGTCGCGCACGCGCTCGTAGACCAGGGGCACGGAGAAGAAGTAGGTCGGGGCGAGAGCGAGGCCGGGCTCGAGCTCTTCCCGCCGGGCCACCATGATCAACTCATGCCCCTGCGCCAGGGCGAGGGTGAACTGGGCGTGCCCGGCGATATGCCCGAAGGGCAGGAAGTGGAGACCGACATCGTCCCCGGTGGTCGCCACGGAGGCCTGACCGGCGTCGAGCGCGTGCACCATCGCGCGCTGCGCAAGACGCACGCCCTTCGACCGCCCGGTGGTGCCGCTGGTGAAGAGGAGCAGAAACGGGTCCTCCTCCCCGACCGCCGCGGCGAGCGCCGCCATCTCCTCCGGCGCGAGGCCGGGCGCCTCGTCGCCGACGGCAGAGGCGAGCGCAACGACCGGGAGACCGGCCGGCACCGAGTCCGGCGCGAGGCGGGCGCCGGTAATGACCGCCGCAAGCCCGGCGGCGATGAGCTCCGGCGCGGCCGGCTGAAGCTTCTCCCACTGCGCTGCGGTCGAGACGAAGATCACCCGCGGCGCGACCCGGCGCGCGATCCCGGCCACGGTCTCCGCCCCCAGGCTCGAGAAGACCGCCGCCGGCTCGGCGCGCAGCAACTGCGTGCCCAGCGCCACCATCTGCCACTCCGGTGAGTTCTCGGCCAGCAGGAGGACGCGCAAGCCCGGCCCGACACCGACCGAGCGCAGAAGCCGGGCCGCCCGTCCCACTCCGGCCGCGAACGCGCCGCGCGACAGCGTGCACGGCGCGCCGAGCGCACCGCCGTCGCCGGCCGGCGGCTCGAGAAAACGCAGAAAACGCCGCTCCGGCTGGCGGCTCGCTGTCGCCACGAGAAGCGCCGGCAGCGTGCGCGCCGCGAAACGGCGAGGCTCGAGTCGAGGGAAATCCTGCCGCTCGGTCGTCATCTCGAGCCGCGACGACTCCGGCCCGAGAGCGGCGCTGCCGCCTCCCCGCCTTCCAGAGCAGGCCCCACCGCGATCGACTCGGCGCGGTAGCGGAAGAGGCGCCGGGCCGGCGACCAGCTCCCTGGCCGGAGTCCGGCCTTGCGCTCGAGCTGGGCGACGAACGATTCGGGATCGGGGAGCTGCTGCCACACCGCCGGCAGGAAGGTCGCGCCATGCCCGTCCTCCTCGAGCACCAGTCCGTCGACTCCGGGCACGAGCGCCGCCAGCAGTTCGGCGCGTCCGCCGACCGCGAGCGGCTCGGGCGGATGGAGGAGCGTCAACTCGACCGAAAGCTCTGCGAGCTCGTGGGCTTCGACGGGATCGAAGCGCGGGTCGCGCAGGGCGGCCGCGCGGCCGTTCTCGGCGACGTCGAGCCCGAGCCCCCGCCGCGCCCGGATCGAACCGATGCAGCCGCGTAGCTCGCCTGCGGCGCGCAGCGTGACGAAGCTCGCGCCGGGCTCGGCGAGTGGCCCCACCATCCACTCCCGCGGCGGGGTGTAGCGACAGCCGCTCGCCGCCGCCACCACCGACTGCCGGGCGATCGTCGCGAGGGCGGTGCGCGACTCGGGCGAAAGGTCCCACTCAGGCAAGGGCGAACGCTCCGTAGCCGACCACCCGGTCTTTTCCGGCCAGGCCGCCGGCGGTGTCGCCGGAGCTGCGCAGGTCGAGCTCGGAGACGGTGAGTCCGCGGCGCCGCGCGGCGAGCAGCAGACCGCGCAACGGATTCCGTCCGCAAGCGTCACCGGCCGCAATGCCGTCCACGTCGAGCGCGACGATGGCGTCGGCCGTCGCCCGGTCGCGCGCGGCGGCGGTCGCAGCGTCGAGGAAGTGCGACAGATCCGTCGAGACGACGATCAGCGTCTCCTCGCCGCCCCAGAGCCGATCGAGGACCGCAGCCACCTCTTCCGGGGTGGCGTCGCCGACGACGAGCGGCACGAGCTCGAAGCGCTCGAGCGCGACCTGGAGAAACGGCAGCTCGACCTCGAGCGCATGCTCGCGTTCGTGCGGCAGGTCGGAGGAGACGACCTGCGGCAGAGAGGCGAGATGGACCGCAGCGTCGGCCGCGACCGGCACGTCGCCCAGCGGCGTCTCGAACGCTTCGGCCACCGGCAGCGCCAGGCCGGCGAACGGCACGAAATGCGACGGTCCGAGCAGCACGACGCGGTCGATCTCGCCGCGCCCCGACGCGAGCTGATGAAAGGCGCTGCCCGCCACCGGGCCGGAGTAGACGTAGCCGGCGTGCGGCGCGATGAGCGCCTTCGGGCGCCACCCGAGCGGCGGAGCGGCGGCCGCAAGATGGCCACGGACCTCGGTTTCGAGGCGGCGTGGATCGGCCGGATAGAAACTGCCGGCCACGGCCGCAGGACGGACCTTCATGTCTGGAGGATACTCCTCCCGAAGCCGGCGAGAGAGGCTGAGCCTCGGGCACCGTTGCGACGATCAGGGCTCCCCTGCCGTCGCCTCCCTGGCAGCGCCGAGAGTCACCGTTCGTGGAGCCGGGAGGAGAGCTCCCGGGACGGGCTCCCCGGCGAGACGATAGAGGGCTCGACTCGCGATCCGTTCCGCGGCGGCGCGGGGAGTCCCGGGCCCGCCACCCGGCTGGAGAGTCACGGTCAGCTCGAGATCGCGCCAGCCGACTTTGAGCATCCGCAGCTCACCGCCCGCCCACCAGGCGATGTCGCCCACGCCGGAGACTGCGGAGAGGTCGCCGGTGGACAGTCGCCGCAGCATCGGCAGCGCGGCCTCGAGCTTGCGTCGCACCGTCGCTGGGCTCGCGAACCGGCGGACTTCGAGCGCCGCGTCGAGGATCGCGCCGGGTCCGTGACCGTAGGCGCAGCGCGCGAACTCCGCTCCCGAGCTCGCGTCGAGCGGCCCGCTCAACTGGCCGATTTCGCGATCGGGCAGCTCGTCCGCAGCCTCCGAAGGCGGAAAGAGGGCGCAGGCGTCGAACGTCTCCGGGCCCCGCGGACCGGTGAAGGGGGCCCCGTCCGACCCGGCGCCGCAGGCGAGGATCAGAGCGGGGAGAACGCCGAGCAGGGGAAGAAACGCGAACCGAGGGGCCGAGCGATGGGGGCCGTAGCGCACGCCGCACAATCTATCGGATGCCGCCCCGCTTGCGCAGGCTCGCTCGCGAGCCGCCCGGCAGCGCGATCGGCCGCGCAGTGCCGGTACGGGAAAGATGCCGGGGAGAGGAGTATCCTCGAGGCATGGCCGACGCTCCCCTCGCGGCTTCGTTTCCCAACCCCTTCAGCCATCCCACGCGATACTGGCACCGGCTGGACGACGGACGCGCGCAGTGCGACGTCTGTCCGCGCTTCTGCAAGTTGCGCGACGGCCAGCGCGGGCTCTGCTTCGTGCGCGCCGCCGCGAACGGCGAGATCGTGCTCGCGAGCTGGGGGCGTTCGTCGGGATTCTGCGTCGACCCGATCGAGAAGAAGCCGCTCGCCCACTATCTGCCCGGCACGCCGATCCTCTCGTTCGGCACCGCGGGCTGCAATCTGGCCTGCGATTTCTGCCAGAACTGGGACATCTCGAAGTCACGCGAGACCGACACCCTCGCCGACGCCGCGACACCGGAGACGATCGCGCGCGCCGCGAAGGAGCTCGGCTGCCGCGCGATGGCGTTCACCTACAACGATCCGACGGTCTTTCTCGAGTACGCCATCGATGTCGCCGACGCCTGTCACGCCGTGGGGATCGCGGCCGTGGCGGTGACCGCCGGCTACATCTGCCCCGAACCGCGCCGCGAGCTCTACGCCCACCTCGACGCGGCGAACGTCGACTTGAAGGCCTTCACCGAGGAGTTCTACAGGAAGATCTGCCACGGGCATCTCGAGCCGGTGAAGGAGACGCTCGTCTACCTCGCGCACGAGACCTCCGTCTGGTTCGAGATCACCACCCTCCTCATTCCGGGCGAGAACGACTCCGACGGCGAGCTCGACGCCATGTCGCGCTGGATCGTGGAGGCACTCGGCCCCGACGTGCCGCTCCACTTCACCGCCTTCCATCCCGACTACCGGATGCTCGACCACCGGCCCACGCCGCCCGCGACACTCACCCGGGCGCGGCAGATCGCGCTGGCGAACGGACTGCACTACGTCTACACCGGCAACGTCCGCGACGCGACCGGCGGCTCGACCTGGTGCCCGGGCTGCGGCGCGCGCGTCATCGGCCGCGACGGCTACGAGATCACTGCCTGGAACCTCGCGAGTCCTCTCGACTCGGGCGCCTGCGCCGCCTGCGGCACGAAGATCCCGGGCAGGTTCGAAGCGCGCCCCGGAACCTGGGGCGCGCGCCGGCAACCGGTGCGCCTCTCGACCTTCGCGACGTAGAAGTCTCCCGGCCACGGGGTCCGCAGAGCGATACTCTCGCCCTACCATGCCGCGAATCCTGGTCGATGCCGATGCCTGTCCGGTGAAGGAGGAGGTTTATCGCGTCGCGCGGCGGCTGGGCGTGCCGGTCGTCGTCGTGGCGAACAGCCGGATGCAGGTACCTCTCGCCGCGGCGATCGAGTTGAAGGTCGTGGCGAGCGGCCAGCTCGACGATGTCGACGACTGGATCGCCGAACGCGCCGGCCCGGACGACATCGTCGTCTCCGCCGACATCCGGCTCGCCGCCCGCTGTCTCGCGGCCGGCGCGCAGGTGCTCGGGCCCGACGGCCGGGCGTTCACCGAAGAGGGCATCGGCTCGGCGCTCGCGACCCGCGAGTTGATGGCCGGGCTGCGCGAGCTGGGGACGATCTCCGGCGGTCCAAAGCCGTTCGCGCCGCAGGATCGGTCGCGCTTCCTGCACGCCCTCGACGAGGCCGTCCGAGAAGCTCGCCGGCGTTAGGGCAGCCCGGTTCGCAGAATCCCGACGGCCGTCGCCCCGCTCAGGGCACCGCGCTCGACCAGGCGCTCGTGTCGCCGGTGCCGAAGCCGTCGTTGAAGAGCGGCCCCTCCACGACCTGGCTCGACGTCGCGGCGTAGTTGTCGAGCGACGTCGCTTCGCCGAAGCCGGCGGCCGGAAGCGCCGCGGCGACGGCGACGAAACCGGCACCCGGAGCGCTGACCGGGCCCGGATGCGTCGCGACGATGGCAAACGTGACCGCCGCCCCGGGCGGCAGTGCGATCGCGGCATCGAGGCCCCCGGCGCCGCTCGCCGGGCAGACTCCGCCGCCAGTCCCGCCGCAGGTCCAGCTGACGTCCTGGAGGTCGCGCAGGCTCGGCAGCACCGCGCGCGCCCCGGCCAGTGTTCCGCCGGCGTTCGCGACCGCGAGCGTCGCCGCGAAAGGCGCCTGCTCGGGGATCTCGGCCGGCAGGGCAAGCGTGGCGACGAGGTCCGACGACCCCGACTCGCCGCAGCCGGTGGCGGCGGCAGATGTGGAGCAGAAGTCGCAGGCGTCGCCGGCGCCGTCGCTGTCGGCATCGGGTTGGGCGAGCGGCGAGACGTTGGGCGGATTGAAGATCACCGGGCAGTTGTCGGCGCCGTTGGCGTAGCCGTCACCGTCGAAGTCGGCGTCCTTGGGCAGGCCATCGTGCACCGGGAAGCCGCCGCTCACGGCGAGGCGCGCCGGCCGGCAGGTCGGTTCGCCGGCGAGCACGTCGGAACAGAAGAACGCCGGGTAGGAGGCCGAGTTCGCGAGCTGGAGGGTGGCGTAGTCGCTGCTGATCTCGCTCGTCAGGCAGAGCCGCAGGTCACGCCCGCACACCTGGATCGCGGCGTCTGCGCAAGCCGCTCCCGTCCATACGGCGAGAACCGCCTCCTCGCCGAGGAGAGCCTTGCCGGCGCGCAGCACCAGGGCCACCTGGCTCGAGCCGGCCTCGATCACGGCGCGGTAGGGCTCGCGCCCGGCGCGGTCGAAGACGACGACGTCGCCCTTGCGGCCCACGGCGAGCTGGCCGATCTCGTCGTCCATCGCGCCGGCCACCGCGGCGTTGAGCGTCGCCGCCTCGAACAGATCGCGGTCGGAGAGCCGCCCCGCCAGGTGGCGCCGGTTGTAGGCGTCCGCGCAGCGCAGCTCGCGCAGCAGGGTCGCCGATCCGGTGACGATCCAGTCGCTGCCGAGGGCGAGCGGTACACCGCGGCGGGCGAGGTCGGTCACCGGCGCGGTACGGCCGTAGAGCGCCAGATTGCTGCGCGGCGACCAGACGAGAGTCGAACCCGCCGCGGCCATCTCTGCGACATCCGGCGCCGTGATGCCGATGCCCCTCGCGATGAGCGCGCCGTCGATCTCGTCGACGCCGCCGGCCGCTCCACTGCTGTCCGAGGCGCAGACGAACTCGTTCGCCGCCGTGGCGTCGATGCCCTCGGCGAGGACCATCCAGAACGGTTGGCCGGGCGCCGGCGCGGGCAGCGCTCCATAGGCGCAGCTGCCGTCGAGGCGGGTACCGCCGGTGTCGTTGAAGGGGAAGGCGTCATCGTCCCAGAACGGGCTCGAAAGGCCCTCGAGATTCGCAGTGTCGAGGTTGCGCACGAGTCCGGCCGGGCCGACCTGACCGCGCATCGCGGTCGTGCCGGCCATGAGGTGGCGCAACTCCCCCCAGCGCTGCTGGGTGACCGAGGCGGCTCCCAGGACGTCGATCTGGGAGTGTCCGTTCTGACCCAGCCGCCAGTCGTGGCGATGCTCGAAGCGCTCGTCGCCCCAATCGGCGGGCAGGTTCTGCGCATAGTTCAGAAAATCGACGCCGTTCACCAGGCCGGGGGAGATGACGCCATCGAGGCAGTCGATGCGGGTCGCCGTGGCGTAGCCGGGCGATGCCGAGCAGTCGCAGGCGGCGCAGACGATCGTGCCCGCCGCATCGAGCAGCAGATGGCCGTTCTCGAGCACTTCGCCGGGCGCGAGCACGGTACCGCGCAGGAGGAGCCCGGCGTCGCCCGCGGTCGCGGCGCAGACGCCCGAGGGCGCGGGCGGCGGCGGCGCCGGACATACCGTGGCGAGCGCGGGCAGATGGCCGAGGAGGGCGAGCGCCGTCCAGGCGGGCGCGGCGGCGCGCCGCGGGACGAAACGGTTCCGACGGACTGCCATCGTTCGCAGGTCTGCGGACATACGCGTTCTCCGGGTTCTTTGCGGCGCAGTCTCGCACAATCGGATCCGGCCCGGTGCGATCGCACCCACCGGGGCGACCGCTCCCGGACTAGGGCAGGCGCCGGGCCACCGGCGCTTCGGCGAGGATCTCGTCGAGTCGGGTGATGACGTCGCCGCCCGCGAGGCGCTGCGCGGGCAGGTAGGCGACCAGCCAGCCGGAGGTGGTTTCGGGCAGCACTTTCACCCGATGCGCGTCGGTGATCGGCGTGCCGAACGGCCCCGCGGCGTCGGCGAGGAGGGGCTTGCCGGCGAGGTCGAGCGGGCCGCGCATCGAATCGAGGATCTCGCCCGGAACGCCGGAGCGCAGCGTGACCGGAAAGTCGAACGAGCCGTCGCGTATCACGCACGACGGCACCTTGAGCTCGATCGAGAGCTGATTGTTCAGGTCGACCAGGGGATGGATGCCCGGCAGCGCCTCGCCCTTGAGCAGCCGGCGCACCAGCGCCTCCGAAGAGGGCCGGTAGCGCGCCGGATCGGTGCCGGCCGCCTTGAACAGCCGGCGCAGCGCGGCCACCGTCGGATCCTCACCGAGCTCGGCCGGGGTCCACTCGGCGCGCAACCGCGTCGCGACCCGCTCCCGCCGCGCGGCAAGCGCGGGCTCGCCCTCGCCAGTAGCTTCGAGGTGGATCCAGCAGAGCTCCCAACCCGGCAGGGCGACGACGAACGAAGGTGCGCTCATGCCGCGGATTCTCTCACCGCCGGCCCGGCCGCACTCGCTGGCGAGCTACGGCAAGACCACGCTCCAAGCCGAGGTGTTGCCCGACTCGAAGCCGTCGACGAAGAGAATCAGGGACTGGAAGGCCACGTCGACGCCTTCGTCGGTGGCGTAGGCAATGCGGGCCTCGCCGTTGGCGGCCAGGATCAGCTTTCGCGTTCTGGTGAGCACGGGGGTATCGACGACGACCGTCCTGGTCCAGGTCCCGCCGGCCTGTCGGGCAGCGAAGCAGACGTCGCAAGAAAAACCGTGATGCGCGATGCGCGGCCGCCCGGAGACCGGATCGAGCGCCAGGGAGGTCCAGGCCGCGACAGCGCCCGTCCCGTCATCGGCCGGCGAGTGAACCCAGGTGAAGAAGCTCTTCGTCGCGTACACGAGCGTGCCCTCGGTCGTATTCTGATAGCTCACATGCGGCGTGCCGTCGGCCGCCAGGGCGAGCGAGCTCCACATCCCGACGTTGGCGGAGCTGTCGTCGACCAGCTGCACACCCCAGTCGACCGTGTCGGTCGTCAACGCATAGTAGAGCGCCCCGGCGAGGTTGTAGGAGATCCTGGGCAGGCCGTCGCTGCGCACGGCGAGCGCGGGCTCGGCGACGTCCGGATAGGCGCACTGGTCGAGCGGGATGGTGTAGGAGAAGCCGTCCATGTCGAAATGCCGGTACTTCAATTCACAATTCGCGTTGGTGAAGGCGATGTGAGCCGTCCCGTCGCGCATCTCGAACGACAGCCGCTGCACCAGCTCTCCGCTCAGGGCGATGTCCGAAGTCCATGCGCCGCCGGCCCCGCGCCAGGCGAGCTTGAGGTTCCCGGTCACGTTCTCGACGAACAGGACGTACGCCTTCGAATCGACGGGGTCGAAGGCGAGCAGCGGCATGAACCCCACATACGGGAAGAGTCCGTCTTCCCAGACTCCCGGAGCCGTGCGTCGCCGGTACTCGATCTCGTTCGTTGACGAGTCGAAGTAGACGAGGTGCTCGGTTCCCGAGGAGTCCTGTTCGAGATCGAGAGCGCTCGCGCTGAAGCCGGATGCAACGGGTTCGACCGTCCATCCTGGAGCCACCACGCCGACGCTCGGAGAATCGCCCGGAAGGACTGCCGGGGCCAGGAACGCACCGAGTCCGACGACAGCGAAGCACCCCCAGAAGCGACCGCAAGCCCAGTTCATGTTGCCTCCTGGCGCCTTCCTTCTCGTGGCCGTCTTTCAGGTTAGGCCTCGATGGGGTCGGTCGCACCACCCGAGCGGGTGGTGGAGGTGGAAAGCGCCCGGACG
>Ga0154020_10011489_pt1 | contig 10096 bp, 8 predicted proteins | sample Klosneuvirus_201_FD_109709 | JGI IMG/M metagenome (GOLD analysis project Ga0154020, IMG submission 109709) | Active sludge microbial communities from wastewater, Klosterneuburg, Austria - Klosneuvirus_20160825_MG | ecosystem: Engineered > WWTP > Aerobic digester > Activated sludge | place... | reverse complement strand
GGATTTCTCGCCAGCGGATTTCTCGCCAGTGGATTTCTCGCCAGTGGATTTCTCGCCAGTGGATTTCTCGCCAGTGGATTTCTCGCCAGTGGATTTCTCGCCAATAGATTTCTCGCCAGTGGATTTCTCGCCAATAGATTTCTCACCAGTAGATTTCTCGCCAGCAGCTTTCTCTTCGTCGGATTTTTCGGCACCAGGCTTTGAATCTGCAGCTTTGGAATCTTCTGACGTCTCGTCACCAGTCTTATTCGGGTCACTCTGGCGGCCAGCTTTGGAGTTCATGTTGAGTGGATTTTCATTCTCCATTGGTGGTTCATCAGAACCCGATTTTGTGCCGGATTTTTCGTCAGGCTGTTGATCGTCTGTTTTGTCGCCGGGAGTCGTGCCGGGCGTGTTTGGTTCCGGCACAGATTTGTCCGGACTCGATGCGGGAGTGTCCTCTACTGGCATTTCCGGTTTGTCGTCGCCGGTCGCGGTCTTTGCATTCCCGTCATCATCACGTGGCTCATCATCGCCACTCTTTGAACCGGATTCCGAGCTGTCGGGCTGTGTTTCTCCAGCAGCTGAGTCTGGTGAGGTTTCAGAGTTTTCGGCGGTCGGATTTGTGTCATTTTTTTTGCCGTCTTTTGGGTCGCCGCTATCCTGATTGCCATCATCTTTCTTACCAGGGTCGCGATCCCCGCGTTTAGAGTTTTGTTCTGTCCCCGGGCGACGGTCTTCGCCAGTGGATTCCTGTTTTTCCTCGCCGTTCTCTTTGCCAGAATCTTTCCGCTCGCGGTTCAGGTGTTCAATCGCCTTCTGCAGCGCTTTGTCATCTTCCGCAGGACGATTGTGGGGCCGGGTGGGAGTGTTTTTCTGACCAGGCTGATTCGGTTCCGTCGATTTCTCAGGCTGCTGATTCGGATCGCGATCTCCGTCCTTGCCGGTCTTTTGAGAACTTCCGGCTTTCTGGCCCGGCTGCTCGCTGCCTGTCTGGTTGCCCTGCTTCCCGTCGGCAGCCTCCTGCTTCGTTTCGTCTGTGCCCTGTTCATTCGGCATGGGATCTTCAGTCTGCTCGCCCGCCTTTGGCGGCTCCGTAGCCTGATCTTCGCCGGGCTGCTGTTGAGCGGCACCTGGATTCGCGTTGTCCGGCTGTTTCATCTGATCCTGCATCTGGCGGTCCTGAGCCAGTTGTTCCTGTGCCTGCTTTTCGCTCACCGGTTCCGTGATCTGCAGATTCAGATCTCCCGTGCGTGCCTGATTGCCCAGTGGCGGACGGTTGTCGCGCGCCTCCAGGTGATACGTTACGATATCTCCGGGATTCAGATTCAAGGGCTTTAGGCGAAATTCCCACGTATCCGTCCAGCGTTTTGTGAGTCCCGTCTGAAAGGCATCGAGCAGCACTTCCGACGGCTGAATCATTTTGCCATTGACCGAATAGTGCAGCGTCACGGATCTCAACAGGAAGTCAGGATCTTCCGCTTCGATAAGTAATGGCACGATAGCATTTGCCGCGATCTGCAAGTCACGCGTCGGATCGACAAGTCGCAGCGCGGGCGGCTGATCGCGGCGAACATCGACGGCATAGACCACGGGCTCCAGATCACGGTGATCTTCGGCATCGGCGACCTGAATCCGGTAGAATTTGGGAAACGTGCCGTCTTCGCGATGAGTCAGCTTCCAGTCAACCTGCAACTGGTTTCCGTCGATCGCCATCTGCAACTCTTCACCATGCGCCGTGAACGCGGCATCGTCCGACATCTGCAGCACGGCTTCGGCAACCGGTTCGCTGCTTTCCGCGTGGACCGTGACAGTCGTGTCTTCCCATGCCTCAATTGTCCCCATTGAGTCTGTTCGTTCGGGAAGATTCATGTAGGCTGGATAGACATAGCGCACTTCAGTGACATGAGAGGTGGGCGGCTGTTCAACACTGATCGTGTAGGTTTGCGAAGTCGCGTCACCGGCGACAACGTGATAGGTCATACCCTGCCGAATGCCGCGGTCGCCATCTCCGACGAGGACGGCGCGAAAGCGATGTTCGTCATCGGTCGATCGCATTTCCAAAGCCTCATCCACAAAGCGACGATCGTCGGTGGAATAGAGAACGCGAACGTCTTCAGGAACCACACCGGCAAGGTCGGCAACGAATTCCAGGTGTGAGCCAGCCGCGACAGTTAAGTCGCCGGGCTTGACGGATTCGATGACTGTCCGAGTCGCGACGCTCGTGTGCGACAACGTCAGCGGTCGGAGCAGGCTGATCGATTTCGGACTGAGGACTGCGTACAGGCAGGTAACCAACGTGATGACAAATAACGCAGTGCCCATCCGTGTGAGCAGTCGCCGGTCGATGGCTTCATCGACATGCACGTTGGCCAGCTTGACTGCCGCCCGTTTTTCGAGCGTGCGATGAATGGCATCATTCGATTTGAAACCCGCCGACTGCAGATCCACCAGCGCCAGCAAACTGCCCTGAATCTCGTCCGAGGATCGATCCAGCATTCGCGCCGCGTAAAGTGGATGAATGCGGCGAAACCACGGACGCAGAACGTAGCGATACAAAATTACTCCACACAGTATCAGCACCGTCGCCAGCAACCCCGCGCGAGTGAATGCGCCAAAGCCGCCATCAATGACCCAGTGATCCAGCAACGTGAATGTCAGAACATATCCAACCAGCACCAGTCCCGCGAGAACGCCGGCCGTGAGCAGATCGGTGGCTTTGATGCGGCTGCGAGCTTTCTCCAGCTGGTACTGAATGAATTCGTCCGCGTCCGCGTACGACTGCTGGTTCTTATCTGAAACAGTTGACACAGTAGTGATTCCTGTTCGACGACGTTTGATTTACGCAGCAAACCCCTGATGAGTGCTCCGACACTACTGACGGACAGGAGCGTCTGCGCATTCGCATTTCTCTGCTGATTCGGAATTATTGGAGTTTATCGGCAAACATCCAGTCCTGGCAGGAAAAACTGAGCGAATGGGGCGATCAAGACGACTTTGCCAGAGATTCGCGATTGTCGTGGATATAAGCACCCATGCACAAGTTAGATGGCATAATCGCAGGATTCACAATCAGGGGAGTGACGTCCCCGGTCGCTGCAACCCCGGCGAGCGGAGCGGCGTAAGCCCTCCGAGTCAAATGCGGGCAACTCGGTGGGCTGACACCCACCGCTCGCCTAGTTATGCCCCAGGACTTATGCATCGGTGCTTACTCCACGCGGCCTGAAATGAGGCTGTCAATTCTCGTTCCAGGGCTCCAGCCCTGGAACGCACTGCACTGGAGGCTCCTGCCTCCAGTGACAAGCTCGCGAGGCAGGAGCCTCGGGAGCAGTGGCTGAATGAAAGGGTCGGGAGTCTTTTTCGGAGAGTTGCATGGTGAAAAACGCTGACGTTTCCCTCCGAAAAAGACTCCCGACCCTCTGCTCACCCCCCGTTTTCATTGTTATAATTTGTCGGCGGGGCATTCCATGACTGGAGCCGTCGAATGAACCAAGTGTGTTGGCTGAAAGGGAATATGATGACATTTGAGGTTGACCCAAACGCGCCCAAACATATCGTGCGACGCGATTTTCTGAGAAAGCTGTCCGCCGCTTCCGCAGCGGCACTCGCCTGCGCCGCGCCGCGAACACTGCGAGCCGATCAGCATCCACTGGCGAACCATCCGGTGCCCACCGCCGATTCCTGCATTCTGATCTGGATGGGTGGTGGTATGGCCGCGCCGGATACGTTTGATCCGAAGCGATTTGAGCCGTTTCGGAGGGGACTGCCGGTGAAGGACATGCTCAGCACCTTTCCGGCGATTGAAACGTCGGTGAGCGGTCTGCAGATTTGTCAGGGACTGCCACATATCGCGAACGTAATGGATCGAGCAACGTTGATTCGATCGGCCGTCCAGCCGGATCTTGGCAGCATCCTGCATTCGCGTCATCAGTATCACTGGCACACCGGATATGTGCCGCCGCAAACCGTTGCGTGTCCTCATCTGGGCGCGTGGATCGCAAAGGTCCGAGGCCCTCTCAACCCAGTGATTCCGCCGTTCATCAATATCGGGCAGCGTCTCGAAGGAGTTGGCGAAAGTGAAGAATTGAAGGCATTCACAACAGCAGGATTCTTCGGCACGGAATTCGGCCCAATGAATCTGCCGTTCCCAGCGGACGCGGCTCAGTCCGTGCGACCTCCGGGATCGATGACGAGTGGCCGATTTGTAAGTCGAAACAAATTGTTTCGTCGGCTCGTTGAGCAAAGTCCCCAGCGAGAATTCATGAGCGACTATCAGCAGGAATCGATGCTGCGGTCATTCGATAACGCTTATCGTCTGCTGAGTTCCAGCCATCGCGATGCGTTTGATATCAACGAGGAGCCGGAACAGGGCCGACTGCCGTACGGCGACACGCGCTTCGGACAGGGATGCCTCCTGGCTCGGCGACTGGTGGAATCCGGTGCTCGCTTCGTCGAAGTCACAACGGAATACGTCCCATTTTTGCACTTTGACACGCATACCAACGGCCATGAAACAATGGCGCGGATGCATTCAGAAATCGACCTGCCGATTTCTCAGCTGATTCGCGATCTTGAGTTGCGAGGAATGCTGGATCGCACGCTGGTAGTCATCGCCTCAGAGTTCAGCCGCGACGCCTTGATCGAAGGCGTTCCAGGATCTACAGCAGCTGACCAGGCCACGGATCGAGTCGATGCGGTGACTGAGATCAAACACTACGGCCTGCATCGACATTTCACCGGCGGCACAAGCGTCGTCATGTTTGGTGGTGGCATGAAACGTGGGTTCGTTTATGGAAAGACCGCAGACGAACGTCCGCTGATCGCCGTCGAAAATCCGGTCTCCATTGCGGACCTGCATGCCACGATCATGACCGCGATGGGAATCAGCCCGCAAACAGGCTTCGATATCGAAGGCCGTCCGTTTTACGTAACAAAGGACGGGCAGGGGAAAGCGGTGGAGGAACTGTTTGCGTAGTGCGTCGGACAAAGCAATTTTTAAACCACGGAATACACTGAAGACACGGAAACAGAAAGCAACGTGGGAAACTGTGGGACCGACGAACAATCATCGTCTCAAAAAGAATCATTGCGATTCTTCTGTGTAATTCCGTGTCTTCCGTGGTTGCAACCTGCGTTCCGTTTTACGTGACAAAGGACGGACAGGGGAAGGCCGTCCGGGAACTGTCTGCGTAGTGCGTCGGACAAAGCACTTTTTCAACCACGGAGTACACTGAAGACACGGAAATAGAAAGCAACCAGAGCAATTGAGGGGCCGACGAACAATTGTAGTCACAAAAAAATCATTGCGATTTTTCTGTGTAATTCCGTGTCTTCCGTGGTTGAAACCTGCGTTCCGTTTTACGTGACAAAGGACGGACAGTGGAAGGCCGTTCGGGAACTGTCTGCGTAGTGCGTCGGACAAAGCACTTTTTCAACCTCGGAATACACTGAAGATACGGAAATAGAAAGCAACCAGGGAAACTGAGGGGCCGACGAACAATCATGGTCACAAAAAAATCATTGCGATTTTTCTGTGTAATTCCGTGTCTTCCGTGGTTGAAACCTGCGTTCCGTTTTACGTGACAAAAGATGGCCAGGGGAAGGCCGTTCGGGAACTGTTTGCGTAGTGCGTCGGACAAAGCACCTTTTCAACCACGGAATACACTGAAGACACGGAAATAGAAAGCAACGTGGGAAACTGAGGGGCCGACGAACAATCATCGTCATAAAAAGAATCATTGCGATTCTTCTGTGTAATTCCGTGTCTTCCGTGGTTGAAACCTGCGTTCTTGCGTTGCTTGCCGCAACACCTGATTATTCTTCTTTCTTGCGGCTTCGCCCCGAATTCGCCGGCACCCAGGTATTCGCACTCGTGATCTGAATGTCGTGCGCTTCCTTCGCCGAGATGGGACGATTCGTTCCAACCATTGATGATCGCTTCTCGCCCGCCATCCTGGGCTCATAGTCCTGCAGCCCGTCATCACGCCTGTTTCGCGAAGCGGAAAACAGAAAGCTCAGACCGCCCGCCGATTTGCCGAATCGCTGCAACACGATCAGAATCAAAAATACCGTGCAAAAGGCACCCAGTCCCCAGGCTGTCTTCGCAAGATTCGCGGGCGACATCGCAGCCACCAGGAACAGACAGCAACCGGCCCCCAGCGCAATAATAAAAACAGCCGCCAGGAGGCTGCCAGCATCGCTTCGGTTGTGTTGAAATCGCCTCGGCATTGCAGACGCCCTGTTTGGCCTGTATTGTCCCGATGGGAATTCTATCAAGTCGCCCTGAAAACGACAGAGCAGCCGGGTTCGTCGATTTGTCTATCGTTTCGGCGTTCAAAAAACGGATCCATGCAGATTTAAATTTGAGCCACCGGAACATACGCTTTATGACACGTCGTTTAAGTTTTCAGCTGTCCCGTTACCGTACACCCGTCGCTCCGTCGGCGGGACTAAGGTCACTCCGACGGGACTGACGTTTCCCGCCGACGGAGCGGCGGGTCTACAGTAGATGAAGCGATGTGAACTGGATTCATTATTCCCGGAATTCATCGAATCACCAAACGCGAAAGTACATGAAATGATCCTCCGCACAATTCTTGTTGTCGGACTCTGTTGCCTGAACTCACTGGTGGCGCTCGCTGGCGAAGCCAAACGTCCAAACATTCTGTTCATTATCGTCGATGACCAGTCTCCGTTTGACCTAAAGATCTACAACCCGAAATCGGCGCTCAAGACACCGACTTTGGATCGTCTGGCCGAAGAGGGCATGGTGTTTGATGGTGCCTATCACATGGGATCATTCAGCGGCGCGGTCTGCACTCCGTCGCGGCACATGGTGATGAGCGGTCGAACGGTCTGGCACCTGCCGATCGCTCCGGGTGCGAAGAAGAATAACCGCTGCCCGGATCATCTGGAATTGCAGACCATGCCCGCCGTCTTCAATCGAGCTGGCTACGACACGATGCGAACCTGCAAACAGGGCAACAGCTACGAAGCCGCCAACAAACAGTTTACCGTTCGCCATGACGCCACGAAACGGGGAGGAACCAACGAAACTGGCAGCGCGTGGCACGCCGAGCAGGTGCTTGGCTATCTGAAGGATCGTGAATCCAGCAAAGACACCGATCCGTTTCTGATCTACTTCGGCTTCTCGCATCCACACGACACCAGAGACGGCACGCCAGAACTGTTGGCCAAATACGGAGCGATCAACCATACCGATGAGAAGAGCCTGCCGCCCGCCAATCCCAAGGCACCGGCGCTGCCGGTGAATTGGCTGCCCAAACATCCGTTCGATCACGGACACCCTGGCTTGCGCGACGAAGTCAGCGTAAGCGGCGTCTGGGAAAATCGCGACGAACAGACCATTCGCAACGAGGTCGGCCGCGAGTTTGCGTGCAGCGAAAACATCGACATCCAGATTGATCGCGTGCTAAAAAAGCTGAAGGCGATGGAAGAACTCGACAACACGTATATCTTCTACATGGCCGATCACGGGATGGCGATCGGACGGCACGGACTGCAGGGCAAGCAAAATCTGTATCAGCACACCTGGCGCGTTCCGCTCATCGTGAAAGGCCCTGGAATTCAGCCAGGTAGCCGCGTCGAAGGCAACGTCTATCTGCTCGACGCGCTCGCCACACTTTGCGATCTGGCTGACATTCCGGCTCCCGAAACCAACGAAGGCGTCAGCTTCAAACCGGTCCTTCAGGGAACGAAGAACACGATTCGAGATGTCTTGTACGGCGTGTACAACGGAGGCACCAAGCCGGGGATGCGATGTGTGAAACAGGGCGATTGGAAACTGATCAAGTACGATGTTCTGGACGGCACAGTCCGCGAAACTCAGCTATTCAACCTGAAGGAAAATCCAGAAGAATTCCTCGTCGAGCATCACGCGGACGCCGTCACGGCGTTGTCGCACGCGAAGCCAAAATCGTTTCAGGTCAATCTGGCGGATGATCCAAAATACGCTGAGATCCTCGGGGCCATGGAAGACCTGCTGCTTTCGGAGATGCAACGATTGGATGATCCATGGCGACTGTGGAATCAGCCCGATGACGGATTGGTGGCTCCCTGAGTTCGAGTAATCTATGCTGCACGCGGTGCGGATTGAGGTACGTTCAAAGGGAACGTTTTCCCTGTCCCTTCTCCCCTTGCAGCAATACCGTTGAAATAGCGAGTCAGTTCGTCAGGAATCAGTATTTTGTTGAGTTTCTCGGGGGAGTCATGTTACACTTCAGGAATGGAGAATATCATGCAGATTGAAGTTTCAGAATCGACCATAAATCGCATCGCTGATCGGATCCGGCTTCAGGGATCGCCAGGGCTTTCCAGCTCGGAAATCGCTGCGCGAGTTTTGGACGCTCTCTCGCGTTCTGCGAACGGCTTAACGTTTGCTGAACTTGTTGAAGAAATTCGCGAGCCTTCATCCGAAGCGCGTCCAGCTTCCGCTCGGGTGATGGCAGAGAGTCTCGGATTGGTTGGCGCATTTGAGAGTGGTTTCACTGATCTTTCAACGAATCCGAAACACATGATTGGCTTCGGTCAATGACCATGGAAGTTCTGGTTGATACAGGTCCGCTGGTCGCGATGCTTGATGCGTCCGATAGTGCCCACTCTGTGTGCGTCGAAACATTAAGCCTGTTCCGTACACCGCTGGTAACCACATGGCCTGTGTTGACGGAGGCCGCCTGGCTACTTCGAAATCGTCCAGATCTTGTTCAACGTCTCATCCGATCAGCAGCTGCCGGTTTCCTGCGAATTGAAATTCAGACCGAGGTTGACGCCACTGAACTTGCTTCCGCAACCATAAAGACTTGAATTTCGTCGATGCGCCATGAATTCAGTTGCCCGAAGTGCCTGAACTTGTGGACTGGAGCCATCAACTCACCGCAGCCAGCCCAGTCTCCATGTGATACTCAACATCCACAGGAACAGCATGAGGTCGCCCGCGTCTGGATTCGATAGTGCCAGATCGATCAGGGGAAGGACCAGCAGAAAATACGGTAACGCAGTCATAAATCAGGCGGCCTCCTGCATTGTTGAGTCCGGTGATTCAGTCGTTTCCGGCCCGCACATACACCGGCACCGGGGTTCGCCGAAGTTTCAGCACACTGTGGTTCAGCAATTCAAAATTGTGTTGCTTGCGGCGTTCGTTCACGGCTCGCAGGATGTTCAGCAGTTGCCGACGAATCGGCGCGTAGCGGGCGAATGGAATGCGAGCGAATTCCGTGGCCAGGTTTTCCGCTGATCGATGCGTTGCAAGATCCAGCAGGTGATCACGGAGCTGTCGATAGGTATCGTCGTCGATACGGACATGAGCGTGCCACTTGATGCTCGCACCGCCGGTTGGCGTCACGCCTGATCGACGGTATAAGATCGAGTATCCCTGAAATCGGATTGGTTGTCGGCGGCAGTCGCGCAGATACTCACCCTCGCCGCCTTTGGCTGTCGGCTGCTTCAGAGCATGATGCCCTTCGCTCACCAGCAGGATGAACCAGCGCTGGTATCTCAGGTAGTGAGCATTCGCAACGTCGCGTTTCTTGCGATGCCGGCGTTCCCATTCGCTGATCTCAATGCCGTACATAGCACCCGAGTTCAACCTTCACAGCAGTCCCCTGTCGCGTCCTTCGGACGCAACTCGGGTATCCGCCATCAGTCTGCCGTTTCAAGAGATCACACGTCTGACAATCCGTCAGAACTCAGAACGGCTTTCCACGGTTTGGCACCGTCTCCCAGCAGATTCACTGACAAGCCCTCCCATACCTGTTGTGGTTGGGCCTTTCATGGTCGAGCTATTCACGGTCGGATGCTTGGTCCGATCCCCGAGGGTGTCAGCCCCGGTGTGGTCTGTCGCCAGACACACAGCTCCCCACGTCAGCACGGTTGAACGAACTCGCCATAACAGCAAGTCCATGAGCCCCCGTGACGGGATTCGGCATTCCTTTCTACCTGTCTACTTTGAGCGCGGTCGCTATTGTTGTCAGTGGCAACACTAGACCCGCAAGTCAGAAACGAGGGTCAATGAGCGGGTGATTTATTCCAATATACGGGTAAAATTACCTCGCAATTCTGCGTGTACTGCGTATCCTTCCAAACCAGGATCGCATGATTG
>Ga0154020_10011488_pt1 | contig 10096 bp, 19 predicted proteins | sample Klosneuvirus_201_FD_109709 | JGI IMG/M metagenome (GOLD analysis project Ga0154020, IMG submission 109709) | Active sludge microbial communities from wastewater, Klosterneuburg, Austria - Klosneuvirus_20160825_MG | ecosystem: Engineered > WWTP > Aerobic digester > Activated sludge | place... | reverse complement strand
GAATTTCTCTGCCCGCGACCCATTCGAGAAGGCATACTCTCACTCAATCTTTGCCACAAGCGGAATCTTCCAACATCGCCCTTTTGTAGGTGACCAGCGAGTCCTCGCTCTGGACTGCTGTTGCTATCATGTTGGAGAAGAGCGCTCGGCGGTACAAACACAATTCATTGCTTTAACGACTGTCCTTCACTATATTCTGTAGGTTGGCCGTCGTGCGCCCGGACGAGAAGCTTTCGGGTGTTCTCTCCCAGCTCGATTTGTTGCGCTTCTTGCAGCCCTTCATCTCAAACTCTTCTAAAGGTCCAATAAGTTGCGCTTGACCTACTTCGATTCATATTTGATCGAACTTTTTTTCAGGCAGCAAGACCGTTGAAGAGCTTAAACTCGGAACCCGCCATGTCAAGACAGTCTCGGATCACGCTCTGTCCAAGGATGCCTTTGCGCTGATCAAGGCGCGATTCCAATGAGCCCATGTTATTATGAGTCTTGACTTCGTTTGTGACGGTTTTCTTAGAAATTTGGCGTGAGTGCGGTTGGAGTGGTTAATGATGACGGGAAGCTCGTTGCGAACGTGAGCGCTTCCGATCTCCGCATCATTGGTATCGCAACCGTATATATTTTGTCCACTCCCATTCGTAGTAACCTCTGTTTCCTCTCTAGGTCAAGACAGCAGCTTCTTCCGGCTGTTGGGATTGCCTGTTCAGGATTTGGTCAAGTTTGCCGCTCTTCGCGAGCCGATCGCCGTTCAGCCAAGCGACCCACTGAACAAGGTACAACGGTTTTGCCGAATTCGCATTTCCGTGGTTTGGAAATGATGGTAAAGGTTAGGTTATCGAAACTTTCCGGACTCAAGGCGTTCATCGTGTCTACATTGTCGACGATCAGAAGAAGCCCATTGGCATCATCAGCCCGATTGACGTGTTGGCCGAGCTCGTGGTCCAGTAGATGTCGTCATTGCAAATGGCAATTTTTATTCCGCATTAATTCACATTTTTTTCCTATGGCCAATCATGATGGCAAGCTAATTCTTCCTCAGCAAATACACATAATAATGGAAGAAGTCTCCAATCGTTTTCTGTTCCAGCGACCAGTTATACTTGTCTTTGAGGAGGACGGGTTTCCGGAAATGCGGCTGACCAAAAGTAATGTAGATAAAGAGACCACCAGGCTTCAAACACCTGGAGACAGATCTGTGAATCGTCTGCAAGGTCAGGAGAAAGAGGGGAATGTACCTAGCGACGTGCGTCAGTTCCTTATCGCACCTCTCCGCGATATCGGCCGGAAGCACCCAGACTTCTCCTTGCTCACACTTAGAAAAAATGAGCATGATAAGCGTCTCAGGGGCCGCCACGGAACGCGCACCATCACAGCGTCCATGGTGCCCTTATCAATAATCACGTCGAACGAAGCATCAGGATAGGTCATCTCCATCACATCCATCACATCCCCTAGATATCATATTACGAGAGATACTCATTAAGATAGTGCGCGAGGTACAGGACATGTTCTTGCCAGCGGTCTTGGCCTTCATGGTGCTAATGACGACTTCGCTGAAATCGTTGTTGACAATGTCGAGCTCGCCCTGAAAGTGGTCGTAGATGTCCTCGCTGAACCCTATGAGCATCATCAAATCAGAATCGTTCGCATCAGTTTGTGAGGGGGAGTGCAATGAGGGCGAACTCGAGTTGCCGCAGCCGAGCTGGAGCACGCGATCCTTGCGCTTGAGCAGCGGCAGCACAACATTCTTGGCCGCCTCATAGCAGCCGCGGAACCAGTCATAGTCGCCTTGGTCTCTGCAAAATTATTTTTAAATTATTTTTGAAAATATTTGATCCAGTTCATGGGAAGAAAATACGCGAGGCCGAGGTCGAGGAAACCAAGGAAGCGACGCGAGCTCGACAACATCAACGAGAAAACCTGGAGAGTACTTGGTATAGCGCCAATCCCAGTACGACTTGTTTGCGTACTCCTTGTTGTTCTTAGGATAAAGTTCCTCTTCGTTTGCCATTGCCTGTCGACAGTGAGAGTTCTTGAGGAATGAGTGCAACGGCAGTGGGAGTGTCGAGGCCATGAGATTCGGAAATCAGCATCATTTTTCACACTGCCATTGCAGATGGCGAAAGAGAGGGGTACTCCTAATTTTTCTAATGATTTCTATGTTCGCTTTTTTTCCGGCTGCAGCTTTTCAAGTCAGAGTGAGGAGACTCCACGCTCCAACCTGAACCGCGAAATGGCCGCTTTTCGACTTCTGCTCCCTCCGTCGTCCCTCTGTGGATTGATCAGAGCGCCTTGTTAATATTCATACTACAAGCATTGATGAGTAGTACATAGATGTCAGTTGATTCCAAGAAAAAAGCGACGCGGTTTTACGGTGGGCGGCGCTTCCATCCTCGAGCTCGTCGAGAGACACGCGTCAACGGCATCATCACAGGGCCCTCAAGCGGTCGGCAAGCTCTTGGAGGCGGAGGAGAAGTCACTCCAAATGCTCAGATAATCGAGAAGGAAATTGTCGATACTCCAACACCCGAATACAATGAAGAACTGGAGATGCTCGAGGCAATCTACGGCGACGAGATGCTGCGGCGAGGCCCCACCTCATTTCTGGTACCTGTTGCAACCTTCATGAGTCCGATCACCTTCCTCACCTTTCAATGGTCCAGGTCAAAGTGAAAATAGATCACGACAAGGCACGCGTGCCGCTGGAAGTTCGAGTGACGTGTGATTCACAGTACCCGAACGGCGACCCGCCCTTCTTCCTGCTCGAGGCGCCCTGGCTGACCACGCAGCTGGACCAGCAGCTCACTCGGCGCCTGATGAAGCTCTGGTTCGATGGTGGGAAGGGCACCCAAATTCTGTACGCTTGGATTGAGCACTTGCGCGAGGCAGTAGCAGAGCTCCTCGATGCGGTGCCCTCTGCGATCGCGGAGGGCGATGAAGATCTCTTGGACGAATTTGATGAGGATCCAGGTGATGAAGGTGACGATGATGACTTAGAGTCACCGAACGCTCCTCGTGTTGAGCCCATGCCAGGCATTCTCGCGACTCCGGCCATTAATGACCGCAAGAGCAAGTTTATCGCGTTTATCGCACGAGTAAACAACATCGACGATGTGCGGCGCTTCGTGGAGACACTGCTCTCCGTGAAACACATTGCGGACTCGACGCACAACATGTATGCTTACCGGGTCGGGACTGAGGGAGAGCTGTCTGGCCGCGATGACGATGGTGAACACGGCGGCGCTGACTGCATTCTCCACGTGCTCAAAGCCATGAAGGCAGTCAATCTCGTCGTGATGGTATCGCGCTGGTTTGGCGGCATCATGCTCGGTCCGATGCGCTTCCGCCATATCACGGAGATCACAGGCGATGCGATTGCCCTCTACCGCGCCACCCACGGCAACGGGAACGAGACCGCCCCAGTTCTTAAAAAGTTGACCCCAATCGCGGACGTTCTCAAAAACCTGACGTGGGACGCCCGCTTCATCGACGCCTCCGCTCTGCTTTTCGATGGAAAGGTCGTAACTGCGCGCGAGCTTCAGCAACTTGGCGAAGAGGAACTCAAGTCGATTCAATACAAGGTGGCGAGCGTACGTCGAAAAGACGGATCGGTGATTTGGGATAAAGAAAAGGGCATCGACTACTTCCACTGAGGAACCGTAATTTCAGCAAATGTGAATTGGCAAGAAAAATTGATCATGAACTACAACCGTTTAGAGTCAATCTCTCTCTACCTCTCTACCGTAGCGACAGCTTCAGGAGGTTTTCAAAGTGACCACGAGCATTCTTAACGTTGAGCATCATGGCCGCGGTTTCTAGAGGGCACGGAAATGAGCAAGTTCCCAGAGAAGTGCGCCAAGATTGAAGCTAGCCAAAGACGTACGAACTTCCGGATCGCGGACGATCACGAGAATATACGTGTTCGAGGTAAATTCGTCTAGGAACGCGTCGAAGTCATCGCTATTCACGCGCATGCTCTGCAAATGGCTGCCGGATTTCCTACATAGTCCCGAGTAAGAGCAGGCGCTCGACGTCGACAGTGACAGGGTTCGTACATGCACGACAACTTGAACATCTTGATGATGTTGGATATGCGCTCAAAGCGGTGAATATCCGTGTAGAGCTTTTTGCTGCGATCGTGCGTGGCATGAGCAATATCCTACACGGGAGACGGTCACGCAAGGATGGAGTAGAGATAGTAGCGAGGAATCGAACCAAGAAAGTGCTCTTCTCAAAGAGCACAACCTCTTCGGCCTCCGAGACGGACATGAAGTGCGACAAGTGCTTGTGGATAAGATCATGATTGGGAATCAGCGTCTCAACAATTGACGACCAAGCCTTGTAGAGGGTCTCTTCCCAAATGCTAAGAAAATTTAAGCCGCGCAGATGAATTGGTTCATCCAGAAGATCGTGCCTGGTCTGGAAGCATTGGACGGGGAAATTGGCAGACATCTTCTTGAGCTGTTGGGACATTTGCGTAAAGACCTAAAGCTAATTTCAGAAATACAAAAAGAGAAGAGTGTGAATGGATATGTGCGAAGGACCTTCTCGCGCTCCTCTTTGGCCACCAGGTCCATTTTGTGGACGAGGCAGAAGAGCTTGGCACCAGGGGAGAACTGAGCAAGATTTTGAACAGTCTCTCCGTAGTCCGCCAGATCCTCCTATGAGAACGCATGGGGTGAGAGAACGAACGGCATGAGAAAACGATCAGGCCACGTGCCTCCATCTTGACGCTCTTGATGTCGAGAACGAAAATGAGCACATTGACATTGGTGAAAATGTTCTCCCTCTCTGTCGTAAAGTAGGACTTGACGTAGCGCATTTGGCTAGAAAATATACCCGAATGAAGAGCCAAAATACAAGAAGTCTGATAGAACTAGAAGCATGTCGAGGCGACCAATCATGAGGACACATGAGGTCCGCGTCGCCGCCCTCATGCGGGATCAAATAAAGTTGGTAATATTATGCAATAAATTTACTCGCATTGGAGGGAGAATAGAGCCAGTCTGAGGATTGCGGTGCGAGAGAGAAAGCGCGAAGCGCGCGTACCCACCGCAGTCCCACAAGTGGACGTGATTGCCCAAGAACTTGACGTTGGTGCGGTCCACGGCGACTGTCGAAGCGAATTTGGTCGTATCGCGAGCTATAAAAATTTATCATTTGCGACTGGGAAGGAAGAATCGGCAGTGGGAAGGGAACAGAAGACGAGCGCGAAGGGCGAGGCGAAGGCCGAGGGATCAGCGCGGCGAAAAAACTCCAGCAACGAGAATAGAGCTGGCCAATTCAACTTAGATGAGATATAAAATATCACGTCGTATAAGAATGCCAAAACACAGCGCAATGGTACCGACGAAGTTGGCGAAGATGATGGAGCGCATCGACGTCTTGCCGCTGCCACCGGCTCCCATGAGCAGGAGCTTCTGCGCACCCTCGCTCATAGCAGGGAAAAAATAGAAAAGAAAAATGAGCGGATGATGGTGAATTGGTGATCCCTGGTGAACAACCTCAGCGGAGCTGAAGAGCGAATCAAAAACGACAGCGAGAAAATTCCTTCAGCGGTTTTCAGAGGTGCCTCTGCTTCGCACCTGCATTACTATCCTCGTCAAATTGTAAATTGTTCAGTATATTTTCGAAGGCGTCGGGAAGCGCGGAAGGGGGCGGTTTGCACCATGTATCAGTGGCGCCGCTTCCAATTCTTCGAGAAGGTTCTCATCAAAGAGCCCGGCACCGACGAGCCTAAGCAAGATTTAAAAGTGCGCACAAATATCTCTATTAATTTATCTTAGCACCAGCGATTGAGTTTGAGGCAAATTGAGGGCGAGGCGAACCTATGATCCATCCCTCGAAATCCCTCGACCTCTTACCGCCTAACCCCCTTCTCGCTACCTGTCGATTCCGGCCCCAAATATTTTTAAAAAACTATCATGTTCACATTTTTTCAGTATCCCCCGATGTTGTTTTGTGTCCGCGCTTCTACGTAGTCGCGCTTCTCCGCTGTCGAGAGAACTTCAAGGCTCGGGCCGTCTCTTGTCTCTACGGGTCATTCATCGGCTCTTTTTCCGTCAAGAAAATCGAAATTCAATGTGCTACAAGCGGCTATGGACAGTTGGTTTTTGGCGACATTGAAGGCTGCATCCACTTGGTCGATCGCGACTACAACATCACGCGCACCTTCCAGGCTTATGCTCGCTTCATTCTCGACATTGAGCAAGGTCCCTCCTGCTTCGAGCTTCGCTGATATTTCTGTTCATATTTATTTTTATATTGTGTCTAGTGAAGCTAAAAAATGTGCTGGTCTCTCTGGGCAACGACGAGGAGACGCTGTCGCCGACGATCAAGCTCTGGAACCTCGATCGCTTCGATCCCGAAACCGGCACGCCCGAACTCATTCGCACGCTGCGGCTGCCTCAAAATATCATGGTACTCTCTCCTCTATAGTTCCTTTTTGTTTCCGAATTCATATAGTGAGTCACATCTTTGGCTTAGGCGACGTGTCTTGCGACCACCCCAGATCTGTCGCAGCTGGCGGTCGGCCTTGTCGACGGCACCATCATTGTCGTGAGCGACCCACTGCGCGAGCGAATCTCGCAAGAGCACTCAGTGAACATCCAAGGCGGCAATCCTATCACTGGTACATCTCCTGCTATGGTCAATTTTTCCGCCAGATATAACCGTTTCTACAGGCCTGTTGTTCTCTCAAGAATCTGCGCGGACTTTTCTCTTTGCAGTGACCAACTCGGTCGTTGCCTCCTTTACCTGCAGCCGCGAAGAACTTGAGCTTGTGCGCGATGTTTTGAGGGATTTTCAGCGAGCGCTCTGCGGTGCTCATTCTTCTCGGATGGCTTTAGGCTGAGGCACTCGATGACAAAGGCTGCGAAAAGGGCTGCTGTGCCATCACCTCGGACGGCGGCTTGGTGATGGGTCGCAATGAGGCCATCTATTTCTATTCCACCACTGATCGTGGCTCCGCTCGTGCCTTCGAGGGTGAACGCAAACTCATTGAGTGGTTCCGCAACTACCTCATCGTTGTCGACGCGGCCAACGCCAATCAGAAGTGCGATTTATCGTTTGTTTCTTTTTCATTTGTTTTCCATATCCTCATGATTTTTTGATAGATATAACACGCTAACAATTTACGATGACAAGAACAAGTTTATCGCCTACTCGGGCAGCTTTGAGAACATCTCGCTCATCGTGGCCGAGTGGAACATGGTCTTCATTGTCTCACGAGGTGGCAGCGTACGCCACGCCATGGCGGGATTCGAGCGCTTGGTCGCAGTATCCTAACTATTATTGTCGATTAGATCTACAAACTAGTGGAGAAGGACACGCAAACCAAGTTGGACACGCTGTTCCGCAAGAACTTGTACCAAGTGGCGATCGACATGGCCTACTCGAACCAATACGACCCTGCCGCGATTGTCGACATCTTCCGCGAATACGGCGATCACCTTTACGAGTACCTCCTATTATATTCTCTAATGTTGGTAGTTTTGCTAACGATATCTATTGTAGTAAGGGCGACTTTGATGGCGCCATCAAACAATATATCAAGACCATTGGAACGAAAGGTATCCATCGCCACATCGAGTTTCCTCCTCGCCTTGTGCCTTACATATCCTTGCTCTATTTCAGGTCAGTTCGGTGCCCTGGAGCCGTCATATGTTATCAAACAATTCCTCGACGCACAGCGGATCCACAACCTCACCTTCTACCTCGAGAAGCTGCATGAGGCTGGCGTGGCCAATGCGAACCACACGACATTGCTGCTCAATTGCTACACTAAACTCAAAGACGTCGACAAACTCAATGAGTTCATCAAGGTATGGGAGACAGCGATATAAATAACATGGAAATGCTTCCATTCTAAATGATTTCCCCCAGAAACCCGATTTGAACTTTGACGTGGAGACTGCCATCAAGGTCTGCCGCCAAGCAGGCTACCACGAGAACGCGTTGGAGCTCGCTAAGGCTCACCGCGCGCACCATTGGTACATCAAGATCCTCCTCGAGGATCTCAAGCGCGACCAGCAAGCCCTCTCTTACATTGAGCGGCTACCATTCTACGAGGTAATGATTACTTCTAACAACTTTCCTTCGTTTCGTCGCAAAGGTCTTAACGTCAACTTTGCAGGCGGAGGATGCGTTGAAGCGACACGGCAAGTCGCTCATCGAGACGTTGCCCGAGGAGACCACGGAGCTCCTCAAGAAGCTCTGCACCAACTACGTGCCCGTATCTGACAATCCTTGTGCGACCTTCCATCGGCCACCGTTGCTTCTGTGCAGATATTTAATTCCTTCATTTTCAGCGGCGGTCCCGACCGCAGGTCAGAAGAGCGCCAATCCCGACCACTTCGTACATATCTTCGTCGACCAAGTCGAGTGGCTGGTCAAGTTTCTCGAGTACATTGTCGATAAGCGCCTTGCCACCACTGTCATCTACAACACGCTCCTTGAACTTTACCTTCGTGATGACGAAGACGTGTGTCCTCTCTTCTGCTGAGCTCGGCTGCACCTTGCTAATTCTGCTGTCATAGGACTCCCCTGAAATCCGAGCGGCGAAGCGTCAAAGGGCATTCACCCTAATTGCGTCTCCGGACGCCAAGTTTGACGAAGGGCACGTTCTTGTCCTTTGCCAGATGCACAATTTCAAGGGCGGCATGCTTTACATGTTCGAGCGTATGATGCTTTTCGACGAGATTGTCCAGTACCACATGGACAACAATGAACACGACTTGGTCATCAAGGCCTGCAAGAAATACTCGTACTGGAATCTTTGTCCCATGCACTGCGCTATCGAATCTGAGAGCTTATTGCTTAGAAATAACGATTGGAACCTGTGGTTGAAGGCGCTATCGTTCTTTGCCAACAAAGACTCTGCGTCGAATTACAAGGCAGAGATCGTCGAGGTACAATGCCCGTCAATGTTTTTGCTCTAGCTAAGGTTATTATTTTTCAATTTTATGCGTCTTATCATTCTCGTGACTGTTATCGTCTATTTCTTTGTTCATTGGGGTTTGATTGAGTTGATGGTGTTTGGCCGCGCGGTCTTGCTGGCTCGCTTTCTGAACTGCGAGGAGATGAACAGGACGAGCAGTGCAAAGGCCAGCGTCTTCACGATCATATTGAGGACCCCTATGCATACAAATAAAAGAATTAATTATCATCACGTTTTCATCAAAACCGCTGAGTTGATAGGGTGATGCTTGATGCCGTCGGTGATTGTTATTCAACCCTGACCAATTTTTGTTCAATCCTCGACGAATTGTTGTGAATCAATATCTTTCATTTTCTCGTACACTCAATGACATATATGATATCCATGGTGAAGCCTGAAGAACGGCGCTGATGAATGACTTTTTCTTTTTGGTTGAATTTATGTTTCCCCTTAAATGTCAGTTTTTCTTCTTCGTTGAATACTGTGTTGCGAGGTTCATTTCTCATCGCATCTTTGCAGATCCTGCGTCAAATAGAGCAGAGAAATGCTATTTCCCCGATGCAGATCTTCCAGATCCTATCGCAATCCAAGACGGCCAACCTCGACCTCGTCAAAGAGTATCTGGCCAAGTTCATCCTGCGCGAACAGCAAGAAATTGCTGAGATCTCCAAGAAGATCAAGCAGCTGCAAGCCGAGACTTCGAGCAACATTGAAGAGATCCAGAATATGCGCTCGGGGTACTTCTCCTCTCATTGTTGTTGTTGGCCATTCTGATGTTTTCATTGTAGAGCAAAGATCTTCCAGCATACCAAGTGCACGCACTGCCAGAGCGCACTCGACTTGCCGGCTGTGCACTTCCTCTGCAATCACTCGTATCACCAGCGCTGTCTCGGCGAGAACGAGTCCGTTTGCCCCGAGTGCGCCCAAGAGAACAAGGACTTCCGCAATCGGCAGTTGCAGCTCGAGGAAAACGCCCGCAAGCACTCTGAATTCTTTCGCATGGTTCGCCTTTTCCGAGCTCATAGTCGCGCAGTGCTCCTTCCGCTCATGCCAATTCTTCGTAGCTCGAGGGCAGCCGTGATGGCTTCAATGTCGTGGCCGAGTACTTTGGCCGCGGTGTCTTCAGCAAGGTTGCGCAGGAGTCCAACGTTGGCGAGCTTG
>Ga0154020_10011487_pt1 | contig 10096 bp, 13 predicted proteins | sample Klosneuvirus_201_FD_109709 | JGI IMG/M metagenome (GOLD analysis project Ga0154020, IMG submission 109709) | Active sludge microbial communities from wastewater, Klosterneuburg, Austria - Klosneuvirus_20160825_MG | ecosystem: Engineered > WWTP > Aerobic digester > Activated sludge | place... | reverse complement strand
TCTTTGGAACCATCATCCACAAGCACAACAGCAGAAAATTCTTCGGATTCTACTGCAACCCTGATTGTATTTTCTAATGTTTTTTCCTCGTTGTAGAATGGAATAATGCAAACTGCTTTTTCTTTTCTACTTTTTGACATTTTTTAGTATAGCAGTGATACAGAAATCATCAATGGTTATCTATATTCTTTCTCTTGTGTGTTTCTTTGAGAATGTATTTGTCATCTTTGTTTTCAAATTCATACGAAATTGTTTCACTGTAAAACATTGGGAAAATGAATATTCTTGTTACTTTGTAGTAATTGCTCCAAGGTTCTCTCATGCTTTTTATGGCTTGATTTTCATCTTTTGCGTATACGAGATAGTCTATATATTTGATTTTGTTTTCATGTAGATATTCGTGTCTCATTCCATATAGCTTATATCCCTCGCTTATATATTCATATGGCGTATCTATTCTTTCATCATATTCTGGGCATGTGATGTAATCTAAGAAATAATATACTGGTTTGTCGTAAGCAGGATTTTCTACATCTCTACCAGATAGTCTTAATCCAAGATTATAGATTCTACTGACTATTCCTTTTTCTCCATATTCAGCATCTCCAAAATCTTCATCATCTATAATCATTGGTCTTGCAAGGGCAGCAATGTAAAGTTTCCAAAATGGAACCTTTGACAAATCTTGTGTTTCATACTTAAGCCAATAAGGTCTTGTGCCAAATATAGTCATGTATTTTCATAGCATAATATATAACTTATCATTCAATAGTTTGCTTCTCTTCTTATTTGTTGTAACATATGTGTATGCGAAAAGTTAAAAACAGTGATGGGTTGTCTGTACTAGAAAAACCTATTATTCCAGATACAGAACAAATGAAGAAAACAGACTTTGGACATATCGACAATGAATTAGTTATCTGTGATGGTTCTTGTAAATCAAGAGTTTCTTCCCTAAGAAAAGAATACAAAGACAAACATGGTTATGATCCAACAGAAATTCATATGATTGAATTTATTCCACCAAGCTCAATCAAAGTAATAGGCCAAATCAAACACATTCACTACATCACAAGAAAAACATTTGAAGGCGACGAAACACTTATTTTTGATCATGAGTTTGAAGGTAGAAATAAACCATACTATGCAGTATCAGTTGATAAAGGTTCTACAAAACATCATATAGTAGGGGGTGGATTTACTATTACTCCACATGGAATTGAAGATGAAGATAGTAATACGGTTACACCCGAAGATGAAGATATAACAGACCTTTCTCCACCACAGAACTGTCCAGGCATGGGAAAAATGTTAGCTCTAATTCTAGACAATAATAAGAAAATTACCTTCGACAGTGAAATTCTTTGCTACGCAAAAGCAGGTGATCGTTTCAGACTGTATATTCTACCTGAAAACCCGATTGGAAAAGTCTAAGGCAAGGGTTGCTTTAGAGCCAACGAAGGGAAAAGGAAACATGGATTTACTACGTCGCGTAAGAAACCCACTTGCAAGTCTTCCACCTGCTGCACAGACTGTTGCTGCTGGTGTAGGTCTAGGTCTAGTTGCAATTGGTGTTCAGATTCTTCTTGCAGAAGTAGGCCGCGCACCTGCATCAGCCCCAGCTTCTCCAAGACTCTCACCCAACGCACAGAGCCTAATTCAGATTGCAGTTGGTCTTGGTGGTGGCGCTCTTATTGAGGCACGCACAGGCCGTTCACGTCTAGCTGCTGCTTTTGCTGCTGCTAACGGCGCAATTGGTATGGCTCCCTGGGTAAATCAGCAGTGGGCAATGAAGGTATCTCCTCGTATTCGTGGAAATGCCGCCACTGTTCGCACCAATGCAGCTTCACCCGCTGCAAATACTCCTGCACTCCAGGCCGGTCAGACCCAGGCTTCAGGTGCATTCGTTCAGCGAGTTCCAATCGTATCCGCAAGATACTAAGAACTAACTGACTGGCAAACAACAAGGTTTCGACGGACTACAACAAAGTGAAAAAATCTCTACGGGTGTAGAGATTTGGACGAAAAGAGAAAGACAAGAAAATGGCTAACGCATCAAGTTTTCAGAACCGTGGGGCTGCAATGAACACCAAGATCGTTTCTGACGCACCAAACGAAGAGAAGCTAGTAGACGCTACTGAGCAGGCTAATGAAGTATCTCAGCTTGCCGCTGCTGGCAAGGGTGGTCTTTGTGCTCCTCCTGTTCTAACTTCAGATCAGCGCCTCATTGTAACTCCTTACTCAACAATTCGTTTTGCATTCAGCTATCTCGGCGCCTCTGGCATTGCTACTCCCGTAGCTACTCAGCTAACTGCATTTAGCTGGGGTTATCAGGATTCACCCGCTGCTGCTGGTATTCTTGCCGCAGAAGCAGGTCGTATTCTCACTTCCGCAGATTCAGATGGTTATGTACATGACAATTATCCCTTCCTCTGCAAAGGTATTACTTTCGCTCCCAAGGGTCTAGTTCACGCTTCTCCCACAGCCGCAGTCGCGGGCTCAAATACTCCTGTTGCTGACGGTACCGCTCTCGCCCCATCAGTAAACTACAACTTCTCTGATATCGATCTTTCACTTCTTTATGATTCATTCATCAACTCCACCTTTATGAGCTTTGTGCTTCAGGGTGAGACTTGTGAACTTCTCCTTGGTCTAAACCACCTTTTCCCAGCCGGTCTAGGCCCCAAGGGTGGAGCATTCGTAACCAATGGCGAGTCTCTTGCTGATTCTTTCCGTTATCTCCCCTACTACGTCATTTTCCCCGCTGGTGTACGTCAGCGCAAGTCAATGACTGTACGTTTTGACGTTGAAGACCCACAGTCAGTACAGCTCAATCAGGCCATTTACGGCGATGATAACCGCGTAATCTACATCGACATTCTCGTTGTACTTTACGGTCGTCTAATGTGCGAACTCGCCGGGCTAATCACCGATGGCATCGGTATGGTTCGTCGCCATCAATAAAAAATCTTAGTCTAAACTAAGTAGTTAGGGGGATCAGAGAAATCTGGTCCCCCTTTCGTTATTTATACACATCAAAAACCTACTTAGCAAATAAATGCTATCATAAAATATGACTGAAAATTTAGAAGAGCTAATTGAAAAATACAACAAAGATGTAATTTTGTACTTAGAAGAGAGTGGTTTTTGTGAGGATATTGAAAATTCAAAACTAACTGGAGAAATAGTGTATACAAAGCAAACAAATTTACTTAATAAAAATCTTCCAATCAGAGTTATGATAATAAAAGCAAGTGATTATTTTTCATTAACCATATCTTCAACAAGCCCAATAAGATCAAAAAGACTGAGTTTTATTGGTTATAGCAACAAAGCACCACGCAAAAGAATAATAAATGAAAACGTGAAGTTTTTAAATATTTTTGTAGATGCCTATATTTCATGTATAAACAACAGAGAAAAACTTGATTCTGTGTTTAACTTAAACAGAAATCTTATTATGCTCAATAATGGCATTGAATATGATAAGTTTGCCGAAACTGTATACATATGTATAGGCGGTAACAGAAAGACAAAAAATTCAACAGCAATTCATTTCGATTTAATGTCTAGTGAATTTCCAAGAGAAATATATGACTATTGCATAAAATACTCACTCAATATACCAGAAGATTTAAAGAAAATGTTTGAGTAATCCTATCTCTCATTTTTAGGCTTGTCTTTCTTTTATTCTGTGTTATAGATTCTTCATGCCTATTCCATCAAACGTATCTGTTTCTGCTGGCAATAAATATGTCTTGAGTGTTGATTCGGATAGAATTGCTGCAAAAGCGGGTGTTACTGTAAAGATGCGTCCATTTATTCAGGACACTGATGCACTGTTAACAGGTGCTTCACAGTTTGAATTCTGGGGAGCATCAGACTCAGTTAACTTCTTTGGCTCAGCACTTTCTGGTCCAACAACTGTTACTTATCCACTAAGGCTTAGATTTCTATTTCTTCAGTCAAATGGTAGTACTTGTGATACAAGAAATGTAATTGGCGCAGTTACAACTGCACTTATTTCACAAGAAGATTTTCAAACAAGACGTGGACTCATTGCAAGAATTTCTGGTTTTAGATCACCAAGAGTAGTTGTTTTTGCATACAGGTTGGTAACAAGTGTTGCGACAGAACCAGAAGCAATTCAAATGATCTTCTCTGGTGAAGCTGACGCAAGAGGAATTCATCGTTCTCAATTTGAGGTTGGAGACTTTTGTTCATGATTATAGACATATTGTTATTTATGCTAGGTTTCTATGTGGGTACAGAAATCTATAACCATATAAAAGAAACAACAAGGTAAATGTATACACTTTTCTTCATTGTTTTCTGTGTGATCTTAATATTTTTTGCGATTGCTCTTATTGAGTTTTTGATTGGTGATAAGTAAGTGAATAAAAGTATGTAAGCAAATTTGCTTTTTATTCTAACTAATCTATACTTCTTTTTATGGAAGACCCTACAGGAATAGTTGTTGCTACAGAACAAGGCATAAAAGTAGATACTTCAAGGGCACAACTTGCAGTTGCAGCTTTTGGAATTGGTATCTTTCTTGGATGGATGTTAACTGCATCATCTGCAAGTAAGAAAATAGGTGCGCGTGACGCAGAAATCAAAAGGATCGCATCAGAAGAAGCCAAAGCAAGATCAGAGCGAGATAGGGCTTTTTACGAAGTCGGCAAGAAACAGATACTTGGCTAATCTTGCAGAGGAATTGGTCGGAGAAGCACTTCTGCTGTAATCATATTCTATTATTTTGTTTTTGCAAATGTTCGTGATATACATCTTTACATGAAAGAAGGAAATCAAATAGATATTACGCAAGGCTTAGGTCCATATAGAATATATGGTGTAGTTAAGAAACTTTATGGTGTTTTAGTTATAGAGGTAGACAAAAACTATTACGTTTCTACTTGTTTGAATGTTGCAGCAGAAAAAAAAGCAGCGAGTAGAGGAGATGAAGAAACTGGCTGGATTGTCAGCTATGAGAGAGAATCTAGCAATCCTATTCAATACAAAAATGTTGCTCTCAAATTAATGGATGAAATTTCAGAGAGTAAATTCAAAAGAAAGAAACAAGAGATTCGTGTATCTAGTGAACCAATAGTTGTTAAACTTAGAGCATAAAAGATATATTAATTATTAGTCTCCCCTAACAAAACTTTCCATTTTATTCTGACAAGAAATTGCATGACAACAGTGATAACCGATTACAACTCCGTCTTTCTTTGTTACTTTTGTGGTTTTTGGGTTATCAAACCATCCTTTGCAAAAAAAACACTCACAGTAGGTAATCCCCTCAATTTCCCTAATAGTTTTTTCTATTGGCTGAATGGTTTGTGTTACCATCATTCACAATAGCACAACTAATTAAGGTTTTCTTCCATAAGCTCTTTCAAGTTCCTAAAAAACGACTCTTTGTACTTTTCTCTAAAGAAGAATATAGGAGGCTTATCCAAATAATCATAAATATCGTAAAATCTATCAAATTCCAGACCATCAGACGATACCGCAATAGTATACATAGATTCGAATCTCCTAACCTTAAAATTAGATCGCATAATTATGTGGTTAGCCCATACAAATTCAATTGTATTGATATCTTCTGATTCCAGATTACACTTATCCTCAACTTCTGTAATTGTTTCGCCCTTGAATTTAATCATCTTAATTGCTTCGCTGAATATAACGGGATACAGAGAAATTCTGTCTTTAATAATATTGACAGTCTCGTCCCCATCAAGAAAATAAAATGTAGAAACTATAAAATAACGCTTAGAATCAATCTCAACCTCGTTTCTAATTCTAATATTATCTTTATTGTAGTTGATCGTAAAATACTTTGTCATCTCACTCCTTGTCTTTAAAAATTGTTTAATCAATAATTGTGTCTTTATCTTCAACCAGAAAAGCTTGAATGGATTTATCTCGCTACCAATAAAATCCCTAGCCTTTAGGATGAATGTCATTCGTATCAATAGCATGTTTTTACACTTTGTCTGTTGACTTACCAAATATCTATACTAGTAATTGACAATGACAAAAGAGAAACAAAAGAAACAAAAAATCTATGAGCCATTTGCGTTTAGATACTTCGGAAATAAAAGAAAATACTGCAAAATATATAGAAAGCCAGAGAAGTACAATAGAGTTGTAGAACTATTTCTTGGCTCTGGTGCATTCTCAATAAGTGAAAATAAACCAGCAATTGGCTTTGAATTAAGCGAAAGAGTTTGTAGTATTTGGAAGTTTCTTCAATCAACAAATGTAGAAGAACTAACAAAAATTGGCGAATACTGGACAAACAATAGAAAAGAAATGAACAAGAAAACTGTTAACGATTTACCATATACAAACGAGGGATTAATCAATTATTTTAGAACAAATGTATGTGGAGTTTATAATGGCAATCCTGGTATTAATTCACTATATGCTCAACATGCTCTGCCTGTTCACAACACAATCGCAGCCTTAAACCGAATACAGGACATTACAGTGGTCAATAAGAGTTTTGACACATACGAGCCCTTAGAGGGCGATCTTGTCTTTATTGACCCCCCATATTTGAATACAAGGGCTGCTTACAAAAACAAGTCTGAGATAGATAGTTGTGTTACATTCTCACCAAGCAAGCTTTCAGATTTTGTGAGTACGATTAAGAATCCAATGATATTTACTTATGGTAACAATGCAGAAAAGGACTATCCTATGTACAAGTGGGAGAAATTAGACGAAAGATTTACACCAAAGATAAAAGGCGGTGGAAAAAGTTTAAGAACAGAATATGTCAGTTATATCAATTTTTGATTATTCTTTTATTAATTTTTATTGATTTCTAAGCTTTGATGGCAGGTATACCTTTTTGTAATAGTATAATCCTCCGATTAAAACTATTGAACCAAATGCAATCATCAATGTCTTGTTTTTAGATGATTCTTCTTCTAGTTTTTCAATAGCTTCTCTTTCTCTTTGAGCAATAGAAGACGCTCTTTCTTCTGCTTCTATTTTTTGTCTCTCAAGGCTTTCTTGTCTTTTTCTTGATTGCCTTATAGAAGTCTTATCTCTTTCTGTTTGCTCTGTTAATGTTGTGAGTCTTGACTCCTGTTCATTCCTTACTCTCTCTAATTCTGATAATCGCTGTTTTGCTTTATCCAATTCAGATGATTCCTCTGAATTTGTTAAGCCTGGTGCTTTTTCTTTTTTACCTGTGAGGGGGTTAGCTAAAATTACAATTGGTCCCGTAAAATTAGTAAAACTTGAAAGAGTAACATTAAAAGAAATCTCTTTATTTGATGAGCTTAATGAAAAAGAATTTCCACTGTTAAGCTGTTTAGTCTTCGGAGGATCGCTCTCATCTAGAATTACCAATTCTCCAAATAGTACCATCTCTCTCTTTCCAACTATAAATGAATCCGAGATTACAGGATTTGTTACGGCTGTTACAATCGGTGCTGAATTTAGTCTTGTTTGTGCTCTAGCTCCACCTGTTTTTTGAAGAAATGGTTCTTCTGCAATCTCTCCGTCAATTTCTTCATATATTATAAGTTCAATTTCTTTGTTTACGCTTCCTGTTATTGTAACGGATATGCTGCCAAGATATGGCTCGACAGGCATTGGTTTTGCTCTGCTCCAATTTATTGATGGAATGATTCCGTCTTCGGTTATTTCTATAACTATTCCTTTTCTATCTGTTGAGTTCCATATTACATATTCTCCATTCATTCCGTCTGTATCATTATAAGCCTCTGTTTCATCTCTTCTTGTTATAACAATTGTTGAAACATTACGGTTTCTTGACGTTTCAAATCTCCAATCCATATCATATGTTAGTCTAATTAGACGATTGCCATTCTTTTTTAGAATTACAAAATGCCATAATCTTTGTTCCAGATCGCTAATATTGCTTCTTGATGTATAGAAGTCAGAATTAATTCTCAATACTCTGTCCGACACAAGAACCCCAGAATATCGTGTTTTAATAAACTTTTTACTCTTAAGTCGTCTCATAAATATATGATAACCTATAAAAAATTATAAGCAAATTTCCTTTATATGTTATACTGTTTTCTTAATTTATTCTATTTTCTGCTGTCTTTTCCTATATATAATTATACCAATTCCGACTACAAGAATAGCGGCTGCTGCTATCTTCATATTTCTATCATTTTTTTCTTCTTCTTCATTTGCCCTCTGTATCTCTGCCTCTCTAGCTAACCTCTCCGTGCTTTCTCTAGCAATTCTGTCTGCTTCTCTTTGTCTTTCTGCATTTTCTTCAGAAGAATTTGATCTTTCTTGTGTTTCGTCTTCGTTTTCAGTTTCGTTCTCAGTTTCCTCTGTTTCGGAATTTTCTTCTTCGGAATTTTCTTCTTCGGGGGTAGTGGTTGTTCCTTCGACTTTTGCTGCTAATATTTTAGATATTGTTGTGTTTAGAACTTTTTTCTTTTTTGCTTCAGAGGTTCCTTCTAGTGTAATCAAGTTACCATTGTTTAGCACAAGTAAGCTGTCATCAATTTTTATTTCAGCGTAAACCCTTATAGGAGACTTTGTTGCTAAAAAAGATGCTGAGATTTTTGGATTAAAAACTGGATCAAGACTTTCTTCTTCGTTTCTTCTACCTCTTCTAGTTTTTGCTCCACCTTCCTTTTCAATAATTGGAGACTCGTCTTCTCTTAAGACTTCTAGGGTAAGTATTTTTTCTACTCTTCCACTTATTCTTGCTTCAACTGTTGCCATGTATGGCTCAACAGGCATTGATGTAAATTGATTATAATCAACCATTGGAATACTTGTTGTTGATTCAAGAATATCTAAAACAAATCCTTTCCTATCCGCACTGTTCCAAATTACATAAGTTCCATTCATGCCATTTTCATCGTTGTATGCATTTGTTGAATCTCTTCTCCTAATATATAAAAAAATATTTTCATTCTCATCTTCGTCTGGATCAGAAAACCAATAGTCGCCATTAGGAAATTTGCCATAAGTAAGCTTAATTAGCTTATCGCCATTGACCTTAAATACATGGAAATCCCAGAGCCTTTGATTTTTTGCAAGATGGCTTCTAATTTTTTCCCAATTAATATGAAAACCTATCTGCTGAGTATTCAATGGAAATGCAGAAGGACTTGTTCTTGTCTTTAGCCTGTTCACTCTGCCAATCATAACATAAAAACAAAAAACAAAAAACAAAAGACTCAGATTATTTTTTAAAATCTTATTCCTTTATTTGTGCTTTTCTCTAAAAAGAAAATAGTAGGCTGATTTAGATAGTCTTAAATCTTATAGAGCTATAAAATTCTAGCCCATTTGGTGAAATAGCGACAGAATATTAAGAATCAAATTTTTTGATCTTAAATCTTAAGCATATAATTGTGTCATTATATCATATAAATTCAACTATCTTTATACCTTCTTATTCTAGCTACTTCGTTAGTTGTGTTTTTTAAAGTTAATAATTTTAATAGCATCATCAAAAATGATATTATACATAGAAACTTTATCTTTTATATACATTGCCGATTCGCTTACAGAAGATGGTGTATTTTATATGAATAATGCAGACGATAGTGCAGTAAGCAAAGACAACCCTAATTTTACACAAACTGTTACAATGCGAAAAATTAGAGAAATGCTTAGTAACAAGGATAGAAGCAGATCAGAAAATGATATATCTTCAAACTCGACTACTGAAACAAATACAAACACAAACACACCAACACCTGCAAGAGAAGGTGCTGAAGACCCTAGAGTAGCAATGCTTGAAAGAACTTTAGCTGAACAAGCCAATGAAACAAGAAGATTAAATGAGAGACTTGCTCAGAGTCAAACACAAATGCAAACTCAAGATGAAGGAATTGATACACCTACAAAGTTTCTTATAGGCGCAATCGCAATAGGCGGAATTCTTCTTATTTACAAGAAGATGAAAGACAAGAAGACTCAGCAGAAAGAGTGATTAAAATAGATTTGACTAAATACTAAGACCTAGCTTGTCTGCTTGATTGCGAAGCTTTTCGATTGCAAGCTTTTCCAACTGACGAATACGTTCCTTACTAAGTCCATAATCATTTCCAATTTGTTCAAGACATTCCTC
>Ga0154020_10011486_pt1 | contig 10096 bp, 15 predicted proteins | sample Klosneuvirus_201_FD_109709 | JGI IMG/M metagenome (GOLD analysis project Ga0154020, IMG submission 109709) | Active sludge microbial communities from wastewater, Klosterneuburg, Austria - Klosneuvirus_20160825_MG | ecosystem: Engineered > WWTP > Aerobic digester > Activated sludge | place... | reverse complement strand
CGTTTGTAAGAGATCATTGGTGTTCATCATGGCTGTGGTTTAGTCGCTCGGACTGCTCATGGAGATCCTGAAACTCATTCCGCGCTCCACCCCTGAGCTCAAAGCGGAGCTTGAACTAATCGAGGCCACGAAACGCGTTCAGCGCATGTGTCCCAAGATTGTTCCCGCCAGAGTTCGCCTCTCCAAAAATCGCGTCGAGCTTGTTGAAGAGATTCTCAACCATAGCCCTGCGTACTACGCTCAAATGGATGAGGTATGTCGTTGTCGTCTTGCTTCAAGGTGAGGCTCAGCTTGACAATTTTGTTTTAGATCAACGAAATTTCCATGATGTTGGGACTTAAAAGCGCTTCTCAGAAGCAAGAAGTAACACTCCTCGTTGCTCAGAAAGCAGTGCAATCGAAGGATTGGATGACGGCGAATCGGTTGTGCGTGGAGCTCATTAGGTCAGGCGCCAAGGCCGTGTTGAAGCTGAGCTCAGAACTCGCCGCCAATGAGTCGAATCCCGACCTCAACGCGCGGATCACATTCCTCTCATATGCGCTAATCCACTGCCCTGGTGCGCCCGCAATTCCTCGTGGGCTCTGGCGTCGTTCGGTAATTTGGTTTTTCTAGTGGAGGAACTTTCGGTAATGTTGAGCTCGCGCAACGCTCTAGTAGCTCGTGCTGAGGCCGCGAAGCTGCGCCTCCCGACTGACCAAAGTGACGCCAAAGAAGCGCTTGGTAATCTGATTGGTCTTGCTGTGTCCAAGGGTGCTGAAATACCGCTCGATCCCATCAAGTCACTCGCCGTTCACGCAACTTCGGTCAACACGCCTTCGTACTTTTCTTTTCTGCGCTGACTTTTTATTGGGTAATCCTCATGATTCCACTCGGTAGTTCCCCTTCGCAAAGGTCACTGGAAGAGATGCGCGCCATCCACCAAAATATCATTCGCCAGCTCTCTCGATCCTATGAAGTGGCTACCGTTAGCGCCTCTTCTTGTCCGAGTGAAGCGGAAGTATCGCAGTGGCTGAAAACCCGCGACGGTTCTCTCAAAGTACTGTCGTTGATGCAGCTCCGCAAAGATATCGCCGCTTTCCTCGCCTACGCTGCCGAAATTAACGACGTACATTCACCCTCAAAGACGTATTTAATTGCATCCTGAGTCCATCATTTGTTTAGAATGAGATAGTGTTCACTTTTCTCAAAGAGGAAAGCTCTTCGAGCGATCTGAAGCATGCTGAGGTCTCTTCGACTGTCGCATGCTACTTCTTTGCGCTCGCCTTTCTTAGTGACGTGACCCTCAATCGGCAAGTCGCTCAAGGGTTTCCTGTACGAAATTGGGTCACCTTTCATGTCCCCTCGGCTTCTTGGAACTGTTTTATGTAATGATTTCTCGATTTAGAAACTTCCCACTCATTCGGTGTTGCTTGGGGTCCCTCCAGCGCAGCTCGTTGGCGTCTTGGTCGACGGTTTTTTCGACTCGAACGTAGAGGTCGCGCGACTTCAGCAGCTTCTCAATGGCGATGCCAATGCCGCACGCTCCCTGGCCTCCTTGAAGCGCTGCCGACAGTTTTACGTCCGCCTAAACGATTTTGTCGCGGTCAAGGAGCTCTCGGAGCGTTCGCCCAATATCGACATTGTTCGCTTTGGGGCGGACGTGGCCTACCGCAATACTATTGTCTTGGAGCAGAGCCATTCACTAAGCGATGGTGCCCTCGAGAAGTCGCTTAAGATGGCGCAAAAGTACAAGGTGAGTCGCTTTGACATGCTCACCGAGCACGTCCGCTGGGCCCTCGTCAGCGGCTACGAGACCCTTCTCAACGATGAATCCAGGTTCGATTCTCCTTGATCATCCAACTCTTGTAATATTCTCTTCGCGTCATAATTCCTCCTGAATAGGAGACTACCAAACAAGATTGCAGCTATCACTGAAAGTGTATCACTGCTCGAGGCCTCTATTACCCCTCATCTCAAAGAGTTGTTGAGCTCAGCCTCAGTCTCTTCATCATCGGCGGCGGAGAGTGCCGATGCCGCATCTGCCTCATTACTCCTTGCCAAGCTGCGCGCCATGGTATCAGAAGTGAATGGCACGCATTACGAGGCGCTCCACTTCCTCTTCACACTCATGCGCAAGTCCATATCTGGACCGGCCAATTCCGTAGGTCCGACCTACCGTGGTTCTTGCTGATTCAAATGTTGATCCCTTTCTTTCCCATAGCGGTGCAAAAGGTCGAGATGATTCTTCAATTGCTCGCCAAGTTGCGCAAGGTCTCGCTAGCACGTCGCCTTGACTTCCGTGTGCTATTAGCTCCGAATGCTGCGGCCGTTATGGCAGAGCTTGCCCGCAATGTTGACCCTCAGAACGTCTCTCTCTACGCGTACTTGCCATCTTTGCTTCCCTCACTTTACTCTGCTCTTACTTGAGTGTTCATGAAGTCGTTTGGTGAGCGCACTGATGGCCTTGTGGAAGCTCGACTCGAAACCTGAGAAGAGTTCGTTCCCCTTGTTCCATTCCGTCACTTTCTTTTTTCTCACTGCTGCCATGTCCTTCAATAGTGAAAGAAGTCGAGAGTCTCACCGAATCGTTTGTTTATCGCTCCATGTTGTTTACTATGACCTTTGGATTCGCCAAGCCAACTGAGGTTCGTTCCAGCTCGTTTCTCCAAATCACCTCCCTCTTCTCAATATGGAATTCCTACAGGACGCGAAGAAAGCGGTCTTCATTGGTCGCAAGGGAGAGGAGTGGTCCTCTTTGTTCGAAATTATGGCCCAATACCTCGACAAGCTCGACGCGGTAGACTTACAACAGTTCGCTGGGGCTTTGACTGTCCAGCGACCCTCTCAGCTCATTGCCGTTGCAACTCGCCTCAAGTTCATTCGCACTGTCCTTGCCAGTGTCTCCAAGACCGCCTCGCCCACCTCATTGGCTGAGCTGCAGGCCATAGGCAACCACTTGTACGATTTCATTTCGATTCCGCTTATTTTCATGCTGGTGTGGTGATGGGCCGAGTCTAGGTCAATGGTGGAGGCGTCAGAGGCAGCGCTCATGAACGTCGAGGGCGTCGACGTAGATGCTGCCGTCGCTGCCATTGACGCTGCCTATCGCCAACCCGATACTGTGCTTCGTCGCTACCTAGCACATCAATATATTTGACTTCAGATTTATTCAATCGTTATCTTGTGTTAGATTGCTTCCATCACCAGCGCGCTCATTGCGAATGGTATCGGCATCGTGGCTGCCTTTGCAATTCTCGATAAGTTGAACTCTGAGACAGCGCCACTTTCGATTTTCCTCCGCGAGCGATATTCAATTATCACACGGCGCCTCATTGAAGTGCTCAAGGTCGACCCAGGCCAGGATAAAGACGCTTTTTCGGCTCGCCTTCGTGAGGTCCGAGCAGAGGCAGCCTACAAGAACAAGGCACTCCCGTTCCCTCCGAAGAATACCGTGGTCGCCTTGCTGATGCTCGAGCATCTGGTGGCTGATTTGTCGCAAGCCCTCGATCAGAAGCCTAAGTCCATACCCCCTTTGCTTCTGGGTACGTCTTGCTTTCCAGAGCTGTGTGTTGTCTTGATTCTGATATTGTCTTGTTCAGAAGAGGTGAGGTTAGCGGTGATCCCGCTTGTGGTGGAGCTCGTCGAAGCGGCGGACGGGGGACCTTTGGAGGGCCGCTTGCTCTTGCTGTCGATCTTGCAGCGCTCGCCGCTCCTCCTCGGCAAAGATAAGGCAGTCCGCCATCGCCACGCTCAGCTCTTGGAAGCCCTCAAATCCAAAGCCATTGTCACTCAAATGTCCAGTAGTCAAGTAAGAATGCCAATCTTCATTCTGTTTTTGATGCAAAACTCATATGTTGACGTTTCTAGGAGGCAAACGTTGATGTTAGCGAGATAGGTGGCAAGGAAACGCTGCTGGCGCCTCTTCTCGCCCAATTGGCGGTCTCTCAAAATGACGAGACGGACGCTCTTGTTGAAAAAATCACGGCCTTGTTGAATGTTTGGAGCGAGCAGCCTTTGGAAGACGACGGCAGCGCTCAAGAACGCTCAGTCGTCGACGTTCACGCGCTCTGGTTTGCGTTTTTGGAGAAGCTCATACTGAGTCAGCGACTCGATCTCGTTATCCGCCTCCTCCGTTCTTACAAGTCTAAAGGTGTTGTCATTCTCACTGAAGCGGTGTGTTCCTCATTCCCATTTGATCATCGGTGGGTCCTCCTCCTCTAATTCTATTCTCCCAGGAAGAGGATAAACTGTCGTCCACGACTGGGCTCTCTCGTCCCAATCGCGTTTGCCTCGCCCTGTTATCGTCCTCGGCGCTTCGCCGTGATACAGCGTTGAATGATTACTTGAACTATGTGGCAGCTGCGAAGGCGCTCACACTGAACGAGGATTTCAACGTGCGCTTATTCTTCCTCTTGGTGGACGAGAAGCTAGTGACGAAGATAGTGCGCTCCAAGCTCTTTGCGCTGCTCGTTGACTTTCTCCTCGCCGTGCTGAAACGCACTTCGTCCTATGGCGCCTTGGAGAACTCGAACGATTTGTTGGCTTTCCCAATGAGCGATGTCATGGTGACCGAATACGCTGCAGTGCGTGAGCGGTCGAGTGAGGCGGTCTATTGGCTGGCTATGAGCCTGGCCACTCAGCTCTACGGGGCGCAGCTCTTCCCTTGGCTCTCCCGGCTCGTGCTCGCCTACTACCGTGTTTCGCCCTCCATCGCCTCGATGGACTATGCCAATCTGCTCTTGCAGCGCCTCGCTCACGAGATTGCTGCCCGAGTGGACTCTCTTAGCGATGAGGAGCGCGAGAACGAGCGCGTTCGAGTCGCCCTCGATTTTTCACGGTTCGCCGAGGAGGACCGCTCGAGATGATCTCGACTGCGTTTTTCCGCCTTCTCCCCGTCACCTTGTCGAATTCATTCGCTCTTGATGCAGCTTGTAGTATCTGAGTTGGCGTTTGCGAATTCATTGCATCAAAAAATTCATTGTAACGACTTGCTCCAAGATGGGATACGATTTTTCCCTCGTTGGGCAAAGTTGCTGCTCAGTGACTAAAAACACGTGTACTATTCTTTCTACCCGTATTGCTTCCGCAGAACCGACACCGAGCAGTGGGGATCATGCAGCTAAACATAATTAAGGCAATTGAAAACACAACAGGTCGAGCAAGTGTTCTCAATTCCCTTTCCAGTCCTCCATCCTTGCTGAGCAGTCAAAGACAACACTGGATAGCATGGGCGTTGTATCAGACACCCCGTAATCAAGACTGCCAATCGCAGAGCGGCAGCGAATCGGGATGCATTGTATTCAAAATATTCACTCGCACAAACATTTGACGATGAAGTGGGCTAAAGGGAGTCTTGTTACGGGAGCTTAGCCACAAGCTTGGAGAGCACCGCGAAGTTGGGGGTGCCTATTAACGCGAGAAAGATAAGAGGTGGTCAATAAAGAGCAGAACAAAAAAAACGAGAGCGTACCAAGGCCGGTCACGGGGTCCCATCCCTAGAGAGAAGAAGACGAGCATGAGGATATTAGGCGATCTTCAGACGAGATAAGTCAAAAGAGTACCTTAGCGCACACGAAACCAGTCTCGCCGCAGCAACCGTCCTGATTGTTGCCGATAGTCACGTCGTAGTAAGCGCCAGGCGTAAGCGCAGCCTAGTTACATCATTACAGTAAGATTTCAATTCTTAGCTAACAAAAACGGAAATTAAAATGGTCACCTGGTAGAGGAACGGGTTGAGGAAGCCGAGGGCGGGCTTGTTGTTGCCGAGGCGGATGTTGTTCAAGAGAGTCACAATACCGGCGAAGGTAGGGGCCGAGGCCGAGGTACCACCAACACTACAAAGGACAAGATGAGAAATAATTTTACCATGGATGGATCCAATCCCAAGACGAGCAGAATGACCTGTAGGTTTGACCACCGATAAGGACAGCAAAGTTCATGCCGAGGGCGGCGACGTCAGGCGTGCCGCGACCAGTCTTGTCATAGAAGAAGAACTCGGGGAGGGTCGGAGCATTCTTGAAGTAGCCCGCGATAGCAGAGGTCTAGAAGAGCAAGCAATCAACGACCTGGTAATGCCACCCCTGAGCAATTCAGGACGCACCTGGTAAGAAGGAGCCTTGAAGTCCCAAGCGAAGCCACCGCCAGAGCCGAACTCAGTCACAGCCTGCTCGACAGTGAGGGCTAAACGAAGGAGCGTAACGGAGAGGCAAAAGGATTCACAAGCGAAGTGACAATGACAATGACGCACTGTCATCGGTGAACTCGGTGGCACCCACTGACGTGACGTAAGGCGAGATGGCAGGGAAGGAAGGCGAGAACCAGATGCAAGCAGAGCAGCCGGTACCGCTGTCACCGCTGGACGAGAAGACGACACGGTAAGCTAAATGAAGGATAACGATTCGAAAGAAGAGAGGTCATACGAGGCAAAGATGATGGAGATGCCACGCACACCGAGCTTCTGCATTTCAGTGTTGAAGCGGCTCTACAAGCAAAGAATCAGCAAGAGGGGAACGACCAGACCGCGAACAAAGCAGACCTGATAACCCTCCCAGGGGTCAGAGAGGGCGACTTGGTCACCATAAGAGATGGAGTGGACGATGGGGCAATTGGCCTCACTGTTGAGCTGCGAGATCCAAGTGGTCAAGTCGCTCCAGAAGTCCTAACGGCAACATGTCACAACAATGGAATGAAGGCAGACAAGAAGAAAGGCGAACCATGCTGGGGATGGACCAATACCAGGTCGGAGCATCAGGGGCAACACCCTAAGACAAACCACGAAGATGAAAATGCAATCCAAACCGACTAAAAGGAGGGGCAGCACCTTGATGTACTGAATGTCGAGGGAAGCCTCGTCACCGGGATTTGAGGGATCGTTCTGGCCGACAACCTTGGTCACGTCCGCGTTCGTCTTCTGACCAACGTACTAAAGAGAAAAGAATGGATTGACAATGATAGTAGAAAAAGAGAATGACACCAAAGGAAGAAGGGACCTGCTGATAGAACTGAGTGAGGTCGTAGGGAGCATAGTACTGGTCCTGGAACTCAGCGACAGCCTGGCTCGCGTTGGGATTGGTGCCCGTCGCCGACTTGGAGACCTGGAAATGAAAGAAGATGGTGAAAAGAAGAAAGGAGAAATCCTAGACAGCAATACACAAGTACATTGTAGCGAGTGCGAATGACGGACGGCGTCACGGGCTGGTCACTCTGCCTCTTGGTCGAGGTAGAATAGAAGGGGCGGTGCTTGGGGCCAGGGAAGCCACTCACGCCGCTCACAAAGTCGACATGCTGGGCAATGTCATTGGGCAGCCTAGAAGATTACATCGAGAGGAGGAGCTGCAATGAAAACATCTCGAAATCGTACGAGTAATCGCCGAGGGCGCTGACGTGCGAGCGCTCGGGGGACTGGAAGACGTGGAAGGTCGTGGCAAACAAAGTCTCCAAGGCGGCCACGCGCATCTTCACGACGAGCATGTCGCGCGAGCCCACCAAGGACACGCTGCAAGTGACGAGATGTCAGACAAGAGCACCAGCAGATCATAAAAAGCCGCATTTACCTCGAAGGATTATACTGAGCAACGTGGGTCTTCACTGCCTCAATCTGCGGAAACCACCAATCAAATAAGCGCTAAGTGCGAACTCGCAGGTCATAGAAGAAGAGTACAGTCTCAACAGCGGGCTGGACGAGCTCTGCAACCTGCTCCAAGGAAAGGTACTTGCCATACGCAGTCGACTTGGGGTTCGAGACGTCCCTACGTAAATACAATGAAATGATACTGTATTAGAAAAAGGAAGGCGGAGAGGGAAGAAGGGACCAGAAGAGGGCGTCGAGCTGATCGAGGTTGCGTTGCTTCAAAGCGAAAATGACGGTCATCTCGTGCTCTACACCACAGACAGCCATCATCAAAGCGGCCCATGCATATAATAGAATATCAATAAATTATTCATATTATTAAATTAGTTCCTCAAAAAAAAAGTAAGGGAAGGGAATGAACTCCACGTGTTGGGAAAATTCATAGCAACTTTTCCCTCCGCAAACAGCCACAATCGAACCAGAGGATGGTCAGAATTACCCAATGAGATATGAACGAAATATTAATTGTCTAAGAATATAGAAAAATTGACTGGATAAAGAGAGGCCAATCGAAGGAAGGGTCAAGGGGCGAGCATGACAGCGACAATCATCACCTGTTATATTCACTTCAGGCGAACTGCAATCCCGTAAGGCCCTTTCAATCCTGGATGATACGATTATCGAAAAGGGTTGTTTTCAAGGAATGAAATGTACGGGGATTGGCGGCGGAGATTCGCTCCCAGCCCTCAGGGGCGCGATGGAGGAGGTCCTTGGCGGCCTTGACAGAGACGCGAGGCTTCGACGACAACGCCACGGCGAAGAGCGCCACGAGGCACACGGCAACAGCGACCGCACGCATGGCTAATACTCCTACAAGATTTTGCAGAGAATGAGTGCGGATTCAGCGATTCCGGCTTTGCCCGCGACCGCTGCTATTGAGAAGGGGACGACTCGGGCGAGCGGGAAATCGAGAAAGACAGGAGACGGTTTAATACTAGGCACTCCCGGTATTAATGGCCACGCCTCACAAGTCGTCCGAGTCATAGTGATCCATGAAGAACTTGATGCGAGCTTGCTCCTCACGCTCAATCTGCTGCGCCTCCTTCAGGACCTTGGCCTCGCTCACGAGCCTCTCGAGCTCCTCCCTCGACTTGCCTCTGATAGGAATCTTAAGCTTCTGCGCTTCCTTCTTGAGCTGCGGAAGCTCCATGGCAGCGATGGCGGCATCATTGGCAGTGGGTCGGCGGAGTCCACGGAATCGCTGTCCGAAGGCCATGCGCTCCTCTTCAGCCGTCATGTGCGTCCTCTTGAGGCCATGGACTGCAGAGGGGTCGAGCGGCGCCACCTCGGCCGCCTTGATGAGCTTCTCGCGCGCAGCGTTGTCGATTGGTGGGATATTGACAATCAACGCGGCATAAGTGTAGAAATTGGTCTCCGAAGCCTCGTTTCCATAGTACCCAGTAGCTGAGTACGACACCTCCTCCACGAACGACACATAGTTTGCCCTTTCGGAATAGCTGCGAAAGTTTGGCCGATCAATAATCCACTCCACCTCCGTGGAATCGTCCTCGCTGTCGTTATCTTGATAATCCATGATCTCTCCAGAAAAGGGCTCGCCTTCCAGGTCATCAGCAATTCCATCCATGTCGACCTTGCGCATAACATACCCCCCATCGACCCAGCCATACTGACCAAATCTTTCCACGATCGCGGGAGTCGGGACATGCTCGAGCTTCCAAGTGCCAAGGTCTGGAGCACTGGCGAAGCGCATTGCGCTCACCATGAGGCCCAAGCTCGAGGCGGCCACCGCCACGAGAGCGTCGGAACCCTTCAGGTGGATTGTCGAGGCCTTGGACTGCAAAGGCAGCGAAGTGTCCTCGGCGGGCAGCTCGCTGTCCTCATACAAGTGGACGCATCCAAATCCAAGCTTACCACCCGAAGGGAAGAATTCTTTTGATTTGAGCGCTTTCCCCAAGGCACTTTGGAAGTAGGAAGCGCGAGCGAGAAGGAGTTGGTCGTCGTCTTCGCTCACTGACTCCTTCTCTTTCCCTTTGGCTTTCACTCCTTTCTTCTCCTTGGCCTCCTTCTCGTCGGATTTCTCGTGGTCAACTCGGAAGAGGTTATAGGTAAGAGTAAGGCGCAAACCATAGTCGACCTTCTCGACCGTGTGCTCGCAGTCGCCAAAGAAAGCCGCCCACGAAATCAGATCGCTCGGGACAGCGCTGTCCATCAAGTCAGCGCGCTCCTGAGCGCTCATCTCAATATTCCTCACGAAATAGGCGTAGTTGTAGCGGGATCCATTTTGACCAAAGAACTCGATGGCGCTTTTTGTTCTCTCGTCGAACCCTTCCCACGACTTGCGCTTGATTAGGTCGCTAAAATCATGGGGGGTCACAGCTTTGCGGCCGGTGCCACCAGGCTGCTTAATCTTCAGCGAGCCTCCCAAAAAGAACTAACATGGAATCCATCACCGCCGGCAATCGATAAGATTAATGAAACTATTCAACTTGAAGTGTGTGCGTACGACAGGGAGACAGACGACGAGTG
>Ga0154020_10011484_pt1 | contig 10096 bp, 12 predicted proteins | sample Klosneuvirus_201_FD_109709 | JGI IMG/M metagenome (GOLD analysis project Ga0154020, IMG submission 109709) | Active sludge microbial communities from wastewater, Klosterneuburg, Austria - Klosneuvirus_20160825_MG | ecosystem: Engineered > WWTP > Aerobic digester > Activated sludge | place... | reverse complement strand
TCGGAGTTGCGGGCGCGCCGGGCTCGGCGACACCCGGTGTGGTCGAAGGGACAGGAGCGACGACGTCGGGTGCGGCGAGATCCGGCGTGGTCGAAGCGAGAGGAGCGACGACGTCGGGTGTCGCTGGTGCTCCCGGCGCACTCGCGCGGTCCGGTTCGCTCACCGCGGTGTCGGGCTTGTCGACCACCGCTGTCTTCACGACGACGCCGACGCCCGTCGTCAGCGCGAGACCGATCAGGATCTTCGCGCCGATCGAGATCGATGCCTTCGCAGCGACGGCACCGACCGTGGCGGCAGTGGTGGTCGTCGCGACGGCGGCTGTCGTCGCGGTCGTCGCGGTGGCCGTCGTCGTCGCCGCGGCGGTCGTCGCCGTCGTCGCGGTGGTCGTCGCCGCGGTGGTCGTCGCGGCCGTCGTCGCTGCCGCCGTTGCGCTGGCCGCGTGACCGACGATGCCCACACCGATCGCGAGGCCGATCGCGCGACGCGCCGCGGGGCTCGGCCCGTCGTCCTTCGCCGACCGCAGCAGCGCGCCGAGCGCGTCGTCTCCATCGGACAAGCGGCGTGGCTCGGTCACAGCTCACCTCGCACGCGCGCGGCTTCGGCCGCGAACGCCTCGCGCGCACGCCGCAATCGCGACGCCACGGTTCCGGGCGCGAGATCGAGGGCCGCGGCGATCTCGGCCATCGTCATCTCCTCGAGCTCGTAGAGGACGAAGACCGCGCGCAGATCGATCTCGAGAGCAGCGAGCACGCGATCGAGCACTCTGCGCGCGTTCTGGCGATCCACGACATCCGACGGGCTCGGCGCACCATCGACCAATTCGTCGACGGTGTCATCGTGGGCTCCGCGGCGCGCTTGCGAGCGTCGCGCGGTGGAGGCGACGCGCAGCGCGGTCGAGAACAAGAACGACTTCTCGCGGCCGAGCTCCACGTCGTCGAGGCGGCGCGAAAGCACGAGGAAGACCTCTTGCGTCGCATCGTCGACCGTCGCCTGGGGAACGCCGAGGCGGCGGAGGGATCGCCACACGAAGTCGAAGTGCGCCTCGAACAACGCGCGCAGCCGATCGGGCGCGACGATCGCGCTCGATTCGGGGACAAGGAGGCGTGCGACGTCGGGCATGCGCGGTTCCGGCAGCGGTCTTGGTTGCTCCACGGATGCCCACCGTTCATGCAATGGCGCGATTGCCGCGTTTTGATCACGAAATGTGATCAAAACAGCTCCACCGTGATGGAAAGCCCGAGTCCTCCCGTGATCACGCGTGGTTGGTGCACGGTGGTCATCGGCGCGATGAAGAAGCGGTCGCGAATGAGCGGCGCGGCGGCGGTCGCTTCGAGCTCGATGGCCACGCGATCGACATGCACCGCGAGGCGGCCCGCGACGAACGGCGCGACCCACGGGCGCCGCCGCAGCTCGGGACTTCCGACCATGACCCCGCGGGCGGTCAGCGCGCCCGCTTCGAGCCCGAGAGCGGCAGCCATCACGAGGGGACCGCGCGCGAACGCGAACGGACGCACGTCGATGCGTCCCGTGGTCCAGCGAAAGTCCGAGGTCGGCCCGGATTGCTCCTGCGTGCGCGCGAACGCCAGGCGTAGTTGTGCACGCGTTGTCGCGCCGAGCGACACGAACGCGGACGCACCGAGCTCGGCGGCGGGGACCACGCCGTAGGAGCCCGCAACACCGCCGCCGATCGCGACGCGACGCTCGTGCGGACGCTCGGGCGGAACGACGACCTCGCGCGCTTGCTCCGCGTTGACCGACAACGCGGCGACGACGGTCAACGCGGCGAGCGCTTCGTCGCACGTCGCCGCATCGACGGTACGCACGGTGTCGCCATCGCGTGCGCGAATGACGAGCATCCCGCGCGTTCCGCCGGACGTGTACGGCGTGACCGTGACCTCGAACGTGCGGCTCGCGGATTCATCGACGCGAACGGACGCACGCGCCGACAGCTGCGCGACAAACGACTCGACCGAACCGCAGCCCTCGGGCGCGACGAGGCGCACGCGGATCGGCTCGGGTGTCGTGTCCGCGCTCGCCGAGATCGCGCACGCGCAGATCACGGCGTACGTATGGGCCAAGCGCGACATCCGCGCGCATGCAATCACGGGCCGCGAGGCGCGCCAAGCGTTTTGGCCGCTGCGCGGCTCACCGAACAGGGCGCTTGAACACCAGGATCACGCTGCGTGTCGCGCCAGATGCTTGATTCGTGTCGAACGCCGAGACGAGCTCCCAGCCCTGCCTTCCGTGCTCGGTCAGCATTTGCTGGAACCTGTCCATGTCGAGGTTGCCACCGACCCAGAAGCCGGTGGCTGCGATCGAGACGCTCGTGTATTCCCACATCGCGCCGACGATAACCCGTTCTCACTCCATGTCGATGTCGGGCTCCGCATCCGCGGGCTTCGCCGGCTCGGCGGGCTTCGCGGGTGCGGGCGCGGGCGTCGCGGCCGCATTCGGATCCGGCTTCGCGGCTGCCTCGGGGCGCTGCTTCACTTCGCGGCCGGTCGGGCACAGCGGCGCCGCATCGGCATCCGCGCGCTCTTGCACGACGCCACCGATGCGCTGCGGACCCGCGGCTCCGAGGATCTGCAGCGTCGACGCGATCACGCCTCGCTGGATCAGGCGCGCCTTCACCGCGTCGGCGAGCTTCGTCGCATCGGGCGCCTTCGGCAGCGCGATCGCGACGAGCCACTTGGTGACCTCGGGGTGCGAGAGCATCACGAGCGCCATCTGATCGACGACGATGATGCCCGCGGCCGAGAGGCCGTTGCCCTGCAGCGTCGGCTGCGTGTCGACGACGAGGCGATCGCCGTCGAGGCGCGCGACGTTCTTGCCGCCCGTGTCGGGGCACCCGTCGTCGTCCTTGAAGCCGTTGATCGTCTCTGCTTCGGCGGGGCAGGTGTCCTTCACGTCGTCGACGCCGTCCTTGTCGTTGTCGAGCTCGGGGCAGCCGTCGGTGTCCTCGAAGTTGTCCTTGTCCTCGGGGCACAGCGGGCACTTGTCGTTCGCGTCGGCGACTCCGTCGGCATCGTTGTCCGCTTCGGGGCAGCCATCGCCGTCTTCGAAGCCATCCACGTCCTCTTCCGCGGTCGGGCACGTGTCGGCGTTGTCGAACACGCTATCGCCGTCGGAGTCGCGCTTGTTGCCGGGGCAGCCGTCGGCCGGGTACGGATCCTTGCCGTCTTCGGCGTCGTTCGGACACTTGTCCTTGTCGTCGTTGATCTTGTCGGCGTCGTTGTCGACCTCGGGGCAGCCGTCTTCGTCGTCGAAGCCGTCGAGGTCTTCGGCCACGGTCGGGCAGCGATCTTCCGCATCGGCGCGGCGATCGTGATCGCGGTCGTCGATCGGGCAGCCGAGCATGTCGCTGGGAGCGTCTCGGTCGCCGGGGATGAGTGGGCACTTGTCGATCGCGTTGAGCACGCCATCGCCGTCGGAGTCGCGCACGTCGGGCGAGTAGCCGATCGAGATGAAGAAGCGCGACGACGGAGAACCGACGCCTTTCACGAGGCCCGCGCCACCACCGAGCACGACAGCGACCGACGGCGTCGCGTACACGCGCAGGCCGCCTTCGACTTCGAGCGGGCTCGCGTCGAGGGAGAAGTCCGGCAGTCCGGCGCGGCCGTAGCTCTCCGCGATGATGCTGAAGCGCTCGGTGATGCGCACGGCGGCGGCGACGCCCCACGTCAGCTGCTGGCCGATCGTCGAGTCGTAGATCGTGCGCGGCTTGCGGAGCATCACGCCGCCGGTGGCACCGAGGGAGAGCTTGTCGATGTCGTACTGGAACGCGATCCGCGCGCGCACCGTCGGTAGGTTGTCGCCGATGAACTTCGAGCCATCGCTGCCGAACGACGACGGCAGCGTCAGGCCACCGAGGCCGCCGATCTTGATCGCGCCTTTGCGATAGAGGCGGTACTTGCCCTCGACGAGCAGATCACCGAGGCCGGTGACCGAGAGTCCGTTCGGATCCGCGTTGCCGGTGTCCGCCATCAGGCCATCGCCCGCGAGCTGGAAGATGACCGGGAGGTTCGCGCCGAGCTGCAGCTTGTCGGTGATGCCGTAGGCCGCGGTGATCTGCATCGCCGCGAGCGACGTGACAACGCGCGTGCGCTCGCCGGTGATGACGTCGGGGTTGTCCTTGTCGACGTTGTAGATCGTGAACGGTCGCGTGAGGTACGTGACCATCGCGTCGACCGCGAGCTGCTTGGGCTCCGCGACATCCGCGTTGGGAACGGTGAAGAACGTCTTCGGACCGATCGCGTACTCGAACGTCTGGACGTCGATCGCGGGATCGAACGGGGCGTCTTGTGCGGCGGCCGTGCCGGTGAGTGCAAGCAGCACGCACGCGACGACGGCGCTGATCCCCCGAGGATGAAGCGCAGGCATTGCGCACATTCTACGCCCGACTCGACGAGGACCGATAGTGGAGGGGTGGGCCCGGGGTGGGGTAGGCCACGGGTACTAACGGATCACTTCGGTAAGGTCATCGAGAACGTCCACACGACGACGGAGCTGACCGGCTGATCGCTCGTATCGATCGCGGGGGTGAACTCGATGAGCTTCGAGCGCTCGAGCGCGAGCTCGTCGAGACCGTGGCCGAGCTTGTTGAGGAGCACGGCACTCGCGACCTTGCCGTTCTCGTCGACCACGAGCCGGACCCGGATCACGCCCTCGATCCCCATCTGCCGGGCTTCTTGCGGGTAGTCCTTGCCGGCATCGAAGTACGACTGATCGCCCTTGGGCAGCGCACGCTTCTTGATCGTCGCGACCGAGACCGGCTTGGGTGGCTCGGCGCTCGCCCCGGATCCCATCCCGGCGCCGGTTCCGCCGCCGGCACCACCTCGGCCGACCCGTTCCGACGTTCTCTTGCCGACCGCGACGGGGACGCCGCCGGGACCGGTCCCGGCGCTGTCGAGCGTGACGACCTGATCGCCGCCGCTCGGTGGCTGGGGCGTCGGGTCGGCAGGAGGCGGCTCGTCTGTCGGAGGCGGCTCGACCGACCGGACCGGGGCCGTCTTGACCCGCGCTTCGACGACCCGCTTGGGCTCGACGGGCGGAAGCGGCTCCGGCGGTAGCGGTTCGGGCTCTTTGACGACCGGCGGCGGCGGCGGGGCGATCACCGGCGGAACCTCGACCTCGATCATCTCGATGTGCGGTGCCGGGGTGGCCTTCCGCTTCGGCGCATAGACCTGCACGACATCGGCGGTCACGAACAGGATGATGTGGATCGCGAGAGTGCCTGCGGCGGCCAGGAGGATCCGCGAATCCGAATTCACCGCGACTAGCCTAGCAGACCTATTTCGCGTCGAGCGGAACGTTCTCGAGCGCGATGCCCGTGACGCCCGCTTGCTGGACGAGATCGATCGCACGCATGACGTTGCCGTAGGCCCCGTTCTTACTCCCGGCGATGATCGCCTTGGGCTTCGCGCTGCTCGCGGCGATCTGTTTGATCCGCGCGATCGCGTCGGCGTCCGATGCGAACTTGTCACCGTTGACGAACAGATCGCCGTTCTCCTTCACGGAGATGCGCAGCGTGCTCTGCACGTCGCCGCCCGTCGATGCCTTCGGCTTATCGATCTCCACGCCGCGTGCCACGATCAGCTTCGCGGTGACGATGAACACGACGAGGATCACGAGCACGACGTCGACGAACGGCGTCACGTTGATATCCGTGATGCCGGGCGACTCGTCGTCCTGGTAGAGGCTACTTCCCGCCATCGTCCTTCTCGGATGCCTTCTCGGATGCCTTCGCCGTCGTCGGTCCGGCGTGCTTCTCGCCGTAGGTGATCGACAGCACCGAGTGCGCGACCTCGTCGGCGGAGCCCATGATCAACTTGATCTTGCGCGTGAAGGTGTTGAACGCGATGACCGCGGGAATCGCGACGAGCAGACCGACCGCGGTGGCGACGAGTGCTTCGGCGATCGCTCGCAGCGTCTGCGCCTCGGCATCGGCCGACTTCACGGTCAGGTTCTGGAACGCGTTGATGACACCGAGCACGGTGCCGAACAGTCCGATGAACGGGACGTTGTTTCCGAGCGTACCGAGGAGCATCAGGTTGCGATCGGCGCCCTTGCGCCAGCGCGCGCGCTCGGCGTGCATCGCTTCGGCGACGGCATCTGGACCGTTATCGCGCTCGGCGATTCCGCGCAGTGCGACGTGCACCGGAATCGACAGATCATCTTTGTACTTCTCCTGGAGGCGAGCGAGCTCGCCGCGCTGGAACGCACCGCGAACCTCGCGGAGGAAGACCTCGGTGTTCGTGTCGCGCTGACGCAGCCACAGGTAGCGATCGATCATCACGCCGACGGACACGACCGACAGCCCGATGAGGACCCACAACACCCAGTCCGCGCCGAGCTGGGCGAAATCGACAAACGCGCTCGACAGGTTCATGCCGCGCGAAGTGTTACGTGGCTTCGGGGGTGTCGTCGACCGCTACGGCCACGGTCTTCATCACCTCGCGCATGACGGCCGTGGCGTAGGCCCCACCAGGCAACGCGAACGCGACTTCGAGAGTCGAAGGCCCACCGTCGGTGACGGAGCCGTCGCGGACACGAATCGTCGCGTCCCGGCGCGTGCCCTCGGCGAGCTTTCGGACCGTGGCGAACGAATCGCGTGCGAGCCCCGCCGCGGCGAGGATCGCGTCTTCGCGCGCGGCCGCGGGCGTGTCGTCGGGAGGCCGCCGCATGTCGACCCCGAACATCGGTCCGGTCAGCACGAGCTCGCCGGCGCGCAGGCGCTCGGTGTCGGTGGCCGGATCGTCGCTCGTGAACATCCCGCCGGTGGTCTTGTGCAACACGTCGCCAGCGAGCACGTCGCGATACAGCCCGTCGGCCATGCGCGCGACGAGCCACGCGTTGAACAGCTCGGACTGCAGCGCGCTGACGAACAACCGATCGAGCTTGCGATCGCGACCGGTGCGTCGCTCGCCGCTGACGAGGGCGCGGCCGTTCGCGGCGTTGTCGCCATCGCGGCCGAAGCGCTGCTCGCCGTACCAGTTCGGCGCACCCGGCGCTTCGACGAGGCGCGCGAGGATCGCCGTCGCGCGATCGAGCGCGTCGGGGACCACGTCGCGCACGCGCAACCGGAACGCATTCGCGCGAACGTGACCCGTGCGCAACTTGTGGTTGTGCCGCGTCGCTTCGAGCACGGTGACGTCGGGGATCGCGAGCGCGAGCGCGGCTTCGGGAGTCACGGGCGGCGGTAGGCTCAACCACTGCCGCGTCACCGCGTGGCGATCCTTCATTCCGGCGACGCCGATGTCGCGATCGGAGATTCCGAGAGCGCGCGCGATCGAGATCACGGCATGTCGCGTGTTCATGCCGCGCTTCTCGATGCGCACGAACACGTGATCGCCCACACCGCTCGGCAGATACGCGGGCTCCTCGTCGACGACGAAGTCGGCGTCGACGGTGCGGAGTGCTCCACCGGTGCCCGGCAGGTCATGTGTCAGATACGGCAGCTCCACGAGGGGCGGTGTTACCATCGATCCATGGTCATGCAGTTCCCTCGAGTGGTCGCCGCTCTCGCTGTTCTCGCGATCGGTTGTGGTGGCCGCTATGGTGGAGCACCGAAGGCGCCGGCCTCGACGCCCAAAGCGCCGGCAGGCGGGCTCGAAGCTGCCGCGCTGCCATACGCGATCGTCGATGCGCGCACGGGCCGCGCCGTCGACGAAGCCGCGTTCTGGACGAAGGTCGGCACGGCGCGCGCGGTCTGCGTCGGCGAGGACCACACGAACCCGCACCACCACTGGGTGCAGCTCGCGGTGGTGAAGCACCTCGCGAAGGATCTGCCGGCGGGGAGGCAGATCGCGCTCGGCATGGAGATGTTCCAGCGTCCGTTCCAAGGCGTGCTCGAGGACTACGCGGCCAAGCGCATCGACGCCGCCGCGCTCCGCTCGCGCACGGGCTGGGAAGAGCGCTGGGGCTACGATTGGGGCTTCTACGCAGAGACGATCGAAGCTGCCGTCGGTGCGGGCGCGCACCTCCTCGCGCTCAATGCATCGCGCGAGCTGACGAAGAAGGTCGTGCGGAAAGGCCTCGAGAGCCTGACGCCCGAGGAGAAGGCGCAGGTTCCCGAGCTGAACCTGACCGACAAGGAACACCGCGCGTGGTTCGACTCGCTGATGGAGGGCATGGGTGGCACCGGTGCGCACTCGACCAAGGCCCCCGCGGTCCCCGACGACGATGCGCACAAGGGCGTGAAGCCAGCACCATCGTCGTCGCCGCCCGACGAGGACGCGACGATGCCGAGCGCCGAACGCATCTACGCCGTGCAGGTGATCTGGGACGAGTCGATGGCGGATGGCACGGCGAAGTGGCTCGCGTCGACACCGTCGGGGCACGCGGTGATCCTCGCCGGCAACGGTCACTGCCACGACAGCGCGATCGTCAATCGCCTCAAGCGTCGCGGCATCACCGACGTGATCAGCGTGCGCCCGGTCGTCGACACCGAGGGCCAGGTCGCGGAATCGCTCGCGAAGCCGGTGAACGACTTCATCGTCGTGCTGCAGATGCCACCCGAAGCGAAGGCTGCGCCCGCGGGGCCGACGGGTGAATCGAGTCACTGATGGCCGATGTCTACGGGGAGTTCGTTGCCCTCGTGCGCGCGTTCGACGCGGCAAACATCGACTACGCGCTGTGTGGTGCGCTCGCGCTCGCCGTCCATGGTGCTCCGCGTGCGACAAAAGACATCGACATCATCGCGCGCAAGGAAGACGAGCCACGCATTCGCGAGCTGGCCACTGCCGTTGGCTTCGTGTTCGCGGCGCTTCCGATGCAGTTCGCTGGCTCCGGAATCGAAGTCCAACGCTTCACGAAGCTGATCGACGGTCGCCCTCTCATGCTCGACGTGCTGTGGTTGATGCCGAAGCTGCAGTCGATCTGGGACGACCGCGAGCGCCGGTCCTTTCAGGGCGGCGAGCTCAGCGTCGTGTCGCGCGACGGGCTCATCACCCTGAAGCTCACCGCGGGTCGCCCTCAGGATCTCGTCGACATCTCCAGCCTCACAGCAGCAGAGGGTGGGCGTGAACCGACGTGATGACCAGACTCTCGAGGAGCGCCTTCGCGCTGCTCTCGATGTCCCCCTCGAAGATGTCCGCTATGGTGTCGACATGTCTCCCCAGGCGATCACGGCCCGGCTGCGCGATGCGTGCGAGATGTCGACGTTGACCCTGCTGCTCGGAGCGCCGGCGTCGTGAGCACGGGATATCTCCACGGCTACTCCGACGAGGAACGCGAGCGTCTCCATCGCCAGGCTCGCTTCCTCGAGCCGATGGTTCACGACCGCCTGCCGTTTCGCCGTCGTCGTCGCTTGCTCGAGGTCGGCTCCGGCGTCGGCGCGCAGACCGAGATCCTGCTGCGCCACTTCCCCGAGCTGCACGTTACCGGCGTCGAGATCAACGACGCGCAGATCGCCGAAGCGCGCCGCTACCTCGCAACGGTCCCGTGGGCGAAGGATCGCCACACGATTGTCAAAGGCGACGCCTCGTGCCTCGACTTCGAGCCCGAGAGCTTCGACGGCGCGTTCCTGTGCTGGATCCTCGAGCACGTCGAGTCGCCCGCGCGCGTGCTGTCCGAGGTCCGTCGCGTGCTCGCGCCCGGTGCACCGATCGTGTGCAACGAGGTCCTGAACGCGACGTTCTTCCTCGATCCATACAGCCCGGACACGCTGCGCTATTGGATGGCGTTTAACGATCACCAGCTCTCGCTCGGCGGCGATCCGTTCGTCGGCGCGAAGCTCGGCAACCTCTTGCAGTCCGTCGGCTACCGCGATGTCACGACCGAGGTCCGCTCGTTCCACCTCGACAACCGCGCGCCCGGCGAGCGCGCCGAGCTGTTCGCGTACTGGACGGACCTATTGCTCTCCGGTGCACCCGCGCTCCTCGATGCGAACAAGGTCTCGCAAGAGGTCGTCGACGGGATGACGCGCGAGCTCGAGCTCGTCGCGCGCGATCCGAACAGCGTGTTCTTCTACGCGTTCATCCAGGCTCGCGCGCGCGCCTGGTGATCCGCTTCCCTCGTTCTGCGCGGATCACGAGGGCGCGACGGCCACCGCTGGTGCCTCGACACCTCCGCGCGTGGTCGATAGCACCGGATGCTT
>Ga0154020_10011481_pt1 | contig 10098 bp, 10 predicted proteins | sample Klosneuvirus_201_FD_109709 | JGI IMG/M metagenome (GOLD analysis project Ga0154020, IMG submission 109709) | Active sludge microbial communities from wastewater, Klosterneuburg, Austria - Klosneuvirus_20160825_MG | ecosystem: Engineered > WWTP > Aerobic digester > Activated sludge | place... | reverse complement strand
TTTTCCAAAACCAAGGTTGCTCAATCCAACTGAAAACTCTTGGTAAGGTTTTCTTTCTGGAACGGCTAAGTTTTTAAAACCAAGCATCAATTTTGATTGAAGTTTGTTCAACAACGGAATTTTATTCATGATATATCCTTTGTCGTTGTGTTCTAAATGAGTTTCAAAATAACTGTCGTTTGTGCTTGCTGCATAATAAGGTAACAAGTTGAACGAGTTGATAAACGATGTTCCAATAGAAACATGCGTTTCATTTCCGTTGAAATGTTTATAATCTACAAATGAAATGTTTTCGGCATTAAAAAACTTTCCTGCTCTGATGTTAATTCCAGTTTCTCCTTTGTTGCCAAGCGTTAAGTTTTGGGTAATTCTTGCCGTTACTTTATCATAATTATAGTTGTCATCATTAGACGCAAATCCTTTTTCATATCCAAAAAGAAGTGTTGGATATTTGTCATTTCCAAGGTTGTATTTTCCGTCAGGACGCGTTATGTATTCTTGTCCAAATTTAATTCTACCAGCAATATTCAGTTTTACTAAATTGTGTCTGTCGATAGCAGCAACGGTTTCGTCTAATGGCAACAACGGATTATTGGAAGTATATAAATCATCGTTCTTTATTAATGTATAATCAGTAGTGTTGAAAAGTGGTTTTCTTTCAGCATATTCAACAGCCGCAGTCATGTTTAAACCATTGAATATTTCTCTTGAAAAATTAGCCGTCACAAAATTCTTTTCATACAATTTCATGTAATTGTCTTTGAAAAACAAAGTGCTAACCATGTTAACTATTTTAGCAATTGGTTCTTCCGGATTGAATTGTGTTGCTACATTTCCACCAAAAACAGTAAGATATGATTTGGATTTATTGCTTAGTTTCGAAGAAAAATAACCAGTTGGTCTAAATTTTTCATCCGAAAATCCATAAGCTAGGTTAGAACCAAACTGATAGTAGGTTTTTTTATCTTCATTGTTTTTGAAATAAGACAAACCAATACTAGTGTTATAACCCTGAACGGTGTTGAACGATGTATTCAACGCTGGACCGTTATAATTGATAGTCCATTTTTTGAATGAGTTGGAATAGGAGTAACCGTTTATAATATCTAACAAGCCAAACTTGTTTTTCTTTTTATCGATAGAATCTAAATAGACTTGCGATTTTTTCTTCTCTTGCAACGCGTCTTTTTTCAAATAATCAGTCGTTTCTTCTTCTGTTAAAGGAACAGGTCGAATGGTGTTCCAAAAAGAATCTTCTTTTTTATTGGCATTTTCTTCAAATCGAATGACTTCGGCAGTGAAGGTTTTCTTTTCAAATTTCTCAGGAAACTCAAAATTCGAAAACACATAGGTAAATCCGCCCGAAATATTTACGCCAAACATTCCGGCATCAAAGTCTAAGGTTTGGGTATTTTTGGTCCAAATTTTTGACAAATTATTATAACTAAAATTTTGTTTTAGGTTCAAAACATTAATCGCAGGATTTTGCATTTGCTTTCCAGTAAGCGAAACATCAACGGCATAAACAGCATACGTATCATCAACAATATAGATGTAACCCGACATTACCGGTTCGGTTTCTCTACGTGGAATGATTTTTATTTTATTGATTTGCTGACGGTTTTCAGTAAAGAAGGAACCTTCAAACGAATATTTATAGTAATTGAAAGCATTGTCAGCAATTGGCGAAACTACGTTGGTGTCAAACTCTAAATAGTTATCATAAAAATCAAAATTAGCCGAAGAAGCGTTATTAAAACTAAAACCATTGTCGTTTCCACTCACTTTTGAAGCTAGAATCACCTCTTTCAACTTGTCTGGTTTTTGAAAAGTAACTTTCGAAACCGTTTCTGATAGATATAAAATTCCGCTACGCGTCGAGTCAATGATTTCGTCAAAGAAATCTAGTTTTTGTCCTAAGATAGTTTTTGGTAAATTTTTAACTCTAAAAATTCCTCTCGAATAAAAATCAGCAGTGTATTTGGCTGTTTTGGCTGAGTTTTCCTTTTTGTTTTTAATGGCGTTTCTAATAATTTCGTTCGCCGGATTATCATTAGGATTGATAACCACTTCGTTCAACGAAATTTCTTCTTCCAAAAGGACAATCTCAATCAGTGATGAATTTTCAGCAGTATCAACTACTTGTTTGCCGGTTTTATAACCTAAGTATTGAAAAATAATAACGTGTTTGCCAGGTGTTTTGATGTTGAGTTCAAATTTCCCTAACTCGTTTGTTGTCGTAGCATTATACGTGTTTTCTTCAAAGATGTTTACAAACGGAAGCGGTTTTCCAGCAACATCTTTTACAATGCCTTTAATTTGGGCTTGTGTTGTAACAGCAATTAGTAAAAGTAATAAGAGCGTAAAGTTTTTTTTCATGGAATAGATTTTAATTAATTTGAGTGGTATTATTATTTAGACGTAAAAAATTATAAAATGGTTGTATCATACTTTTATTAATCACAAAGAAAATCTGCTATGTGAAAAACGTAGTTTCTAAAACAATTCTTCTTAACGCAAAAAAAACTATGATTTCTATGTGGTTAAAAAGTTAAACTACAAAAACGATTGTAAAGCTAATTGATAACTTTTTATTCCAAAACCAATTATTATTCCTTTAACATTTGGCGAAATAAATGAATGATGTCTAAACTCTTCTCGAGCAAAGGTATTCGAGATATGAACCTCAATAACGGGTGTAGAAATGGCTTTCACAGCATCAGCAATCCCAACAGAAGTATGCGTATAAGCAGCAGCATTAAGAATAATTCCATCATAACTAAAACCAACTTCTTGGATTTTATCAATCAATTCACCTTCAATATTACTTTGAAAATACTCCAATTCAACGCCATCAAACGTCGATTTCAATTCATTAAAATAATCTTCAAATGTTTGACTGCCATAAATTTCGGGTTCGCGTTTTCCAAGTAAATTTAAATTTGGACCATTAATGATGATGATTTTCATAAGATGAATTTTTAGTAAAAATAAAAAACCGCTGTCGATTGGACAACGGTTCTAAGATAATCTTTTAATTTAAAAATTTATGCATTTAAAGTAGTACGCAGAAATATAAATAATAATTAGCGAATGCCTATGTTTTACTCCAACTAAGTGAAACGCCTTTTTTCTAATCGTAAAACCTATGTTTCTATGTGGTTAAAAATATTTTTATAACTCTAAAATGTATAACCAACAGAAAACTGAATTACTCTATTAGTCACTTCAGCATCTTTATTGGCTTCCGTCAAACCAGCAACATAACGCGCTTGCACAAAAAAGTTCTCCGTAATATTATAACCCAAGCCAGCCGCAACACCAAAATCAAAACTTTCGGCTTCATATTGGTCTTCAAGATTTTGGTCAACTAAAAACGAAAACTGTGGTCCAGCTTCTAAACTCAACTTTTTACTAGTCAAATAAAATTTTGCCAACACAGGAACAGTAATATAGTTATAGTTAATATCCTTAATTCCAGCTTCATCAACCTTAGTTCCTTGCGATGAATACAAAAGTTCAGGTTGCAATGATAAGTTTTCCAAAAGACTGATTTCTACAACACCGCCAAAATGAAAGCTTGTATAAGTTGAACCCTCAACAGTATCACCTTCAAGATTAGAAAAGTTAGCACCAGCTTTTACACCAAATTTAAGCATTTGAGCATGCAAAGAGTTTGCACTCAACAATAGAACAAATAAAACAATTACTTTTTTCATGGATTTGAGTTTTAGAATGAATACAAATATATAACGTATTGTTTGTGGTTTTATTGTTTCGCTTAAACAAATTGTTTGAAAAATCATCAATTCAGCGTCTTTTTAAAAACCCTCCATTTTTACTTTTTTTGAACCCATAATGCTATTTTACTGAAAAACAGCAAGATTATTGTTTACAGCTGTTAATAAACTTGTTAATAACTACAAAACGGCTTATTATTCCTAATAAATGAAACGTATAACTTTGTTTCTATTAATTTTAAAATTAAACAAACATGAAAAAAATTATTTTAACAGTTGCTGCGGTATTCGCTTTTGGTGTTGCTAACGCACAAGATGGAGCTTTTAAATTAGGAGCTCACGTTGGTATCCCAATGGGAGATATTAAAGATGCTAGTTCATTAAACTATGGTTTAGATGCTGCTTACGTTTGGTCGGTTGCTGATAAATTCAAAGCTGGAGTTACTACAGGATACGATGTATTCTCAGGTAAAGATGGTATTGATGATATTACTTTCCTTCCAGTTGCTGCAACAGGTCAGTATTCTTTCTCTGATAAAATTTTCGGAGGATTAGATTTAGGATATGCAGTTGGTATTAGTGATAATAATGATGGTGGTTTACTTTATCAACCAAAAGTTGGTTATCAAGCTGAAAAGTTTGAAGTTGCTTTAGGTTACAAAGGTATTGCTGTAGACGGTATAACTGTTTCTGCTGTAACTTTAGGATTTAACTATAAATTCTAATTTCAAACAAATAGATTATTTAAAACCTCTCCATTGGAGAGGTTTTTTTATTTTTATTAAATAGTAAAAAGAATACAAATGTTTTTATATTTGCGCCAAATCAAATATCTATCATGAAAAAAATCATTTTATCAGTTCTAGCTCTAGGAGCTTTTACATTCTCTAACGCTCAAACAAGAGAAAAAGGTGCAATTGAATTAACGCCACAAATCGGTTATTCTAGCTCTAATTATTATAGTGGTGATGCAGGCACGTTAAACGAACCAATATCAGGAGTTGCATTTGGTGTTACAGGAGATTATTTTTTCAATAACCGTTGGAGTCTTAGATCAGGATTATTATTCCAAACAATGGGTACAACATCCGATGTAATTGATACTGAAGAGAAATTAAATTATATCACATTTCCTATAAACGCAAATTGGCACTTTGGAAGCACCAGAAAATGGAACTTAAATTTTGGACCAAGCATAGGTTTTTTAACCGCTGCTAAAAGCGATGGAGTTGATATAAAGGATGGTGTTGTTTCAACACAAGTTGGATTAAATGTAGGTATAGGATATAAAATCGAAGTTTCTCCAAAACTAAGTATCCTTATCGATTATCAAAGTATGGCTGGTCTTACTGATATAATCAAAGGTTCTGAATTCTCTACCAAGAACAATTATGGTGCATTTAATTTAGGATTAGTTTGTAAACTATAATCAAACAATAACAAATACTAAAACCTCTCCATCCGAGAGGTTTTTTTTATACCTAATAATTACTAGGGTTAAATTAATTTTTATTAGGGTTAATTTAAATATAATAAGTATAAAATTATATTTAATTAGGGTTAAAATAATACTAATAAGGTTTAAATTAATTTATATAATCTTAATTATAATATAAAATAGGGTTAAATTAATTTGTGTAAGCTAAATATTTATTTAAATTAGCTTTAAAATAGTTTTTATAAGCTAAATAATAAAATTGTTAAGCTAAGTAATATATTTTATAAGCTAAATAATAATTTAATTTAGCTAAAACATAAATAAGATAAATATAACGATAAACAAACACACTATGAACACACTTCCACACATGGGTTCACTCATCAAACAGCGAATCCTAGAAAAAAAACTAACCTACGCCGAAGTATGCCGAAGAATTAACGTAAAACAACCCGTAATCAACGGATATTTTCAACAACAAACACTCCAAACAAACATCATCTGGAAAATAAGTATCGCAATAGAACACAACCTCTTCGCCGATTTAATCCAAAACCTTCCCGAAAATCTAAGAAATGCTAACGATACAACATTCCAGCAAACCATTATTTCACAACAAGAACAAATAAAAGACCTCCAAAAAGAAATAACCATCTATAAAGAAATACTAAAAAACAAATAACACAAACTAATATTGTTAATTACACATTTCTCCAAACCCAAACATTTCTCTACATAATACCATGAATTGGAACAGTTATATCAAAAGTTTTCAAAGCTATCTAAAGATTGAAAGAGGATTATCAAAAAACACAATTGATAACTACACCTTCGATTTAGAACGATTACTACTTTTTTTATCCCAAAACCAAATAGAAGTTTCTCCTATTACTATAAAGGAAGAAACCATTCAACAATTCATCTACACAATCTCCAAAGAACTCAACGCACGCTCACAAGCAAGAATCCTTTCCGGACTAAAAAGTTTCTTCAATTACCTAATCTTCGAAGACTATAGAACGGATAACCCAATGGAGTTAATCGAAACACCAAAAATAGGACGAAAACTACCTGATACACTATCACTCGAAGAAATTGACGCACTCATTAGCGCCATTGATTTATCAAAACCAGAAGGTGAAAGGAATAGAGCAATGCTCGAAACCCTTTATGGCTGTGGCTTACGCGTTTCTGAACTAGTAACTTTAAAAATATCTGACTTGTTTTTTGAAGAAGATTTTATAAAAATTACAGGCAAAGGAAACAAACAACGATTTGTTCCAATTGCCAATTCTACCAAAAAATATATCGACATCTATAAAAATACTATCAGAAACCATTTGCAAATTTCTAAAAATCATGAAGATACTTTATTTTTAAACCGACGCGGAAAACAATTAACTCGCGCAATGATTTTTACAATTATAAAAAACTTAGCGGTTACAATTAATCTACAAAAGAACATAAGTCCACACACGCTAAGACATTCATTTGCAACACATTTGTTAGAAAACGGAGCTGATTTACGTTCCATTCAAATGATGCTCGGACACGAGTCAATCACCACAACAGAAATTTATGTTCACCTCGATAAAAAGCATCTTTCGCAAATAATTAATGCATTTCATCCGAGAAAAACGTAGTTAGTCGATATTTTTATTATATTTGAAACGGATTTCAATTTTCCCCAAAGGTTGAAATTTGTAAAATACTATAAACTTAACCACTAAAGCTATGTTACAAAAACCATATGCTGAAAAAAAATTAAATAGCGACAACGGTATTTTTTACAAGAAGCTTGTAACTAAAATTCCGGACCTAATTTTTCAGCTTTCGTTATCGCCAACTGGCGATTTGAGTTCTCCTTTTCTTAACAAAGCAGTTATCAATTATTTTGAACTTTCAAGACAAGACTTGCGAAACTTTGATTTAAGTCAAAGAATCGTTGCCGATGACTTTCAAGAGCTTTTAAGTTCTATTCAAAGTTTAGATAAAAACACAGATTTTTGGTCCTATGAATTTAGAGCCATTCTTCCAACAAAAGGTTTACGATGGTTCAAAGCTGTGGCTAATGTAGAACGCGATGTCTATAATTATATATCACTCTATGGACGAATATCTGACATAACCGAAGAAAAACAAAGAGATATTGAACTAAAAATTTCCGAAGAACGTTTTCAATTTGCCATGGAAGCATCTGCAAATGGTGTTTGGGATGTAGATATGGTTACTGACAAAGTTTTCTATTCTGCTCAATCGATGAAGATGTTAGAAATGGATGAGCAAGATATTGTTGACACACACTTAAAATGGGACGAGCGCATTCATCCTGATGATCTCGAAGAATATCAAACCCAAATTCAATTGCACATAGATAATAAAACACCTTATTATGAAAATGCAAAGCGAATGCTAACCAATTCTGGCGAATATAAATGGATATTGAGTAGAGGTAAAATTGTTGAGAGAGACGAAAAAGGAAATCCGCTACGAATTATTGGAACCGATATTGATGTTACTAAACAAAAAGAAAACGAAGCTGCAGTATTAAAAAATCTTCAAATAATTAATGAGCAAAATAGTAGATTATTGAATTTTGCGCACATCGTTTCTCACAATTTAAGTTCGCATACAGGCAATTTCAAAATGCTTCTCGATTTGATTGAAACTGAAGATGACAAAGAAACTGTTCTTGAAATCTTCGAACATTTAAAAACGTCATCAAGTGCTCTAAACCAAACAATTGAACACTTAAAAGAACTAGTTGATATCAACACACACATGGTTCATAAAAAAGAAAGTTTAGATTTAAACCTCTATTTGAATAAGGTTTTAGGAATTTTGAGCGAAGAAATTAGCAACAATAAAGTAAAAATTTATAAACAGATTCCAAAAAATTGCAATATTGCTTTTAATCCTTCTTATTTAGAAAGTATTTTGCTTAATTTTACCACTAACGCAATCAAATATTCACATCCAGATAGAACACCTGAAATCTATTATTCAATGAAAAAAGAAGATGGAAAATGTGTTTTAGAAATTAAGGATAATGGATTAGGAATAGATTTAGAAAAGCACGGAAGAAAGCTTTTTGGGATGTATAAAACGTTTCACAAAAATAAAAATTCAAGAGGAATTGGATTGTTTATCACAAAAAATCAAATAGAATCAATGGGTGGAAATATAGAAGTAGAGAGTAAAACAAATATTGGGACAACTTTTAAAATCTTTTTTAGCAATGAAGTTTAATGATGTTTTTGTAGTCGATGATGATAAAATTTTTCATTTCATCATCAAAAAATTATTATTGAACAATAATATAAATGTTACCCCAAAGTTTTTTGAAAACGGATTACTCGCCATCGAAGGAATAAAATCCAAAATGGATAGAGGCGAAAATCCACCCGATTTAATTTTATTAGACATCAACATGCCAATTCTTGATGGCTGGCAATTTCTAGAAGAATTTAAGATACTTAAAGATAAATTAGCCAAAGAAATTATAATCTACATCGTCAGTTCGTCTGATAATCAGTCGGACATGAACAAAGCCAATGAATACCAGGATGAAGTCAAAGATTATTACTTAAAACCAATGACGGCTGAGGATTTGAGAACTATTTTTAGTTATCCAGCTTAGTTTTTTTCTTCCAATAAATCACTTAAATGCAATCGTAAAGCGGTTACAGAAATGCTTATTTCCCAAAACGAAATAGCCAACGAAACCAATAAGCACAGCAGACTTGCTGCAAAAAGATATATTCCAAAGATTTGTTGTTCTAAAAACAATAAAAACATCGCAAACACCGAAAGAAACAAGCACAAAACTCCAAAAAGTTGCATGTATCTAATCAAAGAAAGTCGCAAATTCAAGTTGTTGATTTGAAGTAAAATACTTTTAGTATGTTTCTCGTCATAATGACTTTTTAAACTTCTAACAATTTGAGCAATCGTCAAAAAACGATTGGTATAAGCCAATAAAATCAATGAAGTTGCCGAAAAAAGTAGAGCAGGAGTTTCTATAGATAGTGTCATAATTTTTTTTAGATGTAAAACATTATTTTATAATTTCAAATCTTTCGATTTCTTTTTTAACTATTAGCTCAACGAAATCAGTCGCTTTGTTGGTTATAAAATCAATATTAATATTAGTGATGTCAAAGCTTACTGAAGTTATATATCGATTTGAAATGTTTGAAAAATCAGATTCTATCTCTTTTGTATCTGAATTTAAAATAAAATTGTCATTTTTTATATTAAAACTCAACTTGCAACCATCAAGAGTTTTTATTTTTTTATTACCGATAACTGTTATATTCATAAAATGATAAGAAGATAAATCTTGAAACTCAATCCAAATTCCTCCATTGTTTGATTTGGCTATTTTTTCACCTTTAACTGAAATGATATTACCTTCTGTAAATGTATCAACATGATTTTTTTCCGAAGTATCAATTCCACCTAACTTGGTTACAATTGTTTTAAGTATTCTAATCATAGTTTTAATAATTAATTTCAAATTTACAAAAAAAACCTGCAAGTTATCACTCACAGGTCTTTTCTCTATTAGTCTATTATCTAAAAGTTATTTTATCAATTCAAAACTTCTTTTCACAAAAGCGGTCAATTCTTCACCTTTCAATAATCCTTGAGAAATTTTAGCTAAATCTAGTGCTTGTTTTACCAAACTTTCTTGTACCGATTTATCTCCAGTATTTAGAATTGTTGTTGCTAACTCAGAGTTGGTATTTACAACTAAGTTATACATTTCAGGGAAATTACCCATTCCGAACATTCCGCCACCACCAGATTGGCTCATTTCTTTCATTCTTCGCATAAATTCGGGTTGCGTAATTATAAATGGTGCAGCAGTGCTGTCCAATGGTTCGAGTTGAACTGAATAATTTGTTTTTGGAACAA
>Ga0154020_10011480_pt1 | contig 10098 bp, 3 predicted proteins | sample Klosneuvirus_201_FD_109709 | JGI IMG/M metagenome (GOLD analysis project Ga0154020, IMG submission 109709) | Active sludge microbial communities from wastewater, Klosterneuburg, Austria - Klosneuvirus_20160825_MG | ecosystem: Engineered > WWTP > Aerobic digester > Activated sludge | place... | reverse complement strand
GCGGGGAAGACGATCATGGCTGGTCTCCTACTCAAGGAGATGAAGCTTCGCGAAGCGATCGACCGCGTTCTCATCCTCTGCCCGGCGCCGCTCACGATTCAGTGGCAGGACGAATTGCTGAGGTGGTTTGGTGAGCCGTTCGACATCATCTTCTCGGCCGTGGACCAGCAACAGCTCGTGAACCCTTGGCAGCGATCGACACAGGTGATCGCTTCTCTTGACTACGCGAAACAAGACGACGTGCGAGAGCGCGTCTGGCAGCAGCGTTGGGACGTCGTCATTATTGATGAAGCGCACAAGTGCAGCGCATACACGAAGCGTTCATCGGGTCGCGGTGACGAGGTCGAGAAGACTAAGCGCTATCAACTCGCTGAGAAGCTTGCCTCGCAGGCCGACAACCTACTGTTGCTCACTGCCACGCCCCATCATGGCGATGACGACCGCTTCGCGCACTTCGTCCGCTTGATCGACCCGGACATCTTCCCTGAGCCTCACCGGCTGGGGGAGAGGGCCAACGAGATTCGTCGTGACGTGCTTCGCCTCGGGGCTGATTGCCCCTGGGCGCTCCGGCGACTGAAAGAGGACCTCAAGGATCTCAATGGCGGCCGACTGTTTCCTGACCGACACGCGCACACGGTCACATTCCGCCTCAATCGTGAGGAATACGACCTCTACAAAGCGGTCACCGCATACATCAACGAATTTCTTCCGCAGGCGAGTGGCCGTAAGAAGCAGAGCGTGGCTCTCGCCCGGACAGTGTTCCAAAGACGCCTTGCGAGCTCAACGAAAGCCATCTACGAGTCGGTTCGAAGACGGCTGGAGCGCCAACAGGAACTCCTTCAAGAGCTTCAGGATCTGCCACCAGCCCAAAGGTCGCGCCGATTGGCACAACTTCAGGGCCGGCTCACCGACGCTGAGCAGGACGAAGATGACCTTGACGATGCCGCGCGGGACCAGCTGACAAACGAGTTCACGGCGGCACTCGAGCTTGACCAGCTCAGGTCGGAAATTGCAGCCCTCCAAGAGCTGCTCGCGCAGGCGCGGCGAGTTCGCGACCATGCGGCAGACTCAAAACTGGCCGCATTGCGTGAGTGCTTAGCCAAGGCAGAATTCCATGAGCTAGCGGACGGCCGTGGAAAGCTGCTGGTGTTCACAGAGCACCGGGATTCCCTGACCTACCTCCGGGAGCATCTTGAAAAGTGGGGTTATTCAACGTGCGAGATCCATGGGGGAATGAACCCCCATGAGCGAAGGCGCGCACAAGAGGAGTTCCGGACTACCCGGCAGATCTGCGTTGCGACCGAAGCAGCCGGCGAGGGTATCAACCTGCAGTTTTGCCGGCTAATGGTCAACTATGACCTTCCGTGGAACCCGACGCGACTTGAGCAGCGTCTCGGGAGAATCCACCGAATCGGGCAAGAGCGTGACTGCCACGTGTTCAACTTCGTCGCGACTGACTCGGAGGAAGGGCAGCCGATCATCGAAGGACGAATCCTCGGCCGCCTCCTGGAGAAGCTCGACCAGATGCGTGCCGCACTCGCCGATCGCGTATTCGACGTCATCGGAGAGGTTCTCTCTCTCAACGACGTGAACCTCCCGGACATGTTGCGGGAAGCGGCGCACGACCCGAGACGCCTGGAGGAATACCTGGACCGGATCGCAAGCATCGATCCCGCTCGTCTCTTGCAGTATGAACAGGCGACGGGCATAGCCCTCGCAAAAGCGAACGTAGATTTCACGGCCTTCCAGCGCACAAACGTCGAGGTTGAGGAGCGCAGATTGATGCCGCGCTATGTGGAGCAGCACTTCCTCTCGGCGTGCAGAGAAGTTGGGCTACGCGTCGAGGCGCGCGCCGACGGACTCTGGCGAGTCGAGCACGTGCTGGCCGACCTCCGATCCGACCGGTTGGCGTCGGTGCGAAAGCTCGGAAAACCGGAGTCGACCTACAGGAAGTTCACGTTTCACAAGGAAAACCTGGACCAGGACCAGCACCTGGATGCGATTCTGATTGGCCCCGGGCACCCGCTCTACGCGTGCGTGGATGAGCGGCTGAACGAACTACTGAGTGGCCTGGCGGGCGAAGTGGGGGTGTTTCTGGACCCGGCTGCAGATACCCCGAGCCGCCTGCACTTCTTCGAGCTCACGATTCGCGGCCAGAACACAAAAGGCGAACCGCATACCTTGCACGGTGAACTCGTGGCTGTCCGCGAGGAGTTGGCAGCGCCATCGGAGCCCTCGAGCCGCTTCTCGGTGGTCCCCGCCGATTGTCTGCTGGACTTGCCAAGCCACGGCAGCCCTCCGAACACCCTCGAGATCGTCGACCCGGGGCCAGCCTCAGACTTCTTGAAGAGCACGTATCAAACCGAGCGGCGGGGCAAGTGTCAGGAAGAGCGTCGCCATTTCGTCGATGTATGCCGTGGGTACCTTGAGCGTTCTTTCAACGCCCGCATCCGTGCGGCTCAGGACCGCGTGATGTCGCTCCGCTCGCGCGAGGCAACCTCGCCCGAGATCGCACTCGCCCGACAACGCGCAGAAAACGATCTCGCTGACCTAGAGCGGACGCGGCGAGAGCGCTTGGAGGGGATGTCACGCCTGATCCTTGCAAAGCACGGCCCGGTACGCCATGTGGCCACGGCTCTAGTCCTGCCATCCTCCATGGCCGAGCAGATCCCGACCGGTTTCCTGGCTGAAGACGTTGATTCCGAAATCCGCCGAAGGTCTGAGAAGGCAGCCGAAGACTTGATCGTGGCGTATGAGGTGGCCCGCGGGTGGGAATGCGAACGCGTTGGGCACCTAAAGATCGGCTTTGACGTGCGAAGCATGGGGCCCGCCGATGCTCAGTCGGGCTATCGTGACCCGGTAGAGGGCATTCGTCGAATCGAGGCGAAGGGCCGAACGCGTGGCCAGCCGATCAGGCTGACCACCAACGAGTGGTACAAGGCGACGCAGCTCGGAGACAGCTATTGGCTGTATGTGGTGTGGGATCCCCTCGGGCAGCCAGACCCAGAGCCCATTCGCATTCGCAATCCTGTGAAGCACCTCGACCACGCCAAGCGTGAGGTCGTAGCTGCCCGGTATTTCGATATTCCAGCCGAGGCGATTGAGCACGCCGCCCGGAGCCAGAGGACCGTCTTGTGATCAAGGATGACAAGAGGCTGATCGAGGACTACCTCCCGATCGTGGCCGTTGGCAAGGCGGCCTCGAGCGAACCGCGAACGAAGGGTCACGTCTCGACGCTACATGTGTGGCGCGCGCGGCGGCCCCTCGTTGCGTGCCGAGCCGCCGTGTATGAGTCCCTCGTTCCGGCCGCCCAGTTCAGACCCGAAAATGGACCGCCGGAGAAGATGGAGAGCCTCGGGCGCGCGAACGCAGCCAAGTTTGTAGAGCGCCTATGCACCTATCCGGGTGCCTCGCGTTCGATACAGGAAGCACAGCGCCAGATCTTCGAGGCACACGCTGCTCGCCTCAGCGAGGAGAGGGGAGTCGCCATCTCCGCCGTCGACATCGTCGACGGACGTGCCCCCCGACCGCGCGTGCTCGACATGTTCGCGGGCGGAGGTGCAATCCCACTCGAGGCCGCGCGTCTCGGCTGCGAGTCTCACGCTCTCGAGCTGAATCCCGTCGCCCACATGATTGAGTTGTGCACAGTCAAGTTCCCACAGCAGTTCGGGGCTGCACTCGCAGACGACGTGGAGAAGTGGGCTAAGCAGATACTCGACAGAACCCGTCAGGAAGTGGCCGACGTCCTTCCTCGGATCCTGGCCCCCGCGGGAAAACGATCACAGAAGGCCCAACAACGCCGCCTTGGCGAGGCCGCCAAGGCCCCAAAGCCTACTGAGCTTTCTATCGTCGCCCACTACTGGACACGGACGATTCCGTGCCCAAACCCTCAATGTGGGGGCACCGTCCCGCTCTACGGGCAGACTTGGCTGCGACGGAAGGAATCCGGATATGTCGCCCTCAAGGCCACTCCGGATAAGAAACGCAAGCTGGTCCGTTTCGAGGTGGTGGAGGCCCATTCGGAGAAGGCGCTCGGATTCGACCCTGGTGAGGGAACCGAGGCTTCCGCAACCGCGTGCCCATTCTGCCATGCCCCTGTAGATGGCGCGCATGTGAGGGAATACGGCGCTGAGACCGGGTTCGGTCAGCAGCTCATGTGCATTATCTGCCTGAATCCTGAGGGGACCGGGAAACTCTACCTCACGGATGAGAGTCTTTCGGATGGAGAAGCGGAGCGACAGGCACTGTCTGAACGCCGCGCGGCGGTCATCGAGAAGGAGATGGGCCCAAGTAGCCTGGACGAGGAGATTCCGCCTACGGGGAATGCGGGCCTTGCGACTGGCAAGAGCTATTTGTATGGCATCCGGACCTTTAGGCAGGCCTTCACTCCACGCCAGCGCCTCGTCCTACTCACGTTGGCCAGGGAGGTTCGTCTGGCATATGAAGAGATGCTCAAGCAGGGAATGGAACGGGACCGGGCCAGAGCAGTCGCGACATACCTCGGAGTTTGGGTCAGCCGCCTCACGGATCGCTGCAACGGACTAGCCCGATGGAACAACGTGGGAGAGAAGATCGAAAGCATGACGTCCATGAAGCGATTCGCCATGACTTGGGACTTCCCGGAGGTCAACATCTTCGGGGGCGGATCGGGAGATGCGTGGAGCCAGCTTGAGTTCATCACGGCAGCCGTCCGCAGAGAGGGCGAATTTCGCAATCCAGCCAGTGTCACCCGGGGTTCAGCTACTGAGCTTCCCTATGAGAATGCCTACTTTGATGCGGTGATCACGGACCCTCCCTACTACAACAACGAGAGCTATTCGGAACTGTCCGATGTCTGCTACGTGTGGTTGCGTCCAACGATCGGATTCTTGTACCCGGAACACTTCGCCGGTCAGCTTACTCCAAAGAAGAAGGAATGCGTTGCGGCTGCCTACCGCCAGGGAGGCCACGATGCTTCCCGCGCCTTCTATGAGGAGACCATGTTCCGGTCGCTCAAAGAGGCGCACCGGGTCACCAAGGCCGACGGAATCCTAGTAGTTGTCTACGCACACAAGACGACCCTCGGCTGGGCGACCCTGGTGGACGCCCTACGTCGAGCCGGCTACATAGTGACAGAGGCGTGGCCCTTGGATACCGAAACAAAGGCTCGTGTCGCTCACCGAGGCGACGCGGCCTTGGCTTCGAACATCTTCCTTGTGGGGCGAAAACGCGCTGAGACGCGCACCGGCAGTTATGAGAACGAGGTTCGCGGTGACCTTGACGCGATTGTGAGCGAACGGGTCGCGACGCTCTGGGACATGGGCATCTCCGGCGCCGATCTAGTCATCGCGTGTGTTGGTGCCGGGCTTCGGGCGTTTACTCGCTTCGAAAAGGTGGAGTTGGCAAACGGCGAGGAAGCGCCATCAGAGCGGTTCTTGATGGAGGTCGAGACGGCTGTCCTGGAGAGCATCCTCGCCCGGCTGTCGAAGGACGTCGGTGGGAATGGCAGCAATCAGAGCCTTGCCGGCGTCGACCCCGCCACCCGCTTCTACACTTTGTGGCGTTTCACCTACAAAACAGCCGAGCTCGACGCAGGCGAGGCCATCGTCTTCGCAAACGGTACGCATGTTGAGCTCGATGGTGAAAGTGGTCTCTCGGGTGGCCCTCGTGCCCTGCTGGAAAAGAAGAAGAAGAAGGGAACATACGGTCTGCGTGACTACCTCGATCGGGGACCCGATGAAAAGCTCGGACTTCCAGCGTCGGCCGACGCGACCGTGCCCGTGATCGACGTCCTCCACCGCGTCCTGTGGCTGATGGAGAATCAACCAGCGCGCTTGCCAGAGTTCCTCCGTGAGGCTAACCCAAACCGCGAGCAGATGCGCCTCGTGGCGCAAGCGCTGGCAGGCCCAGCGTTGAAGGGCGGGGATCTCGCAGATGTCTCGCCGAGTGCAGAGTTGTCGGCTCTCGGAAAGCTGATGGCGAACTGGCGTAGCCTCATTGAAGACGCGACGATGACTTCAGCTGAACGCGACGAACGGCGTGTTGGCCAGAGAGCACTCGACTTCGCAAAGGAGAGTACCGAATGAGCGCCCAAGCTATTAGGCCCTGGGTCGAGGAAGTATCGCTTCACCCCGACGTTCTGTCCGAGAACTTCTCGGAGGACATCTTTGCGCTCGACCTGGGTCCTCTGGCGGACGGCAACCCCAACGTGCCCGCTGTCTATCGGGATCCGGAGCACTTCTTCCGCGCCTCGTACTTGACCAAGGGGCTTCGGTCCCTGCTTGAGGACGTCCTGTCGAGACTCTCCGGTGGCGCAGGGAACCGGGTTCTCAAGCTTGTCACTGCGTTCGGCGGCGGAAAGTCCCACACGCTCGCGGCGTTGCTTCATGCTGCTCGGGATCGGAAGGCGCTGGATGTGATCCCTGAAGCGGTGGGGCTCTCGAGACCGGTCAAGGTCCGCAGTGCCGTCTTTGATGGTCAGTTCTTCGACGCATCGAACGGAAAGGCTGTCCCCGGAGAGGCCTTCCGCATCCGAACGATGTGGGGCTGGATGGCCTGGTCTCTTGGGGGAAGGGAGGGCTACGAACAGCTTAAGACGCAAGACGAAAGCCGGGTTGCCCCGGGCGGCGATGAAATCATCACCCTTCTGGGCAATGAGCCCAACCTCATACTCCTTGACGAGGTGCTGAATTACTTGATCAGCGCCGGTGGCGTGAAGGTCCATCAGACGACCCTTCGCGATGAGACCATGACGTTCGTCCAGCGGCTGACCGCTGCTGTCGGCAACACACCAAACACCGCGCTCGTATTCTCCCTGCAATCAAGCAAGCGAGAGTCGCTTGAGTATGTGAGTCTTCTCCAAACAGTCGACCACCTCGCTGCTCGGAAGGATCAGCGCCGGGAGCCGGTTGAAGGAAACGAGATTCTCTCAGTCATCCAACGGCGGCTGCTGGCGAAGGCTCCAACGGAAGCGCAGGCCACACCAGCGGCCACGGCATATCAAGAGATCGTTACCCAAATGCGCCGGGCATATGCCCGCTCCCCTGCGGAGCAGCAGCAGGCGGAGCAAGAGGGGATTGCCCTGCGGGATCGTCTGCGCGCGGCCTACCCATTCCATCCCGCTCTGATCGACCTCATGCGGGAGCGATGGGCGGCCATCCCCGAGTTTCAGCGCACGCGTGGCGCTCTTCGATTTCTGGCTGCGTGTCTGAGAGCGTCGCATCGTGATGGGAAGAGCCGTGCAGTCCTTGGACCGGGCGATGTGCCCCTTCATGACGCCGAGGTGCGCCTCGCGTTCTTCAAAGAGGTTGGCCAGCAGGCGGACTTTCAGGCGGTCTTGGAACACGATCTCGTCGGCGCCAATGCTCGTGCCCGCCGCGTCGATGATCGCCGGGCGAAGGAGGTCCCCTCCGAAGCGATCAAACGACCGGCCGCGCGCCTTGCGACAGCGATTCTGATGTACTCGTTTGGTGGACTTCGGCGAGAGGTGGGAGGGGATGCGGAACTGCTGCCGCCCGGCGTTAGCGAGGAGGAACTGCTGCGCGTCTGCGTTGGTCCGGACCTGGACAGCACGACCGCTCAGGCGTGCCTCAAGGAGCTCAAGGAACAGTGCCTCTACCTGCATTTCGACGGGGTTCGTTACTGCTTCAAGAAGGATCCGAACGTCACCCTTCTTGTCGAGCAGGAAGCTGACGCCGTCGCTCGCGACAAGGGCCAAGTGGCGGATCGAATCAAGGAAATGTTGGAGGCGCGACTCGGCGGGCACCGTTCAGCGATTGTCTGGCCGGAGAAGACGGTCAGCGTGCCCAACGATGATCCCTCCTTTCTGATTGCCTACCTTCCACTGGAGTTCGCATCCAAGCCAAAGACGGCCCGGGAGGCCCAGGCGAAAGAGATCTTTGAGAGATACGGCGACAAGCCTCGCTCATTTCGCAATGGCCTCGGCCTCGCGGTCCCCTCGGGTGATCAGGTCGAGAGCCTCCGGCGCTCCGTCAGGTACCTCGTGGCCATCGAGCAGGTGAAGGCGAAGGCGCGAGAACACCATCTCACCGATGAGCAGAGGGGCCAGCTTCGGGAGCGTGAGTCGACCGAGAAGGCCGCGGCCGAGTCTGCATTCCTAAAGCTCTACACAGAGGTATGGCTTCCTCGCGCAGAGGGGGGCGGAATTGGCATCGAGAGTGTCGCCGTGGGCGGACGACCACTTCAGACCACCCTGAACGAGAAGAAGGAAGCCATGATCCATCAGCGGATCATGGAGCTCCTGATGACGCTCCAGCCTCGGGTGTTCGCAACGCTTACCCCTGGGAAGATCGTCGAGCTCTTCAAACTTGGCGAAGGCACACCTCCAAAGCGCGGTGCCCGCACCTCCGAAATCGTCGAGGGATTCTTCTCCTTCCTCGGGTTCACCCGGCTAGCGACAGGAGCGGTCATTCGCAAGGCGATCGCTCGGGGGGTACAGGAGGGAGCCTTCGGCTACGCCGTCGGAACAACGCCAGAGATTGGCACCGAGGGACGCTACCTCGTAGCTCTCAGCAAGGTCCGAGTCAGCGTTCCCGTCGCCGATGACGAAATTGACCTCGAGTCGGGATTCATCATGATGCCCCAAGCGATTCCCTTGAGTCCGCCCACAGGCAGCGTTGACCCAGCATCACCGACACCGGTGGCGGCCGAGCCGTTGGCACCTCTGGCCGGCGCTTCCGGCGCTGGCGCCACGGCGTCACCTGCGCCTAGCGTACCGATCCAGCGGGAGTTCGAGTTTTCCTTCTCGGCGGATCGCAACCAGCTCTTCGCCGCCTGGAATGCCGTTGCCAACCTCGCCGACCTCGCAGGCAAGGTGTCTGTGGTGGTACGTGCAGAGTCGGAAAAGGGATTCGACCGGAGCGCGCTTCAGAATGGCGTCATTGAGCCTCTCAAAGAAGCCGATCTGATCAAGTAGAAGTGGGCGGTGCGCCACATGAGAACCAAGTGAGGGTCGAGAGTGTTTCGGCGGGAGGGCCACAATGGGAAAGCGAACCGAAAGTGAGGGCTTCAGGAGCGGCAAGGGCGAGAGTGCCCAAATTGGAGCACTGAACCGAAATGGACAGAGATGCCTGGGCCACCAAGGGGTCATGGGCACGGACCACGGGCAAAAGGCCTACGGCGTCCACTGCACCGAGTGCGGGCACGAGTACGGAGCCAACGGGAGCGACCTGCATGAGCGCAGGTGCCCGGCATGCCAAGGTGGCACGCCCGGCATTCCCTATCTGGCCACGCCACCAGATCAGGAGTCGAAGTCTCTCCTCAATCTTGCGGGTGAGTTCGCGGTCGCTTCGGAGCTGAACCGTCGGAGAGTCCACGCCGCCGTCACCTACGGCGCCTCGAAGCGTGCCGACATTTTCGCCATCGGCAACAACGGCGACCGCCTTGTTCGAGTCGAGGTCAAGTGTACCGACAAGGGAAGGTGGCCAATTGGGCCACGCGGCGCCACGCCCCCAGGGACCGACGCCGACCGTGCCAGGTGGGTCTTCGTCCTAATGCCGCCGCCCCTTGGCGTATCGCCGAGCGGCGAGGACCGAGCTGCTGCTGCTCCTCGTTTCTTTGTGCTGACTCCGACAGATGTCTTCGCCGCATTCAAGCGCGGTGCCGACAAGTTCAACGAGGGATATCGGGCGCGACACGGGAAGGACTACGACAAGCTCGGCATGCCGAACCTCACCATGGGCGATGTCGAGCCCTTCGAGAGTCGATGGGATCTCATCGTCGACCTGGTGAACGCAGGGTAGGTCATCGCCGTCCCGTCAATTGCCTCTTCTCCGACCCCGCCAACCGCCGCGTCAACTCATCCTCCGCCACAGCCGGCGGAGCGAACGCCGGAAACGGCACCGCGAACGCAGCCTCCGTCGCGATCAACTCTGGCGCGTGTGCCCGAATCGCGGCATCGACAAGCGCATACCCGTGATTCATCAGCACCGCCTGCTCCACTTCGCTGAAGGCGTCGAGGTCGGTGCGGATGTTCCTGATGACGTCCATCGCGAACGCCTTGGAGTAGCCGGGATCTCGCGCGGCCGGATAGTGGGTCGGCGAGCTTGCCACTCCGAAGTAGGCGCCGTTGATCGTGCCTTGCGTGTAGCCCGAAATGAG
>Ga0154020_10011478_pt1 | contig 10100 bp, 5 predicted proteins | sample Klosneuvirus_201_FD_109709 | JGI IMG/M metagenome (GOLD analysis project Ga0154020, IMG submission 109709) | Active sludge microbial communities from wastewater, Klosterneuburg, Austria - Klosneuvirus_20160825_MG | ecosystem: Engineered > WWTP > Aerobic digester > Activated sludge | place... | reverse complement strand
CGGGCTGTTTTTCACCGAAAAGCGCAAGGCCAAGCGGCCCCGTGATCATGTCCGTGTCGATGCGGCCCTCGACGAGCTGTCACAAGGTTACTGGCTGCGACCCTATCCGTGGGCGGGGGCACTGTCGACGGCGCATACCATCCTGTATTACGACCGCTTTGGCCGCGAGGTCTTCCGTCGGCTGGCCGAGGAAAAGGTTCCGCGCGACGGACGAGGCATCTTCGGGAAGATCTCGCAGGTGGCGACAGCGCGCTTTTCTCTGTCCGCGCTCGATGAAGCAGAGGAGACAGAGCAGCAGATCTGGCAACACCTGATCTATGAAAAACGGCAGGTTTCGCGGGCTCTGTATGAAGAGCTGGCCGGTGAAGTTCCGTCGCTGATGCCTGATTCCCAGCGCTATCGTTATGCTGCGGGAGAGACACCAATTCCTGATCATCGGCGGAGCAGACTGCCGCTCGGACGCAGGCCCGCCCCGCACGTTCCCGGAGCCTACAAATGAAGACCCAGGTCAAGACCACCTGCAATCGCGACTGTCCGGACGCCTGTTCGATCGTTGCCACCGTCGAGGATGGCCGCATTACCCAGCTCGCTGGCGATCCCGATCATCCGATTACGCAGGGCTTCCTCTGCTATCGCACCAATCACTTTTTGGACACGCAGTACAGCCGCGAGCGCATCACCACTCCGCTTCTGCGCAGCAAACACAGTGGCAAGCTGCTCCCGGTGTCGTGGGACGAGGCGCTCGACTTTGCCGCCCACGAGCTGGTCCGCATCCGCGCAGAGTCCGGACCCGAGTCGATCTTCTACTATCGATCTGGCGGCACGCTGGGAATGATGGGCGCGGTGGTCGATCTGTTCTTCGAGCGCTTCGGGCCGGTGACGGTCAAGCGTGGCGACATCTGCTCGGGAGCGGGCGATGCGGCGCAGCTGTGTGACTTTGGCATCGAGGACTCCAGTGATTTTTTCGATCTGCAGCACGCGCGCAGCATCATCTTGTGGGGCAAAAATCCCTGCGTTTCGTCACCGCATCTGCTGCCACTGCTGAAGGAATGCCAGCGACGGGGCGCGCAGGTTCTGCTGATCGATCCGGTGCATCACAAGTCGGTTCAGCTGTGCGATGACTTTATTGCGGTCCGGCCCGGTGGGGACTTTGCGCTGGCGATGGCGGTAGCGCAGCTACTTCTCGACGACAATCAGTTCGATCCAGAGGCGACTAGGTACTGCGATCACCTGCCGGAGTTTGTGCAGCTTGTCCGCAGTCGTTCGCTCGGTGAGTGGCTGGGCGAGGCTGATGTCAGCGAGTCGGCGGCGCGACGGATTGCGCAAGCGCTCGGGAAAGACAAGCCCACGACGATCCTGGTCGGCTGGGGCATGGGTCGCCGTCGCAATGGGGCAGCGATTGTGCGGGTGCTCGATGCGCTGGTGGCGGTGACCGGAAACCTGGGAATTCCCGGCGGTGGTTCGTCTTTTTATTTCAAGCGGCGAGGTGCGTTTGACTCCTCGTTTGTGAAAGGAACGGCGCCGCGTACGGTCTGTGAGCCGCTGTTTGGGCGCGACATCTTGGCGATGAAAGATCCGCCGATTCGCGCGGTGTGGGTGACGGCGGGGAATCCGGTGGCGATGCTGCCAGACTCGCACACGACGGTGGCGGCGCTGTCCTCGCGAGAGCTGGTGATTGTCTGTGACCACCTGCATACCGATACGGTGGACCTGGCGCACTTGGTGTTGCCGACGACGACGCTGCTGGAGAGCGATGATCTTTTGGGTGCGTATGGACATCACTTTTTGGCGGTGTCGCGGCCAGTGGTGCCGCCGCCGGAACATGTAAAGAGTGATCTTCAGATCGTGCAAGGTCTGGCGGCGCGGGTGGGCTTGTCCGACGTGGTGGCGGGCAGTGCGCGAGAGTGGAAGCAGCGCATGATGGCGCCAAAACTGGCGGAGCTGGGTATCTCCGTCGAGACGCTGGAGGCAGGACCGGTGCGCAATCCGCTTGCCAAAGAGGTCTTGTTCGCGGATCGCCGCTTTGCCACGCCGACGGGGCGCGTCAACTTGATCGATCGGGAGCCGCCGTCGCTGGCGACTCCTCAGCCGGACTATCCGCTGCTGCTGATGGCTTTGTCGACGGAGCGATCGCAGTCCTCGCAGTGGGCGCGACCGCAGAAAGGACTGACCGAGCTGACCGTCCATCCCGACTCCGCAGCTGGGATTGCCGATGGTGGGACGGGACAGCTTCAGTCGGCGATTGGCACGATGTCGGTGGTGGTGCGGCACGATCCGCTGCAGCGACGGGATGTGGCGCTGCTGGCGAAAGGCGGACACCTGCGCGAGGGTCGCTGTGCCAATGCGCTGGTGGAAGCGTCGCTGACTGACTTGGGGGAAGGGGGCGCGCTCTATGACCAAGCGGTGCGACTGCGGCCACTGCCGCTGTAGGTCCTCCACTCTCGTCTGAGCCGGGCGACTCTGCGAGGAAACCTTGCACAGTCGCTGGTGGACTTTGGCGACAGGTTGTTAATATGTCCGCCCATGCCCGACGATCCTGACGGACCTTCTGAACGGCCCAGCGAGCGCTCTCACAGCTTTCCCGAGCAGCGCATCTTGGTTCTCCACAACGCCGACTTTGGTGAAAGCAGCGACGGAGATCCAACCTACGAAGCCCGCGCCGATGTCGTCAATCAAGCCCACGATGTGGCGCGCGCGCTGGTGACTCACGGTCACTTCGTCGATGTGATCGGCGTCGATCGCGATGATCTGCCAGAGCTTCTGGAGCGGCTTCAAGATGATCTTCCGGATCTGGTGTTCAACTTGGTCGGCTCGCTGGCGCAGGTCGAACAGAACTCGGTGGTAGCGACGGCACTGCTCGAAGCCTTCGGCGTTCCCTTCACCGGTCCGGGCACGCTGTCGATCGCGAGCTGCTGCAACAAACAGCGGACCAAGCAGATTCTCCACTCGGAAGGAATCTCGACGCCGCGCTGGAGTGTGGTCGATGCGCAGTTTCGCTCACGCGTGGCGGATCTGGCGGCGGTGGCGGGGGTCGGGTATCCGGCGATTGTGAAGCTGCTTGCCGACGATGGCGCGCAAGGAATCAGTCACCGCTCGGTGGTCTTCGACGACGATGGTCTGGCCCGGCAGCTGCGCGCGATGCGAGAGCAGTTCCCCGGTCGCAAGCTGCTCGTCGAGGAATACATTGATGGCCGCGAGCTCAATGTGTCGCTGCTCGGCGATCGGCTGCTGCCGATGATGGAGATCGATCTGTCGGCGCTGCCGAAAGGGCTGCCTCGGATCGTGACCTATGACTGGAAGTGGACCAAGAGCGCTGACGACTACAAGCGGGCTTCCGCATCGACGCTGGCACAGGGTCTGTCACCGGCGCTGGTCGAGCGCATCCAGAGCGTTGCGCGGCAGAGCTTTGCGGCCTTGGGAGTGTGTGACTACGGACGCATTGATCTTCGGCTCGCCAGCGACGGGACTCCTTATGTTCTGGAGGTCAATCCCAACTGCGATCTGTCCGATCGGGCAGCCATCGCGTTAGCGGCTCAGGCGGCGGGCATTGCCTACGATGAGATGATCGAGGAGATTGCCGAGTCAGCCCGCGACCGTTTTGTTGGATTGGCTCCGGCGAAGCGCAGTCCGTACGCGAGTGAATCGGGGCAGTGAGCGCTACTTGCGGACGAGGACTGCGCCTCGGTCGCCGCCGATCCACAGCTTGCGTCCGTCGTAGACCAGGCTGACGAGCTGGGCGCCGGTGCCACTCTCGACGAGACTCCAGGCCGTTCCATCGAAGCGAAGCACGGTGCCGCTGTCGCCGATCGCCCACACCTCTTTGTCGCTGCGACACAGGACCTTGGTCAGGTTTTTGTCACTGGGATTTTTGGACTTACTCCAACGCGCACCGTCCCAGTGCAGGATGACGCCCTTGGCGCCGACGGCCCAGGTGTTGCGCGGACCGCAGCTGGAGACGCCGCTGAGTCGCTCTGTCTCGCCGGTGGTGATGCTGCCCCACTGCTCGCCGTCGTAGTGCAGAGACTCGCCATGCTCACCGACGGCCCAGATGTCACGAGCAGAGCTGCCGTCGATCGCGAGCAGGGTTTCGGTGGTGGGCTTGCTGAGCAGGGCCCACTCTTGTCCGGTAAAGTGCGCAACTGTACCCGCAGAACCTACCGCCCAGATGTCGCGACCCGAGCTGCCCCAAGCGGCTGACAGCGACGTGATTCCGCGTCCGATGAGGCTCGTCTCACGCCACTTTTTGCCGTCGTAGTGGCTGACGTAATACGGTCGTCCGAACGCCCAGACATCGCTGCTGGAAAAGCCGACCAGCGCGCGGACCGACTGCAAGCTGGCCCCGACCACTTTGCTGGCCTGCCACTTGCCGTCGGCAAAGCGCAGCAGCTCACTGCCATGGACCACCCACAGCTCGCTTGGACTCTTGGCCCACATCGCTTGGATCGGGTGCGGCGACGGCTCTCCCTCGGGTTTCCAGGTCTTGCCATCGAAGTGTGCGAGCAGTCCCCCCGGTCCGGCGGCCCACACGTCGCCCGGACCGCTGCCCCACAGCGCGTTTATGCTCAAGCTGTCTTTCTGAAGTTTCCAATCGGTGCCGTCGTAGCGATACAGCCCACCGCTCGACGAGCCGGCAAAGATGTCTTTGCTGCTGGAGCCCCAAAAAGCAGACACGCCGCTGCGCAGGTAGGAGCCGACCGTCTCGCCGGGCCCACCGTTTTGGGATCGCAGCATCCGTCCGCCGTACGTCGAGCCCGAGCCCAGCCAGACCTCACGCGGGCGATGTCCCCACACGGCCCGGATGTCGGTGTAGGCAGAGTTGCTGACGATGTGCCAGTCGGTGCCGTCGAAGTGCCGCAGGACCCCGCCGCTGCCCGAGGCCCAGATATCGCTGCTGTCGAAGCCGAACACGCTGTGCAGCGTCGCAGTCTCGTTTTGCGAGCCGCCCTTTTTGATTCCTTTGCCGTCCCAGTGCAAGAACGTCCCGCGTCGGCCCACCATCCAGACATCGCTGGAGCTGCTGCCCCAGGTCGAAGCCAGCGACTCTTTGGTGCTGGTGTCGATCTTGTTCCAGTGGTCACCGTCGTAGCGCAGCGCGGTTCCTTCGTCGCCGACCGCCCAGGCATCGTGCTGACCCAGGCAGTACACGCCGTGAAGGTTGTGGGTGGTGCCGCTCGCAACGGAGCGCCAGCTCTTGCCGTCGTAGTGAAGGATGGTGCCGCGATCGCCGACGGCCCAGATGTAGCGGCTGCTGACGCCCGAGATGGAGTGAAGGGAGTTGCCCTGGGGGACGGGTCGCTGCCAGCAGAATCCGCCGTCGGAACAGACCTGGCTGCTGGTGCGATCTGCGCGTCCGCAGCCCCATCCCAGCGGCAAGAGCAACAAGGCAGTGGTAGCCAGCCGGGATCGGTGCGTCGTGAGCATCGAGGCCCAATATATCACGCAGCCCCTTCAAAACAGCAGCGCTGCCGCACGCGACGAAGGTAGCTCTTGATCAGAAAATTTTGAGTTGCGTATGATGGGCCTCTATGCGTCGGATAGACCGAGACTTGGTGGACATTCTCAAGTGGGTTGGCTTTGCGCCATGGTCCCTGTTCTGGATGTCTTCGGCGATCCTCTACGGACTCCTGTTTCGCAACGATCCGCACACTCCGCTGTCGTGGGCACGACGCTTCTGGAGCCCGGGCGCCGCCGTCATCTCTGGCTGTGATCTGACGCGTCATCCGGGCTTTGTTCCCGAGCCTGGCAAGCCCTACATCTTCATGATGAACCACCAGTCGATGTTCGACATCGTCTGCGCCTTCATCCACGTTCCGGTCAACCTCCGCTTCATGGCCAAAAAGATCTTGCAGTCGATTCCCTTCCTGGGCTGGTACATGACGGTCACTGGCATGATCTTCGTCGACCGTCGCAAGCGCAAGGAAGCGCTACAGAGCCTTCAGGAGGCCTGTGACCGGATTCGCAGCGGCATTCCCATCTTGGTGTATCCAGAGGGCACGCGATCGAAGGACGGCAAGATTCTGCCGTTCAAAAAGGGACCGTTTATGTTCGCGCTGCAAGCCGGAGTCCCGATTGTTCCCGTCGCCATCAACGGCAGCATCGACATCATTGTGCCCGGCAGTCCGTTTGTCCGGCCCGGGAAAGTTGACATCATCTTGGGAGAGCCGATTCCTACCGAAGGAATGCTCGCTTCCGATCGAGATCTGCTGATGAAAAAAGTCCGCAATGCGATCATTGATCTGCATGTCCAGATCGGTGGCAAAGGGGGCGACAAAGAGCAGTTCCTCGCCGCTGAAGGCAAAGAGGGAGTGGCAGGCTCCTAAGCCGGACACGATTACTTGGGGACGCGCCGCAGCCACGCTACTTTCATTAACTGATCGGACAACTCGCTCGGCGTGATCGGCTTGTGCAAGACCAGCGCCACTTTGGCTTCTTCCAGTCGTCGCTGTTCCGCGTCACTACTGACCGCAGACAGAATCGCTATCGGAAGATCTCGACGCACCGCCCGGAGTCGCTCACAGACCTGAATTCCATCGAGCATCGGCATCCGCAAGTCCGTCAGCGCCCAGGTGTACTTGTGCGGAGCTTCCGAAAAAGTCGCAATCGCTGCGAGCGGACTTGAAAAGGAATGCACCACAAAGCCCAGCTCCTCGAGCATCGCGTGTACGGTCGCCAGGACGGACGGCTCATCATCGATCAGGAGTACCAGACCTTCCCCCTTGAGCTGCACCGCATCGCTGCGATGTTGCCGAACCGAGACAGCGTGAGATGCCGCCGGCAGATACACCACGAAATCAGAGCCATGTCCGAGGAGCGAGCGAACTGCGATGCAGCCTCCGTGCTTCTTCGCAATTCCTTGCGCCACTGCGAGTCCGAGTCCGGTTCCGCGCGAGCCTTTGGTGGTAAAGAACGGCTCGAAGATCCTTCGCGCGACCTCGGGCGGCATTCCGACTCCGGTATCCGAGATGAGCAAGCGATGATAGCGTCCCGGCGGAAGCAGCACCTCTGCTTGGTCTTGGGAGTCACTCTGTTTGGTATCAATCGAGTCCATCCGCAGGGTCAGCTGACCGCCGTTTGGCATCGCTTGAAACGCATTGGTACACAGATTCAGCAGCACTTGATGAAGCTGGGTTGGGAATCCGAACACCACCAGCTCTTCCGTCCCACACTGCAGAGACATCGTGATGTTTCGTGGCATCGCCCCACGCAGCAGACGCTCGGCTTCTTTGGCGATCGCGGTCAGGTTGAAGAACTCCTGTTTCTCTTCCCCGCGACGACTAAACGTCAAGATCTGCGCCACCAATTCGCGCGCGCGCTGTCCCGCCACTGAGATCTGTTGCACCGCCAGCTGTAGCTTTTCCTGCCCTTTGCTCCAGCTGGTCGCAAGCTGCGAGAATCCCAGAATCGTCGATAACAGGTTGTTAAAGTCGTGCGCAATTCCGCCGGCCAGCAGCCCCAGCGCTTCCATGCGCTGCACCTGATACAGCTGCGCTTCAAGCTGTCGCATATCGGACTGGTGACGCTTTTCTTCCGTCAGATCACGCAGCATCGCCAGCACGATTCGACCATGGGCTACGACAACCGTTCGCAGGGTCATCGAAACCGGAACGTGATGGCCATCTTTGTGAAGTCCGATCAGCTCCCACTCATGCGGCTCTATCGTCGTCCGCGAGCGCCGCGCTGCATCCGTCCGCTGTCGCAACAGCATACTCAGTCGCTCGTGAAGCTCGGGCAGAAACAGCGTCAGCAGAGACTGTCCTATCACTTCCTTGTGACCATATCCGAGCTGAACAGAGGCCGCGCGGTTGATCGACAGAATCACTCCTTCACCGTCGGTGGTGATGATTCCGTCGGTCGCTTGCTCAACAATCGCTCGGTAGCGTTCTTCGCTCTCTGCCAGCGCGGTGTCCAGGAGCTTGCTCTCTGTAATGTCCTGAAACACTCCGGCTACGCGCACCACCTTCTCATCGTGTGTGACTGGCCGCCCCAGGACTCTCATCCAGCGCGTACGACCATTGGCGGTGATCACGCGCAGCTCCAGATCAAAGCGGATTCCTCCCCGCAGTGCCTTCCGCAGAGCTGCCGAAAAGACCTCACCATCTTCGGAATGAAAGAACGAATGAGCCCGCTCCAGCGTCGGCTGAAAATCAGGTGGCAGCTCAAACAAGCGGGCCGTCTCTCGGGTCCAGCGCAGCGCTCTGCTCTCTGCATCGAGCTCCCAACCACCGACTCTGGCCAGCTCTCCCGTTTCGTTCAGCAGCGTCTCGGACTGACGGAGCGATTCCTTCGCGCGCTGCTGCACTGTCTGATCATCCAGCAGCACCACCCGTCTTCCTTCCAGCCACCGCGCCGTCACTGCCACCCAGCGATACGAGCCATCCGGAATGCGCCAGCGCGCGGTCAAGGGTCCGATTGCGCCCCCTGATTCCTTGGCATTTTTGCGCAGCGTTGACCATTCCTGAAAGACCTGCTCGCGATAGGCGTGATCTGGGAATGTGTTCCGCGCCCACTCCACAATCGTTGGAATGCTGTCCAATCGGTATCCGTACTGCTCGGTCATCCGCTGGTTGATGTACTCCACGCGATATTCCCGGCTGATGACTGCGGCAGGAATCGGCAGAAGGTCCAGATACACCTTGTACATCCGCTCACTGCGACGGGACTCGTCTGCATGCGGACGCTGCTGGGTGATGTCAGTTACCGTCAGAAGGACAGTGCTCAGCTCTCCTTCCGCACCAAAGCGTGGCTTGGCCGAGACATACGTCCAGAGCCGCGCACCCTGCTGCAGAGGAACCACCTGCATCGTCACGTTGCGCACGGCTGCTTTGGTATGTCGAGCGACTGTGCTAGGAAACTGCTCGATGCGGCAGGGACTCCCATCTTCCTCGCGAAAGCAGGGCAGCAGCTCCACTGTGGTCAGCGTTCCAAGCTGCGCCAGCTCGATGTGAAGGAGCTGCCGCGCTGCGTGGTTTGCTACCAAGATGCGATCGTCGGCACCAAGCAGGAGCACTCCCAGATCGAGATCGTCGAACAGATCTTGATCGCACCCCTTGCAGGTGGTGGAGCAGTGGCGCTGACCGAGATCGAGCGCGTCGGCAGGTGTGGATGGATTCACCAAGTCGCTCTCCATGTGTCGCTTCACCGTGCTCTTCCTGTGGGGTATCCCCACAACGCGATGCAGTACGAAAGCGCCGACCCTGCGATTGTATCCCGTTTTCGCCCACCCTGGTGTGACATCCGGAGTGCTGGCGGGAAGCTGTCGTATTCCCACCGCTTGCGACCGATTCTTTGGGCAGAGCCACGCGGTGCGAGCTGCGGCGCGGTTGCCACGAGCTGCACTGAAATTAGGAGTGCTGCGTGTAGGTATAGCTCCGTCCTATCTGCGTCTATACGCAAGTTAGTTGCAACAAGAGCCAGTCACTGGCTATGATTTCTACGAGGAATTGACACCATGCCTGCTTCTAGTTGCAACCAAATGTCATGTGAGGCCAAGCCTTGGGGAGCCTGCAAGCGATGATGCGTAGAGCTGTCACTTTTCCAACAATGGCAGCGGCTGCGGCGGTGGTGATGATCTCCGCGTCTGCTCAAGCGACCGTTGATACGGTGATTCAGGGATCGGTCCGCGATGAGAACCTGGCGCCGATTTCTGCTGCGACGGTGGGACTGTATGATCGGCGTGGCAAGCTGATCCGGCAGACCACCACCACGCCCGAAGGAACCTTCTCCTTTGCGGAGATTCCGTTCGGTGACTATGAGGTCAGAGCCAAGGCCACCGATCGCACCGAGTCCAAGCAGCGCATCCAGGCCAGCTCGGCTGCGACGACGGTGGTCGAGCTGTTTTGTGTCAGTGCAGGCGCCGTTGCGGTGATCTTGGAAGAGCGAGAAGTGGCGCAGCCCTCGCGTGCAGTCGGATCGATCACCACGCTGAGCAGAGAGGCTCTCAAAGCGCTTCCCAAAGGCGAAGATCGGCCGATCACCGAGGTCGTGACCACCCAGCCGGGCTTTGTGCAGGATGCCTTTGGGAATGTCTATTCGCGCGGCAATCACTCGAACATTCAGTATCAGATCGATGGGATTCCGATTCCGGACTCGGTTGGGAATCT
>Ga0154020_10011477_pt1 | contig 10101 bp, 15 predicted proteins | sample Klosneuvirus_201_FD_109709 | JGI IMG/M metagenome (GOLD analysis project Ga0154020, IMG submission 109709) | Active sludge microbial communities from wastewater, Klosterneuburg, Austria - Klosneuvirus_20160825_MG | ecosystem: Engineered > WWTP > Aerobic digester > Activated sludge | place... | reverse complement strand
TTCATTTCTAAATTATATTTGAAAAAAGATTCAAAGATAGTAAAATATGATAGTGAGCAGAAAGGAGGGGGGAGGGGGGGGGGGGGGGGGGGGGGCCTCGAAGCAGTCCCACTTGACTTTGGGCGAAGCAATGCTCCGAAATGACAGAAGATATTACTATTGTATTATTAGAAGGGTCTCATAAAATTCAAAAAAAACTCATATAATAATATAAATATTATATTATAATAATAATATAATGAATATATTATATATTAAGCAAAAGGGTTAATGGTACAGGGCGACAATGCGGGTGCCGTCAGTGCTGCAGTTCACGCCTTTGAACACGCCGCAGGCCTGTGCGGCATTGGAGCAATTGGCCCATGATGCCATGTACATCGACACATCGACATCGAGGCGGTCGATCTGATCGCAGAGCTCCTTTAAGGCCGTCGCGTCGCCCGGATCGAGCGTGGCCGAGACAGGGGCGAGCGAGACGGCGACGAGGATAAAGAGGAGGAGAAGGGGAGATGTCGACGAAGCCATGGCTCAGCCAGTCCGTCGCTCTCTTACTATCGCTGTGAAAGTGATCTTAGGAATCGATGGAGCAACACACACCACGGGATCTCACTTCGAACGTCGCCAACGACTATGATGTCGAGATCGTGCGAGATTGCAAATTACGGTATATATCTGCTGCCCGTTTTGTCACATTCCTCACTCGACTTCAAGGGGGCATCTGATCTCTCTTCGCTAATCTCTGTTATATTATTGACTCCATCAAGATCGTCACGAGGTCAAGAGGAGAAGTACTACTAGGAGACGTTCGAGGAGAGGACTCGCCTTCATATCAGCGACTCCCAACTCTGACATGCTGAAGTGCCTATGAGTCTTTTCTTTCTCCGTTTTGCTTTTCTTATTTTTTGTTCAATTTATTATTATATTATTATAAATAATATTATTCTTTTATGGATTGTTCATTTTTGGACCGCAGCGGACTCCACTTACAGTATCCGTATTCCCCGTGCCTTTCCCTTGGACCGATTCCCTGCCCCGTTCTCCAAGCCCCACTTCCCCATCACAACACTCCCTATTTTCTAATAATAATGAATGATATTATATAATTATTAATTTATTATTATTATGAAGAATTTCGTTGTCATCTAACTTGGCCAAGTGAAGCCAAGTCCTCGACTCTTCGTCGAGGTCGACGACCACGGTTCCCACGGATCCTCCTCAGATTTTTATACAATTGATGTCGTGATATTAAAATGAATGAGTAAATTGTGAAATATTATTAATAATAAATAACAATATTGATAATATTTTTGATTCGAATTTCAGTCAAGATGGAGGTCCCCTCCTCTCCAACTCCGTAGATCTTCACATTAGCTACCTAGCATTTTTAATATATTAGGAGGCCTCCTCGAATGTTTCTAATATTTTGGATGAATTTAGAAAATTTGGACTTGGAAGCAATAAGTCCAAGAAATCCGACAACAAGGGCGCCATCCAAGAAACCGTCGACCCCGCCAACATTTTTGTCATAGGCACCAATGAGTCCGGCATATCGCGCCTCTGCAAAATCCTCCGATTTCATCTGTCGCCATTATCCGATGACGAACGGTTATTGTTTAAGACCTCGCTGGCAGATTGCCTCTTCAAAAACATCCGCTGCTTGCTTCTCCTACCCCGACATGAAGAGCAGGTGAAACAATTGCGAGCCACCAATGCCGAGTTCGGCAGCGCCATCGGTTACTTCATGGATAAATCAACTTTCACTTCCAATGCGACCCTCGCGGAACAATTCAAAGTAATCCTCCGCAGCCCTCCGTTGATGGAGTTGCTCACGGCGGCTCTCCCTTGGTCCCGCTATTCGCGAGACTTCAATTTGCCTTAGTACGGCGATCTCATGATGTTATGGTCGGTAGCTTCTTATGTTGGATCATTGCAGCTTTGTCCAACGAGGCGAGCAGCTCTTAGTCGATAACTTCGTCCTCACAGATGAGGATTGCATCAGCGCTCATGTCCAGACGGGTGGATTCATTCCATACGAATTGGCCTATGGTAACGACAAATTCAAGTACGAGCATTACTGCTCCTCCTCATCTCCTCCTCCTGTTCCTCCTCCTGCTCCTCGTCCTCGTCCTCCTCCTTTTCCTCCTCCTCCTCCTTTTCCTCCTCCTCCTGCTGACTCCTCCTCCTCCTGTACCTCCACCTGCTCCTTCTCCGCCTGCTTCTCCTCCTCCTCCTGACTCTTCCTCCTCCTCCTCCCCCTCTAAACCTTTTTACTGTTGACCCTGTTCGATGAAAGGCTCCGCGAATGTGGGGGCACTCGGTCCGAGCGCAAAAAGTGGCTGCACTTCATACCAGATACGAATGTTCTGTTGTTTTGCGTGGATCTCATGGGCTTCGCTCTCGTCTTGTACGAGGATGGTGAGACGAATCGCCTCCTAGAATCTCTCAAGGTGTTCCGCGAGCTGTGTATGTATCAGCCGATACGCGATCGAAATGTCCCCGTGGTGGTCTCCTTCTCCCACCAAGACATCTTTGATCGCTATGCCACCTTCCACTCGCTCTCCGCAATCTGTCCAGAGTTTAAAAATGATGGCGATACCGTCGAGATGAAGTCTTTCATCATGTCCGAGTATCTCAAGATCGCGAAGGACTGTGCATATCCGAAGGTGGCGGTTCTCATTCAGCCGCCCTTCCTGACCCCACAATTCCGCGAAGAGTTCAAGTTGATTGCGACGAACAAGATGATATACACCAACGACTACGATGCCCTTCTCGCCTCGGTAGGTGACCTGCTGCGTGCCCATCGATCCGGATACACTCCCGTCAAATTGTCGACAGCATCCGCTTCACTCTCCCCGCCTGGGAATTCAAATTCCCCCTCGCCTTCTCTTCCTGTTTCCACGGCTTCACCTTCAAGTGCAATAACAGCTGCAACTCAATCTCCTAAAATTAATGCCTCAGAGACTCCCGCTCCCTCTCCAACGCTCGCAAGCCCGAAAACATCGCCGAGCTCGGCAGCTCCGACCACGAGGACGGTTTCTCAACCTGTGAATGCCCCGAAACCGCTTCCGCAGCCAAGCACTCGCCCATCCCGAAATAGTCCGACGATCTCGAGCTCTCGTGGTTCACCTAGCACTCCTAATGGCCCCGCTTCCACTCCATCCACAGGCGCTTCTGAATCACAACCCTCTCTTGCTCGATCGCCGACAATCATCCTTCGAGTCAGCTGCGGTATGCGACCCAGTACCTTTGCTATCATTGAAAATTATTGATCGATTTCAACCACGGCAGACGCTGGTATTGTGAAACGCACTGTCAGTCGCGACCTCTCGTTTCAGGAGTTGCTGGCGATGGTGGCGGAGGAGACTGGTTTGCCGTCCCCTTCGCTGCAATATACTGACTCTGATGGCGATGCCATCTACATTGGCACTGCTCGTGGTACTGAAAGTTGGTCAGCTCGTCTATTGGAGTGCGTTCTAAGAGTGATTCAATTGGCATTTAGCGTGGGAGCAATGTCTGAAGGATCTGAGTGCAGACGCACTTTCATTACAGGCGAGTACGTCGACTCGAGGGCCACCACCAAACCCTCACCCTACCCCCGCCTCGCCGCCTCCTCCTTCCATTCTCAATGATCGCTTCTGCTGGTGTGTTTTAACCTGTCCTCTTTCTGATTGAATTCGTTTACGTAATCCATGTTTCCAATTTTAGGCTCCCTGGGAGTGGCCCAGATGATAAACGGGCGATCTTGGGCGAAGGTTCCTTTGGTCGAGTGTATAAGATGCAAGACATAGTTACCAAAGAGATCGTGGCCGTCAAGTTCTCGACACGGGAGTCGCAGAGTGCCGCTAACAATTCGCTCCGTGAAGCCGAGAAGCTCGCGCTGTTCAAACACTCTAACCTGGTGAGAATGATTGGCAACGGTGCCTTCGTCATCTCGGAGCCTCAACTTGCTGTCTGCATCGCTTTGGAATATGCGCCATTTGGTGATTTGCATAACTTCCTCCACTTCCGCGCTTCTCAAGGTGTTGCTTTGCCGTTCTCGGTACCAGCTCTTCTCTTGCTCGCTTAACAAGATCATCAAGTTGACGCTTAGGTCAAATCATCGTTGATGCTCGACCTATCGAGAGGGCTGAAGTATCTCCATGTCGATATGCGCTCCCTCCATCGCGATCTCAAGCCTGGCAATGTGCTCATCTTCGATGGACCCGTCGCCAAGATCTCAGACTTTGGAGTAGCCAAGGAGCTCGGGAGTCAGTCTCTGCTAAGTTCCATGCACGTGGGCACGCTCTTCTTCAATGCGCCTGAGATTCTCATGGAAGAGCGCTATGGTCGCGACGCCGATATTTTTGCGCTCGGTATCAAATCATTTCCTTCTCAACTTCTCAATAGTCTTTTTTGCGTTTTCTTATGCGTTCATCTAGGGTTGGTCTTTCTCTTCATCCTTTCGGGTGAGCCGGAGCTCCATCAGCAGTTCGACAGGAAGCCCGCAGTGATGACTCCGCAAGCTTTCGCCTCTGTTGTCCAGTGCGATTGACCCTTCGCCTCTGTTTCGAACCCTGGTGGAGGTCATCCTTTCATTTAATAGGCGAGTCCTCGATGGCAAAGACGGTGCAATCTACGCTAACCTCGTACTCGCCATGTGCTCCAAAGTCGCGGATGAGCGGCCCTCGATTGAGAGTGTCCTCGCTCGCCTTGGTGGAGTGTGATGGCTCTGGAGGAGCGACGGCCTTTCTTAAAGGAGAGGAGTGTGACGTGGCGACCGACGGCAATATTGCCTTTGTAACCGACGTCAGTAGTCAGTTCTTTATTGTGATTAGCAATACAACTCGCGTTTGCTATCTAGCATAGCCTAACGTTACAAAGTCAGGATTAGTTTTCGTCCTGGAAGCCTCAACCCACCCCGCGTGACCATCCCTTGCGGTTGGCATGCGGTTTTTCAATTAATAAATGATGTATTGCGACTAATTATTATTTTAAATGGGTACGGCGATGAAGGGAACGAGTTTAGAAGAAAATTGCTGAGAGGGGGCGATTAGTTTGAAGGATTAGGATTAGTTTTGGTCCTGCGACAACGTGCTCAACTGAACTTCAATGGCGAGGTAATGTTTTCCTACTTCAAAGGTCCTGTTGTCTTGGTCGCCAAAGTAACCCCTCCTGACACACCTCCCATTTTTGAATCGATGCTGGCTGCTCCTGGCGATGTGGACCGTCTCCTTTCGCTGAACAAGGACTTCCGCTGGGATGAAGCGAATTTGAGCACCCACTCTCCCCTTTCGTGTAGACTTGACTTCAAATTCTAATGAGCACAATGAAAGTAGAGAGCATTGATTTAATAGTTACAATATCTGTGATGCATTAATTTTATCGGTAAGTTCTCGTGAAAGGAAAGTTGGGTTCAAATGGAAATCGGATTTGAACTTGTTCGCTTTGATCGCTGAGCGATTATTTTTTTGCCATCTTTATTCATCCAAGTCAGAGGCACTCTCTGTTTTGTCGTCTTCACTGATATGAAACTTTGGCGAACTAGACGAGTATTCCTTCAGGAGCCCGAGAATTTCGTCAATCCGCTTATCGATGTGACTTCGCTGTCGGTATAGTTCGACGAGTTCCAACGACAGGGCTTCTTGGGAAATAGTCTTCTGTTGCCTCCGAGGTGCATACGGCGAGATGCTGTGAGGCCCAGGGGGGTTCCTCTGGGGAATAGAAGCGGATGAAGAGAGGAAGGAGTCTGGATTGTTCTTCCGAAGTCCTAAACAGGATGGTGTGAGTGAAAAGAAGGGCAAGCAAACGTGGGAACAAGAAAAGGTCACCAGAAGGAGCGGGCATGGAGGGGACTTCTGCCGTGTTCGGAGTAACTGTACTGTAAGGAGCTGAATTGCCCGTGAGGCGCTGGAAGTGCGTCTGATTCTCGGAAATGTAGTCAATCACGAGCTGCCGCGCCTTCTTACTATTCCCGGACCCGTGAGACTGATTGACAAACCCAGAGAGGGCGCTTTGGAGTGGAATCTCGCTGCCTTGGTTCACTCCCCATTCGAGAAGACCGGCTTGTTTGATGCCGGTATAGACGAAGAGAGAGCTCAATTGGGAGTTTTGAAGGGTGTGGAGGTAGGAGCGGAGCGCCGCCTCGCTTTTCGCCTGGCAAATTGAGGCGACGAGGAAGTTCCGGTTCATGTCCTCCTTTTGAATGAATTCTAATAATAAAATATAGATCAATAAAAGAAACATATCTTCAGAAGAGAAATGAAATCTGAATACTTCGGGGCTTCGAAAACAACGGAAGGTTTGACTAACCAGCTTCGTTCCACACCATCAAAATAACCATTACGCCATCACATCATTGAGAATAGTACCAATATTAGAAAACTTGCCGTTCACGATGAAAGAGAATAGAACATGGCGGCCCGTGGGGATGTCAGTCCTCGAGACAACGAAGGCGTGATCCGGGGCTTTGCGAACGAGCTTAGTCGGCGCTAACTTCTTCACCAGCGCCACGGATTCATCTGCAAGTTTGATAATTTTTTGAGGAGGGGAATTTGGGGAGATGTGCTTTTTCAAGTAGGACCATTCTTGCGAGGCAATATCGAAGCAAGCGAGGACCTCGAGAAGGATCCAATCGGGTGTCTCCCCCTCAACCTTTGCGTTGCCGCTTTCCTTTAATGCCATCTCGCGAATTCCAATATTATTATTTTATTCTGTAAATAATAGAATAGTCTGCACAACGACGCTTCAAAAAGAAACAACGCCAGCGGGATCCTTTCCGCCAGTTTTCCCAGTAAGACGAGAAATTTTTCGTCGACGTGGTGAGGGGGAGCTTTTCCAGCTCGCTGGGGCTCGCTGCCGTAGTCAGTCCAAAATCGCGTACAATTGTTAGATCGTAACAATTCGGTAGTTACTACTGAGCGTAGAGTTCGAGTTCGAGTTCGATTTCTGGTTGATGCTTGCGCACTTCGAGAGCTTGAGAACGCACTACGAACGTCGTCGAGGCCTCCGTCTCGGCATTCCCCCAAACGATTTCGAAAAGGATAAGACGTGGGTCAACATCTTGATCAAGCGCGCTGTGATGTCCCAGGCGCGCCTCGACTCGGCCCTCTTGAACAAGACCTACGCCGTGATCGACGGCAAATTCCTCTCAACAACAAAGGCTCTTGTCGGCACCACGGGCAGGGCCCGGGAGCGCTCCATCCACCCTTCCAATGTGCTCGTGATCAATCGCGAACCCCGTCGTCTCCTCTATGAGGCGGGCCTTGCCATTCATCACAAGAGCCTCAACTGGCGTTTGCGCCTCTCGGCCACGACCTCCGACGCCACGTTGTCTGTACTTTCTCATTTTGTCATTCTTCCTTTTCTCCTCCGCCGCCTCAAGTAATCGCCACCACTTCGTAGAAACTCATCGACATTCAGGCGTACGAACAGCTGGCACTCCTGTACTTAGACTACTGTGCCACTTGGAAAGGGAACGCCCACATGCCGTGCAGACCCAAGATCGAGGTTCGCAAGGTTTTCGCGCATCATCTCCTGGCTCGCAACGGCGTCCTCGCCCTGACCATCTGCCTTCACGGGACCCCTAAAGTCGACTACGACAATCTCATAAGCGAGGTTTACAACTACCTGAAAGGAGAGGCCGAGAAGCACCACTATTCCCTCGTCAACCTCAACAACAACCACCTCGAAGGTCAGGCGATTCCTGGTTACGTTCTCCACCTCCTCCCGCAATTCTCCTGCGTCCGATATCGCTCTGTCACCACGGATGAGAGTACGTTTTCTTCACTCTTGTCTCTTTTGCTTGACATTAAGCGGTATTTCTAGATGGCGGACAACGATCTGGAATGTGGATGCTTCTCTTCACTGTAGCTGTCGGTCCCCATTGGATTTGCGGTGCTCCTCTCGCTGGCGGCCGATGCCAGACAGTCGTCAACAACTACGACGCCCACTGCCATCATCATTAACGATTTCAACTGATTTCTGGTCCGATCGGGCCACGGAGAAGGAAACTTCGTCAAAAAACCATCGAAGCTCAGAACTCAGGCCTCCTCGCGGCGAGCTTTGGCACGGCAACTATGAAGTATCTGGGCTTAGATCTTCCCATTTGTTGTTAACTAAATGAGTTCATGGTTCATGACAGATAAAAGGTGTAGAAGGAACGGAGCGAAGGGGTTGGGAGGCTGTATCAAAAGGTCCATCTGCCCAAGTATGGACTTTCGGAGTATTTGCTCTGATGGCGAATGAAAGCCAATGACAATCAATTTCAAAATATGTGGATGTGTTTTTATTAATCCCAGGGGAATCCTTCGATGTGCCCTCCTCGAAGGGAGCGGGATCGGCTCGGGGACTCGAACGCCCACTGAAATTCGCCATATATTTGTGGACACTTCTCACAGAACAGTTGTGGGGAAAGTGAGGAAGGGTGGGGCGATTAATGCGGCCAATCTCCAAATACCGGCAGAAACTCTCCTTCAGAGTGACAACCCTCATGGAGGCGTTGATAAGCTCATTATCGATCGAGTCGAATCGGATAGTTAGCGCGGTCGACATCGCCATTCAGTTGTAGATTGACCCATCAAGGAATATGTTGGAGTGTGTGAACATCGAGCGAACGAGCCGTTGATTCAATACCATCAGAGAGCATCGCATTGACTAGAGGGCCCAATGCATCAACTCGCTCATGACCATCTCTTTCTGGCCAAGGAGTGGAGTGGTCACGACCTTCCCCAGCCGAGTAACCCGGGATAGCGTTGCTTTCGTTCCGCGCAAAACCCTATAAATATAGGCCAAGCAGAAATTGAACCCGGCATCTCTTGACTAGAGCCGAGAGCGACTGCCAGACATCGTTGTGGGCCTTAGGTCCGAACCATCAGTTAAAAAGCTTCTGGTGCCCATATCTGGCTTCTGTAAGCCGAATCGGGTGCTAACACGTTAGCGTCACTCACTTTGGTTTCCTGTCATCTTCCTCAGGTCCGCAATATTAATTTTATTAATATTATTACTTAATAATGTTCTGGATGACCGTAGCTGTTGAGTGAACTGGACGAAATCGATGCCTCTTTCTCCTCGCCGGGTTTGTAATTTCGTTTTCGTTCCGCATTTCCCCTGGGCCTCCTTTCCTTTGTCCATTCCATTAAATCTATAATATTAATATTATTATATATTATTACTATTTTTTATTTTTTACAATGCGGAGGCGATGTGGACCAGTTCCCTAAAACCTGTTTAACCACTGAGGCTCATCATCCATCTCATTTTCCCCCTTCCTCTTCGAGTTATTATCCTTATGATTAAATTATTATAATTTATAATAAAATATTATAAAACATTATCGAATAATACTATTTTCTGTTCGATTGCTGGCCAGCCAGGGAGTTTTTTTGTTCAAGATACCAGTATTGAATAGTTCTTTTCCTTCTCCACCTTTTTTGAACAGAGCAGAAAAATTTCATATATTTATTAATAATAATAATACAAAATAATTTGTGTCACACGTCGAGATGAAGGCCGCCAAGTCCTGGAAGGCCGTTTATTGTGTGCTGATTGGTGGCTCCATGTATTGGTCAAAGAGCTCTACGTTATATACTGTAAATCGATAAGCGGCTTCTCATGCACCGTACCAACATTGGTCCCCTGCGCTCCCCTCCTCCTCCTCCACCTCCTCCCTTCGTTTCTTTTTTCGAGAGAGAGTTCGCTTCTCGTACTCTGATACCAATTAATTATGAGATTAATAATTGCGATATCCGAACAGCGTTTGTTGATTTCAAAAGGGTTAGTTTTTTTCCCGTTTCCTGAATGGTTTCCCTTCAGCTCTCTTTCTCCTTTCCCTCCTCCTTCTCCTTCTCTCATTCCCCTCTCCCTTACCTATCATTTTGGTCTCGTGTAGGATGCTTCAGCGGGGACGAGGCATTCGTGGCGGATCGCTTGCCCTTGTTCTTCTCTTCGTCCTCGCTGTCAGTTTCCTCATCTACTCCACTTTCTATGCCTCCTCCTCATCATTATCATCATCATCCTCTTGCTCACTTTCCTCTTCCTCCTCCCTCTCGAAGAAGGACATCGACATCGATGCGGAATCGAAAGCCTCCTCCAACAACGTCGTCAGTGAAGACGAGGTGTTTGTTC
>Ga0154020_10011476_pt1 | contig 10102 bp, 8 predicted proteins | sample Klosneuvirus_201_FD_109709 | JGI IMG/M metagenome (GOLD analysis project Ga0154020, IMG submission 109709) | Active sludge microbial communities from wastewater, Klosterneuburg, Austria - Klosneuvirus_20160825_MG | ecosystem: Engineered > WWTP > Aerobic digester > Activated sludge | place... | reverse complement strand
GCGCCCATCAAAAAAGTTGTCGCCACTTTGCGCAACCACCGCACCCTCATCCTCAACTGGTTCGCCGCACAAGGCACTCTGTCTTCAGGCGTCGTCGAGGGCCTCAACAACAAAGCCAAAGTGGTACTCAGAAACGCCTACGGTTTCCGCGAGTTCAACACCCTTGAAATTGCCCTCTACCACACCCTCGGTGCCCTCCCAGAACCTCCCATCACCCACAGATTCCGCTGAAGAGGCGAGCAGCTCAAGCGCTTGTGGGCGGTGATTTCCAGCGAACTGATGTTTACGCTTGTCCAGCGTAGATCTGCCGGGGGGGCTGGTGCCGTCCGACGTCCGCAGCTTCCTATCTCGGAATTTTGGCAAGATTTGCGATTTTCTCGATGAGTGAACGAGAGTGGCTGAGAGGTAAGCTGCCCATGTCCGCCGTCGACGACCGAGTCATGCAGGACACATCTGCTCTCCTTTCCCTGGCCATGGCACCGAGACAACGGTTGAAACTCCTAGCCGCGGCCAACATGCGCTAAGCTCGCAACGTCGGAAGGAGGAACGCATGCGCCACGAGCCCCCGGAGATCCCTGCATCGCTGCGTGAAGGCCGCGAGGCCTATGCGCCGCTCATCACCCGAAATATCGAGAATTACGTGGGGCTCGCCCGCGTCCCCATCGGGCTCGCGGGCCCCCTCGATCTGCACGGGGAAGGGTTCGACGCCGTCGTGCATGTCCCCATGGCGACGACCGAGGGGACGCTCGTGGCGTCCACGTGCCGCGGGATGAAGGTGCTGAACGAGTCCGGCGGCGTGACTGCTCGGATCACACGAGTCGGCGTGATTCAGCGTGCGCCGGTCTTCGAGTTCCACAGCGTCGACGCCGCGGCCCGCTTCGCCCGCGAGGTCGTCGGCGAGACCCCGCGCCTCGCCGCGTGCGTCGCAGAAACCACCCGTCATGGGCGGCTCGTGGACGCGCGGCCGATCGTGCTGGGGCGCCAGGTCCATCTGCGGCTCTCACTGGAGAGCGGCGACGCGGCGGGACAGAACATGGTCAGCGTCGCCGCGACCGCCTGCGTCGAAGCACTCATGTCGAGCCACGGTGAGGGGGTGAGGCACGTATGGCTCGAAGGGGGGTTCAGCGGTGAGAAGGTCCCGAGCGGGCTCAATCGGCTGCTCGGGCGAGGCTGGGCGGTGGTGGCGAGCGCGAAGATCGCCGGCGACTCTTTGCGCCGGTACACCCGCGCCGAGCCCGCGCAGCTCCCGAAGCTGCTTCAGACCTACAGCAACGCCGCACTGCAATCGGGGCAGGCCAACAGTCACGCGAGCCTCATCAATGTCTTGCCGGCGATCTACATCGCGACTGGTCAAGACGTCGCGAGCGTCCCTGAGTCTTGCATGGCGCAGAACGCGATGCACTACGATGCCAGCAGCGATCTCCTCGAGTGGGAGGTGCATTGCCCCAACCTCGTGCTCGCGACCGTGGGCGGAGGCACGGGGTTGCCCACACAGTCGGGTGCGCTGGCGATGCTCGGCTGTCAGGGGACGGGCAAGGCGGGGCGGCTCGCGCAGATCTGCGCGGCCACGTCGCTCGCAAACGAGGTCTCGTTCTGGTCCGCGATCTGCGCCGGGGAATGGGTCTCGGCGCATGCCAAGGCGCGTGGGCGCTGAGCGGAGCGGAGCACCCCTTGTTTGTGGAGCGCTCGCCGTCGCTTTCGACGTGGGGAAAAATCGACACAGTTCCACCCGACGGAAGGTCTGACGGAGCCGTGTCCAGCCTGGTTTGCACCACATGCCGTCGTCAGTGCATGAGCCACATTGGGGCTCACGGTACTCGCAGATCGGCGACCGTCAGATACAAACTGCTCGCTTCGTTGCCAACCGGATAGGCTCACTTCTCAACTCTATAGCATCCGAGCTTGGGCCACATGTGCGACTCGCCCGATTGTTGGGGGGGATTCTTGGTGGTCTAGGACTTGTTTGCTCAGCTACGCTTGCCAAGCGTCGAGCGTTCCGGGGTTGGGATGGCATTCCGACTTCCGGGCGTTTCTCTCTCAGAGGTTGGGAGGTTTTCGCAAGTTTCTCGACGGGGGGCTCTCGGAACCGCCTCCCTATATGCCAGTGGTCGCTGTGAATCCAGTGCGGAAGGACTCGGTGGTTCTGGTTGGGGATGACTGTCAGCTCTTTCGCAGTACCGATGGCGGTCGTACGTTCAGCCCAGGTCCGCTGCTGCCCCTGCTGGCGGCGAGCCATGAATGTTCCGAGTCCACTCTTGCCTATGCCGCTGATGGTCGTCTGTACGCAGCCTATGTCGACAAAGTTAGTCAACCAGACCGCACTAGCGACTATCAGGCCGTATTCAGCTACTCAGACAACGACGGGGTCAGTTTCCGGGCGCCGGATCCAATCATCGGAATATCTGCGTGGACGAGCCCCGGCCGCAGTGGCTCCTCAATAGGAAGGCTGGAAATCTCGACTTCGCAACAGAAGACCGGTCCGGGCTATGTTTATGTGAGTACCGGACGCTATAGCTGGGGCCCGGGGCACTGGTCTGATACCAAACAGGTCGCTGCTTCGGCTTCTCGCGGTGCAGCGGGCTCGTTCGTCCAAGTTGATCTGGATTCGTCGAGCGATCTTGATGGTGAGGCCAAGCGCGCACTTGGCTGTGTTCACATGCGCGCAGCAGTAGGGGCAGGCAGCCTTGCCGTCTGGAGCTCGGATGGGAAGTACGGCGAGGTGCGAGCCCGGCGTTTCGCAGACGGCGGCAAAAGACCTGGGCTCCCGTACACATAGTTTCCCAGAGCGCTGATGCGACCTACGTCCCGGCCCCGGCGCTCGATGCAGACGGAGTAGCCCACCTGGTCTTGGCGCTGAATCCGACGGGTGGCACGGCATCTCGGCTGGTGTATCAGCGAAGTGCCGACTCGGCCTACAAGAGCTGGTCTCGGCCCGTGGACGTGGAGCGGCTTCCATCTGGCACAAGCGTCCAGGGGGCGAGGCTGGCCTTCGCCGGGCAGGGACACCATCGCGCGCTCTATCTACTCTGGGCTGATGACCGGCGTCGCACCGCCACAGAGTCTGGCGCAGACGTGTTCGTGCGCTTCCTCATGGCTGGTCGGAGCGACTTTTCACCGAGTCGACGCCTCACGCCCCACTTCGGTCGGGTAGAAGACCTAAGCCTGACGACGGACGGTGAAGATGCGTGGGGATTTTGGACCGAGTTGCGTCCGACCCCTGATGGCTCAGACGTCATCACGGAAGTTTTCGGTACGCGGCTCTCTCCATAGCTCGCTGGCGGAAGCCGACGTGGCGCACCCGCTGTTCCAATCCACGCCCCCCTCCGGAGAGAGGAGCGACTTTCCCTGAGCTTGCGCCGGACTTCGGCTTGCGCGTCGTTTCAATCCACGCCCCCTCCAGAGGTGAACAAACGCTACTTTAGCCTCGAATCGATGGCGCTGCTGAAGAGTCCGCCGCCGACTCCCATTCCGTCGCTGGAAGTGGCAGCATGAGAGTCTTCACTGCGGTCGGCTCCGGGGACGGCTTCGCCTTTTCCTATGGACAGCCCCAAGCGGTTGACCACAGGAAAGCCCCGGCACCTAAGAGCGCTTCGACCCAAATCAATTGAACTGAACCAGAGAACACAACACCGACGATGACCTTCGCACACCACTTGACGGGACGCTAACGCCAAAACGTGCTCGCACTATCGAACCACGCCGAGAAATTCCGTTCCGCCAGCGCGAGTCGTTCCTGCGCGTTCAGTGCCTTCGGTTTCGCGAGGGAAAACCGCCGTCTGTCGAAGAGCATCACTCCTACATTCGCAATATCGCCGAAGAAGTACTGCCCTACCCGAATCTCCTTGTTCACGAACTTGATGTCGTGAACGATGAACGTAAGCGGTGTGTCCCCAATGATCGCGCGCACTTTCCGTTCAAGCTCCCCCTACACCGCGAGATCGTTCACGTGTCGTTCATTCTCGACGACAACCAGCAGATCGTAGTCACTCCGATAACCCGTTTCCTGATCGTCCACCCAATCGCCGCGCGCGCGAACCAAACAGGATGAGCATGTCCACAGGAATCGCCACATCAGGACTTGTGAACACAGCCGTAATGGCCTGAAGTCTCTGCTGCTGATCCGCGGGAAGATGGTCGATGGTGGTCTTCATGGCGGTGTGATGTCGCGGACCTAGCATGGTCTGCCGAGTGTTGACAGGGCAAGTGGCGGCTTGGGATTGTCTCGTGGCAGTGGCGTTCGGCACAAGGTGCCTGTAGTGGCGGACACGAGCAGGCGATCCACAACGATTTTTCGCGGCATCTCCTCTTGTCATGCACGGTGAAGTCGATATGCTCCGCCTCATGCCGGGTGCGATGAGGAGTCCTTTGAAGCGCGTTCTATCGAGGCTGCGACCGCACTACGAGAACATCGTTTTCTTGACGGAAACACCGAACCACTAACGGGTGAGCTTTGCACACGCTTCGCTGTCAGCGAGAGAAGTGCAGCCGCCCGGGAGGCACTCCGATGACCTACTTTGGCAACATCAATCCCACGACGAAAGACTCCGAAACTCCTTTGCTTGTGACCATCACGGGCGAAGCGTTCCAGCCCGTGCGACTGTATTACTCGGTGCCGAGCGAGTCGGCAGTGACTCGGATTTTTGCGAAGCTACGTTGCATGGCGGATGATCGCCAGGGCTCGCGGTGGGCTTGGCTGTATCAGGCAGAGGCCAAGGGACTGACGTTTGGGCGTCCGTACAAGGAGATTCCGACGAAGGCGCACCCGATCGTGATTGGCGTCATTCAATTTCCCAAAGCTGGCGAGATGGTCCTTTCGGTTCGTTCCGTCGTTCGCGCGATTGCGGCGGCACGGTTCTTCGGTCCGCGCTTGGGTTCCCCCGTAGTGCTTCGCCGGGGGCGACTCATCAATCGCTGGTTTCCGGCTACCGACGCACAGCACGGGCTGGCGGCCTTGGATGCTTCGCTGGATCTGAACGTCACAGTCATCGATCCGAAGTTGGGAGAGCAGCGGTTCAAAGCATTCCTAGACCGAGGCGGCAGACAGCCCAAGCATGCGCCCCCCGAACCGGATCTGCCCGAGGTCGAGGACTTTCCGCTCGCGCCTGAAGAAGAAACCGAGGACTTTCAGCACCTCGCGATGACGCTGATGCTGCGCTATGTGCGGGCTTCCGAGCACTGGGATGGCAACACCCAGGTTCGACTCCGGGACATCATCTACCGACTTGTTGAGCAGGGTGCCTTGGGTAGTCCTCTCGGGGGCTGAGGTACTTGCACGCTCGCCTACGCAGCGCGCTCGGCCAGCGCTTCGATGCGATCGAGCACCGTGCGGGCATTGAGGACCCGCTTGTAGACGTACAGCGCGCCGGGCAGCTCATCGCCGAGCACTTCTTCGCTCACGCGCAGGTGTTTGCTCACGGCAAACAGAATGCGATGGGAGAGACCGCTCTGCACAAGCTCGACGCGCCGCCACACGGCCTCGCGACTCCAGAAGCCGAGCACTTCGAGATACACCGGGGCTCTCCTCGCCGGATGCCAAAACACGAGATCGGGGACACACAGCCCGAGGCCCGGCAGCGTCAGGATGTCCATCGACGGCGAGACTGACCACTGCGTCTCCAGCGCTTGCAGACTTTGGACAAGCCGCGTCACCTCATCGCACAGGCGCGGCGGTTCCTCTGCGGTGCTGCTCGGATTGTTTTGTTCCTTCATACGAAAAGTGAGCGGCGCGCGGTCCCTTCCCCAACGCACCTCGGCTTCCAGGCTGAAGGCATCGCACGCGCGCACGGCGGGCAGCGCGAGCGCGAGCTGCAGGCCGTACTTGGTCACCGACTCGAACAGACTGAACGGCCCATCGATCTCGATGCGGTAGCCGCCTTCGCTCCGCGGTTTTATCGAATAGAGGAGCCGCAGGAACTTGAGCTTCTGGAACAGCGCTCGGTAGGCACCGGGAGTCCGACACTCGACCTCGACGGTGATGCGTACGGCGCGCAGCAGCACTGCCTGTGCTTGTGCGAGATCGTAGACCTCAACGAGGTCAGCGGGCGCAATTGCATCGACGGCCTTGAGCGTGTGCGCGCCGCGTAGATCGGCGTAGAGCGCTTGCTCAAGCGCACTTTCGGAGAGACTTCGTTCCTCAGCGATGCGCGCCACGAGGGACTGCCGTTCAAAGGTACCTTCGGTTCGTGCCTGGCTGGCGCGAAGGAACACCTCGCGTCGCAGCTCCTCGGGATCGACCGGCGCCTCGGCGTCAAACTCGCAACGATCCTCGATGAGCTTGCACAGGCCATCGCAGAGACGCCGCTCGCGTGGGCCAGTAGCGACGGCGGCGCATGCTTCCTCGAACTCCTCGCGACTGCGACCCACATGAGCGCGGGCGAGGTGAAGGAAGACTCCCGCCAGCTCGGTCGCGCGGGCCCGCACCCGCGCATCAAGGGGCACAAGCCGCAGCTCTTTGCCGACGCGGCGGACGTCTACAAGATCAGCGGTAAGCAACGTGCTCCCTCCGTCTTTCGCTGGTGAACGCCTCGCTGGTGTCGGCTGTGTACAGCTCGTAAAGGAGTGCTCGCTTGCCGTCGCTCTTGCGCAGGATGCGGCCCAGCCGCTGCACGTGCTCGCGCACTGAACCACTTCCGGAGATCACAATCGCCACGTTCGCTGCGGGGATGTCGACGCCTTCGTTTAAGACCTTGGAGGTGACCACCGCGCCGTAGCTGCCTTCGCCAAAGCGGCTGAGGATCTCGCTGCGCTCGCGAATCTTGGTCTGGTGCGTGATCGCGGGAATCAGGAATCGCCGGGACACCGCGTAACAAGTGGCGTTGTCCTGCGTAAACAGGAGTGCCCGGTCGGCGCGATGGCGGCCGAGCAAGTAATCGACATACTCGAGCTTGGCGGGTGCGCAGACCGAGAGCTCGCGCTGCCGTCGGTACGCCTGCATCGCCCGCTGGCCCTCGACACTGCGCGCTGAGCGCATGATGAACTCGGTCCAGCCTGAGGGACTCGACATGCGGATGCCGTTCGACTCAACAAAGCTGCGGTAGATAGCCCGCTCGGCTTCGTACTCGGCGCGCTCCTGCTGCGACAGCTCGACGGCGATGCGCTCAGTGTCATACTCGGCCAGGTAGTCGCCAGCCAGATCAACAATGTCCTTGCGGTACAGAATCGGCCCCACAAGCTCAGAAAGCTCAGCGTCGCGACCGTCGGTGCGCTCGGGCGTGGCCGTCAAGCCGAGGCGGAAGGGAGCCAGGCTCTGCCGTGCGGCCAGCGCGTACGCGGCGCCGGGAAGATGATGGCATTCGTCGAAGACGAGCAGTCCGAAGCGCGCGCCGAGGTGCTCCATGTGCAGGTACGCCGAGTCGTAGGTGGAGACCGTAATCGCCTCGACCGCATACTCTCCTCCACCGATTACACCGATGGGAATGGCGAACGTGGTCCGCAGCAAATCGTACCATTGCCGGACGAGGTCGAGCGTCGGCGCGACGACGAGAGTGCCGCGCCGCTTGGCGTCGATGGCCATGCACGCCACCTGAGACTTGCCTGCCCCCGTCGGTAGCACCACCAGGCCCCGGCTGCGCTGGGCCTGCCATGCCGCAAGCGCTTCGGTCTGATACGGACGCGGCTCCCGGTGGATGCACGCACCGCTCGTGAGTGTCGGGTATTTTCGGGCCTCGTCGGTAAAGTCGATCTTGGCACGGGCAAGCCCCCGCACAAGGTCCGCATAGGCCAGGGCCGGCGCGCGGTGACAGGCCGTGCGCTCATCCCACAGGACACCCGGCAGCGTCGCAGCCTCCGGCCCGAGCCCGCGAAGTTCCAGCGTGCCGAAGGCGAAGCGAAGGGAAACGGTCACCGCAGCCATCCTAAAAGGGACAGTCTCTGGGAGTGGCGGCAACTCGTCCTCTTTTCTTGCTGCGCGGACGGGGCTGGACAAGATCGATCAGCAGATTCATCAGTTCCTCTTCGGAGTCCTCCGGATCGTCAAGGAAGGAGGGGCCAGAGAGAAACTCTTCGAGACCGATTTGTCCGTCGCGGAAGGATGTGACGAAGCCGATGAGCTTTCGCAGTTGCTCGAGCTGAGCGCTGGCGTCCTGCACCATCCACTCCACAGGAGTCTTTCCAGTTCCCTTTGCGGCTCTCTCGGCTTGGGAAAACAGCTCCGCTTGAGGCGACCGGCGCAGATCCTTGAGTTCCCACGTCAGCTGATCGAGCTGCGCCCGTAACGCTTCGTTGGTTCGTTCCTGCGCTGCGCAACGTCGCTCGATCTCATCGACCTCCTCAATCAGGGGAGACAGGTGCACACCGACCATCCACGTTCGCTCCAGCTCCAGCAGACGGGCCAAATCGCCGTCTTGGTAGGCGCGCGTGATCTCCTTCATCACCTCCGTACGGCGCTCCTTTTCTTCCTCGGCCTGGACTTTGTCCGGGTGCAGGGCCTCCGCCAGTTTGCGGAACAGGCCGCGCACCGACTGACCGATCGCTCCGTCATCTGGTCGACGGGCCGAGACACCCCCTTCGCCGTGCGGTGGGCGCGGAGGCTGGTCATCCCAAGGGAACTCCGGAATCGGGTCGGCACTCTCCGCATCCGACTTTCTGTTCACCCGCGCCGGACTCCGAAAGGACAAAACACCTGTGCGCTGCAGCTCCTGGTAGATGTCCTTGATGTCCCGCACAACACCCCGTGGCTGCCGCTTGAGTGAGAGCAGCTCTGCGAACAGCGCGTGGCCTTGCTGATCAAGCTGCTCCATCTCCTGAAACAGGGGCTGAAGCCGTCCGAGCGCAGTGGTCGCCGTGGTCTGAAGTTTCTCGATGAGCCGCGCGAGATTCTGACGCTTCGCCTTGATCTTACCGAGCAAGTGTTGATTGGCCTTGAGCAGCGCCGCCAACCGCTCTGGCTTCGCCTGCACCAGCAAGCCAGCCTGACCGGTCTTGCCAGATGTTCGCTTGTGCCTGGATGAGCTCGGTGGGGTGGGGTGCGCTGATCTGCTGTAAACCATCGGTGGACCATACACGAAATCTGGGCTAGGTCGATCGAGGTTCGCGCAGTCTATTTCGATCGTCCCTCCGCCTCCGCCTGCGGCGCTTCCCGTTCCGCGTACCACTTGTCCCGCGCCGCAATCCAATCGAGGATCAGCTTCCGCGCCTCCGCAATCGTAATCACAATCTGCGGCAGCGGCGGCTGGTCCGCGTTCTCCTCCGCATTCAGCGGCTCCATCTCTTCAATCACCACCCGTCCGTCGGGATACATGCTCGTCCAAGCGTGGTGGTCGCCCCAGTTCAGTTCTGGAGTGCCTGACTCCGCCCTATCCAGCGCCGCCAGGTACAAGTCTTCGTTGCGCTCACAGTCGGCTAGATATCGATTGAGCAGCTTCCACCGGAGCGGGTCAGGCTCCTCCTCCACCGCCGCCATCGCGCTGTCACCGCCCGGCATCGACGTCGCAATCACCTTCATTTCTTCGGTCCTTCGTACTTGGGCCCTTTGTAGACTGGATAGATTCGATCGACAGCGCCGTCCTGATCGAGCGTCATTTCGATCTCCAATCCCGATGCGCTATCACCGCGAAGACGCTCCGTCTCCTTGTATCGCTTCTTGTCTCTGTAGGCCTCTCTTACCGCCGAATCGACCTGCTCCGTCGTCCAATCATCCGGAAAAAACAAAGAACGACTTTTCTTTTTCACCCCCTCAATCATCACGTTGGCCTCGTAGACGCCATGTTCATCCGGCGGGCTGCGGGTTCCTTCGATGACATACGTGCCTTTTTCTCTGTGTCCCGTCGGCTCGTAGTTCCAGCCCGTAGAGTTTCCTCGCTTGGGATGGATCTCGCCCTCGTACAGGTGCTTGCGGTTCTTGTCGCTCAGAACGCTCGACGCTTCCTTCGCCGCAGTCTCGGCCTTCGTCGCTGCACTCGGCGCGGCTGGGGCAGACGGCACAATCGGCGGCGCGGGCTTGGCATCGGCATTGGGTGTCGTCGGGACGACGGGTTTTTCGGGCTCTTCGCGATCGAGCGTAGGTGTGGTTGAGGTCGGTTTGACATGAGGGCCTCTGCAGCGTGCGCTAGGTTCCGGTGAGTTTGAACTGGGTCTCGTGGATGAAGAGGATGCGGAGGGCGAG
>Ga0154020_10011475_pt1 | contig 10102 bp, 17 predicted proteins | sample Klosneuvirus_201_FD_109709 | JGI IMG/M metagenome (GOLD analysis project Ga0154020, IMG submission 109709) | Active sludge microbial communities from wastewater, Klosterneuburg, Austria - Klosneuvirus_20160825_MG | ecosystem: Engineered > WWTP > Aerobic digester > Activated sludge | place... | reverse complement strand
GATATTATGCAATCAAACAGCACAGGGTTATTCCAATTTACATACAATGGAGATACATACAAAGGTTGGGTAATTGCTTGCAGCCAAAAACCAAGCACAGATGTAGAACAACAATGGACGCTATTACTAAGTGCCGATAACAATATAAACAAATTGATACATGGCTAGTAATAAAGTATACCTACCCTACCTAAATGATATTAAACTAGTTCAACAAAACTATGTTTTGTCAGATAAATACCATATTGCTCATTTTGATGAATCATTGTTTGTACACCAGATATACGATTTTCAGGAAGAAAAAAAATACTATCAAAAATTTCAAACAAACGATAAAATTTATTTTCAAGTTATTAGCGATTTTGGATTGGTAAATGCAAGATTAATTAATTGTGAAGAAGAAATTATTGTAACAGGAACTGTAGCGCCTATACTTAACAGCTTTTATAACATTCCAAAAGTAGCCTATGGTTGCACCATAGACCTAACAGGCGTACCTACAGGATACTATTATGTAAAAGCACTAGTAGGAATTGGTGCTGGGCAAATGAAACTGATTAGCGAACCTATATATGTTGATGTTAACATACCAAACTCCATACTATTTCAATACAAACATAGAAAAAACTTTTATGGTTCTATATTCCAAAATGGAGAAACATTCAGCTTTAGATGCGAAGCTATACTTACAGATTTTAAGCCAAGTGTAAATAGTGTTGTATTTGAAGATCAAACAGCAAACTTAGTTAGCCTTTCAGCAACAGCATTTAGGTCATTTGAACTAGTTATAGGAGATGGATATGGTGTGCCAGACTGGGTAGCAGACAAAATAAATAGAATTTTTGGTTGTAGCACCGTATTACTAGATGGAAAACAATTTGTACGCTCAGATGGCAGTAAAATGTCTCGTAATGGAGACAAACTTTACCCAATGGCAGGATGGACAATAGAAGTAAGAGAAGCAAAAGCAAATAATGGCGTAACATTTAGCAACGATTTACCAATAGGAAGCGATGTAATATCCATAATATTTGACGAACCCGTATTATTTGGGGACACAGCAGGGCTTACAACAGATGCAGTAACATTAAAAGTAAAATAACAATGGATAAACAAATAACCATAGCAGCCAATACAAATCCAAACCCATTAAGGGCTATCATGTACGAAACATCCGCACCAAATGTAGCCGTACAAACAATAGACATTCCTTTACCACACAACGTATCACAACAAATTGTTTTTACAGGGCTAAACGATGTTTCTCATTGGTTTAGACTATACGAAGTAGTAGGTATGGTATTAGGTACACAGCTATCTGATTCGCTTATACAGCCAACCGTAAAAAGCGTTTATTGCGACTTGCCTATAGAATTAAACGTAGGCGTTTCTCCAACCGATAGAATTACACCAGCCGTTAATAACTACAACGGAACAGTAGAATTTCCTCAATATGCAGGAAAAGTAGCTAAAACAGACTATTGGGTAGAACAAAGAGGAGTTGGGCAGTTAAAAGATGATGAATATATAAACAACACAGACCCTGGAGTAACGTTTGGGTTTAAACTAACAGGAACAGCATTATTTAATGACGGGGATACTTATTTTATAAAATTTAGACCCATTATATTAGTAAACCCTGCAAACTTTCCGGCTGCAAGGGTAGAGTTATTTACAGATATTGTATTAGTAAATACAAGCCGAACAATAGACGCAACGTATGCAAACAAAATGATGGATGTTCAAAGTGCTGGCGCTAACCTAACCCTTACATTAGATTTACTAGCAAATATGCCAAACCTTAAACTATTTCATTTTGTAAACAATTTTGGATTACAAACCCAAACAACCATAAAAGCAGCCATAGGCGAATTAATATATTTTAATGGAGCTGAGGTCAATCAGATTGTATTAAATATGGGCGAATATCTAACACTCAATAAAAAAGGAACGAGATGGTATTTTGTGGATGGTAATGTTGGTTTATTAGACCGAGGTACAGACAATTTTGTTGGTGATCCAGGGAATCCTATTTTTTTAAATATGTGGAGCAATGATCCAGCAATGGTTAGAAGGAGAGTGAGTTTTAGAAAAGATTTTTTTACTAAAGTAGTTACTTTCTCTGGTGTTGTTTATAAAGCTTCACTAGCAGCAGGAGGAGGTGTACCAATTTTTACTCTGCCAGGTGGGTATCGTCCTGGTAATACTTGGGACACTAATGATTATTCTGTTTTTATGGTTCCTCATATAGGCATTGTTACTCCACCAGAGTATTGTGAAATTTATGTATCAAGAAGTACAGGTGAGGTCATTGCATATACAAGGAACGCAATTACAAGTCCATATTTAGCATTAGATTCAGTATCATTTATTTCAGAGCATTGATAATTATAATAATAACCACTTTATGAAAAAACAAATACTATTCATACTTATTATATGCAGCACTACATGTGGTGTTAACGCACAAACCTACACTCCTATTAACAACTACGGGCAAAAACACCAACGCATTATAGTAGACAAAAACTTTAAAGTACCCGTAAGCGCAAACCGTACAAGAAATACAAACAACACCACAGCAGGTGATTTACAGTTATATATTAGTGCTACGGACACCTTTTTAATGGTACATACAGGAAACAGATGGGAAAGATTAATAGATAGCACAATGGCGCAAAAATATTTATTCAATAAAACAATAGTATCCAATGCCGCTACACTTGATTTAACCATTAGTTATACAGACTATATATTTTCAGGAACAGCAACTACATGGACATTGCCACCCATATCAACATATAAAAATGTTAGATTTTATATTAAAAACAGAGGATCGGCATCCATAACACTCAACAGCAATGCAGGAGGTAACGAAATCTATTACACATCATTAGTAAACACCATTACCATAACACCAGGATCGGCCTATATGTTAATAAACGACGGAACATACTGGAATGTTGAATAAAATTAATAACCAAAAAAAACAAATATGGCATTTAAAGAATCTTCAATAGTACAAGCATTTACATCTAATGCGACATGGGTAAAACCAATGGGAGCAAAAAAAATACAAGTTATTATTTATGCTGGCGGTGGAGGTGGCGGAAGTGGAGAAAGAGGCGCAGGGGCAAACATATCAGCAGGCTCTGGGGGCGGTGGAGGTGGGAGAACTGAAATAACACTATCAGCAGAGGGTTTGCCATCAACTGTTGATATAATTGTTGGTGTAGGTGGTAATGGAGGCGCTTCCGTAACAGTTAACAATACAATAGGAAATGATGGAACAGATGGAGGCAACTCAAGTTTTGGATTATACGCATCTGCAACAGGTGGGCTAAAAGGATTAGGTGGAAATTCATTTCAACTTGGTGGAAATGGTGGAAATGGGCAATACAATGGCAGTGCTGGCGCATCTGCTGGATATTTTGCAGGGCAAATTGGAATACAAAGCATATTAGGCGGATCAGGTGGAGGAAGTGGAGGAAGTTACGTGTCATCAACTCCTACAGATGGAGGAAATGGCGGGCCATTAGTTTACTACGGTGATAATACCACTGCAATAGGAGGTATTGCAACTGGTGGCGATGGGGTTGATGGATATTCCTCAGGATCAACTACACATTTTACAGGCGGAGGCGGCGCAGGCGGTGCTTGCGGAAGCTATTTTATAGACGGCGGAAACGGCGGAAACGGCGGATTATATGGAGGAGGTGGCGGTGGCGGTGGGGCTTCCATAAATGGAGCCAACAGTGGTTCTGGTGGAAATGGCGGAAGCGGGTTAGTAGTAATATATACTTTTTTTTAAATACAAAAACAACAAAAAAAATGCAACAAAAAAAAACAATTAATACAAATTATGTAGCAACAAAAAAAAACGAGTTTGTTATAAAACTTCCAAAACTTATTGGGCATGAAATTATTGAAATAATAAGTGAATTTTCAGATTACCCATTAAAAAGGAGTGAATATATTTGGGATAGATTAAAAGGTATTTTAATTATAAAAACAAAAGAGGGTGTTTTAGAAGGCGAAATGCTACATATACAATCTTTTGTAGTTGAGATTGATAGTGACCCAACAGAAGACAGACCAGAACCATAAAAAATAAAATAAAAAAATGTTTTTATTTAAATACATACTAAGAGTATATATAGCAGTAGTAAAAATTATTAAAAAAAGGGGGCTTCCTATATTGCTAATGCTGTCCCTATTATTGGGAGAAGTATATGTATTATTTAAAACACCGTATCCAAATAAAAAAAGCTGGTTTTTATTACACCCTATTGATCCGTATACCCAAAAAGAGGTAGTACAATCAGTAACATGGTATGTTAAAGACACTTCAGAGGGGTTAATATGGATAATATTTTTATGGGTATGGTATATAAGAGAGAGAAAAAGAGATAAGTTTTGGAAATGGCTTATACTCTTGTTTTTGATGTTTAGAATAGTAGACTTAGCATGCTATTGGTTAAACCATAGACATGCTGGGGATATTTACAGATTATGCTACTTAACAATTGTAATTTATGCAGGTATTAACACAATCAAAGAATATAGAAAATATAAAAATAAACAACCCTAACCCTAAACTTAAGCAAATGCAAAAAAACGTTCAGTGGTGGCACCATATTGCCTCATTTATTATTACTATGCTAGGTATTTGGGCTTTTTTTTCAAACAAGGCAGATGAAATAGAAAAAAAAATAGAAAAAACAACAGAAAAAAGAGCTACGATAGATGAAAATGTACAACAACGTCTTAAATTTCTAGAAGAAAAGGACGCAAATCATAATCTTTATTTAGATAAAAAATTTACAGAAATAAGAGATGATATAAAAGAAACCAATAAAAAAGTAGATCAAATTTATAGTAACACCAAACAAAACAGATAAATTATGAAACAAACACTAATTGGAGATTTTTTACTACAAATAGTTAAAAGATTATCATTAGAATCACCTAAGTTTTTCAAAATATTTCAAACATTAGGAATAATTGCAAGTTTAATAACAGGCATTCCTGAATTTTTAGAGCTTATAGGTGTGCACATTCCAGAAAGTATTGCATTTTTTTCAAATAAAACTATTGCTATTGCTGGATTTGTAGTTGTTTTTATGTCAAACCTAACAGTTAAAAACCCAAATGAAATATTAAAAAATGAAAATACAACTAATAGCCCTCTCAATACTAATAGCTTCATGCAGTGCCCAAAAGAGAATTGAAAAGGCAAAGCAGATTGTATTAACCAATAAACCCGCATTTGATAGTGTTGGGCATATTTGGGCACAATTAAACCCGTGTGTAACAGATACCATTATAGACGTTAAAGTAGATACTATACGTGGTAAGGATGTTGTTAAAACCATTTTTATAAAAGGTGGATACAAGTACTTAGATACTACAATAAACAACGTACGTATTAAATTATTAGAAGACGGGAATGTGTATATAGATATACCAGAAAAATTGCCAACAACAGTGCATAAAACAGCTTATATTACCGATAAAAGGCAAGAAGATATTTTAAAATCGGATATTCAAAAGCTATCTATTGAAAATGCTAATATGAAAACAACAGTTGCTCAAAAAGAAACACTATTGGTACAAAAAGATTTGCAAATAAAAGCAGAAAATAAACGTGGAAATAACTATGTATTTTGGTTAATTGTTACTGGCATTGCCTTAGCAGTATCATTATTTACAATAATTTATAAAACAATAAAAAAGCAATGATTACACCAGAAATATTAAAAAAGGTTGCCCCTACCCTATCTAAAGAAAAATCAGTAGTTATAACCGATGCCATAAATAATATATGTCCAGTTTATGGTATAAGCGAACCTAATATACTACATGAGTTTTTAGCAACCATATTACACGAAAGTGGAGAGTTTGCTATTAAAGAAGAAAATATGAATTATAGGGCTGCACGTATACATGATGTTTGGCCATCTCGCTTTCCTACTATACAATCAGCCATACCATACGAACATAACCCACAAAAACTAGCTAATAAAGTATATGGTGGCAGAATGGGTAATGATGTTATAAATGATGGATGGATGTTTAGAGGAAGAGGGTTTATACAAATAACGGGTAAAGAAAGCTATTTTAGCTATTTTAACTTTAAAAAAAGTGGTGGTGGTTATGCTTTTGAAGAAAACCCAAAAACAATAGAAGAATTACTGAAGTTACTACTTAGAGACGATTGGTCTATAGACTCTGCCTGTTGGGAATTTGCTATAGATAAAAAACTTATACAAGCTGCTGCCAATAACGATTTTAAAACCGTTACTAAGCGTATAAATGGCGGTTTTATAGGGTATAAAGATAGAGTTAGGTATTATGAGTTATGTAAGAGGTATATTGTTTAAAACAAGAATTATCATATAATGTTCATAATAGTATTAATCTCTAGAGCATCTTGTTCTAAATTCAATACGAGTACCATCTTCCAGAGTACGTTCAAATGAGTATGATTTTTCATAACTTTTTTTTTCGTCTTCTGTTTTATCACATATAAGTTTTGATGGTTCATTACTTTGGGTAACCCTTCCTAAAGGAGAAATTATAGTTTTATCTGTATTACAAAGATAACAATACCTTTTAGTGCAAGAAATATGAAGAAAGAGTATACAGGTTATAACTAATAGTTGTTTTTTCATTATAGATAAATATTATTTATTGCCTATTGCATTTAGTATTCGATACTGTCCTAACTGTAACGCTTCCAGCAGTTGCTGTAGTTGTACTTGTTCCAGCTTGTTCATAAGCAGCAATTTCACTTGCTGTTTTATCGCACATTTTATTTGTTGTTCTTCCTACAGGCTGTTCTGGAGTATACGGAGAGTTATCTGTAATTTGTACAGTAGTGGTACATTCGTAGCAATCTTTCTTTTTACAGCCAACATTAATAACTAGCAAACAAGCCGAAATTAAAATAAATTTTTTCATGATTTGTAAAGTTTAATTGATTAAAAATACTAATTCTTGGTGCATGTAAATTTTTGATCTTCTACAATTAAAAGTTCTGGGTGTTCAACACCATCAATATAACTTTTAACAGTGTCTATTTTTGTATAATATTTTGTTTTCAATTGAATCTCATATTCTGTTTTATCACAAATTTGTTCAAATATTGAAACTTTTACAGGTTTTTCAACAGGGTAAATCTGTTTTTCCGTCATTTGGCACTTCCAGCAATACTTTTTGTTATCCTTTGAGCAGGATGTAACAATAAAGGTTAAGGCTATTAATATGATATAATGTTTCATTGTAAGTTTAGGTTTGTGTTATAAAAAAAAATTGTAAAAACAAATTTAGTAATTGTTTTTTACAAAATGGCTTATTTAAACTTTTATAGAATAAAAAAAAGAAAAAAAATAAATTTGGTTGTTTGATTTTTTTTTCATACCTTTGTGTTTTATTGGTTGTTGTAGTGGGTAGATTTTTTTTATAAGAGTAGTTTGTATTTATCATAATGACAAATTATGAGAAAAATATATTTATCTAATTTACTTACCAATAGTGATATTTTTCAACCCTAAAAAAAATTTAAATTATGGATTATAATAGGCATAGTAAGCTTATGGAACAAATACTTTTTGAACTATCTGAACTTAATGGGAAATTGGATTTGAACGATAAATGGAGAATAGCAGCAACATTGGGAGTGTCTCCACAAACTGTATATAATTATACGGGAAGCAAAAAAGGATATTTACCTAAAACTGCTCTTGGAGAAAAAATTTTAGAGCAAGCACATATAATCATAAAAGAAAAAGAAGATAAACTGAAAAATACATAAAATAAAAAGCGTAATGCTGGAGACATTACGCTTTAATAAATCAAAACAATAGTTTTTTAGGGCTATTATTTTTTAACATAAAAACATTACAATTATTCCAATTTTAAAAAAAGTACAATTAATCACAATCAAAAAATCAATACCTAAGAAGTAGAATTAATTAATCACAATCAAAAAACACAATTTTAAAACTAGAATTATGACAAAGCTAAGTAAAAGATTTCAATTTACCTATCCTATTACAGAAAAAAGTGTAATAAATGGTATAAAAACAACCACCTTAATCGGAAACATAACCATAGAAGGCGTAGGATATGAAGACACCGGTACAAGCACATTCTACTCAATAAAAAATCAGGAAGATAAGTACGATTTTGACATTGATGTAATGAAAATTCAAGAAACTGATATTATTTTTTTAGAAAAACACCTAAGCGATGATCTTATTGAAAACATACATAAAGAGGCACAAAAAGAAGTAATGCGCATGTTTAATGAAGAGCATATGCGAGAATTGTACCACCAAATGGAACTAGAATTAAAAATGCTAATTAACTAACCAATAAAACTAAAAAAAATGGAAACATTATTACTTACCAAAGACCAATTACGCCAAAAAATAAAAGTAGAAGACTATGCCATAGACAAAGAAGGCATAAGCATAAAATACAATTATAACGATAAAACAATATTACTAGTTCCTTCGGGTCAAGAAGGCGCCGCTACCCTACTCAAAAAAGCCAAACTAATAAGCAACTTTATTATAGAAAACAAAAAAGTTTTTATACTTATTCAAGAAGATGTATACGAACTTGATGAACATGGAGAAATGTCAAACAATCCAATAATAATAAAGGTTTCATGGAGTGAATATGTAGACTCTATAAAATATAAACTGTCTCAACATGCTGCTTTAGAAATTTCCATAGCACACGAATATGATAACATCATGCTTAATATCATAAAAAAATCAGTATCCGATCAAATTAAGTATAAAAAACACATTGTTTAACAACTAAAAAATATTATCATGGAAAAAGAATTTCAATTCCCTATTTACAAAAAAAAATCAGACCAAACTGAATTTTTCAAAATTATTAATAAAAATGAAGTTATAAGCCTAAGAAAAGATGATATTGTAATTGGGATTGGAATTTCTCCTACTCTTTCAGAAGTACATTTTTATCGTATTTATGAAAACTTTCCCGATTGTACTAAAAAAGAATTTGACGAATTATTTATTGAAATAATGGAAATGTATAAAAAATATATTTAACAATTAAAAAATATTATATGCAACTACAAAAAGTAAATAAAAAACAGCTTATAGAAATAGATTTTACACCTGAGCAAGTACAGCTTTTAAAGTCTCAGATTGCTCCAAAAGCAACAAATGATGAGTTAAAACTATTCCTTAACCAATGTAAGCGTACTGGATTAGACCCTTTTTCAAGGCAGATATATGCAATACATAGAACCCAATGGAATGCAGATAAAAAATGTTATGAAAACAAAATGACAATTCAAACTTCTATTGATGGATTCAGGGTAATTGCGGAAAGAAGTGGTGATTACGCAGGTCAAGATGAGCCAATATTTAATGAAATAGATGGAAAGCTAATATCATGTAAAGTAACAGTTTATAGATTTAAATCAGCTCAAAAATATGCCATTCCTACAAGATATGCTGCTGCTGTTGGTGTAGCTTATTGGGATGAGTTTAAGCAGACGGGAAAAGATGGAAAAGAAAGTGTAATGTGGGCTAAAATGCCACACACAATGCTATCCAAGGTAGCAGAAGCAATTGCACTTAGAAAAGCATATCCACAAGATTTGAGTGGGCTTTATACTGGAGAAGAAATGGCTCAATCTGCAAATGAAATTACACCTAATGAAGAAAAAAAAACGAGCATAGAACAGATGGGTGTTGATTATAATGCTATGTTAATGAATTGCATTTCTATTGATGAATTAAAAATGTTAAAATCAATACTACCAGACCATTTATCAAAAAATGATGAATTTAAGAAATCCGCAATAGAAAGGTACAATCAAATAAATAAAACAGAACAAAAAGAGTATTTGTACAAAAAAAACGAAAACGGATTTTTAACAAAGCATTGGGAAGATGTAATACACAATATAACCAACAACAATTACACACTAGAAAAAATAAAAGAACAATTTAACCTTACGAAAGAAATGGAAGAAGAAGTAAAATTCCAAATAAGCATCTTAAATCACATAGATGATTTTAATGGCGATGATGATAAAAAACAATTGAAT